>Ga0210402_10002061_pt1 | contig 19925 bp, 15 predicted proteins | sample IncBWC7MmetaG_FD_161055 | JGI IMG/M metagenome (GOLD analysis project Ga0210402, IMG submission 161055) | Forest soil microbial communities from Barre Woods Harvard Forest LTER site, Petersham, Massachusetts, United States - Inc-BW-C-7-M | ecosystem: Environmental > Terrestrial > Soil >... | reverse complement strand
GGCTTTGGACAAGGAGTGCTCGGCGGCCATCCGGAGAAACTTGCAGTCCTCGACCAGCAGCACTTTGGAATTCGAAACAGTCAAACGCACCCTCTTGGGCGCTGATCGGCCTGGCGGCAGAAAACTTTAGTGGCGCGATGTCCCCGCCCCTAAAGGGGCGTCTCACTTGAGGGTAGCTGCGGTATCGCTAAAGCGATACCCTGACACGAAACAGGGCGGCTTGCGCCGCCCCCTGATCCCTGAAATCTGAAACCCGAAACTTGGTTCCTACGTTCCTTCCGACCAGCTTGCCAGATATTCTTCCTGCTCCGGAGTAAGGCGGTCGATCTTGATGCCGAGCGATTCCAGCTTGAGCTTGGCTACGCGTTTGTCGAGATCCACGGGAACCGTGTAAACCTTCTTTTCTAACGACGCATGGTTCTTCACCATGTACTCGCACGACAGGGCCTGGTCGGCAAAACTCATATCCATGACTGACGCGGGATGCCCTTCGGCGGCAGCCAGGTTGATCAGGCGGCCTTCTCCGAGCAGGTTGATGCGGCGGCCGTCCTTCATTGTGTACTCGTCGACAAAGGTGCGCGTGGTGCGCTTGGAGGACGACAGCTTTTCGAGCGACGGGATGTCGATTTCGACGTTGAAATGGCCCGAGTTCGAGACGATGGCGCCGTCCTTCATGATTGCGAAGTGCTGCTTGGCGAGGACGTTCTTGTTGCCGGTGACGGTACAGAAAACGTCGCCGATTTTGGCGGCCTCTTCCATGCTCATCACGCGGAATCCATCCATCACCGCTTCGAGAGCTTTGGTCGGATCAATTTCGGTGATGATCACTTCGGCTCCTGCGCCGCGCGCGCGCGACGCCAGACCGCGTCCGCACCAGCCATAACCGGCGACGACGAACTTTGATCCCGCGAGCAGGAAATTCGTGGCTCGGACGATACCGTCGATCGTCGATTGCCCAGTGCCGTAACGATTATCAAAAAGATGCTTGGTGTCGGCGTCGTTGACCGCGACGATGGGATAGCGCAACACCCCTTCCTTGGCCATGGCGCGCAAACGAATAACGCCGGTGGTTGTCTCCTCGGTTCCGCCGATCACATTCTCGAGTTCCGCCGTGCGCTTGGTGTGCAGCACGGAGACCAGGTCGGCGCCGTCGTCCATGGTGAATTGCGGCTTGTGATCGACCGCCGCCATGATGTGACTGTAGTAGGAGTCGCTGTCCTCGCCTTTGATGGCGAACACCGGAATGTTGTAGTCGCGCACCAGACTGGCGGCGACGTCATCCTGCGTGGAAAGCGGATTCGAGGCGCAGAGCGCCACATCGGCGCCGCCGTCGCGCAGCGCAATCATTAAATTCGCGGTCTCGGCCGTCACATGGAGGCAGGCCGAAACGCGGATGCCCTTGAGTGGCTGGTTCTTGATAAATTCCTTGCGGATGATCTGCAGCACCTTCATCGACTGGTTTGCCCATTCGATGCGTTTCTTGCCCAGATCGGCCAGTTCTAATCCCTTAATGTCGCTGCTGATTGATGTCGTTGCCATGTCTCTCCCGGATGCAAGGTCAGAGGTTAGAGGTCAGATTGCCGAGGTTACTTCTAACCTCAATCTCATTCCTTGCTTGCTGTCTATTTTCGTTTGGTTCGTTGCTGCTTTTTGCGGTTCGGGTTTTAACCTCTGACTCTGACCTCGAACCTCTGACCTTATTTCCGCGCTGCGACTAGCTCGGGCTTAAGGCCGGCGTCGGCAGCCAGTTTGGCAGCTTTGTCGGTTGCTTCCCAGGTGAAATCGGAATCGCTGCGGCCGAAGTGTCCGTACGATGCGGTCTTGCGGTAAATCGGACGTCGCAGATTGAGCGAATCGATGATTTCGCGCGGTTTGAGTTTGAAGTTCGCCCGCACCAGGCCCGGAATCAGCTTGGCGTCGATCTTCTCGGTTCCGAAAGTATCCACCAGAACGCTGACGGGTTCAGCCACTCCGATAGCATAAGCGAGTTGTACTTCGCAACGGTCAGCCAGGCCGGCGGCCACGATGTTCTTCGCGATGTAGCGCGCCATGTACGCAGCCGAACGATCGACCTTGGTCGGATCCTTGCCGCTGAATGCGCCGCCGCCGTGACGTCCCATGCCGCCGTAAGTGTCCACGATGATCTTGCGTCCGGTAAGACCGGAGTCGCCCATGGGGCCACCGATGACGAAGCGTCCGGTGGGATTGATGTGGTACTTGGTGTCCTCATCGAGCAGGTGGGCCGGAATGACGGCCTGGATCACATGCTTCAAAATGTCGGCTCGCAGTTCGTCGTTTCCGACGCTTTCGGAATGCTGGGTGGAGACGACTACGGCATCGACCCGCTTCACTTTCCCCGGTGCGTCATATTCGACGGTGACCTGGGATTTTCCATCGGGCCGGAGATAGGGGCAAGTGCCATTCTTGCGAACTTCAGAAAGTTTCTGCGTGAGCTTGTGAGCGAGTGAAATCGGAAGGGGCATCAGTTCGGAAGTTTCGTTGCAGGCGAAGCCGAACATCATTCCCTGGTCGCCGGCGCCGCCGGTATCGACGCCCATAGCGATATCTCCAGATTGCTTGTTGATGCTGGAAATTACGGCGCAGGTGTTGGAGTCGAAGCCGTACACTGCGTTGTCGTAGCCGATGGACTGAACTACACCGCGCACCAGGTTCTGGAAGTCGACATAGGCTTTAGTGGTGATCTCGCCGGCAATCACGACCAGGCCGGTACAGGTCAGGGTTTCACAGGCGACGCGGCTGTTCGGATCTTCACGAAGGCAGGCGTCTAGAATGGCATCGGAAATCTGGTCGGCGATCTTGTCCGGATGTCCCTCGGTTACGGATTCCGAGGTAAACAGAAAACGATTCGTTGCTGGCAAGCTGGTATCTCCTCAAGGTAGTTCGAGCCTTTTCGTCCGATACAGGAAGGCCTACCGAGCCAATGGCTCTTGACCGGAGTTTGGCTTAATCTCCATCAAAACGGTAACAGACATTGCCTCCCCAGCGCAACGGAATTGGCCGGCGCCGAAGGGAGCTGACATCGAGCGGGAGCCAGTTGGCATTGAACGGTGGAGGGTGAGCGGTAAAAGGAAGAAAAGAAAGCGAGAAACTTAGGGCGTCGAAGGCGTTTGCGGTGTATTCGGTAAGATTCCTCGGGGACCGAAAGTAACCGTCTTGACCTCCCCGTAGTCTCCGCCGATGTCGACTCTCTTTTCGTTGAATCGGTAGTCGACGCCGCCGGCGTTTCCCGTCCTGACTGTGATCTCCTTCCGGCCTCGGACCACGCGCTCGCTGCCAGCGGGCAAAAGTTCGGATGAGATAGTTTTGCCATCGGCGGTGATCGTGGTCCAGGATTCTTCGCGCGCCTGGATGAGAACTGTAAACTCGCCCGGAATTGCCGCGGGGGAGGCAGGCACGACGTCGGGAGATATTTTGGGGACGCCGGCGGGGGCGGATGGTCTAGATGGCGAGCTGGTTGGGGGCCCGCCAGTGGTTGGCAAATCAGAACCGGATACTGGGCCAGATGCCGGCGTTTCAGCCGTGACTGGAGTCGGCCGATCGGCCTGTTTCATGTGCTCCCGACGGCGATGGCTCCAGAAAGACAGCGCCAGAGCGACTACGAGTAGAGCTCCGGCGAACATGCCCCAGGGTACCTGGCGAGGAGGGGAGTCGGCGTCAGCTTCCAGGTGGTTGACCTTCTCTTGATTTTCCCGCGTTTCGCTTGCCTGCGCTGCCTTTTCACGAGATCCCTCTCCGTGCGTTGCGGGTTCGGTCGAAGCGGGCAGGGCATCGCCAGAAGCTTGCAGATAGTCGGCGATGGTTTGATCTTCGTCGAGGCCAAGGAATCGGGAATAGGCACGGACGAAGCCCTTGTTGAAGATACCCCCTGGCAACTGGTTGAACTTATCCTCCTCCAGCGCTTCAAGCATGCGGATCCCGATCTTGGTGGAGAGGGAAATCTGCTCCAGAGTGATCTTGCGCTTTTCGCGCTCCAGTTTCAGTTTTTGACCAAAGGAAGGCAAACTAGGCTCCCGCTTTCGCCGGACGGATTCTACTCTGTCGAGAAGCAAAGTCATAGGCCATTAGCCTTACCGGGACAAATTGGCGGAGGACGCAGAGCGCGCCGAGAATTGCAGATCCCTCCCCTTCGGCTTTCGCTCCGGGTCGGGATGACCAAACTGAAATAGAATGTCCAAAGGGGAAAGATTCTCCGCGCGCTCGGCGTCTCGGCGGTGGCAAATCGGGCGCAGGGATCGGCGCGGGAGCGGTGGATTGGCGCGACCGGTACTGGTTACCTCGGTTCGTTGCCCGAGCGGCGCGACCAAACCTATAATTTCGTATCCATCCACTCGAACGAGGAGTTCATGTCGGAGGCAGCGGGCACGTCCCCAATTCGCCTGTCCCAAGAGCTGACCATCTTTCACGATGTCGCCAAGGCGCTGACATCATCGCTCAACCTTGATTCGATCCTGCAGACCATCATGGAGAAGATGGCGGAATACTTCCGCCCGGATACCTGGTCGCTGCTGATGGTGGATGAGGAAAAAGATGAGCTCTATTTCGCGATTGCGGTGGGAGCCGCGGCTGAGGTTCTGGCGAAGGCGCGATTGAAGGTGGGGGAGGGAATTGCCGGTTGGGTGGCCAAGCACGGACAGGCGCTGATCGTGCCCGACGTGCAGAACGATCCACGTTTCTCAGCCCGGCTGGACGAGATGACGCGGTTGCAGACTCACTCCGTCATCTGCGTGCCGCTGCGCTCGAAACACCGGGTGCTGGGCGTGATCCAACTGGTCAATGCGAACGTGGGGCTGAGTGAACAGGAGTTGTTCTTCCTGCAGGCCTTGTGCGATTATGCCGCGATTTCGATCGAGAACGCGAGATCGGTCGAGAAGATTCAGGAACTGACCATTACCGACGATTGCACCGGCCTGTTCAATGCGCGCCATCTGCACAAAACGCTCGAAACCGAGGTCTACCGCTCGGCGCGCTTCGGCTATCAGTTCAGCGTGATTTTTATCGACCTCGACCACTTCAAGCAGGTCAACGACACGCATGGACATCTGGTAGGCAGCCGGCTGCTGGCCGAAGTCGGATATCTGATCAAAGCACAGTTGCGGCTGATTGACTTTGCTTTTCGTTACGGTGGGGACGAATTCGTAGTTCTGCTGCCGCAAACCAGCAAAGATCAGGCGGTGGTGGTCGCGAAACGTTTGCAGGATTCCGTGCGCTCGGGGACCTTCTGCATCGAGCAGGGCTTGAACCTGAATGTGCGCGCCAGTATGGGGCTGGCGACATTTCCGAACGACGCGCAGACGCCGCACGACATCATCCGGCAGGCGGACGAAATGATGTATATGGTGAAGAACTCGACTCGCGACAATATCGGGATTGCGTCGCAAGGGTTGATGGATCCGTAGTTTTTCCACGTCGCACGCGGGGACAGCCGCCCCCGGCGGCCCAAGGCGAGCGCAGCTCGCTTCGGATTTCGTCTTGTCCGCCCCCTGCACTCAAGGAACGCAGCGGGGCTTCGCCCCGCGGGCGGCTGTCCCTACCTTAGGACTTGTCTCGCTTCTGCAGATCCGCGGGCTGATCTGTTTTCGGTTGCGCTTCTTTCGGGTCCGGTTTCCATGCGGATGCGTTGGCGGGCGCGGAAGGGTTCACACCGAAGTCCCACACGTAGAGGTTCATTCCTTCTTTTCCCAGCATCTCGGCGATGGCGTATTCGCCCGCCGCGAGAGGTTCGGTGGGCGTGACCGTCACCCAGCCTCCGGTCATGGGGGTGACCGTGGCCGCGACAAAACGTTCGTCGGTTTTCATCTTCCCCGTAACTGCGATCTTGATTGCGCCGGCAACGCGTTTGCCGCCCTTGGCCTGGATGCGAATGATCTTGAAGCGCTCGGTCGGCGGCAGCGGCGGAGGCTCGCCAGTGGCGGCCTGCGCGGTTGCGGGCGCGCCCTGGTTCTCGTCGATGTTGATGTAGAGCGAAGGCACCGAGGTGTGCGACTGAATTTTGGCGTGCGCTCCCGGAAGTTCAATCGTTTGCTTGACGCCGGCCAGGGGATTGATCGCCGACCGCAAAATATTCGACTTTGTATTCTTATCCAGTTCGCCGCCCGATTGCTGCAGTTCAGATAACTGCGGCTGATTCTGGTAGGTGTCTAGTAAGAAGATGCCGCCTTCGTCGGGAAGGCGCAGACCGGGCGCGACTTGCGGTGAACGGGCTTGTTCAGCTTTCCGTTCGGCATCGAGTTCCTTGTCGAGTTCGACCGCTTCCGGAGCGAGCTTGCCCTGCAGGCGGCCTCGCTCAAACGTATCGGTTGCGTCCCAGTCAACCATCGATTTTGGGACTTCCTCCCATTCGCCGCGCTCGGCGCTGAAATAGCGGACGCGCTCGCCGCGAATCTCATACTTGGTGACGGACTGGTAGGAGCCATCTTTCAGGATGAGGCGGCGGGCCTGCGTTTGGGCGGGAGCGGGAAGCTGGGCCATGGCACATTGAGCCGGACAGAAGAAGACCAACGCGGTGGTCAGCGTCGCGAGAATGCCCGTTCTGGCGGAGAATGATTTCATGCTGCGGAACATTATCGGTCTTTTCTAGTTCCAGTGCTTCCGAAAGATTAGATGCGGTCGCTCGATGATGGCGTGCTGGTCCCGTGCCTCGCGTGTCCCCCGTGGTTCCTGAAGATCTTTGCCACAGACTACGCACAGGGCAGAGGGGAAATCTCTTTTCCAAGACCCAGAGAGCGACCGCTAGCCGGTATTGTGCAGACCTGCGGCGATGCCGTTCATGGTGGCGCCGATGGCGTAGTCGAGAGATGAATCGCCAGCCGGAGATGGATCCAGAGGCGCATCCGCGGCACTGACTCTCTTGCGGCGCAGCAGATCGACCTGAATCAGGCTGAGCGGATCGACATACGGGTTGCGCAGACGCACCGATCGCAGGATTACGGGATTCTTTTCCAGTAATTCTTGCTGGCCGGTGACCGCGAGAATGACTCGACCGGTGCGCTCGAATTCCTGGCGCAGCATTCCGAAGACCCGATCGCGGAGGGCTGCGTTGGTTACAAGATCCGCATAGAGGCGGGCGATGGCGAAGTCGGCCTTGGCCATGGCGATTTCCACGCTGCGAACAAGACTGGCGAATAGCGGAAAGCCGTGCATCATTTCGCGCAGGAGTTCGGCGTGCGCGGCACTGCGCCCCGCAAAATTTTCGATGGCGTATCCGACTCCGAACCACGCGGGAACGGCGTGGCGGCTTTGCATCCAGCCAAATACCCAAGGGATGGCACGCAGGTCTTCCAGACTGCGATTTGCGGTCCGGCGCGCGGGGCGGGAGCCGATGCGAGCGTGCTCCAGTTCGTTAACCGGTGTCGCCTGTTCGAAGTATTCGAGGACTTCAGAATTATCGGCGATGTGTTTCCGGTAGAACGCGAAGGCGTCTTCCGAGATCGACTCCATCGCTTCGTCCCAGCGCCGCTTGGTTTCGGGTTCGGCTTGCGTGGCCATGGTTACTGCTTCCAGGCAGGCCGCAATCATGATTTCTAGATTCCATTCGGCGAGTACGGGGTCGGAATACTTCCAGCTCAGGACCTCGCCTTGCTCGGTGATGCGAATCTCGCCCGAGAAATCTCCGGTGGGTTGGGCCAGTATGGCGGCGTGGGTGGGCCCTCCGCCGCGGCCAACAGTGCCGCCTCGGCCGTGGAACAGGCGCAAGTTGACTCCACATTCGCGCGCGGCCTCATGCAAGTTGTGCTGAGCTTTGTGCAATTCCCATGTGCTCGTCAGCATGCCTCCATCTTTATTGGAATCGGAGTAGCCGAGCATGATTTCGTGCTTGCGTCCCCGGGAGTCGAGGAGCGGTTGGAACTCGGCGGCCTTCCACACGCGGCGCATGATTGCGGGCGAGGAGCGCAAAGCTTCAATCGATTCGAACAGAGGCACGGGCATAAGGCCGGGATCGCCGTTGGTGGCGATGACAGAAACACCACTGAGCGCGGCGAGGCGGACCACCGCGAAGATGTCATGTTCGGATTGCGTGTTGCTGATCACGAAGTTGCGGATGGCTCTCGGGGAGTGCGTCTTTTTTAATTCGGCGATGCAGCGGAAAGTGTCGAGAAGTTCGGCCGATTGCGCGGAGATCTCTGGCGGAGACTGAGTTGCTCTAGCCGACGGCCTTCCCGCAGACGCCACGTCAATGAGGGCTTGCGACTGTACGCGGGCGTGCTGGCGAATGTCGAGGGTATGCAGGTGGAAGCTGAAGGTTTGAACTTTGCGCAAGAGAGGCGAAACGAGTTCGGCCAGGCGCTGGCCCTGGTTGGCGCAGAGGCTGTCGCGAATGATGCCGAGGTCCTCCTCAAATTGCTGCGGCGACTTGTAGGAGTGTTCGTGTTTTGACGATCTGCGGCTAAAACGCAAACGGGCGATCAGAAACTCGAGGAAGTGGCGATAGAGTTCGGCCGAGGTGATCTGTTTCCAGCGGGAATATCTTTCGCCGAGTTTTCTCTCGTATGCGCGGGTGCGTTGGGTGAGGGCGTCGGACACGCCGATGCGACGCGTGGACATGCTCAATTGCCCGATCAGGCGGATGGTTTCGGCAATGTAGTGGTCGATGATGACGTGGCGCGCCATGTCGAGCGCTTCGCGGGTGGTTTCGGCGGTAACGAAAGGATTGCCGTCGCGGTCGCCTCCGATCCAGGAGCCGAAAGAGAGGAGTTCGGGAACCGCGGCGTCGGCGTGGTAAACATCGCGCAGGGATTCTTCGAGTTCGGCGTAGAGCCGCGGAAGGGTATCGAAGAGAACCATGGGAAAGTAGTCGAGTCCCATATGAATCTCGTCGCGGACGGTTGGCTTGTTGAGCCGGACCTCGTCGGTCTGCCAGAGCGCGGTGATCTCAGCGAGGATCAACGATTCATATTCGAGCGCTTCGGTGTCGGAAAGCGGCAACTGGTCGAGACGCTCGAGATAGGCAGCGATACGGCGGCGTTTCAGGCGGATCGTATGCCGCGTGATTTCCGTCGGGTGCGCGGTGAAGACCGGCGTTACTTTGACCTTGCGCAAGGATTCCCCCACGGCGTCGGCAGAGATTCCGGCGGACTTCATGCGGAGTAGCGTGCCGCGGAATGAGCCGTCGACGGGAGTTTTCCCTGACAACATGCGAGCGGCGCGGCGTCGGCGCTTGCGATGGTTGGTTTCAGCGAGGTTGGTGAGTTCGAAGTAAATGGCGAAGGCCTTAGTGACGCGATAAGCGTCTTCGACCGACAGGCCGCTGATAATTTCGCGGGCGCGGGACATCAGGCGGGCATCGGGTTCGAGTTCTGGCGTTGATGTCCCGGAGGATGGAGGCTGCTCGCGGTGCTGGATCAGGAGATGGCGCAACTGCTCGACAACATCAAGAAACTCCTCACCTTCCTGTTCGACCAGCACCCGGCCGAGTAGAATGCCCAGCGAGCGCACGTCGCGGCGCAGGGGAAGTTCTTTCGCGGGATCGGCGGTGGCGGCCGTCAACTCGGCGAGACGGGTGGCTTGAGCGCCTTCGCTCCAGAGGGGATGGTCAGCCATGGGACATTTTAGCGGAAGAGGGTGGAAGGGTTCGAGCTCACGGCTGAATGCCGACGGCTGGATGCTGCATTTTCTACATTTCCTTCCAGAAAACTTTCTGTCATAATTGATCGTGCACCCCAGCCCGCACAATTTTCCAAACAAAATCAGAGCGAGGAAGCGATGTCGGCAAAGTACATCTTTGTAACCGGCGGTGTGGTTTCATCATTGGGCAAAGGACTGGCGGCGGCCTCCATCGGGTGCCTGCTTGAAAGCCGCGGCCTCAAAGTCAACCTGATGAAGTTCGATCCGTACCTGAACGTCGATCCGGGAACGATGTCGCCGTTTCAGCATGGCGAAGTGTTTGTCACCGACGACGGGGCCGAAACCGATCTTGACCTTGGCCACTACGAACGCTTCACCCACGCCAAGCTTTCTCGCGATAATAATTGGACTACCGGGCGTCTCTACGAGCAGATTATTGCTAAAGAGCGCCGCGGCGATTACCTGGGCAAGACGGTGCAGGTGATTCCGCACGTCACCAACGAAATCAAGGCGGCGGCGAAGAAGGTGGCGCAGGACGTCGACGTGGCAATCATCGAAATCGGCGGCACGGTCGGTGACATCGAATCGCTTCCGTTCATTGAGGCGATCCGGCAGATGCGGCAGGAACTGGGCCGCGATAATACGCTGTTCATCCACGTGACGCTGGTGCCGTTCATCGCCGCGGCTCAGGAATTAAAGACGAAGCCGACCCAGCACTCTGTCAAAGAATTGCTCAGCGTCGGAATTCAGCCGGACATCCTGTTGTGCCGCACCGACCGCTTCCTTTCGAAAGAGATCAAGTCGAAGATTGCGCTCTTCTGCAACGTCGAAGAAGAAGCGGTGATCACGGCGAAGGACGTCGCGTCCATCTATGAAGTGCCGGTGGTGTTCGCGCATGAAGAGGTGGACACGCTGATCCTGCGCCGTCTGCACTTGGAGGCGAAAGACCGTGATCTTTCGAAATGGAACGATCTGGTGCACCGCGTCTACAACCCGAAAGATGTGGTCAGGATCGGCATTGTCGGAAAGTATGTGGAGTACGAGGACAGCTACAAGTCGCTGAAAGAAGCGCTGGTGCATGGCGCGCTGGCGCACAATCTTAAGCTGGAAGTGAATTGGATTGAAGCCGAGGGCCTGGAGACGGCCGACAATAGTTATGAAGCGCAGTTGGAAGAGTATGACGGATTGCTCGTGCCCGGTGGATTCGGCAAGCGTGGCATCGAAGGCATGTTAAAGGCGATTCAATACGCACGCGAGAAGCATGTGCCATACTTCGGAATTTGTCTCGGGATGCAAACGGCTTGCATTGAATATGCGCGCAACGTCTGCGGATTGGCGGATGCCAATTCGAGTGAGTTCGATCCGGCGACTCCGCATCGCGTGATCTACAAGCTGCGCGAGTTGCGTGGCGTGGAGGAGCTCGGCGGCACGATGCGGCTGGGGGCATGGCCATGCAAAATCGAGATGGGAACGCTGGCGTATAGAGTGTACGGCCAGACCGAGATCAGCGAGCGGCACCGGCATCGCTACGAGTTCAACCGCGAGTATGAGGAACCAATGGTGGCCGCCGGGCTGCGCATTTCCGGCTCGACTCCGGACGGCACTTATGTCGAGATGGTCGAGATTCCGGGTCATCCGTTTTTCATTGGGTGCCAGTTCCATCCGGAATTCAAATCGAAGCCGCTGGAGCCGCATCCGCTATTTCAGGCGTTTGTGGGGTCTTCGTACGAATACGGGCGGAAGAAGAAAGAGCAGAAAGGCGCCGCTGAGGTCGAGATGTTCCTGCGACCCGACAAAGTGGGGAGGAGATAGACAAAGTAGCTCTCCGCTCTTAGCCGTTCGCCAAGAGCTAAAAGCCAAGAGCCAAGAGGCCACAGCCTTGACCTTATCTTTCCAAATCGATAACGTTCGCGTCGGTGCCGGCGATCTATTCCTCATCGCCGGGCCCTGCGTAATTGAAACTGAAGAGCACGTGCTGCGCATGGCGGAAATCATCAAGGGTGTGGTGCGTTCGCTTAATTTCCCGCTTATCTTCAAAGCGTCGTATGACAAGGCGAACCGAACCTCGATCCGGAGTTATCGCGGGCCGGGGGTGAAAGAAGGCCTGCGCATTCTGAAGAAAGTGAAAGATGAGGTACACATCCCGGTGCTCACCGATGTGCACCAGGTGGCTGACGTGGCCGCTGTCGCTGAGGTTGTCGACGTGTTGCAGATTCCGGCCTTCCTCTGCCGCCAGACTGACCTGATCGTGGCGGCGGCACTTACCGGGCGTCCGGTGAATATCAAGAAGGGGCAATTCGTGTCGCCGTGGGACATGAAGCACGCCGTCGACAAGTGCCGCGACGCCGGGAATAGTCAGGTGTTTGTGACCGAGCGCGGATCGAGTTTCGGCTACAACAATCTGGTCGTCGACATGCGCTCGCTGGCCATCATGCGCAAGTTCGCGCCGGTGGTGTTTGACGCGACCCATGCGGTGCAACTGCCCTCATCGTCGAACAGCAATGGAGATCAGCCGGCGGCGAGTGGAGGCCAGCCTGAGTTTATCCCGGTGTTGTCGCGCGCGGCGGTGGGGGCGGGGGTAGACGGCGTGTTCATGGAAGTCCATGACAATCCGAAAGAAGCGAAAAGCGATGGAGCGAACGCGCTCGACACGCGCAACCTGCGCGGCTTGCTGAAAGAATTGCAAGCGGTGAAGAAGGCATTGGACGTGGCGCACGCGACGCCTTAAGGTCGTCCTGAATCTGTCACCATCCCGAATCTGCTACCATTTCCGCGTCATCTGAACTTCATCGCTTATGCATTGGTGGGCAGCAATCTTCGGCGTTGCTCTAATCTTCGTCATCCTCATGGATGCGTTTGAGACCGTGGTTTTGCCGCGGCGCATCAAGCGGACTTTTTTCCGCATCTCGTCCCGGTTCTACAGGAAATCCTGGCGCCTCTGGATCCGAGTGGGGCAGCAGATTCCTTCCGCGAACCGGCGCGAAGGCTTCCTCGCGTACTTTGGACCGCTGGCGATTTTTCCGCTGTTGGGTTTTTGGGCGCTGGGGCTGATCTTTGGATTCGCCTGTGTGCAATACGGGCTGGGCGAACATCTGACGCTGGCCAATGAAAAAATCACGTTTGGGAAAGTGCTCTATCTGAGCGGTGAGACTTTCTTCACGCTGGGCTACGGAGACATCACGCCGAACAACGCCACCGCTCGCGCCCTCGCGGTGATGGAAGCGGGCATGGGCTTTGCGTTCCTCGGAGTTGTGATCGGATATCTGCCGGTCATCTACAATTCGTTTGCCGCGCGCGAGATTGAAATTTCGCTGCTCGATGCGCGCGCCGGGTCGCCGCCGAGCGCCGCCGAGTTTCTGAGCCGGTTGGGGTGCTGTCCCGAGCAAATGGTGCTCGATGAAATTTTTCGCGACTGGGAGCGCTGGTGCGCCGATCTACTGTCCAGTCATATTTCCTATCCGGTGCTGGTTTTCTTCCGGTCGCAACACGGCAATCAATCCTGGTTGAGCGCGCTGACGGCAATGCTCGATGTCACTTCGTTGATCATGATCGGCGTAGACGGCATCCATGCCGACCAGGCGAAGCTCACGTTCGCCATGGCCCGGCATGCTGTCGTCGATCTGGCGCAGGTGGTGAATGCAGAATATAGTCCGCATGACGTGGGGAGGCTGGCGGCAGAAGATTTGAAGCGGCTGCGGTCGGAACTCGCCTCGAAGGGCGTGACTTTGTATGATGGCGCAGACGCGGCGGAACGGCTGGCGGAGCTTCGGATTCTCTACGAACCTTATCTCTATTCCCTCAGCCGCCGGCTCTTGATGACGCTGCCGCCGTGGATCCGCATCGAGCACAAGAAAGATAACTGGCAAGGCGGCCCGTGGGATCGCGCGATCCAGGCGCGAGCGCTGGAACATCCGGGACATGCGGTGGACGATCACTTCTGATTGGGCGATTTGAGGTTGTTGGCGTAAACCTGATATCAACAGTTACCTGCGACTGTGCCCGTAGGGATATGTGTCGCTCTGCGCCGTACTCTAGTCCCAGACGCCAACCTTGCTCAATGCTTTTGTCATGCTGCTGCCTCGGGCAGCCGACATGCAGATGAGGTTGTGGCCTTGGTCGTCCGCTTGGTTTTTCTGCAGCCCGAAGCGATAGAGCGCAGCCCGCGCGCCGTCAGCCGTCACACCTACGATTTGTGACAGCATGATAATTGCGAGTCTAAGAGATCCCTTAACTGGAAACAGTACCCCGGGCAAGTCTTTTTGTGGATCGCCCAGCGCCAAGCACTTCGGATCGGTTTGTAACTTGCGCCATGTTTCGAGCCTCGAGGTGAGCGAACTTTTCACTTCCGGCGGCACCGCAACTGGGCGAACCTGCGCTGCCTCGGTCGCCACGATGCCGACTAAGAAGAGTGCAGGCAGAGTTCGCAAACAGCCAGTTTTGTCCTCTATCCGCGCATAGCAACCGGGATGGTTGTTGTTAACAGCGTTTACGCCAACCAAGAATTGCTGGTGAAAATAGCAATTATTCCTAACCATGCGGGGGATCGGTGATCTTCGGTGCCAAGGAGAGAGATGACCGCCGGTCCTCAGAATCGGATCCCTCGGTTCTGCTAACATTCCTCCTTCCATGAAACACATTGGCGAAAACGTGGTGCGCATCGAAGCTGAGGCCTTGCGGGCGCTGGCAGACCGGCTGGCAGGGCCGATGGCGTCGGACTTCAACCGGGCGCTGGAACTCATGTTCGGCTGCCGGGGCCGCGTGGTCGTGACTGGGATGGGGAAGAGCGGACTGATCGCTCGCAAGATCGCGGCTACATTGAGTTCGACGGGCTCGCCGGCGCTCTACCTGCATCCTGTGGAGGCGTTGCATGGGGATCTGGGGATGATCGTGCGCGGCGATGTCGTCCTGGCGCTTTCGGCCAGCGGCGAAACGGAAGAGATCTTGCAGTTGATGGCTACTATTAAGCGACTGCAGGTGCCGCTCATCGCTATGACTTGCGACGACCTTGCAGAGGTTCAAGCGGACAAGAGTGTCCGCGCCACACTCGTTTCTACTTTGGCGTCGGCTGCCGACGTGGCTTTGGACTGTTCGATTTCTAAGGAAGCTTGTTCGCTGGGGCTTGCTCCCACGGCTTCTACGACGACCATGCTTGCTTTGGGCGATGCTTTGGCGGTGGCGCTCTCGGAGAAACGCGGCTTCAAGGAAGAAGATTTTGCCAACCTGCATCCCGGTGGAAAGCTGGGCAAGCGGCTGGCGCGGGTCGAATCGTTGATGCACTCGGGAGACGCGGTTCCGCGGGTGACGGCGCAGACCAAGATGCCGGACGTGATTTACGAGATGTCGCGCAAAAAGCTGGGAATGACTGCGGTGGTTGACGGCGACCGTCTGCTGGGCGTGATCAGCGACGGCGATCTGCGGCGGTTGCTGGAGCAGCGCGGGAAGGACACGCTCGATCTGACGGCGCAGGAGTGTATGACGCGGACTCCAAAGACCATTGGTGCGCAGGAGTTCGCAGCCACTGCACTGGCGCGCATGGAAGAGATGAAGATTACTTCGCTCGTCGTGGTCGAAAGCGGCGGTGATGGCGATCGGCGGCTGCGGGGGATCGTGCATCTGCATGATTTGTGGGGAACGGAAATGGTCTAGCAGGTTCGCGACGGCTGGCGCGCGGCGCTCGCGTGCCCCGACGAGAGCGTCCGAGCCTGCGTGATTAACGCGAGACCCTTACCTTCGGCGCGTGAAAGGCATCGGGAAACGTGAATGTGACCAGCGCTCCTTCTCGTACGTTGCCGACCAGGGCGGGGCGGAAGCAGCCTACGCAGGTGCCGCCGGCGTGACGAACGCTGGGGTAGACGATTCCGGCTGATCCCTGATCGAGCAGGCGGCGGCCTAGTTGCTGGGACGCACGATAGCTGTCGGGCTGCAGGTACTTCTTGTTAGCGGTGTCAACGCGCGGTTCTCCGTCTCGAGGATATTGGTTACGAAGATCGTGGAACTCGGCGCGAAAGTCGGCCAGGTATTCACGGTAGGCGACTGTTTCCTCTTCCTGCCAATTTATCTCGCGCAATCCCTCGCCATAGTGGAAGGCGACCTCGGCTTGTGCGGTCTTCAGTGAGAAGCCGGCATACCAGACGCCGCGGTCGTCTCCGCCGAAGCGGCTGCCTCCGGGCCGCGCGTGGGTGAATGCGGCGTTAATGATGTGATAGTGGGGCACTCCGAAAACCAACTCGTGCACCGTGATTCCGGGGAGCAGGTTGGCTTCGCCTGCCAGCCGCGTGTTGGTAGCGTCGTCGAGCTGGAACAGATGCTCCATTTGCGCCGGTGGAAGTCCGAGCCGCGACAAAACACTCTCGCCCTCTTCATAGAAGCGATTGGGTATGAGGCGGTGGGTATCGTCTTGCGAAATGGACGTGGTTTTTGGGAGCTTTATTCTGGGAAGCATGGTCTCGGTCTAATTACAGGCCGCCGCGGCGGGCATCCAGCAGTTGGCGAACGCGCAGCATGGAGGGCACTCCACCCTTCAACATGTAGGCCAGCGGCGTTTCGCCGCCGAAGATCGGATTTGTGTTCGGCAGTTGGACCCAGGCATCTGCGAGCTTGGTTCCATAGAGAATGTTGAGAGCCTTAAAGATGCCTACGAGGAGGGATATGCGCGTGAGCTTGTCCTGATCTAGAGTTTTGACGTCCAGAGTTTTAGCGTTCGATGTTTTGGTGGTGCCGCGCTTGAGTTGATAGAAGGAGCCGTTCGAGATGCCGCCGATCAATCCCCGAGCGGCCTCATCGCGCAGCTTCCAGTGGGACGTCAGACGGAAAAACGCGCGGATGGCGACCGGGCTTAGCTTCTCCTGCACAGGGCGGCTCGAAAGGTCCGCAGGCTGATCCCAGGCTACGCCGTGAAGGTTGACTAGGTTGGATGGGCCAAGAGCGACTTCTCCAAACATGAATGTATTATTCTACATAATTGGAGTTGTGTCAAACGGGCATCATTGCCCGAGGGACAGCCGCCCCTTCGACAAGCTCAGGGCAGGCTCTCGGCCGTCCAGGCGAACGCAGCTTGGCCGCGATCTTCGGTGGCGATTCTTGTATTTGGTAGTGGGGGCGGGGCTTCGAGGGCGGCTGTCCCCTACGTCGAGAAAGGCTAATGGCAGAAGCGCTGTAATTTCGGCGGAGGCGGGGTAGGGAACTCGTCAAACTCTCCGTCCCATCCGGAGCATCCGCGGGCGGCGATGGCGCGAATTACGACCTGTTCCAAATCGCGGGCCTTCGCTTTCGCCTGTTCGATCTGATCGGTTGTTAGGTAGCCGCCATTGTTGAGTTCGCCAAGGTCCGGGCCCGCGGCCGCATACCCGGCGTCGGCGGAGATGGTGTACCAGACATAGGCAGTGAAGCGATCGAGCGGGATGCCGCGACCATCTTTCAGCGCTTTGGCGTAGAAGTATTGGGCCTGGGGAAGGCCTTGATCGGCGGCAATTTTATAGAGCTTTGGAGCCTTAGTGTAATCTCGATCTGCCATCAGACGGCCCAGGAAGTAGGCGCCATATGCGTTGTTCTGGTCGGCGGACAGCTTGAGCCACTTCTGGGCCGCGTCGCGATCCGCCACGCCGCCGATGCCGAGGAGGTAGAGTCGCCCGGCGAGCCAACCTGCCAGCGGGTCGCCTTGTTGGGCCGCCTTGCGATACAGGTCGACGGCCTGGCTCGGTTCCCTCGCGAGAAAGGTTCCGGTTTCGTAATAGTAAGCCAGTGCGATTTGCGCTGGTCCGTAGCCGAGGTCGCTGGAGCGCCTAAAGTAGTCGATCCCGAGTGAGTCATTTCGCGACGGCCCAACGCCAGTGATGGCGTCCATCCCGCGCTCGTAAAGGGAGTCCGGAGAAGAGCTCTGCGCTAACGCGGTTGCGCTCAAGAGCACGAGCATAAAAGACAGAATCGTTCGACGCATGGGGCGGATTTCCCGTAAGAAGTATCTGAGCAAGTATAAGAAATACGCCGGGTAAGTGTAGAGTTACGAAAGTTCGCTGGTCTTTCAAGCGTTTTGCGTAAGTTACAGATTCTACAAGTCTGAAAAATCGTAAAAATGCTCAACTACCCGCAGTTTTGAGACAATTTGGGACACTTTTGGGACACAGGGTTGGAGGCATGAAGCCACTTCTGAGCGCATTCGGCGGTGCGCGGTTCAGTCCACCCTCGCCCCGCCGCAGCATCGCTTGTACTTCTTCCCGGAGCCGCAGGGACACGGGTCGTTCAGCAGTGCCTTGGGACTCACCGCGTCTCCCGACTGAGCCATTTCTCAACCCGCACCGGCCGCTCCTCCAGTGCTTGTAGAAAGTCGGCAGCCGATTCGCCTGCTAGCACCAGCGCCCGGTTCTCCGGCTTCAGAGCTTGGGCGTTTCCGCATCCCCGATCACCTGATCTAGCAGAGGCTCGCGCATGGCCTCATCGGGTTTTGAGAATAGCGCCAGCAGGCTTGCGACATCGGGATCAGTAACGGCGCGAGCCGCGAGTCGGAGGTGAACTTCTTCGGGCAAAGGCATGGTTTTATCTCCCGCACCAAGCTTAGGAGGAATGGAGCCAGGAGAACTGTTTCATATTGCTCACTCTGGGATAGAGAAGGGTAAATTGAGGTGACGGCTGGCTACTCTGAATTATTCGGACGGCTTGGACTGAGTCCGCAGTCTGCGGGCGTTCTCCCTGCTTCAAACCGAGATGGAGCAGGACGCAGTACCGCTGCTCCACTGTGAATGCGGATGTGCCGACATCGACGCGAGCATGATCGTTGGCTGGTGTCTCCATTGCGATCACGCCTATGCGAACTACACTCCCGCGCTTCAAGAACAGCACTTTGCCAACCACTGCCCCGACGCGCCGGAAACCTTGAAGGAATCGGCGCGGGCGAGACTAGCCAAGAGAGCAAAGGTCGTAGAGTAACCCAAATGCGCAAGGAAACTGGAGCAACGATTGGTCGAGCGATATCCGATGTGTTCGACACCAAGGGCGACTTTCGCTACACAGGAATGACTCTGGGCTTCCGGCATGATGACGGCTGGTTCGACATCCTCTGGCGGCTGTGCGGGGACTTGGAACCATCGCGGTCAGAAAATCCGACAGTCGCATGCCGGAATCAAGCATTCGAACAAAATCAGCAGGGGTGATGCCTTGACGCTGGGCGATCCCCAACACGTCGGCGATGGCGCGCGGTTGCGAAGACCCACTGACTGACCCAAGTCCGGTCCCATGTCTCTTTAAAACTACCGACTTGCCATCGAAAGGTGAATCATCGCCTGACAACGGCAAATGAGCTCTATTGCTCGGATTCGCCTTCGCGTTACAAGTAGCGTAGGGGGTAGGGCGGTGCTGAAGCTTTCGATCCTTAGAGTTGTCGATGAAAGCAAAAGAGTTGTCGATGAAAACAAACCCTCAAGCTGGCTCCAACTCGAATGGTCGAACAAGAGGGAGGATGGATAGACCGTGTACAAAATAGACAAAACCGATCTTGGGTTTAATCTCACCTTCGCTGGCGATATGACGAAAGATGAAATCGAGAAGTGGTACACGGAGAGTGAGCAGGCTCTCATAGGGCAGCAATCCCCCTTTGGTGTAATCATCGACATGAGGACGCTGGCTCCACTCCCGGTCGAAGCCCAAGAAGTAATGGTAAGGGGCCAATCGATGTATCGCAGCTGTGGCATGGAACGCTCCTGCGTGATCTTGGACGATGCCATCACAACAATCCAGTTTATGCGGCTGGCAAGAAAGTCCGGAATCTTTAAATTTGAGCGTTACATCAACGCTTCTGAGCATCGAGACTGGCTTGCAAGAGCGCGAAATTGGGTCAGACACGCTATCGCCCCCGCGTAGTGAATCAAATCTGCCCAATCACTTTTTCGCCGGAGGCCACAGTGCAGCAACGAGTTTCGGATGAGCGCAATCGCCTGTGGCTGTTGAAAAAGGAACCAAAGCAGTGATTTCGGTGAATTTCAGAGTCTAACGGCCGACGAACATTCAATAACTTACGAACGAATGTCGCTGTTGAAATTCGCTAAAAAGAATTTTTCAACAGCCACGCCTGTTTACGCCAACTGTCCGAAGGGCCTTTGGAAAACGTGGTGGCCAGGTATCGGCGAGTCATGCTGGGAAAGTTTACCGCCGACGCTTTGTGTCGACGCGCTTGGAGGCCACCTTGCTCGCCGACGGGGCGCCTTGCTTCGCCATCTGCGCCTGCCCCGCCTTGGTCAGCAAGCGCGATTGTTCGTACATCTCGATCCACTTCTCGCTCGAAATCGCCGAGATCAGCTTGCCAATCGCTTCGAGCGGCAAATCGTCCGGCGACTCGAAATGAACGCAACACT
>Ga0210402_10002060_pt1 | contig 19951 bp, 15 predicted proteins | sample IncBWC7MmetaG_FD_161055 | JGI IMG/M metagenome (GOLD analysis project Ga0210402, IMG submission 161055) | Forest soil microbial communities from Barre Woods Harvard Forest LTER site, Petersham, Massachusetts, United States - Inc-BW-C-7-M | ecosystem: Environmental > Terrestrial > Soil >... | reverse complement strand
CTTTTTTCACTGCAGCGCGAAAAATATCCCTGCATTTGGCCGCAATTCTGCTATATCGGAGGCATCGGCTGATATGGAAAACGTGCTGATACCTCTTCCAGGGTTTACGCTGCCGGAAGATTTCCCGTGGCAGGTGAAGTTCGTTTCCCTGGTGGAAGGGCAATTGAGGCGGCTGCATGCGAGCGGCCGGTTTTTGCCCCCGCGGTTTTTTGGCTATTATTTCCTGGGCGAAGATCCGGTGGCGGTGTCGGGAAGCTGGACCGTCACGCTTGACCGCGAGCCGCCGGTGACGAACCTGCCGCTGGCGCTGGAAGACCTGACGCTCGGGCAATATGCGATTGGCAGCAGTGCGCAAAAGATGGAGCCGGATTTTTTGCTGGTGCACGACCGGCGCGACGGCGCTTGCTGGCTGTGGCGTTTTGCCTACGGACTGAGGTTTGTCATGGCGACGGAGCCGGTGAGCGGCGATGACGGCATGAATAATGCGGAAAATCGCAAACTCCTCGGACCCTGACAGCCATCCGTTTTTAACCGCGAATGGACGCGAATTAAAACTTTAACCACGGATGAAACAGTTAGGGATAGTTATCCGTGCTTATCAGTGTAATCCGTGGTAAAAATCACTCTGCAGTCGTTGTGATAAAAAGTTGGGATCGGTGTGGTTGGTTTCCACATTCGCGCCTATTCGCGTTCATTCGCGGTTAAAACTGGCTTGGACTCAGAACTCCACGTCGCGGCAGCGGACGTCGAGTTCGCGGACGACAAGTTCGATCTGTTTCCGCGTGAGCACGGGCGGGGCGTTGTTTTGAATGATGGCGCCGAGCTGTTTGGGGTTCAACACCTTCAAGTCCCGCAGCGTGGTCATGCTGACCCACCAGCCCGGAAAAGTGAGCACGGGCGTGATGAGCAGCCGTTCGCCGATGAGTTGGTAAACCCATTGCGTGAGCCACTCGGCCTGCCGGCGCGTCTGCGCCAGGCCGTGCGTGTCCTCGCCCCAAGGGTAAACGAGCTGTTCACCGTCAAAGACGATTTCGTGTTCCTGGCGGCCGCGGATGGCTTTGCCTTTGCGGCGGGTCTTGGTTTCGATGCAATAAATGCCGCTGGGGCCGATGACGATGTGATCGATATCGAAGGAGGCGTTGCCGTATTCGCACGGCACATCGTGGAAGACATGATAGCCCACCGCCATGAGCGGCACGAGGGCCTCGGCGACGGCCTTTTCGCCGTAAAGACCGAGATGGCAGTCGCGCCGAAGCGTGATGGTGCGCATGAGCCACCAGCCGCAGCCGGCCAGCGCGAGGACGAACAGGACGAGCGCAGTAATGAAGACGGCCGTGCTGCCGGCCGTGGCCCCCATGTGGTCGGAAATGATGAGGCCGCCCCACAGCAGCAGACCGGGCACGATCGCGCAACCGGCGAGGCCGAGCAGGAGATAGTCGTCCAGTTTTTCGAGCCGACGGCGCAGGCTTTCGCCGGGACCGCGGAGCAATTTTTCAGAAACGGGCGGCCGTTCGCGGCGGCGATTGACGCGCCAAATCCAAAGCCAGGCCACCATTCCGAGGTAGGCGACCGTGAAAAGGACGAAAACCCAGATTGATGTACCGGTGGACATGAGCGCGTTTTGGCCCGTGGGTGCCAGGTAAGGCAATGTTATTGAAGCTCAGGAATTTAAATTGAGCAGAATTTGACGAGCGCTTGACGGAGTTTTTACCGTTTTTCCAGCTTTTGGCGGTTGTTTTGGTTTCACTCGCAGGCTTGCCCCGGAGCGGCGGAAAGGCTGAATGGCTGAAAAACTGAAGGCTGAAGACTAAATCAGGGCTTTTTTCGGGCAAACACGTCTCCTCGCAGCCATGCTTTTTCAGTTTTCAGCCTTCAGTCTTTCCGCTTTTGCTGCTTTCTGCTCGCAACCTCGGCTCAGCAGAGGTTTTCAACGGTCTGCCTTTTAATGCATATCCCAAAACGGTTCTATTTCGGGCTCGCCATGCTGATGGCGGGTGCGGGGTTGCGTGCTCAAACGGCTTTGCCAGCCAGCCCTGAGCCTGTCGAACGGGCCGAGACATCGGCGCCGTTGCTGACGGCAAGCGACGTGAAGCCGGCGCCGGCGGAGTTGTTGCTCCAGCAGCAGGCGGCGCAGCATGCCTTGGAGTTGGGACTGCCGGCGGTGGCGGTGGAAATTTATCGCGACTTGCTCGCGGTGCCGGGGGGGGGAGACCGTGCGGAGCTGACGCTCGCGTTGACGACGGCCCTGCTCGACGACGGCCGTGTGGACGAAGCGGAGCAGGCTTTGCAGGAAATTGTGGCGGAGCGCGGTGCGGCGTGGCATTTGCGCGCGGGGCTCATCGCGGCGGTGCGAAAAAATTTTTCCGCGGCGCGGATCGAGGCCGCAACCGTGAAGCCCGGGGAGTTGGGGCCGGCCGACCGCGGGTGGTTTTATTTCCTGCAGGGCCAGCTGGCGGACGCGGCGGGCGATGGGCCGAAGGCGCAGGCCTTTTATGACCAGGCGGCGGGGGCGGCGGCGTCCGACCAGCAGCGCGCGCAGTTCCTGCTGGCCCAGTACCGGGTTGAGCTGCGCAAGACGCCCCCGGATTCCTCGCTGCTGGATGAACTGCGGAGCAATGTGGACAAATATCAGGGCACACTCACGGGCGATCTCTATGTACGGCAATATGCCGTGGTGCTCGACCTAACCGGGCACAAGCACGACGCGGTGTTGCTCTTACAGCGGCAGCTCCTGGCCCTGCCGCCGTCCGCGCGCGCGATGGCGGATGATTTTCATTTGTTGCTCGGGCTGATTGCCGGGCCCGACACCGATCCGGGCCGGCCGGCGCTGGCGGAGCTTTTGCGCAACGGCAGCGACGGCACCAAGCAACGCATCGCGCTGCAATTGCTGGGACCCGCGGCGGCCCGGCCCGGGGGCCTGCTCGACGAACTGATCGGCGTGACGCCGCCCCACCCGATATTGGAAGACCTGCTGTTGTTTCGCGCGCAAACCAACCTGATGGACAAGAGATATGGCCTTGCTTCGACCGACGCGAATGTCCTCCTGGAAAAATTTCCCGGCTCGACGCTCAAGCCTGCGGCGCTTGGCGTGCTGCTGGGCGTGGCGTGGGAACAACGGCGTTACCGTTTGGCGGCGGATTACGCGGCGCAGGCGCGCGCGGCGCTGCCGGTCGGCGAGACGCATGCCCGGCTCGGCGTGCTCGTGGCCGAGGCGTGGCTGCGCGCCGGCGATTTCCGCAACGCAGCCGACGCCTATGCCGCGGTGCTGGGCGAGCGGCCGGCGGGCGTCGATGCGGGCGCGCTGATTTTCCAGCGCCTTCAGGCCGAGATCGAGGCTGGGCGGCTCGACACGGCGCAGACGTTGATCGACCAGTTTGCCGCTGACCCGGCGTTCGATGCGGTCAACCGCTGGCAGTCGGAGTGGAATCTGGCGCGCGCGCTCGAGGCGTATGATCAAATCTCGGCGGCACTCGCACGCGTGGGCAAGCTTTTGGGCGGGTCCGGGGCGGCGGCGCTGCCGGTCGACCTGCGCCTGCGCATGGCCTGGCTGCAGGCGCGGCTGGCGTTCGAGGCGGGACAGCCGGAAGAGGCGTTGAAGCTGGCCGGCGCGCTGGCCGATTCGCTCACGGGCGCGGCCGGCGCGGGTGTGCCGGCGGAATTGAAGACACTGGTCGTCAGCGCGGAACTGCTGCAGGAGGCCGGGGCGGATTTCGCGCTGCAGCGCCCGGATGCGGCGCTGGGATTGCTGAAAAACCTGCGCACGCATTTTCCCCAGAGCGATGCGGCGGTGCAGAGCTACATCGTCGAGGCAAATTTTTATGCGGACCACAACCGCCTGGTGGACGCGCAGGCTCTGCTGACCAGGCTGGCGGATGATTTCCACGGCAGCCCTTACGCGCCCCAGGCGCTTTACCTCGCCGCGCTCAACGCCGAGCGGCGCGGGCAGGACACCTACCTCGAGGAGGCCAACAAGCTGATCGAGCGCCTGGTGAGCGAGTATCCGCAGAGCGACCTGGTATTCTACGCGAGGCTGAAACAAGGAGACCTTTTCCGCAAGCTGAACGACTTTGGCCAGGCGCAGCAGGTTTACGAGTATTTGGCTAACAACTACGCCCGGCATGCCGATGCGCTGGTGGCGCGGATGGCGCTGGCCGACTGCCACAGCGCGCAGGCCGCCAACGACCCGGCGCACGCCGAAAGCGCGGCGGCGATTTATGAAAGTTTGTCGGAACGGCCGGATGCGCCCGCGGGACTGCGCATCGAGGCCGGCTACAAGTTCGGCCTTTCCCAGGCGCAGCACGGCCAGGCGGGCGACGCGCAGAAGACCTGGTGGCGGCTGGCCAACGTTTTCCTGCTCGACCCGGCAAAATCCGCCGACCTCGGCGCGACCGGCCCCTATTGGATGAGCCGCACGCTGCTCGCCTTGGGCGATTCGCTGGAGCAGCAACAGAAACTGGACCAGGCGCGCGAGGCGTGGCAGCTCATCGTGAGCCACAGGCTGCCGGGCGGGGCGCTCGTGCAGGAGCGGCTGACGCGCTACCTGCCGGCGCCGGAAGCTGCAGGCAAATGATCAAACGCCCAAATCCCCAGAATCTGAAATTTGAAATCTGAAATTCCGCCGCGAGGCGGGGCTACCGGCTACTCGATGCTCGCTACCGACCTGACCAACTACAAACTACCAATTACTTTATAGTCTGAACATGTCCGCATTTGATTTCAGTTTATTCGCCCGCGGCGGGCCGATGATGTGGATCCTGCTGCTGCTCGGCGTGGTCGGGCTGATGCTGTCCATCGAGCGCACGCTTTACCTGCATCGCGGGCAGATCCGCTCGACGTCGTTCGTCAATGGCATCAAAAACATCTTGGCCAAGCGCCGGTTGGTCGAGGCGCTGACCGTGTGCGAGGAGACGCCGGGGCCGGTGGCCGCGGTGGTGAAGGCCGCGCTGCTCCATGCCAATGATGACGAAGCGAAGATGCGCTTTGCCGTGCAGGAGGCGGCGCTGGTGGAAATCCCGTCGCTCGAGCGGCGGCTGGGCACGATCGCCGCCATTGCGCAGGTGGCGCCGCTCGTCGGCCTGCTCGGCACGTTGCTGGGCATGATCGTGACGTTCCGGGCGTTCCAGCACGATTATGAGACGGCCAGCGCGCTGGCGGCGGGCCTGTGGCCCGCGCTGCTGAGCACGGCGGCGAGCCTGATGATCGGCATCCCGGCGCACCTGGCGCACCATTTTCTCAACGGGCGGGTGCGGGCGATCCTGCGCGACGTGGAATGGGCGGGAAATGAAATCATGAGGTATTTATTGATCGAATACCGAAGGCCGGGCGTGGAAGCTGCGGAGGCCAAACCATGATCACGCGGCCCCTCGATCTCTCCTCGCGCCCGCGGCGGCTGCCCCGGAACTTCGATGCGTTTTATTTTATCAACGCCGGCCTGATCGTGCTCTTCTTTTTCTTGTTTGGATCGCGTTTCGTGCTGGCGCCAGGGCTGGGGGTGAGGTTGAAGGGCGGGTTTGCGCTGCCGACGATGGAGGGCGCGCGCGCGGGCGCAGTCGCGACGAATGTCTTTATCAGCGTGCCGCGGCCGGGTGTGGCGCTGGTGAATGAGGGGATGGTCGATTTTACACGGCTGGGCAGCTGGCTGCAGGAGCGCGCAAAGGAGCACAAGGCGCCGGCGCTGCTCATCCGCGCCGACCGGCGCGTGCCCATGCAGGACATCGCCGACATCCGGGCGCTGGCGGCGGCGGCGGGTTTTACTTACGTGCAGGTCGCGTTTGAGGAGCCGGCGGCGGACAAGTGAGCCATGGCCGATGCACCGAAAGCTTCCGCGGGTGCGCCGCAGGGCGGAGGAGAGCCGCGCATCTGGCTGATCGCCGGTGTGGGGGCGCTGTCGATGGCGGTCGTTGTCCTGTGGCTGTTTTCCCGCTCGCCGGCCCCGCCCCAGGCGGTGGCGCCGCCGCGACCCGTGCCGACGGTGGGGTTGACGCGGCTCGATAGCGGGACGACGGATGAAGAGGTGCGCGAGCAGGCCGAGTTGTTCGATCCAACGCCGCTGTTTTTGCCGACGCGGCGGAATGTCCAGCCGCAACACCTGTCGGTAGGCGTGGCGCGTGAACCCGACACGGCGTTTGCGGCGATCGAGCCGAAGCTGCTGTTCGGTGAGAACGCGCTGGCGCTGCGGTTTCCCGCGGCGGTGGCAACACCGGTGCGGCCGGTCGATGCGCTCGCGGTGGGCACGTCGCCGCGGCCATTGCAGGGTTTGGGCCGGGTGGACCTCACGGCGGAACCGCTGGCGGCGAGGGGCGGCTTTGCCGAAGTATCGGCGACCGGCACGGGGGAACCGGTGCTGGCGCAGGCCCTGCCCGAAGCGGCGGCGCCGATGGCGGGGGATTGGGCGCCGCTGGAGTTTTTGGTGGCGGTAAACGCCATGGGGCTCATCGGGCCGCCGCAGCTCATACATAGCTCGGGCAATGAGGCCGTGGACGCGTATTTCGGGGCTTATTTGGCGGAAAAATTCCAGCTGGGCGCCCGGTTGCAACCGGGTTTTTTCCATGTGCGCATCGGGCCCTGAAGTTTTTGTGTACATTGTGCAAAATTTCAGTTGACGGAGCGGAATGCGACATCCACGTTCTTAACTCTTTTTTCAATATTTTGACCTACCTAGGTCTGCCCAGATAGCTCAGTTGGCAGAGCACGTCCTTGGTAAGGACGAGGTCGCCGGTTCGAATCCGGTTCTGGGCTCCAGGTCAGCGTCGATGACTTCTACGACGTTAAACAAGGGGTCACCCTAATAAACTAATCAACTTCATCAACTCAACCGTCTCAAACCCACATGGCTAAAGGTACATTCGAACGCAAGAAACCGCACGTGAACGTCGGCACAATCGGCCACGTTGACCACGGAAAAACCACGCTTACCACCTCGATTCTCGCGGTCCAGGCGCGCAAAGGCCTCGCCGAGGTCAAATCCTACGCGGATATTGCCAAAGGCGGCACCGTTCGCGATGCCTCGAAGATCGTCACGATCTCCGTCGCCCACGTGGAATATGAGTCGAACAAGCGCCACTACGCGCACGTTGACTGCCCCGGCCACGCCGATTTCGTGAAAAACATGATCACGGGTGCCGCGCAGATGGACGGCGCCATCCTCGTCGTTTCCGCCGCCGACGGCCCGATGCCGCAGACCCGCGAGCACATCCTCCTCGCCCGCCAGGTCGGCGTGCCGAAGATCGTCGTTTTCCTCAACAAGGTCGACCTCATCGACGACAAGGAACTCCTCGACCTCGTCGAGATGGAGATCCGCGAACTCCTGACCAAGTATCAATTTCCCGGCGATACCGCGACCATCATCCGTGGCTCCGCCACCGCCGCCCTTGAAGGCAAGCCGGAAGGCGAAAAAGCCATCAGCGACCTGATGGACGCCATCGACAATGACATCCCGGAACCCGTTCGCGAGAACGACAAGCCGTTCCTGATGTCGGTCGAGGACGTCTTCTCGATCACCGGTCGTGGCACGGTTGCCACCGGCCGCATCGAGCGCGGCACGATCAAGGTCAACGACACCGTTGAAATTATCGGCCTTCGCGACACGACGACCTCCGTCGTGACCGGCATCGAAATGTTCCGCAAGCTGCTCGACAGCGGCCAGGCGGGTGACAACGTCGGCATCCTCCTCCGCGGTATTGAAAAAGAAGGCATCGAGCGCGGCCAGGTCCTCGCGATCCCGAAGACCATCACCCCGCACAAGAAGGCCAAGGCCGAGATTTACGTCCTCTCCAAGGAAGAGGGCGGCCGCCATACCCCGTTCTTCAACGGGTACCGTCCCCAGTTTTATTTCCGCACGACCGATGTGACGGGCATCATCAATTTGCCGAAAGGCGTCGAGATGATCATGCCCGGTGACAACATCAGCGTTGAAATCGACCTGATCTGCCCGATCGCCATGGAAAAGACCCAGCGTTTTGCCATCCGCGAAGGCGGCCGCACCATCGGTGCCGGTCGTATCACCGAAATCATCGAGTAACCTTTTAACCCATAAACATTCCGGCGAAACGCCGAGGCTTCTGAACAAGGGCCTCGGCTGCGTCGTCTAAGAAACCAGCACAGGGGTGTAGCTCAATTGGTAGAGTAGCGGTCTCCAAAACCGTCGGTTGGGGGTTCGAGTCCCTCCGCCCCTGCCAGCCAAGTCCATGAAAAATCCGTTCAGCAGTACACGTATCTTCTTCGGCGAAATGATCGGCGAGCTCAAAAAAGCTTCGTGGCCGTCGAAGCTGGAGCTGCGCGATTCCACCATCGTCGTCATCGTGGCCACCGTGGTCCTCGGGCTTTTCACGAGCATTTGCGATTTTGCGCTCTACCAGGTCGTCGATCTCTTCACCAAGCTGGTTCGTTGAACCTTTGCCGCCCATGACTGCAGAAACCTCCGTCCACGCCGGCGCCCAATGGTTCGCCCTTCACACCCTCTCCGGCCAGGAGAACAAGGTGAAGAACTACATTGAGAAATTCAAAAAGGCCGAGGAACTCGACGACCACATCTTCGAGGTGCTCCTGCCCACGGAAGTTGTCTCCGAGGTGAAGGCCGGCAAGAAATCCACCAAGGTCCGCAAGCTCTATCCCGGCTACGTCTTTATCCAGATGCGCCTCTATGAGGAAGGCCAGGTCATCAACAAGCCGTGGTATTTCGTCAAGGAAGTCGCGGGCGTCATCGGCTTTGTCGGCGGCGACCATCCCGCCGCGCTTCGCCAGTCCGAGATCGACGAGGTTCGCGCCCGCATTGAGGCCGCCAGCGGCAAGGAAGTGCCGAAAGTCCAATACGAAGTCGGCGAAGAAGTGAAGATCACCGACGGCCCCTTTGCCAACCTCAATGGGCGCATCGACGAAATCGATCCCGATCGCGGCAAACTCAAGATCTCTGTTTCCATTTTTGGCCGGTTCACCCCGGTCGAGCTCGAATACTGGCAGGTGCAACGCCTGACTGAATAACGCGCCACCAACCCGCACCCATCCACCACCTATTTACCTGAATCCACATGGCTAAGAAAATCCAAGGCTACATCCGCCTCCAACTTCCCGCCGGCGCTGCCAATCCCGCGCCGCCCGTCGGTCCCGCGCTTGGCGCCCAGGGCGTCAACATCATGGCGTTCTGTAAGGATTTCAACGCCCGGACCAAGGATCAGAACGGCATGATCCTGCCGGTCGTCATCACGGTTTATTCCGACAAGAGCTTCACCTTCATCCTCAAGTCGCCCCCGGCTTCGGTCCTCCTCAAGAAGGCGGCGAACATTGCCAGCGGCTCGGCCCGGCCCAACCAGGACAAGGTCGGCAAGGTCACCCGCAAGCAGCTTCTCGAAATCTACCACCTCAAAAAAGCCGACCTCAATGCCAAGTCCGACGACGCCGGCATCAAGGTCATCGCCGGGACCGCCCGCAACATGGGCATCGAAGTCATCGACTGAATTTTTCGTCAACCAACACAAACCACTCACCGCGGGAGTCCCCCCAGGGACGTTCGCACCGCAAGGAGTCTACATGGAAAAAAAGAGCAAACGTTATCGCAGCGCCCTCCAGGCCGCTGACCTCACCAAGGACTACCCGTTGAAAGACGCGGTGGAAATCCTCGCCAAGTTCCCCAAGGCGAAGTTCGACGAAACCGTCGAACTTTCCCTCCGCCTCGGCGTGGATGCCACGCAGGGCGACCAGATGGTCCGCGGCACCACCCCGCTGCCCAACGGCTCCGGCAAAAAAGTCCGCGTGCTCGTCTTCACCGACGACCCGCAGAAAGCCATCGCCGCCGGCGCCGACCATGCCGGCCTCAAGGACATCATGGCCAAGATCAACGAAGGCTGGCTCGATTTCGACGTCGCCATCGCCACCACCGAGGCCATGAAGGAAGTCCGCACCATCGCGCGCGTCCTCGGCCCCAAGGGCCTCATGCCCAATCCAAAATCCGGCACCGTCACCGATGACATCGCCGCCGGCATCAAGGCCGTGAAAGCCGGCCGCGTGGAATTCAAGATGGACAAGGCCGCCAACATCGGCGTCGGCATCGGCAAGCGCTCGTTTACCGCCGCGCAGCTGCTCGAAAACGCCGCCGTGGTGCTCGAGGCCGTGGGCAAGGCCAAGCCCGCCGCTTTCAAAGGCAACTTTATCAAGACGGTTGCGCTCTCCTCGACGATGAGCCCGGCCGTTCACATCAACTCGGCCGAATTCAGCAAATACTAACCCGCCACGACCATGAGAGCCGAAAAACAATACCTGATCGCCGAGGTCGAGACCCACCTGAAGAAGTCCGACTACGTCATCCTCGCCAATTTCACCAACGTCTCCGTCGCCGACGTCGCCGAGCTGCGCAAGCGCCTCGACACCGAGAAGGCTGAATTTCACGTCGTGAAAAACAGCTCGCTCCGCGTCGCGGCCAAGGCCCTCGGCCTGCCCGAGTTCGAGAAGGCGCTGATCGGCCCGACCGCCGTCGTGGTCGGTGGAAAAAACTCCGCCGGCGTCGCCAAGATTCTCAAGAAGTTCTTCGAGGAGAAGAAAAAACTCGAGGTGAAGATCGGCGTGATGGACAAAAAGATCATCAGTGCCGCCGATCTCGCCATGATCGCCGACCTCCCGTCCTTCGATGCGCTCCGTTCGCAACTGCTCGGCCTGCTCACGCAGAACGCCGCCGCCTTCGTCCGCGTGCTCGACGCCAAGGTCAAAAAGGAACAACCCGCCGCCGCCTGATTTTTTAACCACCCACCAAAAATTTTCCGGCGCGCGCGATTTCTCGCTGCGCGCCAGGAGCAAAAAACCAAACGAACAGGCTAGGGGATACGTCCCTTAAACGCGCAGCACTTCCCGCCGCCGCTAGTCGGTTCAGGAGATAACCATGAGCAACATCACAAAAGACCAAGTCATCGAATGGCTTTCCAGCCAGCCGGTGATCGAACTCGCCGCCCTCGTCAAAGACCTCGAAGGCAAGTGGGGCGTTTCCGCCGCCGCTGCCGTCGCCGCCGCCGCCCCTGGGGCCGCTGCGCCCGCCGCCGCCGTCGAGCAGACGGAATTCACCGTCATGCTTCTCGAGTCCGGCGCGAACAAGATCGGCGTCATCAAGGAAGTCCGCGCCATCACCAGCCTCGGCCTCAAGGAGGCCAAGGACCTCGTCGACGGCGCCCCGAAGCCCGTCAAGGAAAACGTCGCCAAGGCGGAGGCCGAGGAGATCAAGAAGAAGCTCGAGGCCGCCGGCGCAAAAGTGCAGCTCAAGTGATCCGCTTGGCGCCCACTCAACCAAAATCCGACGAAATTTTCGGGACAGGCCGCGCACTTGCGCAGCCTGTCCTTTGCCCTTTTTTAAAATTGCATTACAGTTCCAGTTTCCGCGCCCGCTGACGGCCGGAACGCGCTTCGCTTTTTTCACCTAACTCAACCGGGAATATCCATGGCCGACCGCACTCACGCCGAACGCATCAACTTCGGTAAGCTCAAAGAAGTCATTGCACCGCCCAACCTCATCGAGATCCAGATCACCTCGTATCTCGAGTACCTGCAGAAGGGCGTGCCCGAAAAACAGCGCAAGAACCAGGGCCTCGAGGCCGTCTTCCGCGAGGTCTTCCCCATCGAGAGTTACGATGGCCGCCTCGTCCTCGAGTACGTCTCCTACACCATCGGCGACTCGAAGAGCACCGAGCTTGAGTGTATCCGTGAAGGCATTACGTATTCCGTGCCGCTCTACGTGAAGCTCCGCCTGCGCGAAGAGGACTTCATCAAGGACGAGGACATCTACATGGGCGAGATCCCCATGGTGACCGAGCGCGGCTCCTTCATCATCAACGGCGCCGAGCGCGTCGTCGTCTCGCAGCTCCACCGCTCGCCCGGCATCGCCTTCGAGGTCGCCCCGCACCCCAACGGCAAGCTGCTCCACTCCTTCCGCATCATCCCCGACCGCGGCACCTGGCTCGAGGTGCAGTTCGACAACAACGACCTGCTCTACGTCTATCTCGACCGCCGCCGCCGCCGCCGGAAATTCCTCATCACGACCCTCCTCCGCGCCATCGGCTACAGCGCCGACGTCGATATCCTCAATTTGTTCTACGAGATCAAGGATCTCAAGGTCACGAAGGCCCTCGACATGGAAAACGTCAGCACGCTCGTGCTCGTCGAGGACGTCATCGATGCGCAGAAGGGCGTTGTCCTCGCCCGCGCGTTCGAGCCGTTGACGAAGCAGATCGTCCGCACCTTTGAAAAACACGAGATTCCCGCCATCCGCGTGATCGACACCGCGGTGGACGAGGGTGCCCTCATCCGCGCGCTCAAGAAGGATCCGACCCGCAACGAAGAGGAGGCGCTCAAGGAAATCTACAAGCGCCTCCGCCCCGGCGAACCGCCCACCACGGCCAACGCCAAGGCCCTCCTCAAGCGCCTCTTTTTCGACCCGAAGCGCTACGACCTCGGCCGCGTCGGCCGCTACAAGGTCAACCAGAAGCTCGGCCTCAAGGTCGACCTCGAGCAGCGCATCCTCGAGAGCGGTGACATCGTCGCCGCCACGAAATACCTCGTCCGCCTGAAAAAGGGCGTGGGCGTGGTTGACGACATCGACCACCTCGGCAGCCGCCGCGTCCGCACCGTGGGCGAACTCCTCGCCAACCAGTGCCGCGTGGGCCTCGCCCGCACCGAGCGCCTCGTGCGCGAACGCATGACGATGTACGACCAGAGCGTCGATTCCATCACACCGCAGAAGCTCATCAACCCGAAGGCGCTGACGACCGTTATCCGCGATTTCTTCGCCCGCAGCCAGCTCTCGCAGTTCATGGACCAGATCAACCCGCTCGCGGAGGTCACGCACAAGCGCCGCCTCTCCGCCCTCGGGCCGGGAGGTCTCAACCGCGAGCGCGCCGGCTTCGAGGTCCGCGACGTGCATCCGTCGCACTACGGCCGCATTTGCCCGATCGAGACGCCCGAAGGCCCGAACATCGGCCTCATCAACTCGCTCTCGACCTACGCCCGCGTCAACGAATTTGGTTTCATCGAGACGCCCTACCGCCTCGTCAAGGACGGCCGCGTCTCCGACAAGATCGATTACCTCACCGCCGACCAGGAAGAGGCCAAGGTCATCGCCCAGGCCAACGCCGAGATCGACGACAAGAATTATTTCGTCGGCAAGGTCACGGTCCGAAAAGACGGCGAGTTTCTCGAAGTGCCCGCGGGCGAGGTCGATTACATGGACGTGTCGCCGAAGCAGGTCATTTCGATCGCCGCCGGCATGATTCCCTTCCTTGAGCACGATGACGCGAATCGCGCGCTCATGGGCGCCAACATGCAACGCCAGGGCGTGCCCCTGCTGCAGGCCGAGGCGCCGTTTGTCGGCACCGGCATCGAGGAGCGCGTCGCGCGCGACTCGAAGATCGTCGTGGTCGCCGACGAGGCCGGCATTGTCGCCTCCGTTGACGCGAAACGCATCATCGTCACCAAGGACGGCGAACTCCCGCGCAATTTCGACCGCAGTCCCAAGACCGATGAGAAGGGCCACGTTTACGTTTACGAGCTGCGCAAGTTCATGCGCTCGAACGCCGGCACCTGCTTCAACCAGAAGCCCATCGTCGAGAAGGGCCAGAAGATCAAGGCCGGCCAGATCATCGCCGACGGTCCTTCGACCGACCAGGGCGAGATGGCCCTCGGCCGCAACGTGCTCGTGGCGTTCATGCCGTGGAACGGCTACAACTTCGAGGACGCCATCCTCATCTCCGAGAAGGTGCTCCGCGAGGACATCTTCACCTCCATCCACATCCAGGAGTTTGAAGTCACCGCCCGCGACACCAAGCTCGGGCCCGAGGAAATCACGCGCGACATCCCGAACGTCGGCGAGGAGGCGCTCAAGAACCTCGACCACAACGGCGTCATCCGCATCGGCGCCGAGGTGAAGCCCGGCGATATCCTCGTCGGCAAGATCACGCCCAAGTCCGAAACCGAGCTCGCGCCCGAGGAAAAGCTCCTCCGCGCCATCTTCGGCGAAAAGGCCGCGGACGTGAAGGACACCTCGCTGGTCGTCCCCTCTGGTGCCGCCGGCATCATCATGGACGTGAAAGTTTCCTCCCGCATCGACAACCAGGAGGAGAAACTCTCGCCCTCCGATCGTCGCCGCCAGGTGAAACAGATCCAGGAAGAATACAAGACGCAGATGGACAAGCTGCGCGAGGGCCTCACCGAGGCGCTCTCCAACATCCTCCTCGGCGAAAAAATTCCGCTCGACGTCGTCAACGGCGAAACGAGCGAAGTCATCATTCCCGCCAATCGCAAGATCACCAAGACGCTCCTGCGCAAACTCGCCGCCGTCTCCAAGCACGTGCAGATCGATCCTTCGCCCGTGCGCATCAAGATCATGGAGATCATCGGCAGCTACCAGGGCAAGTTCGACGAGCTCGAAGGCGACCGCGAACGCAAGATCGCCTCGATCGAGTCCGGCGAAGACGCCGGCAATGGCGCCATCAAGCAGGTCAAGGTTTACGTCGCGACGAAGCAGAAGCTCGAAGTCGGCGACAAGATGGCCGGCCGCCACGGCAACAAGGGCGTCGTCGCCAAGATCGTCCCCGAGGAAGACATGCCCTTCCTGCCCGATGGCACACCGGTCGAGATCTGCCTCAATCCGCTCGGCGTTCCTTCCCGCATGAACGTCGGCCAGGTCTTGGAAACGCACCTGGGCTGGGCTTGCAAAAAGCTCGGCATCACCGTGGCCACGCCCGTGTTCGACGGCATTTCCGAAAAGAAAGTCCGCGACTATCTCAAGGAAGCCAAGCTGCCGTCCTCCGGCAAGAGCCCCCTCTACGACGGGCGCACCGGCGAGAAAATCGACCAGGAGGTCGTGGTCGGCTACATCTACATGATGAAGCTCAACCATCTCGTGTCGCACAAGATCCACGCGCGCGCGGTCGGCCCTTACTCGCTCGTCACGCAGCAGCCGCTCGGCGGCAAGGCCCAGTACGGCGGCCAGCGTTTCGGCGAAATGGAAGTGTGGGCGCTCGAAGCCTACGGCGCGGCGCACACGCTCCAGGAACTCCTCACCGTCAAGTCCGACGACGTGAACGGCCGCACCAAGATCTACGAATCGCTGGTCAAGGGTGACAACACCCTCGTCGCCGGCACCCCTGAGTCGTTCAACGTCCTCATCAAGGAAATCCAATCACTCGGCCTCGACATCAAGCTCAGCAAGCGCGATGCGCTTGGCTTCGGCTCCTGAACGCCGCGCCGCCTGACCGATTTATTAACTTCATAGAACCGGGAGATACCAAATGATTCAGCCTACCGAAACAGCCGCCTCCACCCGCGACGAAGCCCGCTCCGCCATCGGGCTCGAGGAAAACGCCTTCGATTGCGTTTCCATCACCGTCGCTTCACCCGACACCATCCGCAAATGGTCGAAGGGCGAAGTCAAGAATCCCGAGACGATCAACTACCGCACCTTCAAGCCCGAGCCGGGCGGCCTTTTCTGCCAGAAGATTTTCGGCCCGGTGCGCGACTACGAGTGCGCCTGCGGAAAATACAAGCGCATCAAGTACAAGGATGTGGTGTGCGACCGCTGCGGCGTCGAGGTGACCGTCGCCCGCGTCCGCCGCGAGCGCATGGGCCACATCGAGCTGGCCGTGCCGGTGGCGCACATCTGGTTCCTCAAGTCGATGCCCAGCCGCCTCGGCCTGCTGCTCGACATGACCGCCCGCGCCCTCGAGCGCGTGATCTATTATGAGAACCTGATGGTCATCGACCCGGGCAAGACCCCCCTCGAGCCCCGCCAGCTTCTCACCGACACCGAGTACCGCCAGGCCCTCGACGAATACGGCGACGATTCCTTCACCGCCAAGATGGGTGCCGAGGCCGTCCGCGATGCCCTCGCCAAGATGGACATGGATGCCACCGTGGCCGAGTTGCAGGAGCAGATGCGCGCCACGCGCTCGAAGCAGATCAAGAAGAAGCTCTCGAAGCGCCTCAAGGTCATCCAGGGCTTCATCCATTCCAAGTCCCGTCCCGAGTGGATGGTCCTCGAAGTGCTGCCCGTCATCCCGCCGGACCTGCGCCCGCTCGTCCCGCTCGAGGGCGGCCGCTTCGCCACCTCCGATCTCAACGATCTCTACCGCCGCGTCATCAACCGCAACAACCGGTTGAAAAACCTGATGCAGCTGAAGACGCCCGACGTCATCATCCACAACGAAAAGCGCATGCTGCAGGAGTCCGTTGATGCGCTCTTCGACAACGGCCGCCACGGCCGCCCCGTCACCGGCGCCGGCAACCGTCCGCTGAAATCGCTCAGCGACATGCTCAAGGGCAAACAGGGCCGCTTCCGCCAGAATTTGCTCGGCAAGCGCGTCGATTATTCCGGCCGCTCCGTCATCGTCATCGGCCCCGAACTCAAGCTCCACCAGTGCGGCCTGCCGAAGAAAATGGCGCTCGTGCTGTTCGAGCCGTTCATCATCCGCCGCCTCAAGGAACTCGGCTTCGTGCACACCGTGCGCGGCGCCCGCAAGATGATTGAGAAAAAATCGCCGGAGGTCTGGGACATCCTCGAGGAAGTCACCAAGGGCCACCCGGTGCTGCTCAATCGCGCGCCCACGCTGCACCGCCTTTCGATCCAGGCTTTCGAGCCCATCCTCATCGAAGGCGAGGCCATTCGCATCCATCCGCTCGTCTGCACGGCCTACAACGCCGACTTCGACGGTGACCAGATGGCCGTGCACGTGCCGCTCTCGCTCGAGGCCATCATGGAGTGCAAGCTCCTCATGATGGCGACGTCGAACATCTTTTCGCCGTCGTCGGGCAAGCCCATCCTCACGCCGTCGCAGGACATCGTCCTCGGCGCCTACTATCTCACCATCGAGCCGCGCAAAAAGCCCGCCAAGGATCAGCGCGTGCCGCTGCTCAGCGGCCTGCAGGAAGTCCTTTACGCCAAGGCCGACGGCGCGTTCAAGATGCACGACTGGGTCGACATTCCCAATCCTGACTTCGGCCGCGACACGGTTTACGGCAACAAGGACCGCAAGATCGTCCGCACCACGGTCGGCCGCGTGATCTTCAACCAGATCTGGCCCGTCGGCCTCGGCTTCGTGAACTTCGCCGTCCCGAAGTCCAAGCTCGGCGACCTCATCCTCAACACTTACAAAGTCGCGGGCGATGCCGTGACCATCGAGATGCTCGACAAGCTCAAGGAACTCGGCTTCCAAACCGCGTTCCAGGCCGGCATCTCCATCGGCATCGACGACATGATCATTCCTGAAAGCAAGAAGGACATCGTCGCCGAATCCCGGAAAAAAATCACCGAGGTCGAGGCCCAGTTCAACAAGGGCATCATCACCGACGGCGAGCGCTACAACAAGGTTGTCGATATCTGGACCGGCGCGACCGACAAGATCGCCAAGGAAGTTTTCGCGAAACTCGAATCCAACGAAGGCAAGACCGAGGTCAACCCGGTTTACATCATGATGGATTCCGGCGCGCGCGGCAACAAGCAGCAGGTCCGCCAGCTGTGCGGCACCCGCGGCCTCATGGCCAAGCCGTCCGGCGAAATCATCGAGCGTCCCATCCTGTCCTCGTTCCGCGAGGGCCTCACCGTCCTCGAATACTTCATCTCCACGCACGGCGCCCGCAAGGGCCTCGCCGACACCGCCCTCAAGACCGCCGACGCCGGCTATCTCACCCGCAAGCTTTGCGACGTCGCCATGGACGTGGTCATCAGCGATGATGATTGCGGCACGCGCGACGGCATCTGGAAGAAAGCCATCTTCGAGGGTGACGACGAAATCGTTTCCCTGCGCGAACGCATTGTGGGCCGTTGCGCGAGCGACGACATCTTCAACCCGCTCAATCCCTCCGAACTGCTCGTCGGTTCCGGCGAGCTCATCACCGAGGAGATTGCGCACAAGATCGAGGACAGCAGCCTCGAGCGCGTCAAAGTCATGTCGCCGCTCACCTCGACCGGCCGCATCGGCATCGATTCCAAGAGCTACGGCATCAACCTCGCCACCAACAAGGTCGCCAAGATCGGTGACTCCGTCGGCATCATCGCCGCGCAGTCCATCGGTGAGCCCGGCACGCAGCTCACCATGCGTACCTTCCACATCGGCGGCGTGGCTTCCGGCGGCTTCAAGACGCCCGAAATTCGCGTCCGCGCCAGCGGCATCGTGCGCTACCGCGGCCTCCGCCTCGTGCAGACCGGCGACGAGGCGAGCATCGTGCTCAACAAAACCGGCACCATCCAGATCCTCGATGCCGAGGACAAGGAGCTTGAGACCTACAACATCGTCGTCGGGTCGTTCCTGCACGTCGGTGACGGCGAAAAGATCGAGAAAGGCGCCATCCTCGCGCAATGGGATCCTTACAACGTGCCCGTGCTCTCCGAAAAGGGTGGCACGCTCGCGTTCAAGGACATGATCCCCGGCGTGACCGTGAAGCGCGAACTCGACGACTCCACCGGGCGCATTGCCACGGTCGTCATTGAGCACAAGGAAGATCTTAATCCGCAGGTCGAAATCCGCGACGAAAAGGGCAAGCCTCTCGCCGCCTACTCGATTCCCGTCGGCGCGCAGATCGCCGTCAATGAAGGTGACATCATCCAGCCGGGTGCGCTGCTCGCCAAGACGCCCCGCCAGGCCTCGAAGACCAAGGACATCACCGGTGGTCTCCCGCGCGTGGCCGAGCTGTTCGAAGCCCGCCGCCCGAAGGATGCCGCCGAAATGGCCCGCATCGACGGCATCGTTTCGTTCGAAGGCACCGTCCGCGGCAAGCGCAAGCTCGTCGTGAAAAACGAGGAGACGGCGCAGGAAGAAGAGCATCTCATCCCGGCCGGCAAGCACATCATCATCCAACCCGGCGACGTCGTCCACAAAGGCCAGCACCTGACCGAAGGCTCGGCTGACCCGCACGAAATTCTTGAAATCCTCGGGCCGGCGGCACTCTACGAGTTCCTCATCGGCCAGGTGCAGGAAGTTTACCGTCTCCAGGGCGTGACGATCAACGACAAGCACATCGAGATCATCATCCGCCAGATGCTCCGCAAAGTCCGCATCACCGATCCGGGCGACAGCGAGTATTTCTGGGGCGAGCAAATCGACCGCATCGCGTTCCTCGCTGACAACAAGCGCCTCGACGAAGCTGGTGGCAAACCCGCCGAAGCCGAGCCGATCCTGCTTGGCATCACCAAGGCCTCGCTCGAGACGGAGAGCTTCATCTCCGCCGCCTCGTTCCAGGAAACCACGCGCGTGCTCACCGACGCCGCCACGCTCGGCAAGGTGGACATGCTCAAGGGCTTCAAGGAAAACGTCATCATGGGCCATCTCATCCCCGCGGGCACGGGCCTGCCGTCCCACCGCCGGCTGCGCATCAGCCTGCCGTTCGGCGCCGACGTGCCGGCCGAGGAACCCGCCAAAGCCACGGAGACAGCCTAACGAACCAAGAACTCTTGTAGGTCGGGCTTTACGCCCGACATGTCGGGGATAAACCCCGACCTACCAATTCAAAAGCCGCGGCCAACACCGCGGCTTTTTGTTTGGATGTGTTAACCACTGATGGGCACTGATTGCCACTGATCTCAAGCCGGGCCATCCGCGGTAAAAAATGATCGAGATGTATCTCTGTGTCCTTTGCGTTCTTTTGTGGCAAAAAGGATCGGGATCGAACGGTCTTTATCAGTGCCCATGAGTGTTCATCAGTGGTTAAAAATCTGAACCGAAATATTCGCGTTAATTCGCGTCCATTCGCGGTTAAAAAATCTGGGTTTAGCTACCCGCGTTTTTTCTTGTCTCCAAGCCGACCATGTGGATGATCTTAATTCCTCCCGCCAAAAATCATTTGTTGAGCCTAGCTCCGGATGATTTTATCGCCCGGCCTTAAAGGTCGGGCGATTTTTTTCAGCCTTCGCAATGCGAGCAACAGTCAGATGAGGTAGCCACAAAAGATCACAAAGAGCGCAGAGAACATCATTCTCGTTCTCAGTCCG
>Ga0210402_10002059_pt1 | contig 19962 bp, 16 predicted proteins | sample IncBWC7MmetaG_FD_161055 | JGI IMG/M metagenome (GOLD analysis project Ga0210402, IMG submission 161055) | Forest soil microbial communities from Barre Woods Harvard Forest LTER site, Petersham, Massachusetts, United States - Inc-BW-C-7-M | ecosystem: Environmental > Terrestrial > Soil >... | reverse complement strand
ATGTACCCCGAAAACGTTTTCGGACACCTCATTGCGCCAGATCTTCTGCGCCCCGGCCGCCTGCAGGATTTCGTACGATCGGTCCTGCAGGAACTTGGCAATGGCCAGATCGTCGGGATGGTCCTTGTAGGTGACGCGGATCGCGGGAATTCCCCAGGCGTCCTTCAACGTGGGGTCGATGCTGACGCTGTTCGATTCCAGCGGCAGCGAGGTGGTATGGCCGGTTGAGGCCATGGCGCGCGGAAAGGCTTCCAGGCGGGCCTTGAAGTCCGCTCCCCAGCGCGGCAGATCGCCGCCGGAGTCCAGCGCCCACAGAGCCGGCTGCGGATTGATGCGCGCGTCGATGCCGCCGCCGCCGTAGTAGCCACGCTTCGGGTCGGAATCGTAAAAATCGTGCAGGATGCGCGTCACCTGCACGCTTTTGTACTCATTCAATTCGTGCTCGAAAACTCCCTGCACACCCGAGCCTTGGTTGAACATCAAATGCTTGCCGACCATGCCGCTCGAATTCGCGAGCCCCTGTGGGAAGCGATTGCTGGTGGAGTTGAGCAGCAATCGCGTGGTCTCCGCGCCGTTGGCCGACAGCACCACGGCGCGAGCCGGCTGAAAGTGCGAACGCTTGTCGTTGTCGAAGTAATGCACGCCGGTGGTGCGCCCCTGCGCATCCGTGTCCACGTGGTAGACGTAGCTCAGCGCGCGAATCTCGCACCGCCCGGTGGCCTCTGCTTCCGGAATCATGGTGTAAAGCGTCGAGGACTTGGCGCGCGCCTCGCAGCCGTAGCCCATGCAGAAGCCGCAGTGTATGCACTGCGAGCGGCCGCGATACGGCTGCGATGCGATCGCCATCGGCGCCGGAAACGGATGCAGTCCCAGCTTGCGGGCTCCGCGCTCCAGCAGCACGCCGGAGGATTTGACCGGCAGCGGCGGCATGGGATAGGGCTTGCTGCGCGGTGGATCAAACGGGCTTGCGTTGCCAAGCCCCGAAACGCCCACCTCCCACTCCACCTTGGTGTAGTAGGGCTCGAGTTCCTGATAGCTAATCGGCCAATCGGCGAATGCCGTCCCGGGGATGCTGCCGAGCACGCTGCGTTCGTTGAAGTCTATTTCGTGAAAGCGCCAAAAATTGGCGGTGTAATGGGTGCTGCTGCCGCCCACCAAGCGCGCATACGAGGCCGGGAGAAATCCGCCCAAGGGCTGTTTCGCGGTTTCGCTCGGCAGCTTGCGAAATGTCTGTGGGGCATATTGCGGGCTGTTGGTGATGCCGTTGAGAAAAAAGTACTTCAGTTCATCGTGTTCGAAATCCGCGGCCGACAGGCGCGGACCCTGTTCAAACACCAGTACGGTGAATCCGGCCTGCGACAGCTCGCGCGCCACGACGCCGCCGGCGGCGCCCGAGCCGACCACCACGAAATCGACCATTTCGTCCTGCTTGAACTTGCGGGCGGTCAAGCGTGCTTCTCCGCAGGGTACGGAACGAAGCCTTTGTACTCGGCATCGTAGTAGCCAAACGGAGGTGCGAAGGCGTGTTGATCGGCAAAGCCCATCATTTTCCAGCCTGAGCCTTGATAATTGCCGCCGTACTTCGGCGAACTGAACATTCCGAGGACCGTCAACATCCGCGTGAACTCGAAGAACGGGGTGCGATCCACCGTCTTCAAGAACGCAATTTGCTTATCGCTGGCCGCCGCCGCGAACGAGACGGTCTCGGGGTTGGCGGCGCGAAATTTGCTCTGAAAGTCGGCGAGCACCTGCCGATAGCCAGGCGCCATCGACGCAAAGTACGTGGACAGTGATCGATCGATGAAGAACACCGCATGTGCCTCGCGAGCTCCGCCGGTCGCGCCGCTGGGCACGATCTGCGCGCTGACCGCTTCCACGTCTGCTCCGTCGGCGGCGCTGAAGAATTTGAAATGTGCCGGGCCTGGATCGGATACCTGATCCGCGTGATGCGCCGCCGCCGCGATGCCGGGCCAATGCGCGGCCACCCACATGCTGGTAAAAAGACCGCTGCTCGACAGCAGAAACGAGCGTCGTGAGAGGTCGTCCTGGGTGTCATCGGGTGCGTTCATGAGTCCTCTATGGGTTGATGAATTCGGCGCTCTCGCGTGTAATCCTGCGCTCGACGCAAATGCTCAGTCAAGCGCACGCTCGCTTGAACGCTCGCTTCGCGCGCGCTGATTCGCACACGCTCCTATATCTCGCCGCGCTTCGCAAACTGACCGATGTGGTCGGCGGCGCGGAAAGCAAGCGCCTGTATCGTCATGGTCGGCTGGCCTCTGCCCGAGGTGACGAAGCTGGAGCCGTCGCAGACAAAAAGATTCCTCACATCATGCGCGCGATGAAACCTGTCGACCACGGAACTCTTAGGATCGTTGCCCATCCGGCAAGTGCCGAGCAAGTGCACGCCGCCGCGCGCCGGGCGCGGAGCCGCGCGCCAGGTTTTTTGCGCGCCGGCAGCCTGCATGATCTCGAGCGCGCGGTCCTGCAAGAATTTGCCGGTCGCGAGATCGTCGGGATGGTCCTTGTAGGTCACGCGAATTGCCGGGATACCCCAGACGTCTTTGAGCTTAGGATCAATGCTCACGCTATTGGTCTCCTGGGCAAGGGATGTGCAATGCCCCGCCGCCACCATGCTGCGTGAGAACCCATCCAGGCGCGCCTTGTATTCCGCGCCCCACAGCGGCAGCTCGCCGCCGCTCGCAAGCGCCCATCCGATGGGTTGGGAACCCATGCGCGCATCGATGCCGCCGCCGCCGTAAAACCCACGTTTAGGATCAGCGTCGTAAAAATCATGAATGATCCGGGTCACCTGCACGCTTTTATACTCGTTGAGCTCATGCTCGAACTGCGCGTGCACGCCGGAACCTTGGTTGAACATCAAGTACTTGCCCACCAAGCCGCTTGAATTCGCGAGGCCCTGCGGAAAGCGATCGCTCGCGGAATTGAGCAGCAGGCGCGAGGTCTCGCCACCATTTGCCGACAGCACCACCGCTCTTGCCTTCTGGAAATGTTCACGTTTGTCCAGATCGAAATAATGTACACCGGTGGCGCGGCCGCCTTTGTCGAGCGCAACGTTGAACACGAAGCTTAGCGGCCGAATTTCGCACCTACCCGTCGCTTCGGCCTCGGGGATCATGGTGTACAGGGTCGAGGACTTGGCCATCACCTCGCAGCCGAAGCCGATGCAAAAGCCGCAATGCGCACATGCCGGACGGCCGCGGTACGCTTGAGACACGATGGCCATGGGCGCGGGAAATGCGTGCAGCCCGAGTTTGCGGGCGCCGCGTTCGAGCAGCACGCCTGAAGACTTCACCGGCAGCGGCGGCATGGGATATGGCTTGGTACGCGGCGGATCGAACGGGCTGGCATATGCAAGTCCGGACACGCCGACTTCCCACTCCACTTTGGTGTAGTAAGGTTCGAGCTCCTGATAGCTGATCGGCCAATCTGCAAAGCCGGTGCCGGGGATGGCGCCGAGCAGGCTGCGCTCGTTGAAATCGTTGGCGTGAAAGCGCCAGAAGTTCGCGGTGTAGTGAGCGCTGCTGCCGCCAACGATGCGCGCATAGACGAGCGAATTGCCCATGGGCGGCCGCTCCGCGGTCTTAGCAGGATCATCCCTGAAGGTCTGCGGGCTCACCGCAGGGTCGTTGGTGATGCCGCTCAGGTAGGCGTACTTGAGTTCATCGTGTTCGAAATCACCCGGCCCGAGGCGCGGACCCTGCTCGAGTACCACCACGGTGAAGCCGGCTTGCGAGAGTTCGCGCGCCATCACGCCGCCGGCGGCGCCTGAACCCACAACGACGAAGTCGACGGTCTCGCTGGCTTTGAATTTGCGCGCCGTCACGGGCGTGGTTCGATATATGGCAAGGGGCATCCTTTAGGGGAAGCGTGATCCTGCACTGCTGCCAAATGATGAGTCAAGACGAATATGCGATGCACGGCGTCGGGGCCTGCAGCAAATCACTTTGCACCAATCGGGCGCTATTTTTTCCATACGCGCAGCGGGCAATGCGATGCCGCCAGCGTGAAATCGTCGTCGGTGGTCAGGAGAAGTAAATCATAGTGGACACACAATTGCGCAAGCAGCGCATCGATTGTCCCCAACTGTATGCCCGCTCGCCGCAATCGATTCCGAATTTCTGCGGCATCGATGTAATCTTGTCGGACCGGTTCGATGAGCGGGAGCGCCGCAAATCGTTGCACAATATCCTTGTGAGCTCGAGGTCCCAGGAAACCCTGCAACAGTTCCTGCAGAATTAACCCGGTCGTTACCACGGCTTCGCCGCCACTGAGCGCCGCGCGCAGCACCCCGACCTGTGATTCGCTCGAGGCGTTGTCGCGGCGAAAGGCCAGCGACCAAACGCTGGTGTCCACAAGAAGAGTCACCGGCGCGAGCGCTCGCTTTTATAGTCGTACGAATTGTCCCACTCCAGCTTGCCCATCAGATCGAGCAAGTGCTTCTGTTTGCGGCGTGCGATGAATTCTTGCAGGGCACGGGTCACCGCTGCCTTTTTCGTACGCTCGCCGCTTACCTTTAAAGCCTCGTTTATCAGCGCTGGATCAAGCGCCAAATTTGTAGCCATGTGTCACCTCTCACACATCATGTTACACAAAGCGGTGCACCCACACAAGCCGCCGCGGGCCCAGAGTCAACGAAAATTCCGCGACACGACCGTCAGATCCCCCAGCATCTCCGACAGATTCGTCAGCCGCTGCGCGATGACATGCTGCACATCGCCCTCGCGCTGCAATTTGCCGTACACCTCGAGCAGGCGCGACTCGAGCAGCGCCGCGCGCTGCTCGACCGCGATGCGGTTCCACACGATCAAATTCACATAGCCAGTCTCATCTTCCATGGTGACGAAGGTCACTCCCCCCGCGCTGCCCGGCCGCTGGCGGGTGATGACCAGGCCCGCGGTCTTGACCAATTTTCCGTTGGGCTGCTCCCACAGTTCCTGCGTTGGCAATATCCCACGGCGCTGCAACTTATCGCGCAGCAACGCCAACGGATGACGGCGCAGGGTCAATCCCAGGCTGCCGTAGTCGGCGACGATGTCCTGCCCTTCACACGGGGCGCGCAGCAGCGGGATGCCTTCGTCGATCGCCGTTGCAGCGGGCAGTAAGGGTAAGGCCCGCTCCACCCCGGTTACCTGCCACACCGCGCGATGCCGATGCCCTGTCAGCCTCGCCAAGGCGTCCGCGGCGGCCAGCGCTTCGAGATCGCGCCGATCGAGGGCGGCGCGCTCCGCCAGATCCGCGACGCCGTCAAAGGGCCGGAGTTGCCGTGCCGCCAGCAGCTGCGATGCGCCTTCCTGCGATAAATGCTTCACCAGGCGCAATCCCAAGCGAAGTGCCGGGCGTCCATCGTCGCGCCGCTCGAGGGTGCAATCCCAATCGCTCACCGTCGCATCGGCGGCGCGCACCTCCACGCCATGAGCCCGCGCATCGCGCACCAGTTGCGCCGGCGCATAGAAACCCATTGGCTGGCTGTTGATCAGGGCTGCGCAAAACGCCGCCGGTTCGTAAGCTTTGAGCCACGCCGAGGTATAGACGAGGAGCGCGAAGCTTGCGGCATGCGAATTGTGGACAACGAAATTATTGGCCAAAAAATTGTGATCGCCTTCGATCTGCAAATCGTAGGTTTCTCGGTTCCCGACTGCCTCAATTTCCGCAATGCTGTCCCAATCAGCCCGGTCTCCCGGCACCGGAACGGAACGCGCCGTGGCCACATGATCGCCCACTTTCAGCTTTCCCAGCGGCAGCCACCCCGTCATGGTCATGAATGGGTGTTCAGCCGTCGCAACGATCTCATGCCCTAGAGCCGTGCGGAGACGCCATACGGGCTTCACGCCGCTGCGCATTACGCGCAGTACTTTGCGCTTTCGCAAACGCAGTTCACTATCGCAAGCAAGGGTGTATTCAAGGCGCGCCTGCCCGCTGATGACTTCATCGATGGTCACCCAATTTCCAGTATCGGCATCCACAACGCGAGTCTCGCCAACGACACATTCCGGAAAGCCGTATTCCCCGAACCCCAGTATCTGGTTGAATATCTGCTGCGCGAAGCTCTCGGGATAACCGCGCTCGCGCATGCCATCGATCAGCTGGCGCTGAAAAGGCTCCAAGCCGCCCTTGCGCTTCCAGGCGGCCATTGCGCGGCGCAGGCGGTCGGCTTCGCCGGGAGAAAATCCGGCCGCGACGATCGCCAGCTGCATGACCTGCTCCTGAAAAATTGGCACGCCCAGGGTGCGCTTGAGGACATCCTCGACCGCCTTGCTGGGATAGCTGACCGCTTCCTCGCCGCTGCGGCGGCGCAAATACGGATGCACCATCTCGCCTTGGATGGGGCCGGGGCGGACAATCGCCACCTCGATCACCAGATCGTAGAAGTTTCGCGGCCGCAAACGCGGCAGCATGGACATTTGCGCCCGTGATTCGATTTGGAACACGCCGGTGGTGTCGGCGCGGCAAATCATGTCGTACACGGCGCCATCTTCGCTCGGCACGCTCGCCAGATCGAGTTCGCCGCCGGCCGCCGCCACGGATGGGCCGCCGAATTCATTGACCAGGTGAAATGCCCGGCGTATCGCACTCAGCATCCCGAGACCCAGCACGTCGACTTTCAACAGCCCCAGCGCATCGAGATCGTCTTTGTCCCACTCGATCACCGTGCGATCCGGCATGGCCGCATTCTCGATGGGCACGAGTTCATCCAAGCGGTCGCGCGCGATCACGAAACCGCCCACATGCTGCGATAGGTGCCGGGGAAAACTTAAGATTTCCGCCGCCAGCGCAATCAGGCGCGCGATCACGGGATCTTCAGGATCCACGCCCGAGGCGCGAATGCGCTCCGGATCGATGCGCTCACCGTCCCACCATTGCATGCCGCGCGCCAGCCGGTCGACTTGCTTGAGATCGAGTCCCAGCGCTTTGCCCACGTCGCGCAGCGCGCTGCGCGGACGGTAACAAATCACGGTGGCCGCCAGCGCCGCGCGCTCGCGGCCGTATTTGCCATAGATGTACTGAATGACTTCTTCGCGCCGCTCGTGCTCGAAATCCACGTCGATGTCTGGAGGCTCATTGCGCTCTTTGGAAATGAACCGCTCGAACAGCATGGCCATTCGCGACGGGTCCACTTCCGTGATCCCCAGACAGTAGCAAACCGCCGAGTTGGCCGCCGAGCCCCGGCCCTGGCAGAGTATTTTTTGCGAACGCGCGTATTCGACGATATCGTGCACGGTGAGAAAAAATGGCTCGAATCTGAGCTCGGCGATCAGACGCAGTTCATGCTCGAGGTTCTCGCGCACAGCGGCGGGCGCGCCCGCCGGCCATCGATAAGCGCAGCCGCGCATCGTCAACGCACGCAGATGACTCGCGGGAGTTTCACCCGCCGGCACGATTTCCTCGGGGTATTCGTAGCGCAGCTCATCGAGTTTGAACGTGCAGCGCTCGGCGATTTGCAGCGTTTGCGTCAACAACGCTTCCGGGTACAGCTCGCGCAAGCGCCGCAAGGGGCGCAGGTAACGCTCGCCGTTCGGATACAGGGCGTAGCCGGCGGCTTGCAGCGGCGTGCCGATACGAATCGCGGTCAACACGTCCTGCAAGGCGCGGCGGCTGCGGCGATGCATGTGCACATCGCCGGCGGCCACCCGCGGCAACTTAAGTGTTGCACCCAGCGCTTCGAGCAATTCCAGACGCCGGGTATCATGGCCGCCGGTCAGGAGTTCCACGCCGATCCACAGGCGTCCCTCGAATCGCTCGCGCAGCCAGCGTCCGTCCTCCTCTTGTCGTTGCGGCGCCGCTTGGTCGGCGCGCGGCAGCCAGATGATCAGGCATCCGGGCAGCGCATCGGTGAGATCCGCGCGCTTGAGGGCGTAGCATCCCTTGCGAGTGGAGCGGCGCGCGTTGCTGATCAAGCGGCTCATCGCTCCATAGCTCGCGCGATCGGTGGCCAGCACCACGAGTTTGAGTTCGTCGCTGCAATTGAGCTCGGTGCCGATGATCAGCGGCAGTTCGTGCTCTTTCGCGGCGATGTGGGCGCGTACCACGCCCGCCAGCGAGCATTCATCGGTAAGGGCCAGCCCGCGGTAGCGTAAGAATTTGGCCTGCGCGACGAGTTCTTCGGGTTGTGAAGCGCCGCGCAAAAAAGAGAAATTACTCAAGGTGTGCAGTTCGGCGTACACACGAGTTCCTTAAGCGAATACGCCGTGCAAATACCAGCGCTTGGAGCGGCGCTCCTGAAAAACCCATAACCTGGCGCCATGGGACTGGCGGGCAACGTAGTAATCGCGGGCTACGCCTTTGCCGTCCCACCAGCCGCTTTCGATGCGCTCAGGGCCCTGCAGTATTTCCGGCTTAGAGAGCGGCACGGGTTCGTCCAACAACCACACCGGGCGCGGCAATTCAGGATCGACCATCTCCTCGCCGCCCTTGGTTGCAGAGGTCAAGCGCAGTTCATGAACGCGCCGCCACGCGGCTTCAGGCCTGTGCTCCGGGATCGGCGCAACCCCATACACCGCCTCCTCGCCCAAGCGCGCGCGCAAACGCTCCACCAATTGCGGTGCGGTATCGCGATTACCGGAACCCAGTCCTGCAAGGGCATCGAGCGAACCGGCCGAGAGCCCTCGCAAAGAGCCGGAGATGAGTTCCATACCCCGGACCGGCGCCTTGAGCTCGAGCCGCATGAGTTTTTGGCAGAGCACATCCGCCAGCCGCCGGCGCTCGCTGGTGATGCTTGCCAGACCTAATTGGATGCGCGACGAGGGCCCTTCCCTATATTTAAGCCTCAGCTGTAATGTCTGAACGCCGGCCTGGCGCTTGCGCAAGAACTGCGCACAGCGCTCGATCATAGGTTCGAGCGCCTTTTCCAGATAAGCGACATGTTCGATCTCCGTTTCGAAATCACATCGTTCCCGAAAACGTTCACGCGGCACGAATGCTCGGCGCGGCGCGGATTGCCGCGCCAGCGCGATGTCCAGATCCTGCACCACGGCAGGACTCAAGCGACGCGCCAAACCTGAGCGCGGCAGGCGCAGCAGCTCGCCCACGCGAGTCACACCCATGGCGCGCAAAGTCTGCAACCGCTCGATGTCCCAAGCCGTACAAGCGATGGGCAGCTTCGCCAGATGGCCCGGCAGGAGCCGAAGATCCTCGAAATGTATGGGCGGCCCGGAGCCGGCCGGGTTAGCGCGCGCCAGCCACAAAGCCGCCAGAGTCGACGGAGCCACGGCACTGAATGCCTGCACTGCAAGCCGGCGCCAGCAGGCATCGATGCCGGCATGCAATATTTCGAGTGAACCGAATAGCTTCACGCTGCCCTTGATTTCCAGCAATAAAGCGTTGGGCGGCTCGACGCTGACGAAAGAGGTGAACGTTTGTGCGTGCATGCAGAGCTTTTGCAACGCACCTGTGTCCGCTTGGGTCAGTTCTGGGAATACCGCGGCATACCAAAGCTGCTTTGAGTGTGGCCGGCTGAGGTGTGGCCGGCTGAGGTGTGGCCGGCTGAGGTGCGGCTGACCCGCTGCCACCGGCGCCAGTGTGGGTATGGGTGCGGGCGCGGCTGCGGGCGTGGGCGCGGGTGTGCGCGACGTATCGCGCAAGTCCGTTGGGTGGCACTCCGTAGCTGCGGCAAATAAGTCTGCCGTCCGCGATTTCGCAGTACGCGATTTCACGGGTCACCGAGATCCACAGGTCCTGGCCGGCCGCCTTGCACTTTGAGCAGATCGACCCGCGCGCACGGCGAGCCTTTAGTCACAACCAAACGCAAAGTGGCGGGTGACGATTCGAAGCGATGCCGCTCGGGACGAAATAGCACGCCGAGCGCGCCGCCCGCCTCGGCTGCCAGCTTCAAGCGCCGCAGCCAGCGATCATCGGTGCCTTTCAACCACAGCAGCACCGCCGCGCAGACACCGGAACTCAAAGCCTGCTCAGCGGCCCACAGGGCCTCGGTGGCGGTGGCAGGCCGAACCACCAGCAAGCGCCCCAGTTCGATTCCCTGCTGCGCCAAGGCGGGTGCATAGGGTTCATGAGGTGGCGCGATCCAGACAAGCCATGGAGCCGCACTCAAGCTGCGCTGCGTGGCGGCGCGTTGACATTCCACCAGAGCCGGCAAAAAAAGCTGCACTTCGCCGAGGCCGGTATCGTCCAGCAACACTTCGATAAGCGACGCCGTCGGCCACCCACCCCCCGGCAAGCGGGCATTCAGCGAGCTGCTACCGGTGGACCAGACCGGACGAGCGGGGGCAGCCGAGGCGTCTTTTAACTTCCAGACGCGCGCATCGGCCAAAATATCCGCAAGCGAGGATAGCTCACGCGGCATCCACGTCTTTACCACGACGCAGCACACCGACGACCACCCCTTCGATAATCATGGGTTGTTCTTTGAGATCGACACGAATGGGTTCAAAGTCGGCGTTTTCGGGCAGCAGCCACACAATCGTGCCTTCTTGCCGATAGCGCTTGACCGTGACCTCGTTTTCCAAGCGGGCTACCACGATTTGACGATTGCGCACTTCGGGCGTGCGATGCACGGCGACCAAATCACCATCCAGGATGCCGGCATTCTTCATGCTCATGCCCTGTACCTTCAGCAGGTAATGCGGCTGCGGTTGGAACAGCTGCGGGTCGATTTGATAGCGCTTTTCAATATGCTCCTCGGCCAGGATCGGACGGCCGGCAGCCACGCGGCCGATGAGCGGCAGACCCAATTGTTCACGCAGAATGTCTTTCAGTTGAATGCCGCGGGAAGCGCCGGGGATCAGATCGATCACGCCTTTGCGCTGCAAGGCGCGCAAATGCTCTTCGGCGGCATTCGGCGATTTGAAGCCGAGCGTGCGCGCTATTTCCGCGCGGGTCGGCGGCATGCCGCTTTCGGAGATGGCGTTTTGAATCAGCCTGAGGATCTGAGTCTGGCGGGGGGTAAGATCCGACATGCATCACCTGTATATGTAGACAGTGGCTGTCATTATATACAGTCTTTCCACGCTGGCAAGTCGGTCGATTTTTAGGAGACCCACCCCCATTGAAAATCGGTACCGGCCAGCGATTGTTCGCCCCCGCGTGCGCTGACCGCCGCCCACCGTGAGCCAAATACAGTCGCCGATTTCTTTGCTCTTGCGCAGTCGCCGCCGTTGACCGTGCACCTGGGCCGTGCTCGAGAAATCAGATATTCCACGCGCCATTCATCGAGTATTTGCTCACGCCGCACATCGCTCGCGGCGCCATTGACTCAAAGGCCACTTGCACTCGTAAAAATTACATCAAATCGACACATTCCTAACGTTGTTTTAATTTGTAAGAAATGAACTACAGCAAAATACGACTCTAGTTGCCGACAAATCGTTATTTTCAGTTGCAATCGACGCCCGAATTTGGCTTTATGTAGGACTGTGTTGCGACGCAGGCAGGCTCGACAGCGGACTGGACCCGGCTGTGGCAATACTTCGGACTTTTTCCGACACCAATGAATTAACCCTAGGGGAATATTTTTATGAATTTGACAACCACACTTAAGGCCTCTGTCGCCGCGGCTTGCGTCCTCGCATTCGCCGGTTGCACCGACCTGAAGCCGATTCAAGCCCAAATCGACGATCTGAAATCACAGGTCGCCAAACTACAGGGTGACTCGGCCAAGAACGCGGCGGCGGCGGCTGCTGCGCAAGCGGCTGCCAACAGCGCTGCCTCGGCGGCTTCCGGCGCGCAAAGCACTGCGAATCAGGCATTGTCGACGTCGCAATCGAATTCGACCGCCATCGAAGCGATCAACGAGAAGATCGATCGCATGTTCAAGAAGTCCGTGTCGAAGTAAATCCAGCCTTCTTTGATTGTCGAACTTAAGCGCCGCGGTCACTCCGCGGCGTTTTTCTTTGCGGCGATGGTACGCCGCAAGGGGCCCGCCGGCCTTTGGGCTCAAGTCAGTAGCGGATCAGCGCGGATCCCCAGGTAAAGCCGCCGCCGAATGCCTCCAGCAGCAGCAGCTGGCCGCGCTTCACCCGGCCATCGCGAACGCCGGTATCAAGAGCCAGAGGCACGGAAGCCGCAGAGGTATTGCCCTGCGTATCGATGGTCACGATCACCCGATCCATCGACAGTTCGAGCCGCTTCGCAATCGCTTCGATGATGCGGATATTCGCCTGATGCGGAATGAGCCAATCCAGCTGTTCCTTGCGGATGCCGTTTGCGTTCAAGGTGTCCGTGACCAATTGTCCCAGGGTGTTGACCGCCACCTTGTAGACCTCGTTGCCCTTCATCAGGACCCCGGCTTTGCCTTCGCGGACCAGCTTGAAACCCTTGGACACACCGTCCGGGTACCACAGCAGATCCTTGTACTTGCCGTCGGAATGCAGGCGCGTGCTGATGATCCCCGGTTCCTCCGCGGGCTGCAGAACCACCGCCCCCGCCCCGTCCGCGAACAGCACGCAAGTGCCACGATCATTCCAATCGATGATTCTGGTCAGCGTCTCCGCCCCGACCACCAGCGCGCACTTCGACTCACCGAGACGCACGAACTTGTCCGCCACGCTGAGCGCGTAGACGAACCCGGTGCAAGCAGCCTCCATGCTGAACGCGGGACAGCCGTGTATCCCCAAACGCTGCTGCAGCAGCGTGCCGACATTTGGAAAAACCAGGTCTGGAGTCGTCGTGCCGACGCAAATCAGATCGATGTCAGAAATGTTGACGCCCGCCGCCTCGATGGCGCGGCGCGCCGCATGCTCCGCGAGATCCGTGGTGGTCTCGCCTTCCGCGGCCACATGCCGTTGTGAGATTCCCGTTCTGCTGCGAATCCATTCATCACTGGTATCGACGAGTTTTTCGAGATCCGCATTGGTTAGAATTTTCTTGGGCAGATAACTGCCGGTGCCGGCGATTCTTGAGTACATTAAATTCCTTCAAGCTTCGCGCGATACGCTCAGCCGCTGTGCGATTCGAGCCGTAACGTCGTTGCGCGCTTCCAGCACCGCGACTTCGATGGCTCGCTGAAAACCGAACAAATCGGTATCGCCATGGCTCTTGATGACAATGCCGTTCAAACCAACCATGCTCGCGCCATTATAGCGGCGCGGGTCGATTCTTTTGCGCAGTGCGTTGATGCTGGGCCGCGCCGCGAGGTAGCCGAGCTTGCGCAGCGGCGAACGCACAAACTCTTCGCGCATGGCATCAACAATCAGTCGCGCTGCGCCTTCCATCGATTTCAAAGCAATATTGCCGGTGAATCCGTCGGTGACCACCACATCGACCTTGTCGGAAAAAATATCATGCCCTTCAACGAAGCCGACGTAGTTGATATCCAAGGCGCCGAGCAAATTGTGCGCGGCCTGGACGACATCGTTGCCCTTGATCTCCTCCTCGCCGATGTTGAGCAGGCCGACGCGCGGACGCGCGTGAGCGCCCTCCAGATCCGCCGCCAGCACCGAGCCCATCACTGCGAACTGGCACAACTGCGCCGGCGTGCATGACGCATTGGCGCCAAGGTCCAGCATGTAGGTATGGCCGCCGCGCGACGGAATAATCGATACGATCGCCGGCCGCTCGACGCCGGGCAGCATCTTCAAGACGAAATGTGCCGTCGCCATCAAGGCGCCGGTGTTGCCGGCGCTGACGCAGGCGTGGGCATCGTGCGCCTTGACCAGATCGATGGCACGGCGCATCGATGAATCCTTCTTGCGGCGCAGGGCCTCGCGCGGATGATCGGTCATTTCGACCACATCCTGCGCGAACAGGCAGGACACATTGGCCGGCGCGGCGCCATTCAGCTCGCGCTGCAGGTCGGCCTGCCGTCCGGTCAAGGTGAAGCGCACATCGCTGAATTCACGGGCGGCGGCCAGCGTTGCCGGAACGGAAACCGACGGACCCCGGTCGCCGCTCATGGCGTCGATGGCAATGTGGAACGGCGCAGACACGGTGCGTTACATGCAGCCTTTGAGCGGCAACTAAATTGCCGCGCGCAAACCTACGGCCTATTCTTCTGCGGCTGCTGCATCTGCCTTGGTCTGCAGCACCTTTTTGCCGCGATAGTACCCATCCCGGGAAATGCGATGGCGCGAATGCGTCTCACCGCTCTTCGCGTCGATCGACACCGCGGGTGCCGGCAGCGCGGAATGGGAGCGGTGCATGCCGCGCTTCGAAGGGGTCTTTCTGCTTTTTTGAACTGCCATGGGTTGTCCGTCCTATCAAGTTTTCTTCAACAAATCCTGCAAAGCGGCAAATGGCCGCGACTTCTGCTCGAGCGTCGGCGCTCGACCGCAGTTCTCCGGCGTGCTGCAAACCGCGATCAGCGGCAATGCCAAGAGCAACTCTTCTTCTGCCAATTCACGCAAGCTGACCGATCCGTCATCCATCAAATAAATCTCGCGCGGCGACTCAGCGGCTGCCTCGGCTTCGCTGCTCGCAAATTCAATCTGGCTGTCCGCGGCCACCTTGAATGCGAAGCCTTTGAGACATCGCTGACAAATCAGCTGCGGAACTGCCTGCACGGCGACGCTCGCGCCGGCACGATCATCACCCACCTTGGCAAAAGCGAATCGCGCTTTCACCGACCCGCGCGCATCCGCCAATAATTCCTGCAATCGAGGCAACTCGCTGAGCGGATACTCGCGCTCCAACACGACTCCATCATCCGCCAGGCGCGCGCAATCAACTCGGTCGGACAAGCCCGATGCCATGGGCCGCGTATAATAGGGCCCGTTCCCACCCCTGTCAAAACGAATCCGGTGCAAGTCGTTGTTTTTGAAGTCTCCGCACTCACTTATTTTGGCCTCCACTTCCCGCTACCGGCGCGAGCTGCTGGAAAGGCTGGGGCAGGAGTTTTCCTGCGTGGTGCCCGGAGCGGATGAAACCCCGAAGCTCGGCGAGCGGCCGGCGGCCCTGGTTACGCGGCTCGCCAGGCTCAAGGCCGCTGCGGTTGCAACGAAACACCCCGCGGCGTGGGTGATCGGCTCCGATCAGGTAGCCGTACTCACTGCCGATCAGGGTGCAGAATTGATACTGGGCAAGCCGGGTACCGAGCAACGCTGTATGGAACAACTGCAGCGTTGCTCCGGGCACGCCGTAGTCTTTCTCACCGCGGTTGCCGTGATCAGACAGGATGAGAACGCGCTCTTTGAATTCGTCGATTCGACACGAGTGACGTTTCGCGTCTTGGACCAAACCGCCATCCGGCGTTACGTTGCGCGCGAGAAACCGCTGGATTGCGCGAGTGGCTTCAAGAGCGAAGGACTTGGCATCTCCTTGTGCGATTCGATCGACAGCGTGGATCCAACCGCGTTGATCGGACTGCCGCTGATACGCTTGAGCGCGGTCTTGCGCGACGCGGGCTTTGAGTTGCCCTAGCGACGCTTCCTTGGCGCGCTCGCGCGCTTGGGTGTTTTGCGCTTGACAGGCGTTATGGCATCGAGCACTGCCGCCAATTCCGTGGGCAACGGTGCGCTCACATGGAAGGGAACACCCGAACCCGGCCAGTCGAATGCCACCGATTGGGCATGCAGGAACGTGCGCTTCAGTCCATGTTTTTTCAGTTCGGCGTTACGTTCGCGATCGCCGTACTTGTCATCACCCAGCAGCGGATGAGCGGCGAAGGCCGCGTGAACGCGGATCTGGTGGGTGCGTCCCGTCGGGATGTCCACTTCCATCAGAGTCGCGAGCGAACCGAAGAACTGCACCGGTTTGAACACACTCACCGAGTCCTTGCCCGCTGAGGCCACGCGCACATGGCGCTCACCGTGCTGGCGATTGTCTGTCGCCAGTGGCGCGTCGATCCTTTTGGTCCCCAACTGCCAGCTACCGGCGACCAGCGCCAGGTAGGTCTTGTGCATGCCGCCGTTGCGGATCACTGCATGCAGCGCGGTCAGGGTGGCACGGTCGCGCGCCACCAGCAGGCAGCCGCTGGTATCGCGATCGAGACGGTGCACCAACTCCAATGTCTCGCGGGGCCGCGAAGCTCGCAGCGCCTCGATCACGCCGAAACTCATGCCGCTACCGCCGTGCACGGCAACCCCGGCGGGTTTGTCGATCACCAGTAAATGGCGATCCTGAAATATGATGGCCCGTTCCAGCAGCTCCAGAAGACTGCTCGACGGGCGGCCAGGCTCGCCGTCCGCTTCGATCCGCACCGGGGGCAGCCGGACCTCGTCGCCCTCCTGAATGCGGTATTCGGCGTCCACCCGCTTGCGGTTGACCCGCACCTCCCCTTTGCGCAACAGCCGGTAGACCCTGCTGCGGGGGACGGTTTTGAAGTGCCGCATCAAGAAATTGTCGATGCGTTGGCCTGCCTCGTCGGCGACGATGGTGCGCAGGGTGAGCGGACTTTTTGGCGCTTGCGAGCGCGGCAAATCGGCGGCAGGACTGTTCATGGTTTCACTTGTTGTCATTCAGCGGTGATCTAAGGTATTGATTACATTGACCCTGGCGGCCTGTCGTGATAGTGTCTTAAAACCTTGTCAGGCGCGACAACCTTTGAGGGCTTAAGGCTCGATTCTAGGTGTGGCATATAGACACAGGTTTCGGTGGCCCCCCATCCGTTGGGGAGCCGCATATTAGTTGGTTCTGGAATACCAGACCATCGCTCGGCCGATGAGACTCGCGCGAATCCCTAAATCTTAGGTTTCGGCGAATAAGCGGTTAACCGAGAACAAGGCCCCGGGCTTGCCGTATACGTTTTGGCAGAATTGGGTGGAATTGGTGCCGGTCGCGTATCTCGCGTTCGGCACATCCCTATTGTTTGCCGCATCCACGCTTACAACCCCGGCTTTATTTCTCAAGCTCTCCTCGGCCCCTACCACATTAGTTGGGGCACATGAAAAGAATGCTCGTCAACGCAGTTCAAGAAGAAGAACTGCGAGTTGCTTTGGTCGACGGTCAAAAGTTATACGACTTATCGATTGAGATCCCGTCTCGGGAACAGAAAAAATCCAATATTTATAAAGGACGAATTACCCGCGTAGAGCCTAGCCTCGAAGCGGCGTTCGTCGAATATGGCGCACAGCGCCACGGATTCCTGCCGCTCAAAGAAGTCTCCAAGGAGTACTTCCGGGCGCAACCCGCGAACCAAGGCCGGCTCAACATCAAAGACCTTCTGCAGGAAGGCCAAGAGCTCATCGTACAGGTCGAAAAAGAGGAGCGCGGCAACAAGGGCGCCGCTCTCACCACATTCATCAGCCTTGCCGGCCGCTTTCTGGTCCTGATGCCCAACAATCCTCGCGCCGGCGGCGTGTCGCGCCGCATCGAAGGCGAGGATCGCGAGCAGATGCGCGATGCCATGAACGGCTTGGTCATTCCCGACGGCATGGGCGCCATCGTCCGCACCGCCGGGGTCGGCCGCAGCACCGAGGAACTGCAATGGGATTTGAACAATCTCAAAACAGCCTGGGACGCGATCGTCGCGGCCAATGATGGCAGGCCCGCGCCGTTTTTGATTTTTCAAGAAAGCGATGCGGTTACCCGCGGTTTGCGCGACTACTTCTCGGATGACGTCGGCGAATGCCTGATCGACGATCCTGAAGCCTTTCAAAAGGCTCAAGAATACATGCAGCGCTTCATGCCCCCCGACGCGCAGCGCAAGTTGAAGCTTTATCAGGATCCTGTGCCGCTGTTCACGCGCTATCAGATCGAGAGCCAGATCGAATCGGCATATGCACACAAGGTCACCCTGCCCTCCGGCGGCAGCCTGGTGATCGATCACACCGAGGCGCTGGTTTCAATCGACATCAATTCGGCGCGCAGCACCCGCGGCGGCGATATCGAAGCCACTGCGCGCAATACCAACCTGGAGGCGGCCGAGGAAATCGCCCGTCAATTGCGGCTGCGCGACATCGGCGGACTCATCGTCATCGATTTCATCGATATGGAATCGACGGCCAATCAGCGCGCCGTGGAAGACATGCTGCGCGACTCGGTCAAAATGGATCGCGCCCGCATCCAACTCGGGAGGCTCTCGCGCTTCGGCTTGCTCGAGCTGTCGCGGCAGCGATTGCGGCCGGCGCTCAGCGAGACCACGCACATCAATTGCCCGCGCTGCAGCGGCATGGGCACGATACGCAGCGTCGAATCGATGTCCCTCGCGCTGCTGCGCTTGATCGGCGAAGAGGCGCGCAAGGAACGCACTGGGCGGGTCATCACCCAGGTGCCGGTGGATGTCGCCACCTACCTCATCAACGAGAAACGCGAACAACTGCATCAAATCGAAACTCGCGACAAAGTATCGCTGATAGTCGTGCCGAATCCCCACATGCAGACGCCGGCGTATACGTTGCGCCGCGTTCGCGACGACGAAAAAGAGCTGCCGGAGAACACCACTGTCAGCTATCAATTGGCCGATCAGCCAAGCGTCGATGACTCGAATATTGGAAACCGCGACAAGAAACCGCCGGGCGATGTCCCGCTGGTGCCCAGTCTGATATCGGCCTCTGCGGCACCCATGCCAATGCCAGTACCCGCCGCCGCGCCTGCCGTCCCAAAAATTGCAAGCGTTGGCGTTCTGGTCAGACTCTGGCGTTGGCTGTTTGGCGATTCTGCCGGACGCGCCACGCCGGCCTCGCCGGCGCCACAGACGCAGCGCGATCGGCCGCCGCATCGCGATGCGCGGCATGACCGGTATCGAAGCGGCGGAGACCGTGACCGAAATCGCGACCGCAATCGTGATGTGCGCCGTGACGCGCCGCGCGACGGCCAGCGCGATCCGCGCCGTGACGGACGTCCGCGCGGCGACAATCGCAGCGATATGGGCGTGCGCCGCGAGGGCGCCGGGCAACCGGAACGCAACGCAAGCGGGCAGCGCAACGAGGCGCAGGCACCCCGCCAGGATCAGTTATTCAAGCCGGATCAAGCGCCTCGGGGAGATCAATCCCCGCGGGCAGATCAAGCGCCCCGTGCGGATCAAGCTCCCCGCGCGGATCAGGCGCCGCGCGCGGACCAGCCGCGCGGCAACGATTCGGAGCGATCGGGCAACGATCGCGGCGAACGCAGCGAGCGTGGCGGGCGGAGTCGCCGCCGCCGCGGCCGTGGCCGGCGCGATGGCGGTGAAAATACCGCGAACGGCGCCGGCGCCAATCAAGCACTCGGTTCCGGTCCTGGCGCGGGAAACTCCCCGGCCCCAAGCGAAGTGCGTTTCGGCGAGAACACTGCATCCCCGCCGCCGCCGGCAGTACCTTCTTTTCAGTCGGCGCCATCCTTCGATTCGGTTCGTTCCTCCGAGCCGCCCCGATTCGTCGAGCCGCCGCGCGCTTCTGAGCCGGCGCCGGCCTATGAGCCGCCGCGCGAACGCCCGGTAGCAAACGCGCCGTCCGAACCGGCGCCGCTCCGTGAGCCCGCGCCGCTGCCGCCCCGCGTGGACGACGCTGCGGGGTCGAGCAAGGGAAGTGACAACAAATATGTAGTGTGGTCCTCCGCGCCCAGTGACGTTCAACGGTCCGGGCCGGACGAGCGCTGACGCTTAGCGCGCAGCCTCAGGTTAAGCGCAGCACTGACGCCCAACAGCGCCGCCGCGAGGCCGCGCAGGGCGGCGATCGCCATGGCAGCGATGCGCCCGACTGTCGAGTGCAACGGCGGCTGTCCCCAACGCCCCCAAAGATAGAACGCCAAGCTTATGGCGACGGCGCTGAGCACATAGGCCAGCACCCAGCGGCGCCGCTCGGCGCGCGGCACGAGCCGGTTGGGCACCGCGGGTTCGTGGCCGCGCCGCAGGCCGTAAGCGACCAGCCCCAGCACCACGACCAGACCGATCAATGAACTCAAGTCCTGCATCACGGTGACGCCATCCACGTGACGCTGGCCGATCTCGATGGGATCATCGAGCACCGGAAACCAGCGCACGCCGCGCGCGCCCTCGTGAGTGAATGCATCCCACACCAGGTGGGTGAGCGCTCCTCCCAGTACCCCGCAGGAGGCGAACACCCATTGACGCGCGCTGCGAATGTTCGCCGGCGCAGCGAAGGGGCGCCAGCGGGCATAGGCGCCTTCGGGTAACAACTC
>Ga0210402_10002058_pt1 | contig 19984 bp, 14 predicted proteins | sample IncBWC7MmetaG_FD_161055 | JGI IMG/M metagenome (GOLD analysis project Ga0210402, IMG submission 161055) | Forest soil microbial communities from Barre Woods Harvard Forest LTER site, Petersham, Massachusetts, United States - Inc-BW-C-7-M | ecosystem: Environmental > Terrestrial > Soil >... | reverse complement strand
AAACGAATGCAAGGCCGCGGAGCAGGAGTTGCGCGCGGAACTACTTGTTCATCCGGACGAGCCTGTCACGATGTATCACCTTGGCTACACCCTGCTCTTGCAGAACGAGTCGACCGAGTCCGTAGCCCTGCTGCGGCAGGTGGTCAAACTCAGGCCGGACTATGAGCTCGCTTACTTTGAATTGGGACGCGCTCTGCTACTGCAGGAAGATATGAATGGGGCCATCGAGAATCTCGAAGCCGCCAAAAAACTGGCTCCCGATCACGATGCCGTTTACTTCCAACTGGGGCAGGCCTATCGCCGTGCCGGCCGCACGCAAGAAGCCGGGCAGGCCCTCGCGGCGTATCAGAAACTAATCGAGACTAACCGGTCTAAAAAACGCGAGAGCTTGGAGATGGTCCAGCCCTAAATTTGGCGAGAGCCTTTCGGGTTGGAAAACGCCCCACGGCGACGCCCTTGTAACTGTCTGTAAACTCACCTGCTTATTGCTAGAATACCGGTTTTCTCTTATCATCTGACCAGCACGATCGGGATCATCTGCCGTGGTTCGCGGGGCTTCGTTGGATGGATCGTTGTAGGTGGGCGTGTTGAACGGTCGGAGGATACGTGAGCAAATTTTTGCGTCAGGTAGCTGCTCTCTGTTTCATTCTTTACGCCCTAGCACCAGTTGCATGGGGTGGCCAAAAAATCCCCAGCGCGGCTTGGAAACGCCCCATTGGGCAACCTCTCGAAAATGGCGGAACCAAAAAAACTACTCTCGATGCCGGGCACATTGACGACGGCTTCTGGCAAGGCGCGCCCGTGGGCGGATTTGGCGCAGGCACATTCTCCCGGACGTTCCGCGGTGATTTTGCCCGCTGGCACATAAAGGGGGGCGTGCATACCTACAGCTCCGTGCCTTCCAATCAGTTCGCCATGTTTCAGCAAGCCGAGGGATCGCCCGGCGGAACCGCGCGCGCCCTCTTCACCGGTCATCCTTCGGGCGGCCAGCTGAACAGTTGGGAGTGGAATTATCCCGTAGGTGCGGGCGACTACTACGCTCTCTATCCCAAGTCTTGGTTCGACTACCGCTGGGAGAAATTCCCTGCACATGTCGTCCTCGAACAATTCTCGCCGATTCTTCCGGATAACTATCGCGAATCGAGCTATCCAGTTGCGATTTATCGCTGGCACGCGGAGAACCCCACAGCTCAGAACGTCACGATCTCCATTTTGTGTTCCTGGACCAATATGCTTGGCTGGTTCCGCAACTTTTCTCGGGATTTCCATGGGGCTTTGAATCAGGGGAACCATAATCGCTTCAGCACCGAGTCGTTGCCATCTGCAGGCGCCATGAAAGGCATCGTGTTTGAACACGAGCGCGCTGGCTCCACTCCGAACGAATGGGAGGGCCAATTCGCCGTGGCTACGGTGGAGTCGCCCGGCGTCGAAGTCAGCTATCAGACAACTTTCGTGGCCGATGGCGACGGAAAATCCGTTTGGGCGCCTTTTGCCAAGGATGGACGCTTGGCCAACGACAATCAGGCGTGGACCAGCAGCGGCGAGAAAATCGCCGGCGCGATCGTCGTCCGCTTTACTCTCAAACCCGGAGAAAAGCGCACTATTCCCGTGGTCGTTTCATGGGACTTGCCGATCGTCGAGTTCGGCTCGGGTCGCCAGTGGTATCGCCGGTACACCGATTTCTACGGGACCACCGGGACCAACGCCTGGAACATTGCCCGCGACGCCTTGCTTCGTTCGGCCGAATGGAGTGAGAAAATTGATGCGTGGCAAGCTCCTTACGTCAACGACGAGAGCAAACCGCTGTGGTATCGCGGCATGCTTTTCAACGAGCTCTACACCATAGCCGATGGTGGCTCTTTCTGGGGACGCCCGATTGCCTCCAACAAGAAGGAGGCTCCCACCTTTGCCTTCATGGAATGCTACGACTACCCGTATTACGGCACTTTGGACGTTCGTTTTTATGGCTCTATGCCGCTTGCTAAGTTCTGGCCGGACATAGACAAACAGGAATTGCGTCAGTTTGCCGATACCGTTCCCCGCGAACTGCCGGAAAAAGGAATTTGGATCTGGAAATCACAACAGACTGGCGATGTCACTCTGCGCGTTCGTAAGAGAAAGGGAGCCGTTCCGCACGACCTCGGCGTGCCAGAAGAAGATCCCTTCTTCAACGTAAATCAATTCGCGTGGCAAGACACCAACGGCTGGAAGGACTTGAACACTAAGTTTGTGTTGATGATTTACCGCGATTACGTCCTCGGCGGCAAAAAGGATCTCGCTTTTCTGCGTTACACCTGGCCGGCGGTCAAGCAAGCAATGGACTACCTCCGCCAGTTCGACCACGGCGGGGGCCTGCCCGAAAATGATGGGTATCCCGACCAGACCTACGACACCTGGGTGGTACGGGGTCCCAGTGCTTACTCTGGCGGGCTGTGGCTGGCTGCCTTGCGCGCTTCCGAAGAGATCGCCAAAGTCCTCGAGGCGCCTGCGGCCGCTGGATACCACGAAATGTTTCTGAAAGGTCAGAGCACTTACATCAGCAAACTGTGGAACGGCGAGTATCTTTCTTACGACACCGAAAGCGATTACCGCAACAGCATCCAGGCAGACCAACTTGCGGGACAGTGGTACGCCAACATGACCGGCTTGGGGAATCTCATTCCTCCGGAAATGCAACGAAAGGCTCTCGAAAAAATCTTCTCGTTGAATGTCATGAAGTTTGCCGGCGGAGAAATGGGTGCTGTGAACGGTATTGCCGCGGATGGCTCTCTGATCACCACCAATGAACAGGTTCAAGAGGTTTGGACCGGCACGACGTTCGGCCTGGCGGCGCTGCTCCTCAGCGAAGGGATGAACGAAGAGGCTTATCGTACAGCCTGGGGTGTCTACCACGTAACTTACGAAACCAAGGGCTATTGGTTCCGTACGCCCGAAGCCTGGGACATCACCGGAAACTACCGCGCTTCCATGTATATGCGGCCAGCCGCGATCTGGGCCATGGAGATGACCCAGCCCAGCTCGGGGGCCTCTCCGAGGAGCCAATCGGCGGCTCACCATGGAAAGGAACCTCGCTGAAAAGTCGCACCGGGCCTCACCCTTGGCCGGTGGTCGGTTCCATAGGCGGGTTTAAGCAGTGTCACGACCTGCCGTATGCCGTCCGGCAAAAGTGAACTTCGTTGGCTGGAAGCCGCGTGAATGATCAAGGCATAACCGGGAGCCGAGCGTGACGACACGACGAGAAGTCTTGAAGTATGCGGGGATGGGAATCGGTGCGGCGGCAGCTTCAGTGTTAGGAGTGTCGGCAAACGCCAAGGCCGAAACGCCTGAAACAAGTGAGCCGCGGGCGCCGGCCAAGCCCGCCCAGACGGAAGTCACTGACAAGAGCGGAAAGCGGCTGGCAGCTGGACCAGAAATTGCCTGGACAAAAGCTGCGAAGAATGCTTCGCCGGCGGACGTGACCGTAGACCCAACGAGACCAGCGCAGACGATCTTGGGATTTGGCGCGGCCTTTACCGATGCTGCGTGCTTCACGCTCTCGCGCCTCGGCGAGGACGATCGCAGCAAGCTCCTCCATGCCATGTTCAGCCAGGATCAACATGCTCTGAGCGTGGGACGCATTGCCATTGGCGCAAGCGACTACAGCACCGCGGCGTACAGCTACGACGACGGGGCGGCTGATCCGGAGCTGAAGCGTTTCAGCATCGACCACGACCGTGATTACATTTTGCCGACGTTGCGCGCGGCACTAAGCGCGAATCCGGATCTGTTTTTGTTCGCCTCTCCGTGGAGCCCTCCGGGATGGATGAAGTACAGCAACTCCATGTTGGGCGGTAACATTCGGCCCGAACACATTCCTGATTACGCGCGGTACTTCCAGAAATTCGTCGAGGCCTACTCCGCGGAGGGCTTGACCGTGAGAGCGGTCACCACGCAAAACGAAGTCGACGCGGACCAGGGCGGGCGAATGCCTGCGTGTCCGTGGCCGGAAGAAGACGAGGAGCGCCTGGTGGCGACGCTCGGCCCACTGCTCGAAGCGACTGGCACGAAAATCTGGACGCTGGATCACAATTACAATTTATTCGGCCGCGCGATCGATCAACTCTCGCGTCCCCGCATCAGGAAATACGTGAACACGGTGGCCTGGCACGGGTACGTAGGCAGCCCGGAGATGATCCGTAACGTGAAGGAGAAATTTCCAGACATCGAAATGCATTGGACCGAAGGCGGGGACGACTACAAATTTCCTGATTATTGGACGAACTGGAGCAAGTGGGGCGCCACCTTCAGCGGCATTCTGGCAAACGGACTGCAAAGCATTACCACATGGAATATGGCTCTCGACGAGCGCGGCCGGCCGAATATCGGTCCCTTCGCTTGCGGCGGGCTGATGCAGATTCATTCGGTGACGAGAGAGATCACCGAGGCAGGATTGTACTGGGCATTGGTTCAGTTTGCCCGGGCGTTTCGCCGCGGAGCCGTAATTGTCGCTTCACACGACGCGAACGGTGACGTCCCGGCCTTCAACGGTGCAGCCGTGATCCAGCCGGTACCCTCATCCATTGCAGCCGCGACCCCGAATAGCGCTCTGACTTCGCGGGTGTTTCACACCGCGGCGAAGAATTCCGACGGCTCCTTGGTCTTGGTGCTGACCAATCCCGGCGAAGCAAGGGAAGTAACCGTTGACTGGGGCATCCAAACCTGCAAAATAGCGCTGACCGCGGATTCCATAACCACATTACGGTGGAGCTGAATTCAGTTTGCTGTGTCTGGTTGACGCTACACCAATCGAAGGTCCAGCTTGCCCGCTTTCGGACGCCCATCTCGGGGTAAACGGTGCAGAATCAACGGTTCGTCTGAAAATTAACAGCCGAATGCTGGCGCCTAGCGTTTGCACTTCTGGGTAGAATTCGGGGTGCAATTGAAGAAGAGCAAGCTGCCGATTTCTTGTAAGCAACACTAGATATGGCAATTAGATCTGAGGCTCGCTGTGCTGTAGACCGAGGGGTTGAAACTTCTTGAGTCGCGGCAGAGAACCCTCACTCGTAGGAATGCATAACCAGAGGCGTTTTCCTGCACGGCAGATGGTTCGCGAAATGGAGCAGTCGCTCGCGACTGCATTTGTTCTCCTCGTCGTGGAACCAGCCTACTTCCCGGCGATGTACGTGAACAAGCTGTCTCCTTTTCGGTACCCGAAACATTCGCCGCCGCAGTTCCAGAGCCAGTCCATAGTCTTTACCTCCTTGCTCCTCTCGGCTTCGCCAGCTCGCCAGAGCGGATTGGAACGGACCCGTCAGTCTCCGTGTCGCCGGCAGCGTACTTGTGCCGCGCACCCTGTTCAATGGCTGCGCGGTTTTCGCGCAACGCGTCAAGGTGGTCGCGCTTGTCGCCCTAGAAATCATCATACAAAGCCTCTTCGCTGATAGCGCACGGCACGCGCTTTTTCCCGTCCTGCCCGTAGAAGAGGACGACCTCGCGGTCGAAAACAAATCTCTCTCTCGGCTCGGGAAATTCTACGTCGTGCCGGTCAAGGACCCGTTTCACCCGCTGCGCGATCAACGTGGTGAAGGGCCCCAGATCCGTATCGATGCTCGCCCGGTCCAGCGCGGCAAGATAGTTCTTGCGGTCCCTCAGGCGAATGACCGTCCAAGGATAGCCGCCCGAGGCCAGCATCACGTTCATGAAGAAGCGGGCCATGCGGCCGTTGCCGTCCGGGTACGGGTGTATGCAGCCGAACAGCCAGTGCCCTAACACCGAGCGAACGGGAGGCCCGTTTCTTCTTCCAGCAGATCGAACAGCGCCGGCATGGCATCGCGCAGGGCTTCCCATCGGGGCGGAACGTAGCGGGAGGCCCGCAGGTAGACGGCGCTGTCCCGGTATCCGGCGAGCCAGCCAGCCCGGAGCAAGCCCGCTGTCACGAAGGGCTGGAACGATTCCCGGTAACAGGTCTTGTGGGTGAGGCGCGCGAGCGGGCCCCGAGGCTCGCCAGCGATCACTCGCCCCTCCGATTCTTTCACGACCTTGAACGCCTGCCAGTAACCGCGCGCGGCCAGCGCGTCGTGGTCCTTGCGGTCCCTTTCGTTCGCGTCGGGCTTCCATCCGCCCTGGCGAACTTTTTTCGATCAGCGCCGGAGTGACGGAGTAGCCTTCGATCGAGAGCGAATGGTAGGCGTCGCTTTGTTAGATGTCGTCAACGTTGCGCAGGCAAGAGCAGAAATGCTAAGTAGTTGGTTCGTCTAGCATTTTCCTATGTCATGCATCCCGGTTTTGCACGGTATTCGTGAATGTTTGTTCCCAAGTTGTTCCCAACTTTTGGGGTGAACCCCAACCAATACGGGCGGTGAAATGTGGGCTGAATTATGGGTCGAGATTCTTGGGACAACATCCTCAAACCTACCGTGGCGGCGGGCTTCCGTGGACATGAACCACCGACCTCGCCCTTATCAGAGCAGCCCGAATATGTTATACAACAACTTACAAGACCGCGGGGACTGCCAGAATACGCGGAAGTCGCACGAGACATCAGGGTTTGTGGGTTGGATTGTGGGTTGAAAAGTCCACGAATTCCGTGGCAATCAGCATTTTCATTTCCTGGAATTCGTTCCTCCGTGAGGATCATTCTGAGGTGGCGGTTTGGAAAACCGCCGCGGTGCTACATTAATAAGGCAGAGGTCTGTAGTTACAAGGGTCTGGGGAACAGTCGCCTCCTCCGCTAAAAACTTGCCCGAAGCAGCCAATACTTCAAGAGTTGAAATAGGTTTAGGTTTTCCGGGAATTGTTGTCGATCCCAACGCCTACAAGTAAAGCACACGGAGAAACTCTTGAACCTGAACTGGCAACGATTTCCTGAGTCTGTTATGGCCGCGACAGGTGGCTTTCACGTAGGCGAGGCCTGATCTCGGTCTCATTCCTGCGCAACTGCGGCACGGAGATGATACCGAAGGGCGTTTCTGTCGAGCTCGTTCTCCCAGCGAGCGATGACTAGGGTGGCTACAGCATTTCCGGTCATGTTGACGACAGCGCGGCACATGCTTAGGAAGCGATCGACGCCGAGAATCAGAGCCATTCCGGCGACGGGTATGGTGGGGATGACCATCATGGTCGCGACGAGGGCGATGAAGGCGGCGCCTTGCACACCGCTGGCACCTTTGGACGTGAGCAACGCGACGCCTAGGATGGTGAGTTGCTGAACGAGAGTCAGGTGGGTGTTGGTGGCTTGCGCCACGAAGAGCGCGGCCAGGGTCATGTACAGGCTGGTGCCATCGGCGTTGAAGGTGTAGCCGGTTGGGACGACGAGGCCGACGAGTGTTTTGGAGCAGCCAAGCTTTTCCAGCTTGGACATGAGATTGGGCAGGGCAGGTTCAGAAGAGCTGGTGGCCAGTACCAAGATAATTTCGTCACGAAGAAACCAGAGGAAGCGCAAGATGCTGAAGCCAGCAACGCGAGCGATAATTCCCAGGATGATCAGGATGAAGAGTGTCGACGTGATGTAGAGCGTGGCCATCAGTTTGAGAAGCGGGCCGAGGGAAGCGAGTCCATACTTGCCAATGGTGAAGGCCATCGCACCAAAGGCTCCGATGGGAGCAAACCGCATGAGGATGGCGACCACGCCAAAGACGGCGCGGGTGAGGGCATCCAGAACATCCAAGAGTGGCTTGCAGCGCGGGCCAACGATGGACAAAGCGAAGCCAAATAGTAGAGAGACGAACAACACCTGCAGAATGTCGCCCTTGCTGAAGGCGTCGACAACAGTGTTCGGAACGATGTGGATCAGGAACTGGCTGATGCTCTGAGCCTTAGCCTGGCCGGCATATTCGGCGACGGCCCTAGCGTCCAAGGTCGCAGCGTCGATGTTAAAACCGCTGCCAGGACGAACAAGATTTCCGACGACAAGGCCGATGAGCAGGGCGAGCGTGGAGACTGTTTCGAAATACAAGAGCGCCTTGCCGCCGACGCGGCCGACTTTCTTCATGTCCTCCATACCAGCGATTCCAGTGACTAAAGTGCAGAAGATCACCAGGGTAATGATCATGGTGATCAAACGAATGAAAGCGTCGCCGAGCGGCTTCATGGCGATGGCCGTGGCCGGACTGACGTAGCCAAGGATGATAGCAGTGGCGACACCGACCAGCACTTGGAATGAGAGGCCCAGGTAAAAAGGCTTCTTGGACGAAGATGAGCCTGTTTCAGACGCCGAAGGCGGGATGAGCATCGCTGGATCAATTCCCTTGCAGCGCCGGACGAAGCTCGCGGATGTCGCGTAGCGTTTCGAGGGCGAGCAATTTGTCGATCAGAGTGGAGCTCTTGGCGGGTCCAAGAACCGGCGCGATGAGGTCGCGCGCCTTGTCGATGACCTCCTCGCGAGACATGGGGTTCTCCATAGTGCCGCGAACATCGCGAACCCATTCGGTGAGTTGTGTGCCGTCGTTGAGAGTCAGCTCGACAATGGCCTCACGGCGGGGCCGGCGAGCGTCAATGCGCGGATCAGCGACGACTTCAATTTTGGTACGCAGGCGGAGAACAGCGGGATCCCTCATGCGCGCCTTGTCATGGACGGAGCGGAAAGTGACGGTTTTGTCGAGTAGCATGACGGCGACCATGTGCTCCATGCAAATGTCGGGGATATCGCGATTGCTGACGGTGTCGGCTTCATCGGAGGCGACGCGGACAACGACCTTGCCGACTTCGTCCGCAGAGAAGGAGCGCTGCTTGAAGAATCCGACGAGGGCGTCGAGGGGAGCTTGAATGGGTGAGCCGACGGTCCATTTTTTTATGTTCGTACGGGTGATCTCGAAGCGCTCGCCGAGTTTATCGACCAACGCCGTAGGATCGGCCCTGATGGCACCATTTTCCCGAGGTGCGAGGGCTTCGAAGAAGTTATCAGAGCCGGAGAAAATGTCGTCGACGCCGCTCCAACCGGAACGAATCAAGGTGGCGGCAAGAACTGCGCCAGCGGCAGGTTTCCCGGCAAAGAGGAAAGCTTTTTCCATGTGTTCGGCGTCGCGAGACCAAGCACCGATGCCGGAAGCTTGTTGCGCCGTGTAGTCGAGCAGCACACGCATTTTTTCAGTGCTGAGGCCCACGGCGCATCCTGCGGCAGCGCCAGCACCGAACGACGCAGCGGTACCGTGAGTGCTGCGGTGCGTCAATGCCTGATAGGTTGGGCCTCCCATGCTCATGGTGATGCGGGTGCCGACGTCATAACCTAGCGCGACGGCGCGCAGGAAATGCGCTCCGTTGATCGCAAACTGTTCTCCCGCAGCAAGAGCAGCGGGAACGGCGGAGACGCCCGGATGGGAGCGGGAGGGTCCATGGGAATCGTCGGTCTCGTCGGAATGCGCGAGGACGCCATTCGCGAAGGCGGCCTCGATGGGGCCACACACGATGTTAGAGGCGACCACGGTAGCGATTTCCTTGCCACCATAGGAGCGGGCAAACTCGATGGCGGCGCGACCGGGTGGCAGACTGGAGCCGGAAATCATGGCGGCAAAGGTGTCCAAGATATGTTGTTTGGCATTCTCTATCACTTCGCTGGGTAGAGCGCGGTTGCGGGCGGCGCTCATGTAAGCGCTGAGTTGTTGCATCACAGGGCTGATGCCGTGCGGTGGTTCGTCAGCAGAGAGGAACTCGGTGGCTTTGGCGAAACCAAGCGGAAAGGACGCGTAGGCTGCTGACAAGCCACTGAGTTTGAACAGACGGCGGCGGGTGAGCATGGCTAATCCTCCAGCAACGTTTTCATGACACGGAACAATTCGACTTTGGCTTCAAAGCCGATGCCGGGGATTTCCGGAAGGCGGACGTAGCTGTCTTCGACTGGGAAGCCGTCTGCGAATCCACCGAAGGGCTGGAAAATACCGGGATAAGACTCGTTGCCGCCAAGCCCCAATCCGGCTGCGAGGTTCAACGACATCTGGTGGCCACCATGAGGAATGCAACGAGTGGACGACCAGCCGTGCTCTTTTAGCATTTCGAGAATGCGAAGATATTCGACCAGGCCGTAGCTGAGCGCGCAATCGAACTGCAAAACGTCCAAACCGGGGCGAAGTCCAGCGTAGCGGATCAGATTGCGTACGTCTTGCACAGAGAAGAGGTTTTCGCCAGTAGCCATCGAGCCGGGGTAATGAGATGCGAGTTTTGCCTGAAGATCGTAATCGAGCGGATCGCCGGGTTCTTCGTACCACCGCAAGCCGTATGGTGCGAGAGCCAGGGCATAAGCAACGGCTGTGCCCAAATCGAAGCGGCCGTTAGCATCGACAGCGAGCTGGCCGGGAGTCTTGAGAATTTTGAGAACCGCTTCGACGCGCCGCAGATCCTCTGAGAGAGGGGCGCCGCCGATTTTCATCTTGACGACCGAGTAGCCGAGATCGAGGTAACCTGACATTTCTTCTTGAAGGGCGGATAAGTCCTTGTCGGGGTAGTAGTAGCCACCGGCCGCATAGACGAAGACTTTAGAGTCGGCGATGCCACCGCGATAGCGGTCGGCGAGCAGGCGATAGAGAGGAACGCCGGCGATTTTCGCAACGGCGTCCCATACGGCCATGTCCAAAACGCCGACGGCCACGGAGCGTTCCCCATGGCCACCAGGTTTTTCATTGCGCATTAGGACATCCCAAATGCGCGCCGGATCGAGATTGTCTTGAGTGTCGTTGAGAATCGCTTGAGAGTCCGCAGCCTTCAGCCGGGGGATGAAGCGATCACGCAAGAGTCCGCTTGGAGCGTAGCGCCCGTTGGAGTTAAAGCCGAAGCCGGCGACGGGCTTGCCATCGCGAACTACATCAGTGACCAGCGCGAGGACGCTCACGGTCATCTGGCTGAAGTCGATGAACGCATTGCGAATCTGCGATTTGATGGGTACGACGGTCTCACGGATATCGATGATTTTCATATCACGAGCCGCTGAAGGAGGCAGGCTGTCATGAGACTTGAAGCAGTGGCCGCAGCTCGCGAACATCGGCCACGCTCTCGAGCTTGAAGATTTTGCCCACGAGATCAGTACACTTCGGCACGCCAAGAACCGGCGCGATCAAATCGGTGGCCTTGGCAATGATTTCGCCCCGGGTCATGGCGTTTTCGGGAGTGCCACGAACATTGTCCACGCGACGAACGAGACGGGTGCCGTCCGCGAGGGTGACCTCGATGATAGCGACGCGCAAGGGCATCAGACGCTCGAGCTCTTCGTCAGGTACAAGATTGATCTTGCCGCGTTCTCGTAGCACCGCCGGATCCTTCAGGCGGGCCTGGTCATGCGCAGAGGCAAAGCTGACAGTCTTATCGAGGAGTGCGACGGCCAGCATGTGCTGAACGCAAATGTCCGGAATTTCGCGATTGTTAACGATGGCGGCTTCGTCAGTCGCCAGCCGCACGATGACTTGCTGCACCTGATCCGCGTCGAAGCCCCGCTGCTGGCGGAGAATTTCGAGGGCGTCGAGAGCGGCCTGAATCGGCGACCCGACGGGCCATTTCTTGATATTGGTTCGTGTAACTTCGTAGCGCTCACCCAGTTTGTCGATCAATCCGGATGGGTCAGCGTGGGGGTTGTAGGCCAGAAAGAAATTGTCTTTGCCGGAAAAAATGTCGTCGACGCCGGTCCAACCGGAATGCGCGAGAAGAGCAGAGGTGACGCCGCTCCGCGCGTTCATTCCGCCAAAATGAAAGGCTTTCTGAATATGCTCCGTGTCACGATTCCAAGCGCCCAGGCCAGAGGATTGATGCGCGGTGTAGCTCAGCATCCAACGCATCTGCTGAGCACTTAGGCCGGCGGCGCAACTGGCGGCAGCAGCAGCGCCGAAAAGCGGAGCGATACTGTGAGTGCTCCAATGGCTTTCGGCTTCGAATTGTTGTCCGCCAAGAGTCATGGTGACGCGAGAACCAATGTCGTAGCCGAGCGCGACGGCGCGAAGGAAGTGTGTTCCGCCGATGCCGAACTGTTCAGCGGCGGCCAGCGCGGCAGGCACGACGGCGCAACCTGGGTGAGATTGCGAAGGCGAGTGGGAATCATCGGTCTCGTCGGCATGAGCCAGGACACCATTGGCGAGAGCTGCTTCGATCGGCCCGCACACGATATTGGAGGCAACCACGGTGCAGATCTCCTTGCCACCGTAAGCGCGAGCGAATTGCAGTGCACGTTGGCCAGGAAGCAGGTTGCAACCGGAAACCATGGCGGCAAGAGTATCCAGGATGTGGTGCTTGGTTTTCTCCCTCGCTTCTTCGGGGAGGGAACGATTGCCAGCTTCGCTCATATAGGCGCTGAGTGGATTCATGACCGAGCCGGCGGCCTGAGTAGCTTTGGTCTGGTGCGCCGATGCGCAAGCGCCGGCGGTCGGAGGAGGAAGAGTTGCGACGGTGATCGCTAAGCCGGCGAACTCGAGAAGATGACGACGAGTGAGGTCCGGGGCATCTTTGACGGGAAGTGCGCGACGGTCAGATTTCATGTGACTTGATACCTTTGCCTGGGTTCCTTTCGACGTCCGACACAAGGTTCGCTAGGCGTTGCTGACCTGATCGGCAATCGCTTCGCCCAAGTCTCGGGTCGTGCCGTTTCCTCCAATGTCCGGCGTGCGAACCTTGGCCTGGGCCAGAATTGAGGCGATCGCATCTTCGACAGCATCGGCAGCTTCTGGAACGCCGAGATGACGCAGCATCATTGCACCAGACCAGATTTGCCCAACCGGATTGGCGATGCCCTTCCCAGCGATATCGGGAGCCGAGCCGTGGACCGGCTCAAACATCGAGGGATATTCCTTCTCCGGATTGAGATTGGCGGACGGCGCGATACCGATGGAACCAACGACGGCGGGGCCGAGGTCGGAGAGGATGTCTCCGAACAGATTGGAGCCGACGACAACATCGAACCAATCGGGATGGCGGACGAAGTGAGCAGTGAGAATATCGATGTGATATTGGTCCGTGCGGATGTCCGGAAATTCCTTGGCCATGGCTTGGAAGCATTCGTCCCAAAAGGGCATGGTGTGGATGATGCCGTTGGATTTGGTGGCGGAGGTCAGATGCTTGTTTCGTTTGCGAGCCAATTCGAAAGCGAAACGCAGCACGCGATTGATGCCGCGCCGCGTGAATACGGTTTGCTGGACGGCCATTTCGTCGTCCGTGCCCTCGTAAAGACGTCCGCCGATGTTTGAATATTCGCCTTCGTTGTTCTCGCGAACGATAGTGAAATCGATTTCACCAGGCTTCCAGTTTCTTAACGGAGATTCGATGCCATCGAAAAGACGCACTGGGCGAAGATTGACGTATTGACGAAACGCGCGCCGAATGGGAATTAGGAGACCCCACAGCGACACATGATCTGCAACGCTTGGATGGCCCACAGCGCCGAGGAAAATGGCGTCGAAGGGCCGCAATTGGCGCAGGCCATCGTCTGGCATCATTTTCCCGGTCTGCACATAGGTTTCGCAACTCCAATGGAAGGCGCGCCAATGGCAGCGAAAGCCGAAGCGCTGGCCTGCTGATTCGAGGACGCGGATGCCTTCGGGAACCACTTCTTTGCCGATGCCGTCTCCGGCGATGACCGCGATCTTGAAGGTTTTCATAGAGGCCGATTCATTTTGTTTCCGCCGACAAGAGTGGTGTCAGTGTGGAAATCTCGAGTGCGGCGTCCAGAGTTCTTACGAACGAGATGATTTTCTCAGTTTTTGCTCTAGGCCATTCGGCAAATTCGGCGCATCCACGAAATTTCGTGGCAGCCTCGTCGAAGCTCATAGGGTTGCTAGGACTGCCCTTGGCAAAATCGGCGCGGCCAGCAACAACACTCCCGTCTTTCAGGTGAACTTTGATGAGCGAAGTCATTTTGTCAAAGCCGGCGTCCTCAGCCTCGGAGTCCACGTAGAAATTGATTCTGCCAATCAGCTCCTGGACATCCGGGCGCTGCACTACTTTGTCCGAGAATTGGCCCAAACCTGCCTTGCGATCGAGAAGAAGAATGGCCAGACAGAACTCCATGCTGAATTTAGCTTCGAGTCCGGTTTTGGGATGATGGTGAAGGAGTGTGGTGGTCATGTTGTGGTTGGCGCCAATATCGACCCTGTCCACCTGCGGGGCTTGGATGTCGTGAGCAACGATCAGGCGTGCGAGTTCCGTCATAGCCGGATGCGTGAGAGAGCCAGACGGATAAGGCTTCAAGGAGATGCCGGGCGAAGCGAAGGTCCATGGTTTGCCCAGGCGGTCCATGATCGCAGAAGGATCGTAAGACCCACCGGCGGCATGAAAGAACCCGCGATCCGCATCGAGGATTTGCTCTGCGGCGGTCCAACCCAGTGCCACCAGCTGAGTAGAAACCAGGCCGCTTTCCGCCGCGTGCCCGGCCTGAAAGGGCTTGGTCATGGTGCCAAAATTTTCACGCAGACCGCCAGATTGGCTGGCAGCCAAGCCGAAAGCCTTCAGCGTTTTGGGCAGATCGAACTTAAGCAGCTTCGCGCAGGCGGCCGCGGAACCGAAAGGCCCGCATGTACCTGTCGAGTGAAATCCATCTTGATAGTGGCGCGGTGAAATAGACTCCGCGACCTTACATTCGACTTCGACGCCGACGTGATAAGCCGCAAGCCACTCTTTCCCAGTGACGGATTGACCCTCCGCAAGCGCGAAGATTGCGGGCAGCACAGGAACGGTGGGATGCGTGAGCAAACCATAGACGCGGTCTTTGGCCGCAGCCAGCTGGGTATCATCAAAATCGTCAGCATGAATGGAAATGCCGTTCGCCAGAGCCGCGAAGCGTGGAGAAGCTTTTTGGCGGGAACCAATCACAGTAGCGTTCCCGCCGCACACGCCGCTCTGCTCGACAAACTGACGGGAAATCGGTCCGCTTTCCGCGCGGGAACCGGCCAGAGCGAGTCCCAGACCATCCAAGATGGACTTCTTGCCGAGTTCGATGACGGCGGCCGGAATCTCTTCGAATTTCGTCTGGACCACGAAGGAGCCGACGTAGTTGGTGAGACCCGGAGTCTTCGGAAACTCCCTCGAATTTTGCGCGCGCGCCGCATCCACAGAGTCCGCTAGCACGGTCGCTGCAATCGCACCGAGAGAGGTTATGCCGAAGTCACGCCGCCGCATACACCACCATGATTGAAAGCGACTTACGGTTGGACTTCAAAGACGCGCACTTCCGCTTCTTTTCCGTCATGATGCGGAACGGCAAGGTAGTAGCGATTCAGTTCAGGAACTAGGATAGCAGTCTTGGCGCGGAAACTTCCCGGAACCCTGCCGAGGAGTGAGTAGTGGTCTGCATCCTTTTGTTGGAAAACGTCGACGAATTTGTCTCCGGCGAGATAGATGCGCTTGTTCTTCGGATCGAAAGCGGCGTCATCCACGAATCCTACAGCCGGAATGTTCGCAACGACCTTGCCGGTGTCGGAATTCAAGACAATCAACTTGCCGGGCGTTCGGGTGACAACGAACAAACGGTGATTGGCTTCATCAAAAGCCATGGCGACGTTCACTTTTTCACCAGCGGGCAAAGGCCAAGTGGCAGTTAGGGCCGATTTGTTGCGATCCATGACGCCCACGGCGTTTTTCCCCGAGATATTCATGAACAGACGCGGGCCGGACTTTTCCAGAACAATCGCTTCGATATGATTCGAATCGATCTTGATATCGCGCAGCTTCTTCGAGTTGTTCGTGTCGATCACGCTGATCAAGGAATAGGGCGTGTGGGCTTCGCGGCCACCGTTCACGACATACAGGTACGACGTGGCGGGATCGTAAGCGATGGAGTCCGCGTCGATGGACACTTTGACTTCGCCGAGCAGCTTGTAGCTTTCACTGTCGTAGATCTTGACCGCCGAAGCGTCACCCTCAACGACGAAAAGTTTCTTCAAGTCGTTGCGAAGCAGAATGGCATGTGGGGCTTTTACATCCCCCATCGTATGGATAAGTTTGTTCGTGCTGGTGTCCAGAACCTCGAGCTTGTCGTTTTCCTCAGCGGTCAAGAAGAGGCGATGGCCGTCGAGGTCGGGTGTAAAATGGTCGAAGTCTCCATCTTTGAGGCCGGGCAAGGGAATCGTAGCGACGAGTTTTAACGGCGCTTTATCTTGCGCTGCAAGCGTAATTGGCAGCGCAACAAAGAGTATAGACAGTGCGGAAAGAATACGCTTCATACGTTCCTCTCGGCTCCATTCAGGATCTGCCGGCTCAGCCAAGAACAAATTGCTGATCAAGCGGACCGGATGCTACGCCCTACTGCCAGATGCGTCAACGCGCGCGGATACCTCGTTCGCGCCACTGGCACCTCTCGATTGGTGAAAAGAGCCATTTTCAACGAGTATTTCGCGGCTACCTCTTACCACAGCTAAAAATAAATTAATGTTGCCTTAAGTCCAGAAGCAAGCCGATAGATATTATGCTCTGTCGGGTTGACCATTGCAGGCAGAAGTCAAAGGGAGAGGCGATGAAGAGAGCGTTCGCGATTATAGTTGCTGCTGTTTTTATGCTCGCAGTCGGGGCGCGCTGTCAGGAGTCCACTCCACTGAAACTTGTGCAGACCTACCAGCTCCCTCAGGACGTCAAAGGGAATTTTGATCACTTCGCGGTCGACCTGGCGGGCAATCGGCTGTTCGCGACCCCCGAAGCGTACAAGGCCGTCTTAGTGTTCGATATTAGGACCGGGAACTTGATTCACAAAATAACGGGAATCGAAAAGCCGCACGCGATTCTCTATCGCGAGGACCTGAAGCGGTTGTACGTGACGGATGGCGAAGCAGGAGACGTAAAAATAGTTGACAGCGTGAGTTACGCAGTGCTGTCCAGCATCAAACTCCTGGAGGACGCAGACTCGATCGGCTACGACCCAGTGACGAAGTATCTATACATTGACAACGGCGGAGGTGATGTCCACCAGACGTATTCGATGCTGAGCGTTGTGGACACAACGACAAGTAAGAAGCTAGCGGATATCAAAATCGATGGCGACACACTGGAAGCCATGGTGATGGAGAAGTCCGGTTCGAAGATTTACGTCAACAACAAAGCCAAGAGCCAAGTGGATGTGATCGATCGCGAGAAACGGACGCTCATTGCGAGTTGGCCGATCACCAAGGCCAAAACGAACGTGGCAATGGCTTACGACGAGGCGAGCCACCGGCTGTTCATCGCGTGCCGCAGCGGGGGGATCGTGGTGCTGGACACGCGGACGGGAAAGGAGATCACCGTCTTACCGATCAGCAAGGGTGTGGATGACCTGGTCTATGATGCCGCCAAGAAGCGTCTATATGCATCTTGTGACGGAGACGCGAGCGCGTACCAGCAGAACGACCCGGACAACTACAAATTACTCGCAAAAGTCCCGACGGGACCACTGGGACGAACATCTCTGTTGGTGCCTCAACTGAACAGGTATTTCGTCGCCGTGCCGCAAAACGGAACCAACAATGCGCAGATTCTGGTCTTTGAGGTTCGGTAGCAGCCGCGCGTAAAGCTGTGATCGTGGTCAGCCTGCGCCTGCCGCTTGGGCACGGAAATCTGGAGGAACGCTTGAGCATATCGAGGGGGATTGGGCTTGCTTTGCTGATTCTCGCAGCAACCGCAAGCGCGGCGCAGACACAGTCTGCCGGGGTGGTCGCGATTCGCGCGGCCCACCTGTTTGACAGCAAGTCCGGCAAGATCTTGGACAACCAAATTATCGTCGTTGAAGGCGAGAAGATTGCCGAGGTCGGTCCATCCGACCACGTGCGAATTCCGCCCGACGCCCAGGTGATTGACCTTGGCAAGGCCACCGTCTTACCCGGCCTGATCGATGGTCATACGCACGTGTTTGGATTTGGACTGGATGGCATCAAGTCAGGTGGGCCGCCATTTGCGAGCCCGATCAACGACACCAGAGAATACCGGACACTGCTGGCACTCGCCAACGCACAAAAGGACCTGCGGGCGGGCTTTACCACCATTCGTGACTTGATGAGCCATGGTGGCGGCTACGCCGACGTGGATATCAAAAAAGCGATTAATCGGGGGTACTTCATCGGGCCCCGGATGCAGGTTTCCACGATGGGCTTGGTGGCGACGGGAGAAGGTATGTTGGGTTCTCCGGAAGTGAGCCTGCCAAGAAACTATCAAACTGTTGATGGACCGTGGGCCGCGCGGCAAGCTGTCCGTGAGCAGATTCATTACGGGGCTGACTGGATCAAACTTCACTCGACTGCTGACTATGAGTTTGAGCCGGATGGCGCTCTGCGAACCGAGCCCACTTTTACAAAGGAGGAGGTCGAGGCCATCGTGGACGAAGCGCACAGGCACGGGAAGAAAGCAGCGTGCCATGCGTTTGGAGGCGAGGGGCTCCGTAACTGCATAGAAGCCGGGGCTGACACCATCGAGCATGCGATTGAACTGGACGAAGCGACCGCCGATCTTATGAAGAAAAAAGGAATCTACTTGGAGCTCACTGCCTATCACTATTCCCTGAGTGAATACACGGCGCGAGATGCCAAATCTACTGGCGGCAAATATAGCCTGCAGGCGCTGCGCGAAAAGAGTGGCCGGCTGGCAATCTCGCGTGGCGTGAAGATTTCCTTTGGCAGCGGCGTTGGTCCGTTTCCACACGGGGCGCAAGCGGCGGAGTTTGGCTACCTCGTGAAATATGGAATGTTGCCGAACCAAGCCATCCAAACGGCGACGACTGTGGCTGCGGAGATGATGGGTTGGCAAGACAGTGTTGGTTCGATCGAGAAAGGCAAGTTCGCGGATATTATCGCCGTGTCCGGCGACCCGCTGGTGGATATTACCGAACTGGAGCGGGTGAAGTTTGTAATGAAGGGTGGCCAAGTGGTTCACAACGAAATCAGGTAGGCGGTGGCATGTAGGGTTTTCCGAGCCGGGCGGTGCTATCATTCGCGCTTGCGACTTGTCCCAAGAACGGCAGCTTATGCGGATTCTCCTGGTCGAAGATGAACGGAAGGTGGCCAGCTTCATTGCGCGCGCTCTGCGTGAAAACTCCTACGCCGTGGATATCGCCGAAAGTGGCGAGAAAGCCCTCGAACTGGCAACAGACGTGACCTACGACGCCATCCTGCTGGATGTCCGCTTGCCCGGCTTGAGCGGAGTTCAGGTCTGCCGCGAATTGCGGCAGCAGGGAACGGAGGCGCCAGTTCTCATGCTGACGGCGCGGGGTTTGGTGGAGCAAAGGGTCGAGGGCTTGGACGCCGGGGCAGACGACTACCTCACAAAGCCCTTTGTTCTGGCGGAACTCCTTGCTCGGGTGCGGGCCTTGGTGCGTCGGGGTCTGCACAGCGGAAATGCGAAGCTCCACTACGGGAACCTCGAACTCGATCGGCATCGGCGGCGTGCCACCCGGGGCAAAGAAGTCATTCCACTCACTTCAAAAGAGTTCGCTCTACTGGAACTCTTTCTGCTTCACGCTCCGGATTTGGTAACCCGCAGTGAAATCGTCGAGCATGTCTGGGATCGCCATTTTGACAGCGAAACCAACTTGGTGGAGGTCTATGTCAATCGGCTGCGGCAAAAAATTGACCAGAACCAAACTGCAAAGCTGATTCACACCATTCGCGGTGTGGGGTACCGTTTGGGAGCGGCGGAGTCATGAAGGCACGTACTCTGCGCTTTCGCATGATGGTCTTGTTTTGCTCAATCGTCAGCGTCATGTTGGCGGCGTCATATCTCGCGTTCTTTGGTTTACTCGCCCACGAAATTCCTACGCAGTTGAATCGCCAATTACTGGAAACGGGCCGGCCGCTGGTTGCAGACATTTCGGCTGAACCGAACGCTCAGGATGTGGCGCGGTTGGACATCCCCGGCGAATTCTTTGAACTGCTGGACTCTACCGGGCGAGTGCTCCAGAAGTCAAAAAACCTAACTGCGCCAATACCCCTACGGGAAGTGGATCCAGCCACGACCCAACCGACCTTCCAGGTGGCGGACCTCGGCGGGGGGCAATCCGTGCGTGTCGCCCTAATACCGTTTTGGCAGGCAAATCAGCCCCGATTTCTGGCGGTAGCTATTCCTACCCTTGGCGCCAATCGGGTGCTGG
>Ga0210402_10002057_pt1 | contig 19985 bp, 16 predicted proteins | sample IncBWC7MmetaG_FD_161055 | JGI IMG/M metagenome (GOLD analysis project Ga0210402, IMG submission 161055) | Forest soil microbial communities from Barre Woods Harvard Forest LTER site, Petersham, Massachusetts, United States - Inc-BW-C-7-M | ecosystem: Environmental > Terrestrial > Soil >... | reverse complement strand
TGGCGTATTTGGTGCGGGCTTTTTCGGCGTGTTGTTCGAGGGCTAGTTCGATGAGTTTGTCGATGAGTTGGGGGAAGGGAATGCCGCTGGCTTCCCAGAGTTTGGGGTACATGCTGATGGAAGTGAAACCGGGGATGGTGTTCACTTCGTTGAGAAAGATTTTTCCGCTGACTTTTTCCAGGAAAAAATCGACGCGAGCCATGCCGCTTAGTTCTAGGGCGCGAAAAGCCAGAACGGCGAGGTGTTGGAATTTTTTTACTTGGGGGGGCTTGAGATCCGCGGGAATGAGGAGTTGCGTGCCTTCTTCGAGATATTTGGCGGCGTAATCGTAGAACTCGCGGTGAGGGACGATTTCGCCCGGGATGGAAGCTTGCGGTTCGTGATTGCCGAGGACGGAGACTTCGATTTCGCGGGCGTTGACGGCGCGCTCGACGAGGATTTTCATGGCGAATTCGGCGGCGAGATTTAGGGCGGGAGCAAGCTCCTGGCGGGAGTGGACTTTGGTCATGCCGACGCTTGAGCCGAGAGTTGCGGGCTTCACGAAGACGGGATAAGGGAATTCTTTTTCGATTTGATGAGTGACGATGTTCTCGTTGCGTTCCCATTCGTCGCGGCGGACGGAGACCCAGGGAACGACGGGAATTTTGGCGGCTTGCAGGAGTTTTTTGGCGACGTCTTTATCCATGGCGATGGCGGAACCGAGGACGCCTGCGCCGACGAAGGGCAGGCCGGCGAGGTCGAGGAGGCCTTGGATGGTGCCGTCTTCGCCAAAGGTGCCGTGCATGACGGGAAAAACGACGTCGATGCGCTGGCCGGCGCCGCTGCCGTCGAGGCGGACTAGGGCGGCGTCGGTGGGATCGGCGCTCATCGTGACGCGCTGGCCGGTGCGAAGAACTTCGGGGAGCATTTTTTGCGCGCTGGTGCCGATGAGCCAGTGGCCTTCTTTAGTGATGCCGATGGGCACGGTCTCGTATTTGTCAGGATCAAGGCCGCGAATCACGGAGGCGGCAGAGGCGAGGGAAACTTCGTGTTCGCCGGAGCGGCCGCCGAAGAGAATGCCGATGCGCAAACGCTTTTTGTCAGGGGTCATGGAGATAGCCGGTTTGGAGTGTTCGAATGCCAGTTTCTAGTTATAGGGCAAAGGGGAGGAGTTGTCGCGGGGGAAGTCGAGGCGTGGTGCGGGAGAGACAACGGAGATTGGCTGTGATTTTTCGACGGGGAATTTGAAAGAGCCGACGGAACTTTTTCGCCTTTCCATCGTCTACCGAGATGCGGGAATTGCGCAGGAGGGACTGTGTCTTCACAAAACGACAAGGGCCGGGGAGCAATTTACGAGAATTTTGTGCGGGACTCTCGCTACGCGATTCGTACGATGCGCAGGGACTATGGCTTCGCGATTTTCGCGATTTTGATTGTCGGGCTGGGGGTCGGGGCGAGTTGCACGGTTTTCAGCGTGGTGAACACGCTTTTGCTTCGACCGCTGCCATTTCGCGATCCGGGAAGGTTGGTGTGGATCGCTAACCACCAGGACGAGACGAACGATATGTCGGGGAAAACTTCGCAGACGGACTATTTGTTGGATATGCGCGCGCGGAACCAGTCGTACGAGGATTTGGCGGCGTACTTCGCGTTTTATGGGTTGGGAGACGCCAAGATGATTGGCGATGGACAACCAGAGAGGTTGACAAGTGTTCCCGTGACGCAGAATTTTTTTCCGCTACTGGGCGTCGAGCCGCAGATTGGAAGGCAGTTTTCGGCGGAGGAGTGTAAACAGAACGGGCCGAGAGTGGCGCTGCTGAGCGATGGATTGTGGCGTAGAAAATTTGGGGCGGACCCGAACATTGTGGGGCGGGCGCTGTCGTTTGATGGCGGGCCGGTGACAGTGGTCGGCGTGCTGCCGGCGTCGTTTGATTTTTCCACGGTGTTTACGCCGGGAAGTCGCGTCGATATGTTCGAGCCTTTGCCGCTTTCGCCGGAGATAAACCGGGAAGGGAATACGGTTGCGATTATCGGGCGGCTCAAGCCCGGCGCGACCGTGGAGAGTGCGTGGGCGGAGACGGCGGTGCTTGGGAAGATTTTGAAGCAGGAGCATAAAGAAAGAAATGACTTTGAGCCGAAGGTCTCCGGGCTCGCGGAACATGTGAGCGGGAGGCTGCGGCCGACGTTGGTGGTGCTGGCATGTGCGGTGGGCGTGGTGATGTTGATCGTGTGCGCGAACCTTTCGAATTTGCTTTTGGCGCGAGGAGCGGGGCGGAAAAAAGAAATTGCGATTCGCACGGCGATGGGAGCGGGGCGCGGGCGGTTGATTGGGCAGATGTTGACGGAGAGTGTGGTGCTGTCGTTCTGCGGCGCGGCGCTGGGGTTGGTGCTGGCGTTTGTGGGGACGCGGGCATTGGCGCATTTGACGTCGGTGAGCATCCCTTTGCTGAGCGATGTGCGGATTGATGGGAGCGTGCTGGGATTTACGTTGGTGGCGGCGCTGGCGACGGGATTGTTGTTTGGGTTGGTGCCGGCGCTGCAGGTGCAGGACTTGAAGCTGCACGACACGCTGAAAGATTCAAATCGCGGGTCGAGCCATGGGCGCGGGCATGCGTGGATTCGCGGCGCGCTGGTGGTTTCGGAGATTGGGCTGGCTTGCGTGTTGCTGGTTGGGGCTGGGCTGTTGATACGGAGTTTTTTGCGCGTGCTGGATGTGAATATGGGATTCCGGCCGGAACGGGCGGCGGCTTTGCGGATCGATCCGAACTCGTCGTACGAGACGCAGGAGTCGCAGAACGCGTACTACACGGAGGCTTTGCATCGCGTGATGGATATTCCTGGAGTTGAGGGAGCGGGGCTTTCGGACTCGCTGCCGCTGGGACACAACCGGGGCTGGGGCATTGCGGCGAAGGGCGTGCAGTATACGCCGGGGAATTATCCGAACGGGTTTCCGAGAATTATCAGTGACGGGTATTTTCATGCGATGGGGATTCCGTTGAAGGCGGGACGCGATTTCACGGAGCGGGATACGAAGGGGGCGTTGAACGTCATCATTCTGAACGAAACCTGTGCGCGCAATTTGTGGCCGGGCGAGGATCCGATTGGGAAGATTGTGCGCGCGGATAATCCGGAGCGGACGGTGGTGGGCGTCGTTGGCGACGTGCATCACATGGCGTTGGAGGAAGGGTCGGGCAACGAGTTTTACATTCCGATGCGGCAGACGCGGGATTACGGGACGGTGGATTTGGTGGTGCGGACGTCGATGCCGACGGCGGAACTGGCGTCGCGGCTGCGCGAGGCGCTGCTGCCCATCGAGCCGAATTTGCCGACGGCGAATATGCGAACTCTGCAAACGATGGTAGATCGCGCGGTGTCGCCGCGAAGATTTGTGGTTTGGCTGCTCGGCGGATTCGCAGGATTTGCACTGGTGCTGGCTTCGCTGGGAATTTATGCGGTGATTTCGTATTCGGTAAGCCAAAGGACGCAGGAGATCGGGATTCGCATGGCGCTGGGGGCGTCAGCGGAGACGCTGCAGAGAAGTATTTTGTTGCAGACGCTGGGGCTGGCGGGGATTGGGATGATTGTAGGAGTGGCAGCTTCGTGGGCGCTGGCGCGGACGCTTAGCGGGCTCTTGTTTGGAGTGACTGCGAGCGATCCGGCGACCTTTGTTGGGATGCTAGCGGTTCTTACGGCAGTGGCGGCGATTGCGGGATACTTGCCTGCGCGGCGGGCATCGCGGATTGATCCGATGGCGGCGCTGCGAATGAGCTGAGCACTAACTACTCGGCACGCCTCACAAACGCTGGGCTCACATAAAGGAAGTGAACGGTGCCGTTCTCTTCCTTAAACTCCAGCTCGGCTCTACCGTCCTCGTCGTACTTATTCAAGATAAGGGTCTTGCCAACCGCGCTTGAAATGGCAAGCTGATCTTCCTTCGGCAAATCGTCAAGGAATCCTGTCGGCAACCTGGTCAAAACGACCATCTCGCCTAGCTTTGGCTTCTTGGGCTGCGCGTTCATGGGCTTCTGAAGGGAGCTACAGGATTTTTTTGCCGAGGGCGGAGAGGACCAGCTCGACGCCTAGGAGCGCGGTACGGTTGTGCTCGTCGATGATGGGATTAATTTCGACGACTTCGAGAGATAGCATGGCTTCGGAGTCGGCGATCATTTCCATGGCGAGATGGGCTTCGCGGTAGGTAACGCCGCCGCGAACGGGGGTACCAACGCCGGGAGCGTCGCTGGGGTCGACGAAGTCCATGTCCAGGCTGACGGCGACGCCAGCGGTGTCGTCCATAGCGTATTTGAGAGCGTCGGACATGACTTCGCGCATGCCGCGCTCGTCGATGTCGCGCATGGTGAAGACGTGGATGCCGGATTTTTTGACGATTTTGCGTTCCTGGGCGTCGAGATCGCGCGCGCCGACGATAACGATATTGCCAGGTTCGGCTTTGGGCTTGAAGCCGAGCAAGTCGACGAGTTCGGGCGCGCCGTAACCCATGATGGCGGCGAGCGGCATGCCGTGGACATTGCCTGAGGGCGAGGAATCGGGCGTGTTCATGTCGCCATGGGCGTCGAGCCAGAGGTAGCCGATTTCTTTTTTGTCTCTACGATAGTGGGAAGCAACGCCAGCAGCGACACCCGCAGCGATAGAGTGGTCTCCGCCAAGAACGAGCGGGAGAAAACCTTCGCCGAGAGATTTTTCGACGGTGGTAGCAAGGTCCTTGCAGGTTTCCGCGATTTCTTGAAGATACTTGGCGCGCTTTTCGCCGACTTGCATTTCCTCGGGCTGCTTCACTTCGAGGTTGCCGATATCTTCGACGGTAAGGCCGAGCTGCTTGATGCGAGCCTGGAGGCCAGCGCCACGAAGAGCGGAAGGACCCATATCCACGCCGCGGCGGCTTTGGCCGAGGTCCATGGGTACGCCGATGATGCGAACTTTTTGAGGCATGCTTTGTTCGTGACTGGTGGCCTGTAACTGGTGACTCATGACTTGTGAACAGGCCCGTGAAGCGAGCGCCGATATCAAGTCGCTAAGCGCACCAAAAGTTTCATACACCCAAGCTTCTGCTCAATTCGGGAATGCGAAAATTACTGGTACCGCGAACTACCCCGCACTAAGGATAAACCCGGTAAAGCATACGCGGGAAGGGAATCACTTCCCGGATGTGCTCGGTTCCGCAAATCCATGCGACGGTGCGCTCGAGGCCGAGGCCAAAGCCGGAGTGCGGGACGCTGCCGTAGCGGCGCAAGTCGAGATACCACTGGAAGGATTCTTCGGGCAAGTTGTGTTCGCGCAGGCGCTTTAGAAGCAAATCGTAATCGTGGATACGCTGGCTTCCCCCGATGATTTCGCCGTAACCCTCGGGAGCAATCATGTCGAAAGCAAGGGCGAGTTCCGGACGCTGGGCATCGGGCTGCATGTAAAAGGCTTTGATGGCGGAGGGATAGTGGTGGATGAGCACCGGACGATCGAAGGAGCTGGAGATGATGGTTTCTTCGTCGCCGCCGAAATCGTCGCCGAATTTGGCGGGATTGCCGTTCTTGTTCAGCACAGCAACGGCATCTTCGTAGCTAATGCGAGGGAATGGCGGCTTGATGTTTTCGAGCTTGGCAGTATCGCGCTTGAGCGTTTCGAGTTCGCGCGATTTGTTCTTGAGGACACCTTGCACGATGGCGCTGACGAGGCCCTCGCCGAGGGTCATGATTTCGTCGAACTCGACGTAGGCCGCTTCGGGCTCGAGCATCCAAAATTCGGTGAGGTGGCGGCGGGTCTTGGATTTTTCGGCGCGGAAGGTGGGGCCGAATGTGTAGACCTTGCCCAAGGCCATGGCGATGGCTTCGGCATAGAGCTGGCCGCTCTGCGTCAGATAGGCCTTTTGATCGTCGATGTAATTTACTTCGAAAAGGGTGGAGGTGCCTTCACAAGCAGCGGGGGTGAACATCGGCGCGTCCGCGAGCGTGTAGCCCTGGCCGTCCATGAATTCACGCGCGGCGCGGATGGCTTCGGCGCGAATACGAAGGATGGCGGCTTGGCGGGGCGTGCGAATCCAGAGGTGCCGCTGATCGAGAAGGAAGTCCACGCCGTGTTCTTTGAGCTGGATGGGAAAGGGCGTGGCGTCGGGGACTTTTTGAACGATTTGGATTTTGGCCACGCCCATTTCGAAGCCGCCGGGGGCGCGCTGCTCGGCGCGAATTTTGCCTGTGACGATGACGCTCGATTCCTGAGTTAGACCTTTCAGCGCTTCAAAGGCTTCGGGATTTTCCTTAAGCGCGCAGACACCCTGGATGATGCCGGTGCCGTCACGAAAAATAGGGAACATCAGTTTGCCGGATTCGCGCAGGTTGTACAACCAACCCCGAATGGTGACTTCTTGTCCGTCGTACTTGCCTGCCTGCTCGATGGTGATGATGGTCATAGTCCGGTATTTCAATGGGAGTGCAAAAAGGTAGTTTATCAGAGAAGGAAAGAGATTGGCGCAATCAGGCGGCCCGCAAAAAATTCAGCGATTGGCCATGGTGCGGATATTTGCGAGACCCAGGAGCCTCTGGTCCGCGGTGACAAGAGTCAGGTCAAGAACCTGTGCAGTAGCTGCAAGAAAACGATCCGCCGGATCTTCATGCAGGGAAAGCTGCTGAGACACGACGGCTATCTGGTGAGTGAGAGGCGCCTGTTGAATTCCTGAAGTTGCGCGCTGCAACCAGCTGGCAGTGTCCCCGGTCAGCCGAATTCGGCCCTTTCGATGAAGCTGAAGAGCTTCCCACGTACTGATTGGTGACAGCCACAGTTCGTTCGCTTGGTCGGCTAATGCCTGTCGCGTTCCCGGTCCAAGGCGCTCTGGGCTCTGCAGGAACCAAATCCAAATGTGAGTGTCAAGCAGCAGCTTCAATCGCGGAGCGCCTCCCACTCGTCCTCATCCGAAGCTGGCGAAATAATATCTCCAAGAATTTCGATGGAGTCCCTCATTGAACCCATTAGGGCAGCGCGGTCCACAACGGGAGTTGAAGGAATGACTTCAGCAACAGGCTTGCCGTGCCGAGTTATGCGGATCGGCAACTTGGTCTTCTCGACCTGTTCGAGGATGGAGAGGCATTTTGCTTTGAACTCGGAAATAGCAATCTCTTGCATGGATTTTACCCGACCATATTATAGACCATAGTCAGAATAATGGTCAATTCTCTTGAAGCTAGCCCCACTCGCGTTTGAAGCGGTCGAGGGACTCGCTAGCGGCGGCTAACAACTCGGCTGTAGATGGGGTTTCGTGGCCGGATTTTTCTTTTAGCTCGAGAGTGAGCGGGAGATTCTCTTCGGGCGCGGATTTCAGAGTTTTGACGGCGGAGTCCCAATCGATCGAGCCTTCGTAAGGCGGAAGATGTTCGTCTTTTTCGCCGTGGTTGTCGTGGATGTGCGCGGAGACCACCAGTTCGCGAAGCGGCTCAAAGGCCTTTCCGACACGTTCCGCTTCCGGGCCATCGGCAAGGTGGGCGTGGCCGATATCGAAGTTGAAACGCAGGCCAGTCAACCGCGTCTCGTCCACAAATGTGCGCATGTACGCGGGATCTCCCATCTCGCTGGTGGTGTTCTCAATGGCGATGGTCACGCCGGCATGATGGGCGTGTAAGACGAGGTGCTCGAGCGAACTGAAGGCGGCATCGCGCTTTCGCGGGTCTGCTGTTTCGCGAGAGCCGCCCATGTGCAGAATCAGCCGGGAATAGGGCAAATCCTCAGCCACATCGATCACGCGTTTCAACTCGTCCATGGCTTCGATGCGCCGCACGCGTTCCACTTCGCAGATGGAGAGCGGCGCGCCTCCCTCGCGCGTCGCGCTGAGGTCGCGGCTCGTGGGCGCATGGAGCGAAGCAAGCGCGAGGCGATGCTGCGCGAGAAAGCTTGCCATCGCTTGCACTTCTTGCTTGGAGGTGTAATCGAAGTGGCTTCGCGTGGTGAAAATCTCGAGAGCCTCGAAACCGGCCTCGGCAATCTGCCCGAGAAGTTCCGTGGTCAATTTTCGCGACACGAACAAGTAGGTGGACAGGATTCTTCTCATGGTCTCGTTTACTGCCCAGATTAAATAACTACTTCCCGCCGTCCTCCGGCTCTTTACGGAACAAAAGCCCGAGGGCGATCGAAAAACTCTTCAGTAACCGACGGCCGCACCGTTATCGCGCGGGTCCGCTGCGCCGAGGCGCTCGCCAGTTTTCGGATCGATCCCAATCGCGTTCACCAAACCAATGTGCCCGCGCCGCCGTGTCTGGTAGCCTTCTGCATTCAGCGCAGACTCGAGGCTTGCGGGAAAATCCTTTTCCATAAGGATCACGTCCGGCAGCCACTGGTGATGAAAGCGAGGCGCGTTGATGGCCCCCTGCGCGTCCATTCCCAGGCGCATCCAGTTTAAAACGCTGAGCATCGTGGCAGTAATAATCGTCGGGCCCCCGGGCGAACCAGTTACGAAGCTGAGTTTGCCATCGCGGACGAGAATCGTCGGAGTCATGGAGCTGAGCGGGCGGTGCTTGGGGGCGATGGCGTTGGCGTCGGATTGGATCAAGCCGAAGAGCGCGTTGGGAACGCCGGGCTGCGTCGTGAAATCGTCCATCTCGTCGTTGAACAGAAAACCTGCTGATGAAGTTACATGCGAGCCGTAACTGTTGTTGAGAGTGTAGGTGCTGGCCACGGCGTTGCCGGCTGCATCGACGACGGAAAAGTGTGTGGTGTGCGGCCCATCGTTTAGGCTGACGATTTCTCGCGGCACTGAGTCGTTGGAGGCGGAAACCCCACAGATGTGCGGAGTGCCCGCTTTTACGGTTTTGCTGGACGAGGCGTGTTGCGGATCGATCGTCGCACCGAGTTCCTTGGCATAGCAATCGCTGGTGAGACCGGCGACTGGCACGTTGGAAAAATCGGGATCCGCGAGGTACGCGGCGCGGTCCGCAAAGACTCGCCGCATGGTTTCCACCACCATGTGCACGCTTTGCAGATCGTCCCAGCCCTTGAGGGGGATGCCTTGCAACATATTCATCGCTTCGATGATGGCGACGCCGCCCGAGCTTGGCGGGGGCGAGGTAATGATGTCCCATTTGTGGCCGTCGAGATCATAATCTGCATGCAAGGCTTCGCGAACTTTGGGCTGATATTGCGCGAGATCTTCGAGAGTGATGAGACCGCCCATACGCTTCATGTCGTCCACGATCAACTGCGCGGTTTCGCCGCGATAGAACTCGGCTGCGCCGTATTTCGCGATGCGCTTGAGAGTTGCGGCCAGCTCAGGCTGACGGAAGGTATCGCCGGCGTGAAACATTTTTCCATCGTTCAAAAAGATGCGCCGGCTAATGGTGAACTGTTGCAACTCGGGGCGTTCGCCCCCCAATTGCCGAGCCAGTTTTTCGCTGACGGGGAAGCCGTCCTCGGCGAGGTGAATTGCCGGGGCCATCACGTCGGCCAGTTTTAGCTTGCCGTAGGTTTTCAGGGCGAGCTCAAGGCCAGCGACGGTGCCAGGCACTGCGACAGATTTGTAGCCGATGACGGAGAGCTCTTTGTCGAGCGTGCCATCGGGCTTGATGTACATGTCGCGCGTGGCTTTGCCGGGTGCGACCTCGCGATAGTCAAAGAAGGTGGTACGTCCATCCGCAAGACGGACGAGCATAAAGCCGCCGCCACCTATGTTTCCGGCGGAAGGTTCGACGACGGCCAGAGCAAAAGCCACCGCAACGGCGCCATCCACAGCGTTTCCGCCTCGCTTGAGAATTTCGACCCCGGCCTGCGACCCCAACTCCTCGTCGGTGGCAACCATGCCGCGCGCACCGCGAACTGCTTGCTGAGGCCATGTCGCCGGGGCCTGCGTATGGTCACGATATTCCGCAGCAGCCTGTCCCCGCGCTAAAGGAACAAGCAGTGCGAGTGTGCCGGCCGCTAGGCACAAGGCGCGCATAAATGTTTTCATGAGAGACTCCATCGCAAGGAAAAGACACTAAGTGATTCGTGAGGAGGCGTCAAGGCGGACAAAGCGCCAGTTGGTAGATTGGTTGGGTACTATTTGTGGTCTAATTCCTCCCGCAATCCAGGAAGGGAGCAGGAGAGAGCTATGAATAGATCGCAGGTGTCACGCTGCGCTGCACTGGTTGTTGTGTTGCTCTGGGCTGCCACCTTATTTGGGCAGAGCGGGCCGCCGGCAGACTTGGATGCGTATATTGCGCGGGACATGAAGATGTTTGATGTGCCGGGGATTGCGATCGCCATCGTGAAGGACGGCAAGGTGGTGGTTGCGAAAGGGTATGGCGTGCGAAAGATGGGAGAGGCTGCGCCGGTCGATGAGAACACATTGTTTGGAATTGGTTCGAACACGAAGGCTTTTACCAGCGCGGCGCTAGCGTCGCTGGTGGATGCGGGGAAGATTTCCTGGGACGATAAAGTATACGAGCGGCTGAAGGGTTTCCAGATGTACGACCCGTACGTGTCGCATGAGATGACCATCCGCGATTTGCTTACGCATAGAAGCGGGATGGGGCTCGGCGAAGGTGACTTGCTTTTCTGGCCACACACTACATATACGCGGGATGACATCATCTATAGATTGCGGTTCATGAAGCCGGCCTCGAGTTTCCGCAGCCACTATGCTTACGACAATCTGATGTACATCGCGGCGGGGCAGATCATTCCGGCTGTTACCGGGAAATCGTGGGAAGAATATATTCGCGAAAAAATTCTCCAGCCGCTGGGCATGAAGACCACCAACCTGAGCACAACCGCTTTCAAGCCCGGAGACGATTACGCTTGGCCGCACTCGAAGGTCGACGGAAAACTCCAAACCATTCCGTTCCAGGATTTGGACAATGCCGGACCGGCAGGTGCGATCAACTCATCGGTGGCGGAAATGGCCAAATGGGTCACGCTGCAGCTTAACCACGGCAAGTTTCCTGGCCGGGAAGATAGGCTTTTCAGCGAAGCGCAATCCCATGAGATGTGGACTGCCCAGACTCTCACACCGATTTCCGCGGAAGACTCGCCACTCGCGGCTTTGCGCCCGAAATTTTCCGCCTACGCGCTGGGTTGGGGGATCAGGGACTATCACGGACGCAAGCTGGTTGGACACTCCGGAGGAGTGTCTGGCTTCGTTACTCGCGTACTTCTTGTGCCGGAGGAGAACCTGGGAATCGTGATTCTTACCAATGCGGAAGAGGGCGGCGCTTTCGAGTCCATCGTGTATCGCGTTTTGGACTCTTACTTTGGTTTGCCGCCGACGGAATGGACTGCCGCCTTTAAGGCTGCCGAGGACGAGCAAGCAAAGACGGCAAAGCTGGCCATGACAGAGAGCGAGAAGAGCCGGGCCGCGGATTCGAAACCGTCATTGCCTCCGGACAGGTACGCGGGAGTTTATAACGACGCATGGTATGGGCCGATCACGATCAAGCAGGAAAGCTCAGGGCTTGTCTTTAGCCTCGATCACACGCCAAAAGCCGTGGCCGATTTGCAGCATTGGCAGTACGACACGTTCAAAGCGCATTGGCGCGACCGTACCATCGAAGATGCGTTTGTGACGTTCACGCTGAAACCCGATGGCAGCATCGATCACTTCACGATGGCGGCGGTTTCGCCGCTAGCCGATTTCAGTTTTGATTATCAAGACCTCTGGTTCATACCAGGACAGCCGCACTCTCACTGATTCGGCGGAGGAATTGGCAAGGATGCGCGGCCGGTGCGTGCTAAGTTTTTTATTTTGTTACTGTTGGCTGAGGAATTCGACGTCCGCGGGGCCCGGGAGCAGGCCAGCCGAAGTTCCTCGCTCGATTAAGGCTCGAACCGCTTGCTTGCCACGCTCGCCATAGCCGAGAGTCCAGCGATTGACATACATGCCCACAAATTTGTCAGCGACTTCGGTTTCCATGTCGCGGGCAAATTGCATCGCGTAGTTCAGGGCTTCTTCGCGGTGCTCGAGACCATATTCAACGCTATCCTTGATGGTCTTGGCGATTTGCAGTCCGAGCACGGGACCTAGTGCTCGCCGCACTGCATTTCCGCCGAGGGGAAGTGGGAGGCCGGTTTGCTCATGCCACCAAACCCCCAAGTCCACAACACGGTGCATGCCGAGTTGCGGGAAGAGAAGTTGCCCTTCGTGAATCAGAAGGCCGGCTTCAACGACATCGTTCTTCACCGCGTCCAGAATTTTGTCGAAGGCCATCACAACGGGCTCAAAGTTTGGTTCAAAAAGCTTCAGAGTGAGGTAGGCGGTTGTCTTGAGGCCGGGGACGCCAATCCGTTTGCCGGCTAATTCCTCTCGCTTCATGGACTTGGAGGAAACGACGATGGGACCGTAGTTCTCACCAAAGCTGGCTCCGCAATCGAGCAGGACATATTTATCGCGCAAGGCCGGATACGCAGCGAAGCTAATTGCGGTGACGTCGTAGGTCTCAGTCAGAGCCGCGTCGTTCAGGGTCTGAATGTCGGAAAGGACATGCGTGTATTTGTAACCGGGCGTGACAAGCTTGTGGGTCGCCAGCGCGTAAAACATAAAGGCATCGTCGGAATCCGGCGAATGGGCGAGTTTGATCTCAACCGTCTCTTTTTCAGTCTTTGGGGCTGCTTGTGTACCGGACATGGGCTTATCCAGTTCCTTTTGACTGCCTGGCTCCGAAGGAAGCGGTCATCGAATTGCCCAAGCCGTTTGGTTTCTCCGCGGGAGAGACTTCCTCATCGGGAAGACTCTGCTGAGGGACGGTAAGGAGAGAACGCTAGCGTCGCTGGGGCTTGCCTGGCGCGTGGCCAAGCTCATTTCTGCACCGCAAAGCCTAGCACAACCGTCGTTTCGGGACAAACGCTTCCGCCAGCTCAGCGCTAGTGGACAAAGCTCGCTTGGGCAATTGGACTTCTAGATGAGGGCGCTCGAAGCAGGCCAAACCAGCGCACAAAATCGAGTAGGGCCAGAAGAAAAATCGAGTATCGGGCGTCTAAGGATTCAGGTTGACGAGGACTCGATAGATGCCCGTCCGGTACTCAGGCTTAGTGCTGATTCTTGCGCTCCTAATGTCACCGCTGTCTTTGCTCATCCGAAGTTCGGCGCGCGGCGCGAGCAGTTGTAACGGCATGTGCTGCCGGCCGCATGGTACGCGCGCGAGCATGGGAGGGGATCAAGGGTACGAATCGCGGGCCAAAAGGATGCCGTGCGGGCGCGGCGCCAACGAGCACGCGGCGATCTGTCCGATAAACACGAGCCCGCAGGGGGAATACACCCTCGTGGCGCCGTTGCGGCCCGCGACGCTTTGCGCGCAGGCCCGCATGCCAGGGCCTCAACTGGCGCGCCAGACTTCATCGCAACAGACCGAAACGCCTCTTGCCGGGTTTTTGCCCATTCCGTTCGAACCTCCACGAAGCTAACTCTCGTTCGATTGCAACCACTGAAGAAAAGAAGGTAGCGCCCCTCCTTTATCGGAGCGGACAAATCGGTCATCACCGCCGCGCGAATCATTGAGTTATGACCGTGTCCAACTGACGGGAATGATTCTGAAGAGTGCGGGTGTATCCGCGCACGAGTGGTCGGGGCGGCTGCGAGTCGAGTCAGGGACCCACGGAGCGCGAGGATCGGTGCTCACACCGATATCACAATTTGAATAATCTAGTCCGCCATACGCGGACTCGAACAAGAAAGGATTCGGGTTATGAAAAAGAAAGCGATGACACGCAGAGAATTACTCCACAGCAGCGCAGCGGTGGGTTTTATGGCCGCCGTTCCTCTTGCGATTGAAGGACTAAGTGGTTGCAACTCGAGGAGAGCATCATCGATTCGGCAAAGCAATTGGCGGGAACTATCGGTCCCCGCGGGTTCGGGAGGTTTTTCGCCACGAGTCGGTGCCCGTGCGGACGGCGGGTTGATTCTTAGCTGGCTTGAACCGACGGACGAGAGTACGGTTGCTTTGCGGTTCTCGATCTGGGATAGCAGAGGCTGGTCAAAGCCAGCAACAATAGCGGAAGGACGTCCGTTCAGCCGAGATCGCGCAGCGGCTCCGGGAGTTATCGGGCTCTCGAGCAAGAATCTGATTGCCTATTGGTCCCAAAGAGTTCCCATCGTGGAGCGTGAGAGGAACGAGATTGAACTTTATATGGCTAGTTCAACCGACGACGGCGGCCATTGGGCAGAGCCTGCTCTGGTAAATCGCGCCGCCGCGCAACCGGGTGAAGATAATGGCTATGCCTCCGCCGCCCCGCTCAATGAAACAGACGCCACACTGATCTGGCTCGACGGCAGGAATTGGGAGACAGAAAAGCGCGTCGCGTTGATGGCCAGGACCGTAAGGAGTGACCGCACCATGAATGCAACCAGCCTTCTAGACGGGGATACATGCACGTGTTGCTCAACGGCAATCGTCAAGACTGGTTCGGGTTTATTCGCGGCATACCGCGGGCACACAGCGGAGAATATTCGGGACATTTCGGTGACACGCACCGTGGTGGGGAATTGGTCCCAGCCGCGAGTTGTTCATGGCGACCACTGGCACATCGAAGCGTGTCCGGTGAATGGGCCGCATCTCGCTGCTGACGGAGACCGAATCACAGTGATTTGGTTCAGTGCCGCACAGGATAAGCCCGAGGTAAAGCTAGCCCATTCAGCCAATGGTGGCGCCGACTTCAGCGCTCCCGTTCGTGTCGATGAGGGAAACGCTATCGGGAGGGCGCAAGTCGTGCTTCTGCCGGATGGGTCGGCCCTCGCCATTTGGCTGGAAAACAGCTCAGGGACGGCTCGACTTCTTGCTCGGAGGGTTCGCGATGACGGCGCGCTTGAGGGAATACTCGAATTGGCAAAGGGAGCGGACCTCGGATACCCACACGCGGCTCGCGCAGCGGGCGGCGTCCTGGTGACTTGGGCCGAGAGGAGCGTGGCCTCGGCAGTACATGCCGGGTTACTAAGAATCGCGTGAATCCTCGTCGATAAGTTAGGAGGGAGAGGGAAGAGATAGGAGAGTTCCCCTTCGACGAAGTTGTAGAGCAGGAAGAGCTAAAGCGCGGAGACCATGCGGGCGATGGCATCGTCAAACGTGGACTTGTTATCGAGGTAAGGCTGCCAGAAGCGTATCAGAAGCTGGTAGTAATCGTTCCAACCTCGCTGATAGAGTCCCTCTCGGATGGCGTAGGGCGTATAAGTTTCCCGGGCGGGAGCAGGAGGGCCAATGGGGTTGGTTTTGCCGGTGCCCTGCGGGGTCTGCGACTCTCCAGCTGTTGATGTTAACAAGGGTTTGATCACCTCGCCGGTGGTGTAGAAAATGAGCGCGTGCCAGAGGTCGCGCGGAATGGCCTTTCCACGCTGCCGGCATTCGCGAACGATGGCATCCTGCAAAGGTTCGGCGATGCCGTGTGAGGCCTCGTGAAAGAGAACTTCGAAGGCTTCGTCACCCTGGTTGCGAGAATCAGTGCTGGAGATGGTAACGCGCAGAGGGTCGAGAGTGGTGTACGCGCCAGCCCAGTTTGCATAACCCGTCACGTCGACGCGAATCTTTTGCTTGGGCCATTTGGTCTGATAGACATCTGCGAGCCGCTGGGAAATTCCAACACCTTGCTCTTCCACGAGAGGGGCGACGCGGGCTATCCAGCGGCGGTTGGCGCGGTCCTGATCAGCCCATAAATGAGCGCGATAGACCGGCGCCGCGGCGTCCAGTATCGGCGTCACGTTGCCAGGGAGGCCCGCATCACAAGTTTTCTTTCTGGCGCCGGAAAGATCGTCGCAATCCTCAAAATCTTCGAGCTGGTTCTTCAACAGCATAAGGTCGGTGTTGAAGAGCAGGTCTTTGTTCGCATAGTTTGCAGAGTAATAGGCGACAGCGTTGCCCCAGGCGGTCGTCTCCGCTGGTGTCAGGGCCGCGGCGGAATCTTTCATGGTCCTCAATTTTAACTGGGGTCCTGGATTGCCCCTTTGCTGGGGACTGGATGGAGTCACGCGCTGCTTCGCTTCGAAGTAGAGCGCGTGGTGAAGATTTATCCAGAATCCGCTGTGGAGTTCGAAGACAGGAAGCGGCCCATATGTGGAACTGGACTCTTGGGCCATTGCCGCCGCGGGCCTCAGAATGGCGAAGGCCAAGAGCGGCAAAAGGATTCGGACGGAAGCCGGGCGCATGTTGAATCGCACGATAGTAGCGTTAACTCCTTTGTTGTACAAATAGGTGATTCTTTCTTTCCCTTATTTCACAAATCCCGATGTAATATGCCCGCTCATTTTACTGATGGGGGAATCCGATGAGGAAACTTTGTGTACTGGGTTGTCTTGCAGCGGCGTTGTTCGCGCCGCGCGGACTGCTCGCCCAGGAGGTGACGCAACTTCCCACCATAAAGCAGGAAGCAGTGACGGAGGTAGAAAAGCTGCAGATGTTCACCCAGCAGATGGTGGACGAAATTTTTAGCTTTAGCGAACTGGGCTTCCAGGAATACGAATCATCGCGCTACGTCACCGGCATCCTCGAGAAGAACGGGTTTCACGTTGAGCATGGCGTTGCAGGCATTCCCACCGCTTGGGTAGGCACCTATGGGAGCGGCAAACCTGTCATCGCGTTCATCACCGACATCGACTGTATTCCTCGCGCTTCGCAGAAACCTGGAGTCGCTTATCACGATCCGATCGTTGAAGGCGCGCCGGGCCACGGGGAAGGCCATAACTCGGGGATGGCGGTCAACGTCACCGCGGCGCTGGTGCTGAAAAAACTCATGGACGAACACCACATCGGCGGCACGATTAAAATTGTTCCCGGTGTTGCGGAAGAGTTGCTCGGCACTAAGGCGTTCTTTGTTCGAGCAGGAGTGTTCAAGGATGTGGATATCGTCCTGGGCGCGCACGTGGAATCAGAGTTCTCGACGTCGTATGGCACTGGGAATGGAGAGTGGAGCGGACTCGTCTCCGTGCAATATTTTTTCCACGGAAAAGCGGCGCACGCCGCCGCGGCGCCGTGGGAAGGGCGAAGCGCGCTGGATGCCGTCGAGCTGATGGATACTGGCTGGGATTTTCGGCGGGAACACTTGCGTCCAGCACAACGCTCCCATCGCGTCATCATCAATGGAGGGGATCAGCCCAATGTTGTGCCGTCGGAAGCGGCGGTTTGGTATTACTTCCGCGAGCTGGATTATCCGCACATCAAGGACCTCTACGATTTAGGGAATACCATGGCGGACTCCGCCGCGAAAATGACTGGGACCACCGTTGATCACAAGCTGGTGGGGTCCGCGTGGCCGCCGCATTTGAACAAGGTTGTCGCAGAAACACAGCAGAAAAACATCGAGGCCGTTGGCATGCCTGTGTGGAGCGCAGCCGACCAGACGCTGGCGAAAGCTCTCCAAAAAGATATCGGCGCAAAGGTGGAAGGGCTTAAAGAAAAAGTCGAGCCCCTCACGGAACCGGTGAAAAAACCCACTGGCGGGGGATCCGATGACATCGGTGATATCTCCTGGAACGTGCCGATGGTGTACCTGATGTACCCGGCAAATATTCCGAATTTGCCCGGTCATAGCTGGGCAAATGGCGTGGCTATGGCCACCCCTATCGCACACAAGGGGTCGACCGCGGGCGCCAAGGTGCAAGCCATGACCGCTCTCGACTTTTTTCTACAGCCGCAGCTCGTGCAGCAAGCGTGGGATTATTTTAGGAATGTCCAAACGAAGGACGTCCATTACGAGGCGTTTCTAAGTCCCGACGACAAACCGGCCGTAGAGATGAATAAGGAAAAAATGGAGAAGTTCGCGCCACAATTGAAAAAATACTATTACGATCCCGCGCGATATAAGACCTATCTGGAACAATTGGGGATTCAGTACCCAACCGTCAAGACGCAGCCGTAGCCATAACATGAATCGGCCTGCTTGCACGCAACTTGCGGCTTTACGCAGGCAGGACAACGCGCGATTGGCAAGCGCCAAGACTCTGCCGGCTCTTTGAGGCTGTCTGGGGTGACCTGCTTTCGGGCAACGAGAATTGTGGGCTACGGCAATTTCGGATCAGACGCGCTGCCCACTGCGCCTTGCCGGTCCGCGCCGCGAAGCATGCCAGCGGCATCGAGGAAAAACGAGCGGTGTCCGGTGCGGCCATAGCTTACCGGCGTTGCGGCGAGCTCAAACTTTGCCGGAGCTCCCAGACCACTGGCACCCACAATGACGTAGCGAAATGAATAGCCATTTTTCTGGCCGGTAGCCAGGTCAGAATCGACGAGCCCCGCAGCTTCCGCGTTAGCTGAACCATGCAGCGGTTGCCCCAGACTCGAGAGAGATGCGGGCAGCCGTGTGAATTTGCGCCGGTAAGTTTCGACGGCTTCGGCAATATTCTTGAGTGATTCGATTGCGGCTAGCTCATTTTTGTCTGCTTCAGCGGAGTCCCATTCCAGTTCCAAAGAAGGTAGATCGAGAAGCACGAGACCTAGCGAGAGGATTTTCCACTCGCCGTTCTCGCGCACCAAGCCCATGTTGACTTGAATGGCGCTGGCGCCAGACGTATCCGTCGCGTCGCGGAGTGTCACCGGCAGAAACGCCACGTTGTCAAGGGTATCGGCGCCGCCGATCTGAATTTCCGCTGCTCCCGCGGGAGTGTCGCAGCGCACGATGGGCCGGCCAGCGGGATTAGCGGTAACAGAGGGTTTGCCTGACTCGTTGAGGAGCACAAAGCGTTTCATGAACGCGACGCGGGCTGCCGGAGCCATGCGAGTAAATGACTGTTTGTTGCGCGCGGTGAGAAAGCGCGCAAAGTCATTCTGGCTCTGCGAACAGGCTGCCGTTAAGACATCGCGAAGCGCGGCGGAGGGCCCATTGGGCGCGCTGGCTTGGACCCCAGGACTTGAACTTGACTCCTGAGCGGAGACGATATTCGTGAGCAGGCAAAACAGCGCTGTTACAACAAGGATGGGCGTGCTCTGCGAATCTTTTCGAGATTTCAAGTCAGTCCTTTGCGGTGCTCAGAATGGCAGCCAGGTTTTGTGCAAAGGCCGAGCGCGGCATGACTTCGCTACAACCTGCCGCTTGCGCCTGGTCGGCCAGATCGCGTTGAACGTGAGAGAGGAATCCCACAACCCGCAGATCTTTTTGGGCCGCGCGGAGCCTCCCGACAGCGACAAGTGGCTGGCTTCGCGAGTTCAAGTCCACGATGACCAGGTTTGGCGCGGGTTCAAGCAGTTCGAGAAGCGCGTCGCCGTTTGTGGCCACTTTTAACTCGAGGCCCAGATGCTTCGCTGTCTCCGCGACCTTCATTTGAAAAAACAGGTCGTCCATCAGTGCCACTATTCTTCCCATTCCAGCGTCGCCTCCGCGCGTGTTACTCATTATGCGCCAGTTCAACTTTTCGCGGCCTTTTCGAGTAAGATGCAGGTATCGCTTGGGAGGTCCCCCCATGCACCAAGGTGTAGCTCGAACCACCGAGCCAGCCGTCACCGGATCCATTCAACCTGCCCTCTTGCTCCTTGAAAAGACGCCGATTCTGCTCGAAACGATGCTTCGCGATTTGCCGGAAGATCTACTGCGGTGGAAACCGGCAGCGGATCGCTGGTCGATTGCGGAAGTGCTAGGGCATCTTGCCGACTTGGAGATCGTGTATGCCGACCGGACGCGGCGCATCGTCACCGAAGATACGCCGATGCTGCAGAAGTATGATGCCGCGGGCACGGTTGTGGTGGGCGATTACACGCGAGGGTCAGCAACCCAAAATCTGGCGTTTTTCATCAAGACCCGGCGTTCGACAGTGATTCTGCTGAGAAGCATCCCGGCAGATTCTGGAGATCGCGACGCGACTCATTCTGAACTAGGCAACATCACCCTCCATCAGATGCTCAGCGAGTGGGCTTCGCACGACCTCGGACATCTTCGGCAGATCGCCGAGCTCTACCGCGCTCGGGCGTTTCACCCTTACTCAGGACCTTTCCAAAAATATTCCCATCCAAAACCGTGAAAGATCATCCGGAGGACGCGCGTTTGGCCGCCGCTGGCCCGCGCGAGGTGACTCTCTACACGCGGCCGGGCTGCCATCTTTGCGAAGAAGCTAAGACTGCGATAACGCCGTTATTGCA
>Ga0210402_10002056_pt1 | contig 19991 bp, 21 predicted proteins | sample IncBWC7MmetaG_FD_161055 | JGI IMG/M metagenome (GOLD analysis project Ga0210402, IMG submission 161055) | Forest soil microbial communities from Barre Woods Harvard Forest LTER site, Petersham, Massachusetts, United States - Inc-BW-C-7-M | ecosystem: Environmental > Terrestrial > Soil >... | reverse complement strand
AATACTGAAACAGCTGGCTAGCCTCATCGGCTTCGTTGAACACCTGCAACGGCAGATACGTATGCGGCCGATTGGCCAGCTGGGCCAACCGATCCTGCAGTTCCCCGGGCAGATTAACAATATCCCCGCGGCCACGAACCGCAGCCTCATCGGCTGCGGCAGTCGGATTTGGGTGGCACGGTGGTGGTGGTTGTTCCGCTCTGGCACGATCAATGCTCAAAACTGCTGGAACCGTGAGTGCCAAAACAGAGCAGAACCGGACGAACCGTGCTCCGTTCGTTGCTTGTCCCTGCATGACTCCTTCCTCCATTTCCTGTGATGGACACGGGGCGGCCCCTCCCTGCGCAGTCAGAGGACGGCCCGCCTGTGCCCAGGTCAGTAGGACTCAGCAGCTCGGTCTTTTATTCGGAAGAAAATTTCGTGAAACGCGTACAGGGGCTGTTCAATGCGGCTGCCGCGAGGCGGACAGCGAGAAGCTCGGCGGGTCATCGCTCGCTGTGGAAATTGTAAAATTTTCGTGAGCGGCCAGCCAGCCGTGATCAAAGCCAGCTAGCCTTCCCTGGTGCCGGCGGAAGCTTGGCTCTGGCGCCATCCGGCGGTCTGCCGGTAGACGGTCTCCGCCAGCGGGAGCAACAGGGCGCGGTCGGCATTGGCGCCAATCGCATAACCAAAGCCTTCGTCCGACCAGTAGAATGCGCCGATGCCATCGTCTTCGCGATCGCGAAATGCCGACTAGCCCCCAACGTCGACGCGAAGTTTACAGTGTCAGGCGCCCTTGCGTTCTCGTACATGAACTGGGCCGCGAGCCCGTCCTCGGCGGGAGCCGTCCGCCCACCCGCCGAGATGTTGGCGGGCAATGTTAATAATACGAAGCAGCGCCTCCTCGGCTACGTGGTCGCGCTCCATCATGAGACGGATTACCGGTTCGTGTATCACTTCGTCGAGCGTCGGCTCGGAGCTACCTTGTCCGTAACGCCACATGTCTCCTCCGCCATCTTCGAGGTGTAAGCGACAGGCCGGTCAGGCTCGAGCAGGTCCAGGTCGGCCGAGTTTTCCGGCGCGACCACAGTGTCCTGTCGCTCATGGTTTGTGAGAAGGCTCTTCGGCCCAGGCGTCGGTCGCATCGCAGGCGGGTCTTCGATAGCGTGTCGTGCCCGATCGGGCCGCCGATCACGATGATTTCCCGGCGGGTTTGACGACGATCTTTCCAACCATGCGCGGATGTATCGTGCAGATATACGGGTACTCGCCCGGTGCAGCGAAGGTGTGGGAGAAGGTGTCGTCGGTGTCGAGCGCCGCCGATGTGAACGTCCCGTTGTTGTCGCCAATCCGGTGCGGGCTGTCGTCCTCGTTCTTCCAGGTCACCGTCGTGCCGGGAGTGACCGTGAGAGTAGCCGGCAGGAAGGCGAAGTTGTCGATCTTGACCGTGGCGGCGCTTGCTGCTGCGGCCGTGGGCGCCACGTCGCCAGCAGCCGTGAGCCTCGGCAGAGCGACGGCGAAGAGCGAGGCTACCCCGACCGCGCCGAAAAAGAGGGCAACACAGTGGCGCCGCGGCGCCTGACCAATCGTGAACATGGCTCTACCTCTTATACGACGAGTGTGCTGTCGATCAGGGCGGGAGCGCCCTTGCTGCGTGCGTAGTTGACCGTCCTGATCCCGAGGTATTTGCGCAGCTCGGCGGCTGGGACTTCCTTCATCGGGCCCGGAGCGGGAGCGGTGCCCGGCGCGGGCTGGGGAAATGCCGTCGATACCGCGGTATGGAAGGTGACTTTGCCTTCGACCTTCTGGATGATCTGGTGGATGTGCCCGTTCAGCACGGTCACCGAACCGAAGCGCTTCAAATAGCCGAGCGCACGGCCGGCATCCGCGGTGCCCCAGCCCCACTGCTCGTAGATCGTCCACAATGGCAAGTGGGCCATCAGCACGATCGGTGTGCTCGCCGAGCGGCCGGCAACATCCTTCTCCAGCCATTCGAGCTGCTCGTCGCCGATCTTGGCGAGGCCGGCGGATTTGAAGCCGGGTTGAAATTCGAACACGTTGATCAGGCCGATGAAGTGCACACCCGCCATGTCGAAGCTGTACCAGCCCTTGCCCTTCGTATTTTTGCCGTAGCGCGCGAGATAGGCTTTGCCGTTGTCGGCGTCGGCGACGTCGTGCTCGCCGGGCAGGAAGAACACCTGCTTGTTGGCCGATTTGATGACCTGATCGGCGTCGTCCCACTCCTGCTCCTTGGAGAGGTGGCTGATATCGCCAGTATGGACGAGGAAGGCGGGCTGCGTCGGCATCGCCTTGATCTTGTCGATCGCCTCGGTGAGGGTCGCGCGCGGGTCGGGGTTGGGCGGCAGGTGGAAGCCGATATGGCTGTCGCTGATCTGCACAAAAGTAAGGGCACCCTGCGGCGCCTCGGCGGCGGCAGCCCCGCCGATCAGACCGAGCGTGCGCGGCACGCCGCCGCTCAGGGTCCAAACGACCCCGGTGCCCGCCCAGGTCATGCACTTCAGCAGGCCCCGGCGGTTGATGTTCGCCGCGCTCGACGATTCCTTCTCATCACGATTGGCCATCTGTCTCTCCTGAATGGCGTGATTGGTGACACCGATCCAGACCGCTGCCCTCCCCGGTTTATTCACGAGGCGGATGCGCGGGTGGCAGTGTCTCGCCCTCGCGGCTATTAGCGAGCGATACGGCAATCATCGCGAATAAAATCAAGCCCTCGGTGGTCATTGGTGCGCAAGCGGGGCTGGATCAACAGGAGCGGGCTTGGTGAACGACAAATTTCAACCTGGTGCGCGCGCATGCAACGCAGGCGGCGGAACGCCCAACGCTGCTATACGAAGTCGGGATCGCCGCACTCGGCGCTGGGTTGCTTGCGTTGCCGATCTTGGAAGCGATTGGCATCAAGTACGATGCGATCCTGGCAAGGGCGCTCGGCGATGGGGTCGCCGCCATCCTGGCGGTCGTGATCGGGTATGGGATCTTTGGTTGGCAGTGTGCGGTTCAAATAGGCGTCGGCTTCGCTATTGCCTTAGCGCCGTTTTTCCTGAGGCCATACGCCGCGGGTAAAGTCGATTGGGTCGCTCTCTTCGTCGGGCCTCCTGATAGCTATGCGGGGATTGAGGTCGAGTGCTGGAGAGACGCGGCTAAGCGTTCGCAGCCATCTGGGCTGGCGTGCGCCCTCACTGATCCCTAGCCGCGGGGTCGCGGCTCGTACATCCCGCCGAACGCCGATACAGCGGCATGCTCACGCCGAAATCGCGGCACCAACCATTCCGCATGAAAAGTCATTCATTCCGGTGGTTCCGGTTATCCGGCCGTCGCACCTGCAGGACAGGAAAGGAACGCAACATGTCGCTGATCCGGCGTCTCCGCACGCTCAGGATCCTCTCGTTTACGGTCGGCGTGATGTCGGGGCTCGGTAGTGCGACCTACCCGCAGTCGAGCGCTGACAATCAGTTGCCGGCCCATGGCCCCGGACCACAATTGGCATTCGATCAGTGGCCAACCGTCACCGACCACCGGCGCCAACCGACCGCGGCAGAGATCGACCGGCGGATAGACGCGCGCGGCACCGCCCCGGGCACGCGGTTGCCCGACGAGGATCGCGAAGTGCAACAGCTCTATGAAGCGATCATGCGCCAGACGGATCCCGCGCTCCGCCCTTAGGCGTTGCTTCCCTGAATAATCCGGCCGGACCGCGGGTCTGGTCAGGAGAAGCAGTCCAGAGCGCGGCACGATGCGGAGTGAGCGAGCATGCGAAGGTGGGTGCGGTTTCTATCGGCAGCTGCTGGGGCCACCGCGCTGCTGACAGTTGTGGTCTATGCAGCGTCGCCCGAGGACGGCCAGGCAGCATTCCAGAGGCGCGAGGACACGATGAAGCGTATGGGCCGGCCGTTCTATCTTGGCATCGGCCGCGTCGTGAAGGGCACCGCCGCCTACGGCCCGGACACGGTCACTGCGGCGGAAACCGTCGCCTCGCTCGCCACCACCCTCGACAGGACCTTGTTTCCGCTCGGTTCCGACGTCGCCGAGAGCAAGCTCAAACCAGAGATCTTCTCTGCCAAGGATCACGTCGATCAGCTGATTGCGGCAGTGAAGGCAGCTACAGCGCGGCTCGTGCCTGTGGTCGAGAGCGGTGACAAGGCGGCGATCACTGCCGCCTACACGGCAGTCAATAACGCGTGCAATGGCTGTCATACAGAATTTCGCAAGGAGGAGTGATGCCAGCGCTTTGGCAGCACCCGATCGGAGCGGCGTTCGCCCTCCCGCTGCTGACTGCGGCGTGTCCGTCTGCCGCCGACGAAGACGCCAGTGGGCGCGGCGAGTATCTGGTACGGGCGGGCGGATGCTTCTCGTGCCACACCGCCGCCGGCGGGCAGCCGTTGGCCGGAGGCCGGGCGCTGGCCACTCCGTTTGGGACTTTCTATAGCCCGAACATCACGCCCGACCCGGAGACCGGAATCGGCCGTTGGACCGATGCGCAATTCCTCCGAGCGCTGCGGGAGGGCGTGCGCCCCGATGGGGCGAACTACTTTCCGGTGTTTCCATATCCGAGCTTCACAGAGATCATCGACAACGACGCCCTGGCAATAAAGGTGTATCTCTTTTCGGTCCCCGCCGTACGCCAGGACAACCGGCCACACGATGTGGTCTTCCCGTTTTCCTGGCGTGTCCTGCAAACCGGCTGGAAATTATTGTTCTTTACGCCGGGCCCGTTCCAGCCGGCACCCGATCGTAGCACCGCTTATAATCGGGGCGCATACCTCGCTACCGCGCTCGCGCATTGCGGCGAATGCCACACACCCCGCAATTTCTTCGGCGCCACCCGATCCGACCAGCGGCTGTCAGGAACGTCGGATGGCCCGGATGGACAGCTCGTCCCGAACATCTCGCCGGATCCGGGCACCGGGATCGGCAAGTGGGAAAAGAGTGACGTTGTCGAGCTCCTGAAGACCGGTACCACGCCGGAGCAGAGCAAGGTGAAGGGTGCGATGCGGGAGACCATCCAGGACGGGCTGAAATATCTGAGTGACGCCGACCTCGAGGCCATCGCCGATTACCTCTTTGCTCAAACGCCGATCGTTCACGACGTGACCCCGAAGCGCTAACGATGCCCGTCGATAGCGCGTCATGGAGACCGAGTTATGCTCCGCAGTGACGCCACAAGAACCAGCGCCAGACACCCCTGGCGGCGGTAATCCTTGCGCGGATTTCAATCAAACTATGAGCACGGACCCAAAGCAGGTCGTCATCCTCGGCGGCGGCTTCGCAGGCGTTTACACCGCGCGATGCCTGGAGAAGCTCCTACGCTCTGAGGAGGCTTCCATTACTCTGATCAATCGCGAGAACTATTGGGTATACCAGCCGATGCTGCCGGAAGTCATTTCAGGATCGATCGGTCTGACCAATGTAGTTTCGCCCATTCGGCGCCTCTGCCCGCGCACGAACCTGATCATGCGAGAGGTTGACGACATCGATCTGCAGAAGCAGATCGTAACCATCAGCCCCGGGTTCCGTCCGCGCCAGCTCCAGCTCAAATACGATCACTTGGTCATCGCGCTCGGCAACATCACCGACTTTCACGGCATGCCCGGCATGATAGAAAACGCAATGCCGTTTCGGACGCTTGCGGATGCCATGGTGCTGCGCAATCACCTGATTCACGTTCTCGAGGAAGCAGATGTCGAGGAGAACCCGGAACTGCGCCGACAGCTCCTGACGTTCGTCGTCGGGGGAGGCGGCTTCTCGGGCGTTGAAGTGATGGCCGAGTTGAACGATTTCGTGCGCTCAGTCAAAAGGAATTACCTTCGCCTGCGCAACGAACCGCATAGCTGCGTGGTCGTTCAGGCCGGCGATCGTATTCTGCCGGAGATGTCGGAGACGCTGGCCCTTTTTGCCCAGAGGATTTTGCGGAAACGCGGCGTCGAAATTATTCTCAATGACAGGCTAAGGGCGGCCACGTCGGAAAGAGCGATCTTGCAGTCCGGCACCGAGATCCCTTGCAAGACGCTCATCTCCACTGTGCCATCTGCACTTCCGCCGGTAATCCAGAAGCTCGATTGCCACAAGGAACACGGCAAGCTGCTCGTCAATACCGGCCTGGAGCTGAAGGATTACGAAGGCAACGTCTGGGCGCTAGGTGACTGTGCCTCCATCAAAACCGTCGCCGGCACAAGGGTTCCGCCCACGGCCCAGCATGCCATTCGCGAGGCCACGACCGCCGCCATCAACATTGCTGCGGCCGTGCGCGGCGGCAAGCGGGCGGAATTCGGGTTCGAGGGTCTCGGAACGCTCGGCTCGCTTGGACATGGCGCCGCCGTTGCGCAGATTTTCGGCGTCAAGATCTCTGGATTACTCGCATGGTGTTTGTGGCGTTGCATTTACCTGATGAAGATGCCGGGTCTCAATCGCAAGGTCCGGATCGTCACCGACTGGCTCCTCCATCTGCTGTTCCCGCCCGAGTTGGCGCAGACCAAGATTGCCTTTGAATCCGGCATCCGGAATCAGCATTTCGAGCCCGGCGATTTCATCTTCCAGCAGGGTGACCTGGGTGACAGCGTGTATGTCATCGAGGAAGGTGAGTGCGAAGTTTTCCGTGAGCAGAAAGGCGAACAGGAACTCCTAGCGACCTTAGGTCCCGGAGAGTACTTCGGGGAAATGGCGTTACTTTCCGATAGGAGCCGAAACGCCACGATTCGCGCCCGCATCGCCATGGATATCTTGATCATTCCGAAGGCAGATTTCAACAAGCTGCGACAGAGATTGCCGGTATTCGGAGAGGTTTTCACCGAGTTGGCCACGCGACGCGCCGTGCCAGGGTCACCGCATTCGTCCGCGGAGCCCAGCACGCTCGGCGGCTGCTGTGGCCAGCCAATCCCGATCCCCACCCCGGAGAGCGAGCTCGGGCCAATGCCCGGCAGCCCACCGGCGGTTCGGGCAGCGACTCCGGCGAAGCAATGATCTTCCAGCGCTAAGGCGCCTCCGACGACGGGCGACCCCGTCGGTGCGCTCCCTGGCGAGACGCCCGGTTTTGCACCCAGCGGAGTACCGTAAGCTGCCTGCCATCAATGCCATCCGGTCCGCGTTGGTGGTCGCGCTTCTGCTCGCTGCGCTAGGGCAAGGAATTGTCGAGGCCTCGGCCGCTGAGTATTGCCCGGATACCCAAAGCGAGATCCAGACGGATCGTCCGGATGTGACCAACTCGAGCTTTGTCGTTCCAAACGGCCGCTTGCAGGCGGAGAATGGTATCAATCTGACAGCGCGCCGAGCCTCAAGAACCATCGATGGAACGAACACCAGAGTTCGGCTGGGCGTAGCCCGTTGCATCGAGCTCCTCGCCGATCTACCCGACTATTTCCGCTCCGTTCACGGTGGGGCCCCGACTGGCTTTTCGGACGTGGTCCCAGCCGTCAAAGCGCAGCTTGGACCGTTTCCCGGCGGTGTTGTGTTGTCCGCGACAGCCGGTCTGGGCTTCCCCACCGGGGCAAGCCGGATCTCGGGTCACGGTTATAATCCTTATGTCCAGTTTCCTTGGTCGCGGGAGATCGGAGGCGGTTGGGGTCTCAGTGGTATGTTCACACAATTTTGGTTCCCGCGTCAGCCGAAGAGCAATGCGATCTCCGAAGCGACGTTTGTTGTACAGCGAGAAGTTGGGCCCACGCTGACCTCTTTGTCGAATACGTTGGTGATCATCCGAATCACGGCGGACCGAGCCAAGTTATCAACACCGGCGGTGCCTATCGGTTTACCGCTACTCAGCAAATCGATTTTCATGCAGGTTTTGGACTAACCAACAGATCGCCAAGCTATTTCTTTGGCTTGGGCTATTCGGTTCGATTTGACAGTCTTTTCTGAGGTAAGGTCTGCTCCTCGTCAGATCGCGCGTCCGATCGTGGCGGCAGTAAGCCGATCGGTTGGGTCCGCCCGCACGATTTCGAATAAATTCCCGCTCTGCCGAGTCCAAACCATACCGGCACTCTACCCGATATCGGGACAGCACTTTGCCGGGACATGAGGGCCGGTTCTGCCAACGCTCCTCGGAATAGAGCCTCAGCGAAGGTTATGCTCGATCCGACGCTCAGCGACCTTTTTGCGCGCCATGTTCCAGATTTCCGTCAGCGCCGTAACCAGCCGATAGATGTGCTCATCGGACTGTAGCGGAGTCGGGGTGAGGCGCAGGCGCTCGGTCCCGCGCGGGACCGTCGGTAGTTGATCGGCTGGACATAGATGCCAAAGCGCAGGAGCAGCTCTTCGGATGCCGCCTCGCAGCGCTGCGGATTGCCCACCAGGACGATGTGGCTTCCCGACGGCATGACTGGCAATCCTCCCTCGAGACGCGGCTCAAAGAGTTGATCGAAATTCATCGCGCCCTCGGTTGCCTAGCGTCAGCGCAGCGAACAGGGGTCACCGCCGTTCAACGTCAGTCGACTGAGCGTCGCCTTTGCCCGGAGAAGACCGCCTCCGCCCGTGATATTCCGCTTTGTTCTTAGCGAGTTTGAAAGGCAGCTCTAATGAGGCGGATTCAGGATAGGCCGGCATTGACGCGCTGAGATATTCCACTCCAGCAGGAGGATGAAAATGTAGGGCATTGAAAATCCAAAGCTCCGCCCAGCCGGCGGAGCTTTGGCTTCGTGCAGAGCTGCGTCGTTCCCGCCGCCAGCTGTACCCGATCAGTAGCAGTAGTAACAGTACGGGGAATAGCCATACCCATAGTAGCCCGGATAGAAGCCGCCATACCCGCCGTAAATGCTGCGGCCATACCCGCCGCCGAAACCACGCCCGTATCCGCCGTAAAAACCGTGGCCATAGCCGCCATAAAAACCGTGGCCCCCGAACCCGCTGCCGTGGAACCCGCCGCCAAAGCCGTGGGCCTGGGCAGGACCAACGCCAATCGAGGGGGCGAGCGCGATAGCAACGATCGCAACAGTCATCAGGTACTAGCGGGTCATGTGACCCTCCTTTTCACGTTCCGCATCCGACTTCGTCATCGAATGCCTGATAGGTATGCAGGCACTCGGCTGGCCGGTCTTGCCAAAAAGAGATGCCTGGCCTGCTGAAATACGGCGCCGCTTTTGCCGGTCTGGAACCTAACGAGACAAACCCATTGTCGCTGTCCCTCTACAGGTTCTCAGCATTTCAGATGCACGGCCCGAGCTCGACTAACCAAAGTCACCGGCGTGCACCGCGGTGGTGCGGTCCGAATAAATCGTCCGAGCAACCGGTCTCCACCTGAGAGGCATGACGGTTTCGGGAGATGTCAGGCTTAGCCCCCACCGCTTTCTGGCCGGCCCAAGGGATCTCTGCCCGGCCGCCGGCTGTGATCGAGGCGGCGTTCAGGCCGCTCTCGCCATTCCGAGAAAGACCTTGATGCTCAGGGAGATGGATGAGCTTTGCTACCCACCGATCGCGGAGGCTAAGGCGATCCCGACCGGAACGGTGATGTTACTGCTCGCGCTGGCACGGCAACCGCTGGAGCCGGCGCGGGTAGACGGTGAGGCGTTCGAGGTGGGCCGAGATAAAAGAGACAGGGCGCTGGTGACAAGAGGTTTCGCGACCCGTCACCGCCTTCGGCGGGTTCTTCGATGATCCGGCGCCTGCGGCTCATTTCCGGCCTGGTGATGCTCGCATATGTGACGATGCATCTCGCCAACCACGCTGTCGGCCTGATCTCGCTTAAGGCAATGGAAGACGTGCTTTGGTACATCTTCCGGATCTGGACGAACCGACCGGCGCAGCTGCTGCTCTATAGCAGCTTCCTCGTCCATTACGCGTTGGCGCTCTACGCGCTGTGGCAGCGGCGGACATTGCGGCTGCGCCTGTCCGAGCTGAGCCAGATCGTGCTCGGCTTCGCCATCCCGCTCCTGCTCGTCCGCCACGTTGTCGTCACACGAATCTCGGACAGTTTTTTCCACACCGATGTCGGCTATTACGCCTATCTGCTGTGGGTCTATTTCGTCCGCTCTCCCGATCATGGTTTCGTGCAGATGCTGGTCTTGGTCGTCGCCTGGGGTCACGCGATGATCGGCCTGCATTTCTGGCTGAGGGTGCGGCCCTGGTACGCGCGCCTGCAACCGGCGGCCCTCGTCGTCGCGGTGCTCGTCCCAGTCCTGTCGCTGCTCGGCGCGATCGAAGCCGGCCGGCAGGTCATCGCTCTTGCGGCCGATCCCGGCTGGACCCGCGAGGCCTTTACCCTGCCGTCATCGGAGACCCAGCGCGCCCTCGAAACGATAACCGAGATCCTCAGTTGGTTTTTCGCCGGCGTGGTTGCGGCGGTGTTGCTGGCGCGGCTCGCCCGCCGCGCTTGGCATCGCCGCCGCGGCCTCGTCCGCATCGGCTATCCGGATGGCCGCGTCGTCGAGGTCACGCCCGGCACCAGCGTGCTCGAGGCGAGCCGCCTTGCCGGAATCCCGCACGCCTCGGTATGCGGTGGCCGCGGCCGCTGCTCGACCTGCCGCGTCCGGGTGCGCGGCGAAATCCTCAGCATCGATCCCCCTGCCGAGGACGAGCTGCGCGTACTCCGCCGCATCGGTGCAACGTCTAATGTCCGCCTCGCCTGCCAGTTGCGGCCCCGCGGCGCGGTCGAGGTGACGCCGCTGTTGCCGCCGTTTGCGCACGCCGCGGACGGGCGGCGCCGGGTCGACTTGGCGCAGGGGAGCGAGCGCGAGATTGCGATCATGTTCGTCGACATCCGCGGCTTCACCGCGCTCTCCGAGGGTCGGCTCCCCTACGACGTGGTGTTCATGCTGAACCGCTATTTCGCAGCGATGGGACTTGCGGTCGAAGCGGCGGGAGGACACGTCGACAAATTCATCGGCGATGGTGTCATGGCGCTGTTCGGGATCGAACGCGGCGCCCAGGCCGGCTGTCGGGAGGCGCTCACCGCCGCCCGGCTGATGTCCGTGCGGCTCCCTGCGCTCAACGCTTCGCTGCGGGCCGAGCTCGATCGGCCGCTGCGTATCGGTATCGGCGTTCATTGCGGGCCGACCATCCTCGGAGAGATGGGCTATGGCAACGCCGCCGCGATTACTGCGATCGGCGACGCCGTCAATACCGCGAGCCGTCTCGAAAGCCTGACCAAGAACTTTGCCTGCGAGCTCGTTGTGTCCGAGGAGACCGTGTCGCGCGCCGAGCTCGATCTTTCCGCGTTTCCGCGGCGCGAGATCGAGATCCGCGGCAAACGCGAGATGCTGGCGGTCAGGACACTCGTGAGTGCCGCAGAGCTGCCTGCAGCCGTATTGCCGACGAGCACCGGCCGTCCACGCCAGGCGTCAAACGGTAGCCTGTCGCCATCGATCCAAACAAACTCGGACCGATAGGTGTCCTCGATAGCAGTCATCGTCGACCTCTCGGTAGATCCGAAGAGAGGGCCGCAACCGATGGGCTGCGCTGAAATGGGGGTCTTGCTCCATGGCAATGCTCGGCCGTGAGCCTGACATAACCAAGTCACCCGCGTGCACCGCGACGGTGCGTCCGAATAAATCGGCCCAGCCACTGGTCTCCGTGTGAGAGAGGTGATGTTTTTCGAGGATGTGATGTTCAGCCGCCACCATCTTCCCAGCCGGCAAGGGACCTCTGCCTCGGCCGCTGGCTGCCGTCGAGGCGGCGGTAAGTGGACTGCCTTTGCATTTCAGATAAGCCTTGGCGCTCGGAGAGGCGCCGGTCCTTTTCTATCCACAGATGGTGGAGCTTGCGGCGATCCCGATTGGGCGGCTGGCGTCGCGGCTCATGCTGGCAGGGTGGCCGTCAGAGGCGGCGTGGATAAAATCCCAAGGGAGAAGCGCAACCGATGAGTTGCGCTGAAATGAGGGTCTTGCTCCATAGCATGCTGGACCATGAGCTTGATTTAGCCGATGCCGTCCGCGTCAAAACGCACATGCAGGCCTGCCGCGACTGTACGGCCGAGTACCGGAGGCAGGGGGCGCTTAGGGCGGCAATTCGCCGATCAGAGCCGAGATACCGCGCCCCGCAATACCTTCACGCGCGGGTCATCACCGCGATCCGGTTGCAAACAGATATGTCGTGCCGGGCTCCGTGGTGGCAGGGAGCGGTCACCGGTTGGATGGGCATGGGCGTGTCATTGGCCTTGGCAGCAAGTCTATTGTTTGTCATCGCGATGCCTGGCGAGCAGGCAATTCAGCAAGAACTGATCTCAGGACACGTCCGATCGTTGTTGGCGAGCCACCTCACGGATGTGACAACTTCGGACGAGCACACGGTCAAGCCGTGGTTCAACGGCAAGCTCGATGCCTCGCCGCCCGTGGTCAATCTGACGCCGCAAGGCTTTCCGCTGATCGGCGGTCGGCTCGATTACATTCACAATCGCGTCGTCGGCGCTTTGGTTTTCAAGCACGACCAGCATGTCATCAACCTGTTCGTCTGGCCGGTTGCGGATTTGAAGGACAGCGGTCCCACATCGACGACCCGCGAAGGCTTCAACCTGTTGCACTGGTCGTGCTCCGGGATGAGCTTCTGGGCCGTGTCGGACGTCAATCCCGCCGCATTGCGCCGCTTCGAGGCCGATTATGATCGGCAAACCAACGGCAGCTCGCAATCTTGACCAGAGATGCGACTCGGCGCCTCGCCGCGAGGAGCACGCGAGAAGATTGACCGCACGGTCACTGGCGACTCTCGATGCCATTGGGCCGATATTGAACTCGGGCTCGCTGAAATTCGAATAAAGAAGACGCAGTGACGGTCTTTGTCAGCGTAGAGCGTCGCAGCCGGATCGACCGGCTCGAACTTACGCTTACGTAAACGTCACGGAGTACCGAAATGAAAACGCTATTGATCGCCGGCACGACTGTCGCCTTGCTGGCCGCCGCAAACCTTGCGCCCGCAACGGCCCAGGCGACGAAACCGGTGAGCCAGGTGGTGCAATGGAACAAAACCCTTCTGTCAATCGTCCGCACCCCTGGCGCGCAGCCGGCGACCATCCACCCCACCCGCAGCTTTGCCATCGTGCACGCCGCGATATACGACGCGGTCAACGCCATCGACGGCACACACAAGCCCTACCTGGTTCGCCTCAGCGCATCCCACTTCGCTTCCCAAGAGGCGGCGGCGGCAGCGGCGGCGCACGAAGTGCTGGTAAAACTGTATCCAAACTTCCGGGCGACCCTCGATGACCAACTTCAGCACGCGCTGGCGCAGCTTGCCAATGCAGGAAGGGCTGACGGCATCCAAATAGGGAACACCGTCGCTGATCGAATCCTGGCTTTGCGGGCCAATGACGGCTCGAATGTCCCGCCGATCCCCTATGTTTTCGGCACTGCGCCCGGGGATTACCAGTCGACACCGCCGAATTTCCCCAACCAACCTCAGTTCACGCATTGGTCCAGCGTTAACCCATTCGCCCTGGAGAGCGCGAACCAGTTTCGTCCCGGCGGTCCGCCAAAATTGACCAGCGACAGGTACGCCGATGCTTTCGACCAGGTCAAATCACTGGGGATCGCCGGCAGCACGACCGCTACCGCGGACCAGGCACTGACCGGCCGTTTTTGGAACGGGGCCATCCAAAACTACTGGAATGAGATCGCTCAGACCGCGTCGCTGGCGCACGACCTGACGACCGCGGAGAACGCCCGCCTGTTTGCGCTGCTCAATCTGAGTTTCGCCGACAGCGTGATCGCATTCTACGATGCCAAGTACACCTACAATTTCTGGCGACCGGTGACCGCGATCCGTGCGGCCGCGACGGATGGCAACCCGGAAACCGAGGCCGATCCCAATTGGCTTCCCGAGGTCGGCAACACGACTCCTGACCCATCCTATCCGGGCGCTCATGCGGTCATCAGCGCGGCCGGAGCGGAGGTACTGACTTCCTTCTTCCGCAAGCACCATTTCGAGTTCAGCGTGACATCCGAAGTTATGGCGGGGGTGGATCGCTCATTCACCAGCTTCTCGGCCGCTGCGGAGGAAGCAACGCGGAGTCGCATCTTTGCCGGGGTGCACTTCCGCTTTGACCTTACGAGTGGCCGACGGCTGGGTGATGACGTAGCTGATTTTGTCGTTGATAATTTCCTGACGGCCCGCGACCGGGACGACTGAATTCCTCGGGCGTGGGTCAGCAACGGAGGCGGCGAGGGCGGGAATTCTCCCGCCTTCGTCGAGCTCGGCCGCGAACGCCCGCGCCAGCGTCATCGGGAACACCCGCGTGGCCCGAAGGGCCAGTCCCGCCACTCCGTGGCGAGGCTAACGTTGCGCCAAGCCGACCAAGCTCGCACCGACTTCGCTGCGATCGAGAGCAATCTCGAATTCATCATGAGCCAACTCGCCCGAGTTCCGACTCGGGAAGCAGTTGGCGCGCTACTCTTTGCTGGTCATGGTCGGCACGGCGTGCCTTGTGCAGACCTTGGCATTCCTGTTTCGCTAATAGCATCAGACGAGGCGTAGGTATGGCACGAGAACTTAATACGAGGGAAATCGTCTGTCTCTCGGTATTGCGCGGCAAGTCCTCAAAACAAACCTGCGAGGAAGTCGAGCGGGAGACCGGCAGAATATACAGTCAGAACTATATCGACAGCCTGCGGTCTCGCGCAAAGAATCTGATCCGAATGCGGTGCCGGGAGCTAGACCCTCCGCCGATGAGTTTTGCCGTGCTGCGGGAGATTGTGGAATTCTCGGCCAAGTATGACCCGCCATTAACCGAAAAGGTCTACGGCAGCTTGCCAATGCCGCGAATATTGATCAGGATGTTGTCGTCCAGAGGCATCAAGAACGGCACGAACATCATATGCGTGCACAGGTTAGGGGTGTCATCGTTGACCGTTGGACTTGGAGTCTCTACTAGGCCACCAATTTTCCATCTCCGCTTACAGAACTGCTATTTCTCGTGAGTTTCGAGCCGCCAGTAACGTCCATATAACTCAGCGTTCGCCCGGTCCTGTAGTTGAGCCGTATCGCCTTTTTGCTGCCGTCGTGTGCGGCATTACGCTGATGCCTATCATCGCTTCATCTGGCGAACATCGGTCGCGGGCAGTCGCTCGCGATTTCCAGCAACAGCACCCGTGCCCGTCGACGGGCCGGACGACCGGCCCATGTCCCGGTTACCGTGAAGGATCATATCGTGCCGCTCGCCTGCGGCGGACCCGACTCGGCCTCCAACCTGCAATGGCAGACCGTTGCCGCTGCGAAGGCGAAAGATCGCTGGGAGCGGAAGGGTTGCGCTCGTTAGCCCGACAATGACACACATCCGCTCGTTTCGGGCTCTCCGAAGCGATTATCTCAAATATTTATCGGAGTTAGTAAATAATAGTTTGGTGTCATCTGAGAGTCAAATCATGCGAATTGTCGAGATCTTATTCTACAATAACGATCCCATCGAGCGCCGCCCAATACTGGAACTGAGTTGATCCCGAGAGGCAGTTCGGAGCCGGTTGGCGCTGGTGAAAGCAGCCATATAGCCTGCCGGCGCCTCCTCGGCAGCAGCGCTGCCGAGACGGCGCTGGTAATGGCGTCCGCCCTTGGTGTAGGTGACCCGCCCGCTGCGGGGATTAACGTCCTTCCATTCCGCCCAATCAGCCAGCCGCGCCTTCTCGGCCGCCGCCAGATAATGGTCGAGAATGTTCATCGACGGTCCGACATGCGTGTCGGAGTCGAAAATCCTGAAGCCGTCCCGCGCCATCTCTCTGCCTTCTCCTAAATTGTCGCCCGTCAGGCGCCGCGATATTTCGCCAGGGCGTCAGCGGAAAAATAGCGCTCTTCGAGCTGGCGCTGTTTCTCCAGGCCCTCTTCCTCCGCTCCCGGCTCGGGACGCGGATAGGGGCGATCCTGGCGGGTCCGCTCGAATTCCTCCCATGCAGCGATACCCTTCGCCTGGAACTGCTGCATGAAGTCCCACAATGCCGCCCAGATCACCTGATGGGTGAAGCCCGGATACCAGGCGATCGCTACACCAAGGGCGAGATGCTCGTCGAGGCCGAGATAGCGCGGCAACCGCCCCTTCATGAACGAAAACGGACCAGTGACAACGGCGCGGGCGCGGCGGATCTCGTCCTCCGAATGGGGCGATTCGAACTGGACCCAGTCGACCCCGGCCTCGCTCTCGTAGGCCCGCAGGCGTCTCAGGCAATCGACCAGCCCACCGCCCGCGGCATCGCGGGCGTAGCATTGGGCCATCACGACAAAGTCGGGATCGAGCTCGTTCTTCATGTCGACGGCGGCGCGATAACGGGCGACCGCCTGCTCGATCGGTACGACCTCGACCCCGGCACTCTGGGTCTTGCGCTTTCCTTCGATCGGCTGGTCGTCGATGCGCACCCCGGCGATGCCGGCGCGGATGCACTCGCGCACCATGCGCCGCACCGCCATGATCCCGCCGTGACCGGTGTCGCCGTCCATGATCACCGGGAATTTAACGGTCTGCGCGATCCAGCCGGCGATCGTCACACATTCGGTCATCGTCGCGGTGCCGACATCGGCGAGGCCGGTATAGGCGCCGACCACGCCCGAGGTGCCGACAAAGCCGGCCTCGCACCCGCCGAGTTCCATGATCCGCGCCAGTGCCGCACTCGGCGTGTGCAGCACGGCGAGCACCCGGTCCTTGCGGCTGATCAGCTCGCGCAGCTTCGCACCCGGCGATGAGCCTTGCTGTTGCACCATGCTCAGACCTCCGCGCCCCCTTGGTCGAACTCTCCTTTGCAGCCGGTGTTACGAGGTGTCAACGGTCGGGCTAAGATCCGCCGCGAAATCGGGGCTGGAGGACGACGACCAAAGCGGGAACTTGGACGCACCGGGCTGCCGGTCACGGTGCTGGGCTACGGGGCAATGGAGCTGCGTGGGGCGCCGCGCGGCCCGCGATGTCACCGAAGCCCAGGCGGAATCGATCCTCAACGCCGTGCTCGACGCCGGCATCAACTATATCGACACTTCGATCGACTATGGGCTGAGCGAAGAGCGGATCGGCCGTTACATCGCGCATCGGCGCGCGGAATTCTATCTGGCCAGCAAATGCGGCTGTCTGGTCGGCGCGACACCAGCTCCACCCGGGCAGCGCAACGCCCACGTCTTCACCCGAGAAAATATCGTCAAGGGCGTCGAGCAGAGCCTCGCTCGGATGAAGACCGACTATCTCGACGTCGTCCAGTTCCATGCCTCGCCATCCAAAGAGACCCTGGAGGAGCACGGCGCGCTCGACGCGCTGCTCGAACTCAAGGAGGCGGGCAAAGTGCGGTTCGTCGGTATCTCCGCCACCTTGCCGCACCTGTCGGACCATATCGCGACGAGCGTGTTCGACGTTTTCCAGATCCCCTATTCGGCGGTCGAGCGCGAGCACGAAGCGGCGATCGGCGCGGCTGCCGAAGCCGGGGCGGGGATCGTCGTCCGCGGTGGTGCGGCGAAAGGTGGGCCCTCCGAAGAGAAGCGGAGCGGATGGCAATGGGACCGCTGGCGCCTGGCACAGCTCGACGACCTGCTCGCGGGCATAAGCCCGATGGAGTTCATTCTCCGCTTTACATTCACCAACCCGGATCTGGATACGACAATCGTCGGCACGGTGAACCCGGCGCACCTGCAGTCAAACCTCGACGCCGTGCAGCAGGGACCGCTACCGCCCGATCTCTACGACGAGGCCAAGCGCCGTCTCGCTGCCGCCGGATCGGAGCCGCGCAGCGCCCGCCAACGATCGACGGCCCGGACTGAACCCGCGAACCCCAGGCGCTATTGCGGCCGCTGTGCCGAATTTTTGAGCGAGGAGCGCGGTCTCAGCAAGGAGGATGATCATGCAAGCGGTCGCCGGCTATGCGTGGGCCATCGTGACGGCAACGATGATGGCGTCGGTGAGCGGCGCCTGTGCCCAAGATGCCAGGCTCAAGGTGCCCAAGGTCATCGTCCTCGCGCAGGCTGCCCCGGTCGAGCCGCCCTACATGCGCGATCCCTGGAAGGCTTACGCGCGAAATCCTTATTTCGGTCGATATCGCGTGGAGGAGGATAAATTCGCCGAGGTGTGAAGCGCATCACACTTCGAAAATTTTTCGCCGGCCAGGGCCAATGACGCCTCATGCGGCCATCCGGCCCCTTCTGGGGGCGTAAGTACTCGGGGGCCAGGACGCTGCTCAATTTTTGCCCGTCCGCTTAACATCCACCTTGGCTCAAAACGAAGAACCCTAGGCACGCTCGGATTGCGGCGGCTCCTCTTTCAATAGCGGGTTTCGGCCGTTGGGAGGATTCGGACATCTTGGTGCCTCTGGTCCCGCTGTCCAACGGAGCCGAGACGACCATTATATTGCTGTCACCGGAAGCTGCTGCATTACCGGCAGGAAATTACACGGTGCGCTTTGCTCGACCGCGACCGCTGGACCGCCACGGCTCCCGGCGATCCGGAGCAGCACTACCATGACAGCTGGGCAACCCCGCTCGGCTGGTGACGGGCGACGCTTGCGCGCGCTATTGCCGAAAGAGTCGGCGCAGCAATCCCGAAACTGTCGCTCCGGCGATCAGCAAGCTCGCGGCGGCAACGCCGATCAGCACAATTCCCGTCATCAACAACAACGCCCCCGCCAACGCCGCGCCGATGAGCAGCAGCGCGATTACGACGCCGAGCGGTCCCGGCCTTGCGATCCGAACGTGCACGACGCGGTCGGGGCCGGAAGCTATCCAAACCTCTCTGAGTACGTGTCGCGCTCGCTGGGTGGGATGATCTCTGGCTCGACCTGTCGCGATTCGGCCGCCGGTGTTGGTTGCTGTCGCATCACTATGTTGACGACTACTCCGCGATATATGTGGGTCGAAGGTGCTCTGATGCAAATGGATCGGCCGATCGCGACACAACTGCTGGCGCTTCGAAGACCTCTGGCCCGGTAGGATTGTGCGCGAGAGCCCAGCAAATGGGAAGGCGAGCGAGGGCAGCGCCAGAGCTGCAGATGAAACGGCTGATCTGGTTTGGAGTTAGCTTGACTCGGTGCTGGAGGAAAGCGGATTCGAACCCTTGGTCCCAGCTACATAGACGACGCCTGCGAGACCGTCGCCTGGTGCACATTCGCGTTCCGGCCGGAGAGACCAACTCGTTCAAAGGGGGGACCGACGGTTCGAATCCGCTTTCCTCCAGCGCTGAGTCCGCTGCGAACTTCGTTTTCGGGAGGGAAGCGTGGAAAGGTCCGCACAAGACGCCATAGAGGAAGTTCTTCGAGAAGCCGGTCGGTCGCCGCGCATTGGTCTCATGCTGCTCTCAGCGAAGATAGAGCGTGCTGCGCGCGACTTGGCCTCTGATATCGGCCTGGATGTCTCACGCAGGCCGGTGCCGCTCGGCACTTTGATCCGTCAACTGGCCCAAGCGGAACAGCTTACGTTCGAGGACGCCTCGAGTGCCGAGGCTTTGCTCAAGACCAAGCTTCTTCCACCCCAGCACAAACCGGCGCATGTAAACATTGGCCAGCAGTGGTGAGAGCGGTGAGCCCTGCGGGATGCCTCGCCGGCTATCCCGGGCCTCAGTCGTGCGTGTCGTCCGGCCCCGTTGGTCGGTTTCTTCCACGGGACATTCCAGCCACATCTTGATCAGATGCAGCACGCTTGACCTCGTGAAACCCCGATTGGCCCTTCATCGGGGAACCATCCGACCAAAGATCGGGAATGCCGGAGTCCTCGCCGCGGCCGATCACGCGCCTTTCAACGTGATGTCTTCGTAGGGCGCGGTGTAGGCGAAGCCGGGGATCAGCTCGAAACCGGACTCGCCGACTCGCGGTCCGATGCCGTTGAGGAAGCCTAAGAGCCAGATCGGCGCATAGATCGACCTGTCGTGGACGAGCCGCTGCATCTTCTCGAGGATTACCGCGCGCTTTTTGTGGTCGAGCTCGGTACGGGGCAACGCAGCGATGCAGGGAGCTAATTTCGTTGCCGACTCGCTGCTGGAGGAAGACGGATTCGAACCCTCGGTCCCTCTTCGGAAGGCAAGTGCTGGAAAGGTCGAACATCTCGACGAGGGGGTCCTTCTTCAGGGGGGGACTGATGGTTCGAATCCGTCTTCCTCCACCGGCGAGTCCGTTCTCGCCTGTGACCAGCCGCGC
>Ga0210402_10002054_pt1 | contig 20007 bp, 15 predicted proteins | sample IncBWC7MmetaG_FD_161055 | JGI IMG/M metagenome (GOLD analysis project Ga0210402, IMG submission 161055) | Forest soil microbial communities from Barre Woods Harvard Forest LTER site, Petersham, Massachusetts, United States - Inc-BW-C-7-M | ecosystem: Environmental > Terrestrial > Soil >... | reverse complement strand
ATCTGGCGCTTCGGTTTGATGGTGACGGCGTTGTCGAGCAGAGTTTGAATATCTTCCCAGCTCAGCTCATGCACGAAACCCACCTGGTTGGCATCCATGAAGCAGGGGTCGCACATCATGTTGCAGCGGTTGGTCAGGTCTACCGTGAGGACCGAGCCGCGGCCGTGCGTCACCGTGCTGGAGCCGTGCTTGTGCAGCCTGGAATCGTTGTGGGCGCGGATGTCGCGGCCCGGGAATACGTCCTCCAGGTGCTTGAAGAAGGCCGTGTCGATGGCCATCACGTCTTCGAAGTGGCCGTGAATCGGGCAGTCCTTCACCATCAGGATCTTGCCGTCGCGCTCAATCACCTGGGCCTTGATCTCGCCCGGCTTGTCAGTGTAGAGCACCTCCAGGGGTGTCTTGCCGTCCAGAATCTGCTGGCGGATTTCCGGTACGCAGCGCGGGCACAACGAATCCGTCTGACGCGGCCAGCCCAATGGCGGCTTGGTCTTCTCATACGATTTGAGAAGCGGCTTCTCCGACCATTTCGGCACGAAGCCCGGGTTCTGACCGATCTGATTGAATTTATCGAAGACAAACCAAGCCGCGCCGGCGGCGTATGTCAGAGCTTTTTCAGCATATTTAATAGGCTTGTGCATCTCGTTCGAACTCCCTCCCTGAAGTGAACCTCAAAGCCGGCCTCAAACCCGGTAAAACCCTGGTTAATCAGTCCGTTGCGCACCCGGTTTACCCATACGAAAACAGCCATCGGCCACCCGCCCAATGCGGAGCGGTCCCCTCAAACAGACAAGTACGCTTCACCCGCAGTATAGGGAATGGCAATCGCCGCGGCATATCACTTGGCATTAAAATGTTGAATTTATTGGTTGTACGGCAGGAGGAGAGGTTGAACGGCGAATTGCGACGCCGAGTGAAGAAGCGGGCGTAGTCGCTTGAAAGAGAACGGGTTACGAACAAAAGCCCGCGCCATCCAGCGCGGGCTCTTTGACCACGGAGACTGCTCCCCGGTTACTTCGAGCGTCGGCGGCGCCAGAGGACCACTGCGGAGAGTGCGCCACCCAGCAGCGTGAAGGTCCCAGGTTCGGGAATTGCATTGGTGAAACCCGGCGGGATGTCGGTGTTGGTGATGAAATTCTGCGGGTTGTTCGGATCGTTGAAGTTGAGGGTGGGGTCTGGGAAGTCGTCGCCCCACGGCAGCGTGATCCGCTGAGCTCCCGCGACACCCGGAGCAAAGAAGAATTGCGCCGCGGCACTCATATTCGTTACCAGACCGACGTTTCGCAAAAATGGTCCGGAGCCGAAGGCGAACGGAGCAATGGCGCAGTCGCCGGCTCCACCCAGTACCGGGACCGCTGTTGGCTATTCGGGCTTGGCCAGGATCTCGGTGCTCCAACTGCCGTCTTCGATTCCCATCGTGAACTTGATCTGCCCATCGGCCAACTTCCCGGTGTACATCAATTTGATGGGATTGCCCTGATATTCGGACATGATCCAAAAGGAAAGGCTATCCCCCTGCACCTTTCCGTCTTTGATCTCGGCGCTTTCCGGCTTGGCAGGCAACCCGGCCACCTTACCCGTCAAAGCGCCATCGACGACCTTCAGATCGAACGTGAGGCTCACTACGGGACCACCGGGGACTTCGAACGACCCCTTCCATTTACCGGTGACGTCGGCGGCAAACGAGGCGGCCGCCAGCAGGAGCAAAATGTTAACTGCAATGAGAGTGCGCTTCATGGGTGACATTCTATCATCAGGATGGAAATGCGCCAAATTGGAAATGGGCTGGGCAGGCAAGACACTATGGCGGCAACAACGGCCGCAACGCCACTTCCTACCTGATGTATCGGGACATTCGCGACCGCAACCAGGTCTTCAGCTCCATGATGTGCCGCTACCGGCTGAACGCCACCATCGGAGTCGGGTCCGAAACCGAGATCGTTATCGGCGAGCTGGTCTCGGGCAATTATTTTCCGATGCTCGGCTCCGGCCTTCCCAGGCCTGGGGATTGACGCGCCTGATCCAGGCCGAACTCTACGGCGTCACGCCCAACGACCCGCTTTCGATAGCGTTGGCAACGCTGCTATTAGCCGCGGTCGCCCTTGCTGGCCGGCTACATCCCTGCCCGCCGCGCCGCCGGCTACGACCCGGTGCGCGTGCTGCGATATGAGTAGATAGCATAGCCATTCCTGGCTGTGTTTAGTTACGGCCGCGAAACTCTGCTTCGTAGTTTCAACGAAGGCAATCGGAGCCATGACCGTCAGGGAGTGGTTTGGACCGCTGTAAAGGGCCAGTCCAGCTAGCGTTTTGTGCGGGGTGGCATGGCGCGAATCTATCTGGCCCCGAGCGGAACGGTGGGATGAGTCGGTGCCGACTGTTCTGCGCTCGGGTTCGTATCGAGATCCGACGTGTTTCGCCCGATTCCACCCCCCCAATTTGTCGATGGGCACAGCCCTGTAAATCAGCGTGCCTGGTGAAGACACATCGTCCCCGGCGCCGATGCGTTCTCATCAGTCCGCGGTCAGAGTGGCGGCTCGTTTCCTGCCGCACGCGTATGTCATTGTCACTGGCGTTCCCTGCGTCCGCCGCGAGTCGGTTGCAACGCATGCTCGAGAGCAAAGTAGCCCACCTGAATCCCCAAAGCTTGACCGTCATCACAAGCGGTTCGAAAGTGAATGCCGCCAAAGACGCGAGCGTTTTTTATCTCATGGAGGGCTGCAGAGAAACTGGTAAACGAGCGTGGCGGAGCAGAGACCAAGACATCGGAGGTCACGCTGAAGGAAGTGTTGTCGCCGAAATAATCGGCCAACACGGTTGCAGCCGCGGCGCTCACAGCCGAATGAGCCGAGGGGTATTCCGGAAACGCCGGAGTGGCGATCAGCGGTAGCCACGAAGAATCCGGGTCCGTGGCGGCATTCCCATCGTCTGCGGCGGATGGGATGGCCGTCACCGGGCGCCAGAAGACGAAATGATACTTTGCATCCCACGTCGCGATGCCGGCATCCCCCAGGGCGAGATTGACCAGCGCCAGAAGCCTGGCGGTCTCCGGCAGACTCAGATTGCGCGAACGAATGAGCGATACGGCGATCTGATTCCAATCGTATACCGCTGTACTGGCATTCCAGAATTGGCTCGCCGCGGTTTCGTCCGCGGATCTGACCGCGGATGTAACGCTCCCCATGAGTTTGGTCTCAGTGAAATCCGCGGCGTACTGGGCAGCATCAAGCGGCGGTGGCCCGAAAGGCCGAAACTGTGAGGGCGTCCGTAGCACCCACGGTGTCATGGTGGCGAATTGCGGGACTGCTCCGGGCGCCAAAGCGGGAGGAGTCGGCCGCCACTGGCCCGCCACTGTGCCGCCAAGGAACGGAGGCGGAGGGGAATTGAACCCGTCGCCGCTGCGCCAATCCCATATCCCATCGGCAGCTTGCTTGCCCCAGGCCATTCCCCGGGCGATGGCCATGCTGCTCTCGGCGGTAGGACCGCTTCCGATTGAAGCCAGCGAGGCGGCCAGCTTGGAATCGAAGGTGGCCTGCTGGCCTGGATAGAGTTTGACGAGAATGCTATAGGCCGCCATGACGGCCGCGGCCCGGACCGAGGCTCCCCGCGGACCCTCGGCAGCGACGTGGATGGGCGTATGACCGCGTTCGATCCCGTTGACCGCGTCAAAAACCGCGGAATGGAAAATCGCCCCCACGCGCGTCATGAGAATGGGCGAGGTCTGAGCCGCCAACGCCGATTGGAAGAGGATCTGATTCCAATCGGTGATCTCGTCGGCCCTGGTGGCTCCGCCGACGGCCAAGCCAATAATAAGGAAAGAGCAGCAGCGTCTAAGAATTCTTTGCCGTTTCATTGTTCCTCCTGTCTGATGAGCGGTGCGGCGGTCAAAGACCGGCGCCACGATTCATCATTTCTTTTACCGGAAGCACGGCTCAGAAACTCTCAAGGAATCTTGAAAAATCTTTGAAGAAGTTCTAAATTGGACTAAGCGCAACGAGTTCAGGAACTTATGACGAATGGCAGCAGAACCGTCTTCGAGTTTGGACCGTTCCGCATAGATCCTTCAGAGCGCCTTTTGACACGCGCGGGGACGGTGATCCCGCTTCCGCCGAAAGCCTTCGACACCTTGTTGTATCTGGTCCGCAGCAGTGGGCATTTGCTCGGCAAGGAAGAGCTCATCAAGGCAATCTGGCAGGATACCTTCGTTGAGGAGTCGAGCCTTGCCCAAAGCATATCGGTCCTGCGGAAAGCCCTGGGAGAGCGGCCGGAGCAGCGCGAGTACATCGAGACCGCACCGCGGCTAGGATACCGGTTCATTGCCGCGGTGGAAGAGAAACCGGTTCCGGATCCAAGCCCTCCGGAAGATCGGGAGAGCTCCCAGGTCAAGATCCAACGGGAGCCCCTCATATCCAAGGGGATCCGCGCGCGCTGGGTTTGGTTGGCCGCGTCATTGACAGTTGTTCTGGCAAGCATCGGGATTTTCGAGGCTTCGAGGCGCCCTCCAAAACGGCTGACATACACGCAACTGACGAGTTTCACAGAATCGGCTGTTGCGCCGGCTCTGTCCCCCGATGGGCGGATGCTCGCCTTCATTCGGGGTGAGCAGGCATACCTGAGCACAGATCAGATCTACGTCAAGTGGCTCCCGGACGGCGAGCCGGTCCAGCTCACGCACGATTCCCGTCCCAAGTTTAGCCCGGCTTTTACCCCCGATGGTTCGCGGGTCGCCTTCACGCTGGTGGAGCCAACCCGCTCCGAATATAATACGTACACGGTGCCGGTTCTGGGCGCCGAGCCGCAACTCCTATTCCACAACGCCGAGGGGCTCACCTGGATCGGCGATCATCGCATATTGTTTTCGGAGATCAAGACGGGTCTCCACATGGCGGTCGCGACGGCCACCAGCAGCCGTTCCGAGTCGCGGGATGTTTATGTGCCGGAGCACGAACGGGCCATGGCGCATTTCTCCCATGCCTCTCCCGATGGCCAATGGGCCTTAGTGGTTTGGAAGGATCAGGACAGAGTCTGGCAGCCGTGCCTTCTGGTTCCCATGAATGGAAGCTCGACCGGCCGGCCGGTGGGACCCCAAGGGTCGTGCATGTCCGCCGCCTGGTCGCCAGATCGAAGATGGATGTATTTCAGCGTCAAAGTCGATGGGGGCCAGCACCTCTGGCGGCAGCGCTTCCCCAACGGACCCGTCGAGCAAATTACCTTCGGGCCCAACGAGGAGGATGGCATTGCGATGGCTCCCGATGGCCACTCCCTGATCACTTCGGTCGGATCCCGGCAGACGGCCGTGTGGGTTCATGATGCCGAAGGTGAGCACGCGATTTCTTTCGATGGTGAAACGTGGCAGCCCAGATTCTCGGCCGACGGAAGCCGCTTGTACTATCTGTTGCGCCGGAGCTCTGAGGCGGCCCCAGGTGAGCTCTGGACCCTGGAAATAGCCTCGGCTAAAAGTGACCGTGTGCTGCCCGGCTTCTCGGTCCAGGAGTACGATATTTCGGGCGATGACCGCGAGGTGGTCTTCTCGACAGCACCATATGGAGCAACCTCACGGCTCTTTCTGGCTCCTCTGGACCGCCGCTCGCCTCCGGTGAAGATCGCCTCGTTTGTGGCGAACGCTCCCCATTTCGGTCCCGAAGGCGATTTGATCTTCCTGGTTTCGGAGGGCAAAGGGAACTATCTGTTCCGTATGAGCCGCGACGGTTCGAGCTACGCGAAGCTCGTGCCATATCCGGTCAGCTCGGTGCAAGGGATTTCTCCCGGCCGTCATTGGGTCATGGCGCTTTCGCCGGTTCCGGGAGGCCATGGAATTGAAGCCGTGCTGGCGGTTCCGACAGCCGGCGGAGGCTCTCCGGTCCGTGTCTGCTCGGGCTATTGCGTGGTGTCGTGGGCTCCCGACGGGAAGCTTCTGTATGTGGTGGTGGAGCAGGGCTCGAATTCCCATCCCGGGAAAGTGGCGGCCCTTCGCGTGGCAAAGGGAACGAGTCTGCCGAGGCTTCCGGCCTCCGGTCTTCATTCGATGGACGAAGCGACCGCATGGTCCGGTAAGCAGGTGTTCGTGAACTCCAGCTTTTCGGGGAGTAATTTTGTGCGATTTGCACCGGGACCGAACCCTTCAGTATTCGCGTTCGAGAGAATAACGGTGCACCGGAATCTATTCCGGATCTCATTGCCCTGATGCCTTCGCCCCAATACCTTGGATAGCTGATAGGGCGACGCGAAATGGATTCGCGGTTGCCTGCGGCGTCGCAATGAGAGACGGAGCAGTTGGCCTGTCACGTTATAGACGCTGGAAATTCACGACCTCACATCCGCCAGTTGATGGCGAAGGTGAGCCTGTTTTCATGTTTCGCGACGTCCGGAACGAACGGGCCCGCCGTCCCCAGCCAACCGTCCGGCGAAGTCGTGCCACCGTGACCGGCGAAGTAGGGGACGTTGGAATGGCGGCTGATAAACTCGAAACGGAACGCTAGAAAATCAGTGGGCAGGATGTCAAAGGTAGAAGTGAGATCCCACAGCTTAAGGCTGTAGTTGTCAGGTCCGGGCGGGAATCCGGCAGGCGTCGGAAGGTAAGCAAGGTAGCGGCCGGGATTCGTCACTCCCTCGGCCCGGAAGGACCAGGCTAAATGATCGTGGCTAAACCAGATTCGGTTTGCCAGGGACGAGCCGAACATATACTCTTTGCGTCCGGGAAACGGGTTCACGCCGTCCCACTGGTTCCCGAAATGGGTGTTGAGACTCAGCGCCATCTTCGAGATGCCGGCTGATTGCGGGCGATTGAAATAGCGGGCGAGAATACTATCGTCGTGCTGGAACCGCTTGCGATGCGGGTCGTCTTTGGTGTCGGTGCCATAGTAGAAGTTGGCGACAAAACCGAGAGACTCGTTGGGGCGCCAGTAGTTGGACAACCCTACGGAGTTGTTCTTGCTCCACTTCCCGTAAGTCTGATACCCGTTCATGAACCAGGGCTCGATCTTGATCTTGTCCGTTGGAAAGATCTGGATGCGGGCTCCCGAGAAATAAAAAGGCGTGAGATCGGAAAGGAAGGAACGGTTGTAGTTCCAGTTTTCGCCGAGAAGATAGCTTTCCAGGCCAATGTAGGAGTAGAAGTAGCCGGCTTCGACGTTAACGCCATTCCATTGGTCGAAATGGTAGCCCCCGAGGGCCTCACCGATGTACTTGTTATTGGCCACGCTGAGGTTTCGGCCCCGGTTCACGGTGCCGTCCAGATCTTGGGTGACGGCGAGCTGGTTGCCGGCCTGGAGGGTGATCTTGCCGAGCACATTTTTGTAGTTGGTGTCGATACCGATAGTGGCATTGTTGATCTGCCACTCGGTGTTGCGGCCGACTGCGCCGCTGCCGATGATGGTATCGTCGCGCGGCTGATTGAAGGAATAGCCGTAATAGGTATCCAGATAAAGGTTGACTGTGGCAAAGGAGTTGGAGAGCGGCTGCGACTTTTGCCGGCTCTGGCCGTTCATCCAGGTGAAGTCGCCGAAGGCGAATGGCGCGGGTTTGGCGGCGGGAGGTTCGGCGGCGGTCATACTCGGGCCGCCCGGTGTGGGCGTTGCCGGCGGCGATTCGACAGCGGGCTTGATTGCCGGCACAGCCGGAACGGTTTGATAAGCCGCCAGCTTCGCTTCCACCGCTGCGAGGCGGCTCTTCAGTTCTCCGATCTCCGCGACCAGAGTCTGCACTTCCTGGCTGGTGGGCGCGGCTTGGGCAAATACCTCGACAGTCCCGCATGCCAGCAGCGTGGTGGCGAGTGCGAGACGGGCAGGCCGGGCCGCGGCATAAGGCGCAAAGGGCTTCTTCATCGGGGGTGCTCCAGACGGGTGTTAGGACACTCAAAGAATACAACGGCGCGCCGCGGACCGCATTGGCGAAATCTAAGCTAAGCCAGCCTGTTTCTTGACGCGGGGTTGGCAGGCCGCCGTCACTCAAGCACCGCGCCGAAGGGTGGGATACTGAGTTGGTGCCGACTGTTCTGCGCTCGGGTCCGTATCGAGTGTACTTCTACAGTCACGAACCGGACGAACCACCGCATGTCCATGTCGATCGTGACGATCAGTCAGCCAAGTTCTGGCTGAAGCCAGTGGCATTGGCCCGGAACCTGGGATTCAGTCCAGTAGAGCTTCGCCGAAATACAAGGTATGCTGAAAGAAAACGAGGGCACCCTACTGGAGAAATGGAATGCAAGCTTCGGACGTTAAGCCGGGTGAGCGCGTCAAAGACGCGCGTCTCACGGAGGACACATTGGCAGTCGATCTCATCGACGGACGCACGATCATCGTTCCACTGGCGTGGTACCCAAGGCTTCTGGAAGCCACTCCGGAACAGCGTCAGCACTGGCAGATTAGCGGCGCTGGCTACGGTCTCCACTGGCCCGAAGTGGATGAGGACCTGAGTACCGAAGGCCTTTTGCGTGGAGCGCCCGCAGCGGCCCAACCGGCTGCGCGACGCGTGTAGAGCCGCGAGCCCCGAGAGTCACATTTTCCCCTTCACCGCCGCATCGAACCCAATCCGGTTTTCATCCAGGATCGTCCCCATGGCCCGCTGCAACGCTGCCTTGGCCTTCACGTAAGAACTGAGCGCCGCCACTTCGGTGGACTTGGATTGCGCCAGCAGGCTTTCGTACTGGATCACGAAGAAGCTGGTGGATGCCCCCACTTCGAACTTGGCTTGTTCGGCCTCCAGCGATTCCTGCTGCAAACGGCGGGCTTCGACGGCGGCTTCGTAGGACGAACGGGCGCGCCGCATAGCGATCAGGGCGTCTTCCACTTCCAGGCGCGCCTGGTTCTGCAACTGGCGCAGGCGGATCTCGGATTGCTTCACCTGCAACTCGTCGCGCGCCAGGTCCGCTTCGGCCACCCGGTTGTGGATGGGCAGCGTCATCTGCAGGCCGACGCCGTAGGTGGGGTAATTTCGCGAGAAGATCTGGTCGAGAACGCCGCCGAAGCCGCCGATGAAACCGGGGTCGGGGCTGGTCCCTAATAACGGGTTGGCGGCCCCGGCCAGGCCGTTGTTCTGCATCACGCCCACCAGGTCCAGTTGCGGCCTGGTGGCACTGCGCGAGCCGGCGAGGCCGATTTTTGAATTATCGATCTGCAATCGCGCCTGTCCCAGGTCGGGCCGATGCGCCAGGGCGTCGGACATCAGGTCTTGTATGGGCCGGATCTCATCCTTCTCGGGGATGATGAGGGTGTCGGTCGGGATGACGTGGGCCGACTGTACTTCGGGGTCCTCATTTCCGCGCCGCGTAATGACGTTTTTGAGAATGGCCTCCTGCTCTTCGCGGAGGCCGCGCGCATTGATCAGATCCTGCCGCGTGGAAAAAACCTGGGCGCTGGCGCGGGTCATTTCCACCGGCGCCAGGGTGCCTTCTTCCACCTGGGCCTTGGTGTCCGCCAGCAGCTTCTCGGCCAGAGTCACGGTTTCCTGTTTCACTTTTTCGTCGGCGTAGAGCGCCACGAAATCGGTATAGAGGCGGATCACGCCATAGACCGTCATGATGAGCTGCTGTTGGAAAAGCAGGCTGGTAATTTTTTGCTCATTGCCGGCAATCTGGATGAAGCGGCGGTTCAGACCCATTCCGTAGCCGCGCATCAGCGGCTGAGTGACGGTGAGGCCGAGCGAGGAACCGGTGTAAGGATTGTATCCGCTGCGCAGCGAGTTGACAGATTGCCGGCTGTTATTGAAATTCAGGCTGGCTTGGCCGCCGGTGGCGAATCCCTCCTGAATTCCGGCGTTGTACAGCGTGGTGGCACTGACCAAAGAGTTGGAGCCGGTCTGCACCGTGCTGGTTTGCGGGGTGGTCTGGTGAGTCCAGTTCAACTGAGCCACCACCGCCGGGTCGTAGCTGGGAATCGCGGTGCCGTTCGATTGCAGGACGGTCCCCTGCAGTGAAAGATTGGTTTGCGGTTCGCCAAGCACGCCCAATTCCAGCGCGTTGGTGGCGACCGAAGTGCCCGCCGTGGCGCGCCCTGCCGAGGCGGCGTTGGTCAACACCGGGCTCAGTGGGCCGCCGACGCCGGTGGGAACTTCCGAAAGCGTGAAGTTTAGGCCGCGATTCAATCCGCCGCCCTTAGCGCGCAGCAATTCGGTATCGCCCTGTGGCAGGGCGAAACGCTGGAGTTCGATATCCAGGTTATTCTCAATTGCCACCGCCAGCGCGTCCTGAACCGATAGGTAGAGGTTGCCGGCCCGCATCAGTTCGTGGACGCGAGGCGAGTTTTCGAAGCGTAGCGGCTGGGTGGCCTGGGGTGTCGCACGGGGAATGCCGGTCTGGGCCGCCAGGGTGGCTCCGAGGGCCAGGCCAATCAGGGAACGGGCAATCGGGGAACGAGGAGTCATTTACGGCTTCCCCGGGGCGTCTTTTTCCGGCGCTGACACGGGTTTGACTTTGACGCCTTCGCGGACCACGTCGCTGGCGTTGACGACGATTTTCTGACCGGGTTCCAGGCCGGACAGCACTTCCAGGCGGTCGCCGTAATCGCGGCCCAACTGAATCAGCGTGAAATGTACGGCTCCATCGGGACCCACCACCGCTACCTGCGGACCATCGCTGCGCACCACCAGGGTATCGCCTGGAATCAACAGCGGCGGATTCTTCCGGGGCACCGACATATCCACCTGCGCGTACATTCCCGGCATCAGCACGCCGGCGCTATTCGAAACCCTTACCTCGGTGAGCAGGGTTCGAGTCGCCGGGTCGAGGGCGTTGGAAGTTCTGGCTATCTTTCCCATGAATTTGCGTCCAGGCAGTTCGGGGACGGTCAGGGTTGCGGTCTGCCCGGGGTGCACCGAATCGGCTTCGGTCTGCGGCAGGTTGATATAGGTGCGCAGGAAATCGGTCTGCGCGATGCGGAACATCAGCGTGTTGGATTCGGTGACCAGCGCGCCGGTGTCCACGTTTCGAACCGTGATCACGCCGGCAAACGGGGCGCGCACGGTCTGGTAAGTCTTCAACTGGAGCAACCGGTCCAGGTTTGCCCGCGCCGCCCCCACGTTGCTGCGGGCTGACGCCACGGCTTTCCCCAGGGACTGCACGTTGGCCTGCTGCGATGTGTACTGCGCCTGGTATGTGTCGTTTTCCTGCTTCGAAACTACGCCGCGCTTCTGCAGATTCTCCCAGCGCGACGCGGTCACCTTGGCCAGGTCTTCGTTGCTTCGGCCCTGCTGCAGGTTGGCTTGAGCCTGTTCCACGGCGCTGTTGGTCTGGTCCAGGGCGGCCCGGGCCTGCAGGATTTGCTGGTCCAGTTCAGGCGCTTCAATCTCCGCCAGCACCTGCCCGTCCTTCACCCGGTCGCCTATATCCACATACCGTTTCTTGATGTAGCCGCTGGCCCGCGCCAGCACCGGTGCTTCCGTAACCGCCTGAATATTTCCAGGCAACACCAACTCGCTCAGTTTGTCCGAGCGCGTTACCGTGGTCACGGTAACGGTGGGCAGGGTCTGCGATGTGTCTATCGATTCGGCTGCCAGCACTTCCTCGCGGCGGTGGCGCGGCAGATAACCCGTGAAGAACCCAATCACGATCAGGACCAGGATTACGACCGCCATCGACACCAGGGCGCCGGTCGACGGACGCGAAGCGCGATGGGCGCCCGCCGGCTGGAGCTTTTTCTGCTCCTCCAACTGGCGCTTCAGTTCGGCGACTTCATCGCGCAAACGGTCTTCGGTGGTTTTGAGCTGGTTCATTACAAGTCCTCGCGCAACAACGTCTGGTCGCGCATGTACTCCTGCTCCTCATCCAGGATCCGCCGCTCAAAATCGATGGGCGGGTTCTTGCGCAACAGGCTGTAAACTAATGGAACCACAAAAAGCGTTGTGATGGTAGCCAGGAGGAGGCCCCCAATCACGGCGCGCCCCAGGGGGGCATTCTGCTCGCCGCCTTCACCCAGGCCGAGGGCCATGGGCAGCATGCCGATGATCATCGCGCTGGCCGTCATAATGACGGGGCGGATGCGCGTGTGCCCTGCGGAAAGGGCCGCCGACCGCGCATCCAGCCCCTCCACGCGCTCGTCGTTGGCGAAAACCACCATCAGAATACTGTTCGCGGTAGCCACCCCAATGCACATGATGCTGCCCATGAGCGAGGGAACGCTGAAGGTGGTTTGCGTGATGAAGAGCATCCAGACGATGCCCGCCAGCGCGCCGGGCAGCGCCATCAGAATGATGAAGGGGTCCAACCAGGATTGGAAGTTGACCGCCATCAGCAGATAAACCAGCACCACCGCGAAGATCATCCCCAGGCCCAGGCGGTAGAAGGAAGTCTCCATGGTTCTCAACTGGCCGCGGATATCGATGCTGCTGCCGCGCGGCAGTTTGGGTATGAACTGCTGGACCACCTTTTCCACCGCGGCGCCCACACTGCCCAGGTCGCGCCGGTCGACGTTGGCGTAGACATCGAAAACCGGCTGCACGTTGTAGTGATTGATGATCGCCGGCGCCACGCTCCGGCTTACGCCGACCAGGTTGGAGAGCAGTTGCGGACCGGCCGAACTCGACCCCGGATTACCATAGGCGAGCGAAGCCTGGCTGGGGCCGGCGCCGATACCGGTTACGTTGGACGACCCGGCGAGCGAAGTGGCGGTGTTGGAGTTGACCGCCGAGAACGGCGCACTGATGGGAGTCCGCAGCACCGCTTCCAGCGAATCGTTGCGATATTGCGGAGTTTGTACGGCGACGTTGTAGCTGACGCCCGTTCTCCAATCCAGGAATTGCGTGGGGGCAATCTGGCCGCTGGAACTCAGCGAGATCAACAAGCTGGTGGCGACATCCCGCTGAGTCAGTCCCACCTGGCTGGCTTTGCTGCGGTCCACGTCGAGATCGATTTCCGGGTAGTCCACAATCTGGTGGATGTGAACGTCGGCCGCGCCGGGGATCCGCGTCAATTGGGCAGCGATTTGCTGCGCGATCGGGTAGTTGGCGGCGACGTTGTGCCCCACCACCTGGACATCGATGGGCGCCGGCAATCCGAAGTTCAGAATCTGGTTGGTGATATTGGCCGCTTCGAAGAAGAAAACCACGTCGGGGAACTTCGCATTCAGGCGCTTGCGCAAGCGGCCAATATATTCCGATGTGGGGGCGTGCTCGCCGGGTTTGAGCGAAATCAGGATGTCTCCATCGCCAGTGCCCAGCGAGGGGTTATCGCCGAAGGCCAGGTTGAAACCGCCATTGGGAATACCGATGTTATCGATGATGTTCTCGATTTCGCGGGGCGGCACCACCTGGCGGATTTCGTTCTCGATGTCCGCAAAGATCATCTCGGTTTTTTCGAGGCGCGTGCCGGAGGGCGCCTGGGCATGCAGCCGCATAGCGCCGGAATCCACGGTCGGGAAGAAGTCGCGGCCAACTAATGGCGCCAGGCACAGCGAACCTGCTACGAACAGGCCAAACCCGGCCAGCACAGGGCCGCGGTGGTCCAGACACCAGTGCAGCAGGCCTGCGTAGGAGGACCGCATCATTTCGAAGCGCCGGTTGAACAGGTAGTGCACGCGCCAGATGAGGCCGGTTCCGCCTTCGGCATGCTCGCCCAGGGCATACAGCGCTACTTCGGGCTTCAGCATGTAATGCACCATGGTCGGGATGAGGGTCCGGGAGAGAAAATAGGACGCCATCATGGCGAAGACCACCGCCAGGGCCAGAGGCGTGAACAGGTATTTGGCGGCGCCGGTGAGCAGCAGCACCGGCACGAACACGATGCAGATGGAAAGCGTGGAAACGAAGGCCGGCGCGGCGATCTGTTGGGCGCCATCGAGCACCGCCCGCACCAGTGGTTTGCGCATGGCCATGTTGCGGTGGGTGTTTTCCAGTTCCACGGTGGCGTCATCCACCAGGATGCCCACGGCCAGTGCCAGTCCGCCCAAAGTCATCACGTTGGTGGTCTGGCCCAACAGGTTCAGGATGATCAGCGAAACCAGGATCGACAGCGGAATCGAAATGCAGACGATGATGGTGCTGCGCCAGCTTCCCAGGAACAACAGGATCATCATGCCGGTCAGGCAAGCCGCCATGGTGGCTTCGCGCACTACGCCGCTGATGGCGGCGCGCACGAACAGCGACTGATCGAACAATTGCCTGACCTTCAGCGCCGGCGGCAGACCCGCCAGAATCTTAGGCATGGCCTCCTTCACGTCATTCACCACCGCCAGCGTGGAGGCTTTGCCGCTGCGCATCACCGTGAGCAGGGCGCCGCGGGTGCCATTAGTCCGCACGATGCTGGTCTGCACCGAGTAACCATCGCGAACCTGCGCCACATCCCGCACGTAGACGGTGGCCCCATTGACCACCCGCAGAGGCAGGTTGTTGAGGTCATCCACCAGGCGCGGGGCGTTGTTCAACTTCACCTGGTAATCCTTGTCGCCGATCTTGGCGGTTCCCGCGGGAAAGATCAGGTTCTGGTTGGCGAAGGCGGCCGAAACATCGGTTGCAGAAAGTCCCTTGGCGAACATCTGATCCGGATTGATATCCACCATCACGGACCGGAACTTGCCGCCGTACGGCAGGGGAACCGACGCTCCCTGAATGGTGGCCAACTGGGTGCGAATGAAGTTTTGCCCCATGTCGAACAATTCCTGTTCGCTCATGGTCTGGCTCTCCAATCCCAACTGGATGATGGGCACGCTGGAGGCATCGTACTTTATGATGGCGGGAGGAGTGATGCCTGGCGGCAAGGGGCGCAGCAGGGTTTGCGCGATGGCGGTAATCTGCGACAGGGCGACTTCGATCTTGGCGGCGGGCTGGAAGTACACGCGGGTTACGGATACCCCGCTGTACGCCTGCGATTCGATGTGCTCGATATCGTTGACGGTGGTGGTCATGGAGCGCTCGAAGTAAGAAAGCACCCGCTTTTCCATCTCTTCGGGCGACATGCCGGAATACTGCCAGACGATGCTGACCACCGGGATATCGATATAGGGAAAAATATCCACCGGCATCGTAATAATGGCGGAGACGCCCAGAATCGCGATCAGGAGCGACACCACCACAAAGGTATAGGGACGCCGAAGGGCTAATCTAACAATCCACATGGGTTACACACGCTTGGCAGGGCTAACTCTAATGATATCCGATTGTGCTTCTTTTTTGATGACGCCACGGGAGCAGCAGTCGGTAGCCATTTCGAGTCATGGGCGGCTGCGGAGTAGACAGCGCCGGGAGACGAAGCTCTCGCAGGTCCCGTATAATCGGAAGCGTAACGCTATGCCGACTATCGTCACGGATCTGCCTGCCCAGTTGAATACGCCGCGCAAGCGCTGGACCCGCTCGGAATATGAGGAGCTTTCGTCCGGCTTATTGGATGGTCAGCGGCTGGAACTCATTGAGGGAGAGTTAATCGACAAAATGGGCAAGAAGCGGCCGCACGTGAATTCGGTTGGGCTGCTCGGGGACTGGCTGGTCGCCGCATTCGGAGCGCGCTTTGTACTCCAGGAGGCGCCGATCGATGTGGCGCCAGAGGACAATCCTTCCAGCGAACCCGAACCCGATCTCCTCGTTTTGAAGCGAAATATGTCGCATTTCACCAGCAAGAATCCGCAACCAGACGATCTCCATCTGGTGGTTGAGGTGGCGGATTCCACGCTTGGTTTTGACCTCCGCACCAAAGCCGATCTCTACGCACGGGCCCGCATCGTCGAATATTGGGTGCTGGACGTTTCCGGCCGCCGCATGATCGTGCATCGCTATCCTCAAGACGGGCGCTATGCCTCCGTGGTGGCTTATGGCGCCGAGGAAAGCGTAGCCCCGCTGGCTGCGCCGGATTCGCACTTGAGGGTCAGCGACGCGTTTCTGGAAGACGCGTTTCTGGAATAGGATCGCCGCGGTCGCGGCCTTGATGACGCCACGGGAGCGGGGGTCGGTAGCCCTTTCGAGTCAGGGCGGTTTCAACGCGCTGTTCAACCTCGATGCGCCACTCGGCGGCGGACCTACTCAACCGCTACTCGACCACGGCCACGAGTTTCGATTCGATAATCCGTCGATCGGAGGTAACCAGCCGCAGGCGGTGAACGCGCGCAGTCGCTACGATTGCCCGGTCGCCAGGATCGCGGAGCGCATCGCCTAAGGCCACCAACTCGGTAGCGATCTCGACATCAAAAGGGACAACCTGAAATCCGGCATTTGCGTCGACCGCGACGAGAATTTCCTGAGCGGGCGCCGGCTGCCGTTTAGAAGCTTTGCCGAAAAGCGTTGCGATCTCAAGCAGCGTGATGGCGCTTATGGCGAGCGGTTCGCCGCGCTGGACCGCGCCGCGAAGCACGCGAGTCTGCTCTCGCGAGAGACTCTTCGGTTCCACCAACCAGCGGACCAGCACATGCGTGTCGAGCAGAAAGTGGGGGTTCAGAGCGACGGATCCTTTATTCCCGCCCTTTCATTCGTGGCAGAGGACCTGCTTCTGCTTCGCGGACGCATTCCCATAAATCCGACATGTCCGTGTCGGCGCTCAGCAGTTCTTCGGGGATGTGCACCTTGCCCTTCAACATACCCTCGGAAGACGCCCGCAACCGCTTCGGAACCGGCCCCACCGTGGCAATGGGACGGCCGCGCTTGGTGACCGTGATCGTGCCGCCATTCTGGCCGATCTCTTCAAGCAACCCGAGGCACTTTGCCTTGAATTCCGTCGCGCTGACCACCTGGCTCTTCATGGGTTCAGGATAACACGGCCGAACTGGTCACTTGACCACTTCTCCATCCCCGCCGGGTGCCGGAAGATCCGCCGGGGCCACGCCGTACCACGCCGCCCTGGCCGCGTGCCCGGGCGGCGCGTATCGCCAAGAGCCAGCCCGGCAGCGACCAGCCATAATAGAAATAATGCAGACGCCCGTTACCGTTGTCATACTCGCCGCCGGACTCGGCACCCGCATGAAATCGCGAAAGGCCAAGGTTTTGCATCGCGCCGGCGGCAAGACCCTGGTCCAGCACGTGGTGGAAACCGCGCTCCAACTGACGCCCTCCGAGCGCATCTTCCTGGTGGTGGGCCACCAGGCCGATGAGGTGCGCCAATCCGTCTCTACACCGGGTATCGGCTTCATTGAACAGAAGGAGCAAAAAGGCACTGGACACGCGCTGATGGTGGGCCGCGACGCGCTCGCGGGCCTGGACGGTCACCTCATGATCCTCTACGGCGATTCGCCGCTGCTCGGCGCCGCAACCCTGCAGCAACTCATCGCCACCGCCGCCGCAGGCAGCGCCGCCGGGGTTCTGCTCAGCGCCATGATGCGCGACCCCACCGGCTACGGCCGCGTGATCCGGGACGCGCGCGGGCGCGTCGCCGAAATCGTGGAGCAGAAGGCCGCCACCCCGGAGCAACTGGCCATCCGCGAGGGCAACATGGGCATCTATTGCTACCACGCCGCCCTCTTCTGGAAACACCTGCACGAAATCCGCCCCGACAATCCGCCGCGCGAGTATTACCTCACCGACATGGTGGCCATTCTGAACCGGGCCGGCCACGGCGTGGAGGCCATGCGGATTGAAGACGAACGCGAGGCCCTCGGCATCAACGACCGCGAGCAACTGGCCCAGGCGGACGCCATCCTGCGCGAACGGAAACGCCGCCAGGTGATGCTCTCCGGTGTGACGCTCGAAAAGCCCGAGACCATCACCATTGATGCCGGCGTCGAGATCGGCATGGACACTGTCATCGAACCCTTCGCGCAGATTCTCGGCAACACCAGGATCGGCGAAAATTGCCGCGTGGGTGCCTGCTCGATCGTGCAGGATTCCGTGCTTGCCGACGATGTGCAGATCGGCGCATTCACGGTAGTCAACACTTCGCGCATCGACCGCGGCGCTTCGGCCGGACCGTTCGCCCGGCTCCGCATGGACAACCACGTGGAGGAAGGCGCGCACATCGGCAACTTCGTGGAGTTGAAGAAAACCCACCTCGGCGCGGGCGTCAAAGCCGGCCACCTGGCGTACCTGGGCGACTCCCAAATCGGCGCCGACGTGAACATCGGCGCCGGCACCATTACCTGCAATTACGATGGCTACCGGAAGCACGGCACTACTATAGGCGACGGCGCCTTCGTGGGCAGCAACTCCACGCTGGTAGCGCCTGTCGAGATTGGCGCCGGCGCGTACCTGGGAGCCGGTTCGGTGATCACCGAACCCGTTCCCGCCGGCGCCCTGGCCATCGGCCGCTCGCGTCAGGTAGTGAAAGAAGACTGGGCCAGAAAGCGCCGGGCGCTCGCCAGGAAATAAAGCGCTTCCGGGCCCCGGCCCCCCTGGCCCCTTGCCCCTGCCCCTGGCCCCTGCCCCCGGCCCCCCCGAGCCCGCACTCGCCTGCGAGCAGTATGGCCCGGAAGGTGCTGCTACCTCATCCATGCGATTTGCCGCCGCCATCCTGCTGACCGCATGCACTGCCCCGGCGCAGTTCAAGAGCACCTCCACGCTCGTCCTGGCGCCCACCACCATAGTGGATTCCAAGGGGCACTACGTGGATGGCCTCGAAGCCAAAGACCTGGTTCTGTTCGACAACAATGTGGCCCAGCCGATACAGGTGGATGAAGCCATCTACCCCATCTCCCTGGTTGTGGCCGTGCAGACCAGCGTGAATTCGCAGGCCGTCATCGACAAATTGGGCGGCAGTGGAATCCTGTTTACCGAGTTGCTGGCGGGCAACGCCGGTGAAACCGCGATCCTCACCTTCGGCGACACCGTGCATGACCTTCAGGATTTCACCACCGACCCCAGCCAGTTGGAGAAAACCCTGCGCAGCCTGCATGTCAATAGAGGCGACGCCGCATCCCTGGACGCGGTGGCGGAAGCGCTGAAACTTCTGGAGCAGCGCAAACCCGAGCGCCGCCGCGTGATTCTGCTGATCGCCGAAAAGCGCGACCGGGCCAGCCAACGCAAGTTCGCCGGCGTGCTGCGGGAGGTGCAGCGCCAGAACGTCCTGATTTACTGGCTCACCTACTCCCCTACCCTAACCGCATACACCGCCAGGCCCAGGACCGTGAAGAGCGCCGATCCCAAGAAAGACGGCGAGCTCGTCCCTTATGACCCTGGCTCGCAGAACCTGCTGAACATCATCCCCGAGCTGGCGCAATTGGGCAAGCCGGCCGCCGCCCAGGAACTTGCCAAAGCCACCGGAGGCCGCTCCGTCGGTTTCCTCAAGCAAGATGCTTTGGAGGAAGCTATTCAGTCCGTGGCCGCCGAAGTCCACCGCCAATACATGGTGAGCTTCCAGCCGCGCCCCAGCCCCCCTGGCAAGTTCCATTCCATCCGGGTCGAAGTGAAGGGCAAGCCGGAACTGCTGGCCCGCACGCGCGCCGGGTACTGGCCGCTGCAGTAAGCGCGACCCGCCTCTGGCCGTGGGGACAGACGATCGGGTTGCGTCGTCTGTCGACCGCCACATCGCGACCCGGAGGGTCGCGGCCACTGGGCTATTCGCCTGCCCGGCGGATCTTTCCGTCGTGGCCTTCCAGCACGTCACGGACTCTGGCGGCCAGGGCAGACGGCGTGAACGGCTTATTCAGGAACGCCACTTCCTTCTGGAGAATACCGCTATTGACAATGGCGCTGTCCGTGTAGCCCGACATATAAAGCACTCTCATCCCGGGCCGGCGCCGGCAGAGTTCCACCGCCAGATCGCGCCCGCTCACCTTGGGCATCACCACGTCTGTGATAAGCAAATGGATGGCCGTCCTGTGCTTTTCCGAAACGCGGCACGCCTCCACGGAATCGGCGGCGTCCAACACATTGTAGCCCTCCCGCTGCAGCGTCTCGCGCACCAGGTTGCGTACCATCTCGTCGTCTTCCACCACCAGGATGGTTTCGGAGCCCCCCGCCACCGCTTTCGACAGTGGTTCCGATTCGGCGGTCACCGGGTGGTCAATGCGCGGCAGGTAGATCTTCACCGAAGTGCCCTGGCCGGGCACACTGTAGACATCCAGGCTGCCGCCGCTTTGTTTGACGATCCCAAAAACCGTGGAGAGTCCCAAACCGGTGCCCCGGCCCGAGCCCTTGGTGGTGAAGAACGGCTCGAACAGGCGTGCCTGCGTA
>Ga0210402_10002052_pt1 | contig 20023 bp, 17 predicted proteins | sample IncBWC7MmetaG_FD_161055 | JGI IMG/M metagenome (GOLD analysis project Ga0210402, IMG submission 161055) | Forest soil microbial communities from Barre Woods Harvard Forest LTER site, Petersham, Massachusetts, United States - Inc-BW-C-7-M | ecosystem: Environmental > Terrestrial > Soil >... | reverse complement strand
CGCACGGTAGCCTGACGCAAGTACGCCACGCCGCAGGGCTTTGAGCATGCAAAGAGGGTACATTCTGGAAATCAGCGTGGAGAGCGTTGCGGCGGCCATGGCAGCGGAGCGGGGCGGGGCGCAACGCATCGAGTTTTGCAGCAATGCGCGCGAAGGCGGGACGACTCCGAGTGACGAGTTGCTGAGAGCCGTGCGCGAACGCGTGCGATTGCCGATTCTCTCGATGGTTCGTCCGCGCGCTGGGGACTTTGTCTATTCAGACGCGGAGTTCGAAACCATGCGGAGGGACATCCAGGCGGCCAAGGAATTTCAAATGGACGGCGTCGTTTTGGGTTTGCTGAACGCCGATGGGTGCATCGACATTGAACGCAGCACGAAACTCGTCGAACATGCGAAGCCGCTCGTGGTGACTTTTCATCGCGCGTTCGATGAATGTCGCGATTTGCAAAAATCGCTGGAGGACGTGATTAAAACGGGAGCCGCGCGGTTGCTCACGTCAGGCGGGAAGCGGACGGCGCCCGAGGCGCTGGGACTGCTCGGCGAACTTGTTCGAATTGCCGGGGAGCGGCTAATTGTGATGCCGGGCAGCGGGTTGCACGCGGGAAACATTCGAGATACCGTCGACAAGACAGGTGCGCGCGAATTCCACGCTGGATTGAGTTCCCTGGTAGCCAATCCCGCAGACAACCTCGCCGCTTTTGAAGCGGAAGTAAGAAAACTTGCAAGCGCGCTGCGGGATTGTGGTTAAGGTTGCCGGAGAACAGTCAGCGAGATCGATATTGATTGCGGCGCAAAGAAAGAGGGGCACGATGTATCGCGCCCCTACGACAGCTTGGGAAATGTTAAAGGCCGGTCAGGCTTTTTGTGCCTGGCGGCGAAGGAATGTGGGAACGTCCAAATCGTCGGCGGGAACGTCGCGGCTGACGTCGCGGACGTTCTGTTGTACCTGATGGACCACGTTAGGCAGCTGTTGTTGCTGTGGCAGCGGCTCTTCCATCTCTCGGCCGGCTTTCCACGTCTTGGGCAGGATTGAGGGCTTCTGCTGGACGGTTTTCTTGTTGGCTTCCTTGAAGCCCGCAGCGATCACCGTGATTTTCACGGCGTCCTTCATGGAGTCGTCCATGACCGCGCCAAAAATGATGTTAGCGTTTTCATGCGCGGCTTTCTGGATGACAGACGATGCTTCGTGAACTTCGTGCAGCGTGAGACTCGAGCTGCCGGAAATGTTGATGAGGATGCCCTGCGCTCCCTGGATGGAATTGTCTTCGAGCAGAGGGCTGGAGATGGCGCGATTGGCGGCGTCGATGGCGCGGTTCGTTCCGGTGGCGATGGCCGTGCCCATAACGGCGTAGCCCTGTCCGTGCATGATGGCTTTTACATCTGCAAAGTCGCGGTTGATGATGCCGGGCACGGTGATGATGTCGGAAATTCCCTGCACGGCTTGGCGCAGGATGTCGTCGGCGATGCGGAAGGCGTCGAAAAAACTGGTTCCGCGCTCGACGGTGTCCATCAAGCGCTCGTTGGGAATTACGATGACGGTGTCGACAGCGCCGATCAATTCTTGGAGGGCTTGTTCGGCTTGGAGCATGCGGCGTTTGCCTTCGAAAGCAAAAGGCTTGGTGACGACGGCGACGCTCAAAGCGCCGAGCTCACTGGCGAGTGAAGCTACCACAGGCGCGGCGCCGCTGCCGGTTCCGCCGCCGAGGCCGGAGGTGATGAAAATCATGTCCGAGCCTTCGAGGGCTTCAATGATTTTGTCGGTGTCTTCGAGGGCGGCTTTGCGGCCGATCTCGGGATTGGCGCCGGCGCCGAGTCCCTTGGTGAGTTTTGCGCCGAGCTGCAATTTCACGGGAGCCTGCGAGAGCTTGAGCGCCTGCAAGTCCGTGTTCGCCGTGATGAACTCGACGCCCTCGACTTTAGCGCGGATCATGCGGTTGATCGCGTTGCACCCTCCCCCGCCAACGCCGATGACCTTAATCTTCGCCGGCTGCAGCTCCTCGCTGAAGCTCAGACGAATTCCTGCTTCCTTCGTTGTCATACGTCCCTCAGCCTTCTCCAGATTCGCGATGCTGCGCTCGGGCAGGGTTACGAGGCACCGGCGAACATGGACTTCAATTTGGATACCAAGTTCCCGGCGCGCTGCGACGCATTGCGCCGCGTTTTCGCGCCGTACATCACCAAACCGACGACCGTTGCATATTCCGGCTGCGCCACCTGCTCCGGCAGATCAGCCAAACCTTTTGGCTCCGCGATACGAACGGGCAAATGGAAAGACTCCTCGGCGAGATCGATTAAGCCGTTGAGTCTTGCGGCGCCACCGGCGAGCACAAATCCTGCGGGGATTTGTCTGTCGAGCCCAGCGCGCTGCAGATCCTCGCGGATCAGAGCGAGCAACTCCATGGCGCGCGGCTCGATGATGTCCGTCAGCATGCGGACAAAGATGGTGCGAGGAGGACGGTCGCCCACGCTGGCAATTTCGATAGAAGTGTCTGCGTGAAGGAGGGAAGACGCAGCCCAACCGTGACGGCGCTTGATTTTTTCGGCTTCGGGGATCGGCGTGCGGAGGCCGACGGCGAGATCGTTCGTAAAGTGGTCACCCCCCACCGGCACTGCGCTCGTATGCCGGACAACGCCACCGCCGTACACGATCAACTCGGTTGTGCCGCCTCCGATATCGAGCAAGCAGCAGCCGAGGTCGCGCTCGTCCTGCGTGAGGCAAGCTTCCGCGGACGCCAGCGGTTCGAGCACCGTGTCGTTGACCAGAATCCCGGCGCGATTCGCGGCAGTCACCAGATTTTGCGTGGCGGCAATGGATGAGGTCACGAGATGGACGTTGGCTTCGAGGCGCTGCCCCACCATGCCGATGGCGTCGCGAATGCCATCTTGGGCATCGACCATGAATTCGTGCGGCAGAACGTGCAGAACTTCGCGGTCCTCTGGCAGCGTGATGTTGCGAGCTGCATCAACGGCGCGGCGCACATCCTCGCGCTCAATGTCCCGGGCGCGGTGGCCAAGGGTCACGCCGCCGCGGCTGTTAACGCCGCGCACATGGCTGCCTGCCACGCCAATCACGGCGGACTCCACCGGCACGTTGGCCACGCCTTCGGCTTCTTCGACGGCTCGCCGAATCGAACTGACGGTGGAATCGAGATTGACGATTAGCCCTTTGCGCAGCCCCTTGGATTCCGCTGCTCCCAGCGCCAAAAACTTCACCTGTTCTTCGTCCACTTCTGCGATCAGCGCGCACGTTTTCGTGCTGCCGACGTCCAGCCCTATGATGTAGCGATCTTTCTTCGCCAAGCCGCCGCCCCCGCCCTGGATCTCTTAATTCATCGACGTCTAGTTCTTCAACTTCGCCGAACCTGCGCTGCTATCCGAATTCACAACCACTTGCCGCGAATACTGCAAATCGATGGACTGCACCCGACCGGCGTTTGCCTGCCATTGCGCAAAATTCTCCACCAGCATCCGGTACTTGCCCGTGAAATCGCTGTATCCAAAGTGAATGGTTACCGCTTGGGAATCGTTCGCGGAAGCCAACCCGGTCAGCACAACACGCAAATCTTTTGCGTTCGAAAGATCGACTTCGCTTATACGGTCGGACGAACCGGAGCGCACCAGGTCCGCGTCTCGTAAAAACTCCTGATAGGTCTGCATGCGTTTCTCGCGTTCTTCGCGGGGCATGCTATCGGAAAGGCCGGTAATGACGGGGAAATGTAAGTCCTCGCCTTCGGGACGGTCCAAAATCACGCCGTGTGCATCAATCAGGGCAAGCTCGTTGCCGTTCCGCAAGAATGCAACGGGAGTACGTTCGGTCAGTTCGACGCGGATGCGGTTTGGCAAGATGCGCTGGAGGCTGGCGGACTCGACCCACGGCAGTTGTTCGAGCTGGCTGCGCCGCGCATCCAGCGGAATGCGGAGCACACTGCGGTTGCGGTCGCGCGCAAATGGTTGAAGCACCGCTTCGCGGCTCACAATGTGATTCCCCAATAACTCGATTTGATCGGATTTGAGCAGCAACATCTGGGGCGAGTACAACAAAAAGCGCCCCGCCACAATCGTCATAGTCACACCGGCAGCTCCGACGACGGTCCATATCAGGACGCGCCGATAGAACAGCCAGCTTCGCCCGCCAAACTTTTTGCGGCGAATTTCAAGAGGCTTCTGCCGACGCAAATAACGCGGCTCTTCGTCCGCTAGCAACTCCGGCCGATAGGGCTCGGCGGAAGCCGCAGCAGAACTCCGTCGCATGGTTTTTACCCGTTCCAAACCACTACCTCGTATTCAAGAATCACACCGAATGACCTTTGCACGCGTTCGCGCACGTCGGCAATCAAGGCCAGCATGTCTTTCGCCGACGCTGTGCCTGCATTTACAAAGAAATTGGCATGGCGGTCGCTGACGCGCGCATCGCCCACGCTCAGCCCCTTGAGTCCCAGTTCATCAATCATTCGTCCTGAGGAAGCGCCCGGGGGGTTTTTGAAGATGCAACCGGCACTTTTCTGCCCAAGCGGCTGGCTTGCGCGCCGTTTTTCGTTGCAGATACGAATCCCTTTTAGAATTTCTCGATACTGTTTGGAGGGTAGTTCCAGTTTCACTGCGAGCATCATATCATCAGGCGCAAAAGATGTGTGCCGGTATTCGAAAGAAATTTGATCGCCCTTCAAAGTTTCGATCTTGCGGCTAGCGGCCCGGTAAAGCTTCACTTCGCGGACGTAACTGCCAATCTGCATGCCGTAAGCTCCGGCGTTCATGCGCAGCGCGCCCCCGACGGTACCGGGCACTCCGATGAGACCTTCCATCCCGCCGAGGTCGTTTTTTGCGCAAAGGGTCACAGTGCGGCCGAGGTCGGCAGCGGCGTCAACCCGGGCAAAATTGCCTTCGATAACGATGTCCGGTGTCGGGGAGACAAGCTGCAGAACGACCCAGGGCAGTTCGCCGTCGACCACGAGCAGGTTCGAGCCTCCCCCGAGGAACTTGTGCGGCACGGCTTGCGCATCGAGAAGGTTTAAAAGGTCCGGAATCGCGTCGTGTTTCCCGATTCGTAACAAGTCGGTCGTGCCGCCGATTCCGAGGGAGGTCAGATCGGCCAAGGAAGTCCCTGACTTCAACTCGACACCCAACTCCGGAAGCGCTGCGACGATTTTGGGATCTTCAACGCGCATGATGTGTCGGATGCTCCGTCCCCAATAGGACCATCAATTCGTTGCTCGCGCGGCTGACGTTTCCCGCGCCAATCGTCATGATGGCGTCGCCCGGCCGGGCTTCGTGCAACAAGAACTCGATCCCCGCCTGCATGGAGCGAAAGTAGTGAACGTTTTTGTGCCCGGCGTCGCGAATGGCAGTGGCCAGAGCTTCGCTGGTGATGCCGGGAACCGGGGTCTCGCTCGCGGCGTAGATATCCAGCAGCACCAATATGTCGGCCTGATTGAAAGCCCGGCAGAATTCGTCCCAGAGGTGTTGCGTCCGCGTAAACCGGTGGGGCTGGAAGAGCACGAGTAAGCGGTTGAACTTGCAGCCGCGAGCGGCCTCAAGCGTGGCGCGAATTTCCGCCGGATGATGGCCGTAATCATCGATGACGGTGATATCGTTCACCACGCCTTTGATGTCGAAGCGGCGGCCGACGCCGGCGAATTTCGCCAGACCTTCCCGGATCAAATCGCTTGGAACATTCAAGTACAGGGCCACGGCTGCAGCGGCAGCTGCGTTCCGAACATTGTGGATCCCCGGAGGATGCATCAAGTGGAAAAGGCCCAGGTCCTCGCCTTTGAAGGTGAGCCGGAAGTCGCTACCCAAACCTTCCAGCTTTACATCGCTGATGACCAAGTCGGCCTGGCTGGAAGTGCCATAGGTGATGATGGGCCGTTTCACGTCCGGAAGAATGGCTTGCACGTTGGGCTCGTCCAGGCAAAGAATCGCGGCACCGTAAAATGGCACGCGGTTCACAAACTGCAAAAACGCGCCCTGAATGTCCGAGAGCGAGGTGTATTGGTCGAGGTGCTCTCGATCGATGGTGGTGACGACAGCGACGACCGGCGCAAGCATCAAGAAGCTGCGGTCGCTCTCGTCGGCTTCCACGACGAAATATTCGCCTTTGCCGAGCCGCGCTGTCGTGCCGGCCTGGTTGACCCTGCCGCCAACTACAAAGGTCGGATCCAGATGTGCAGCAGCAAGAACAGAGGCTACCATCGATGTGGTGGTCGTCTTGCCGTGCGCGCCAGCCACGGCGATGCCATACTTCAGGCGCATCAACTCGGCGAGCATCTCCGCCCGCGGGATTACCGGGATTTTTTTCTTGTGCGCTTCGACAACCTCAGGATTGTCCTGCTTGATTGCGGAGGAGGTCACCACGACGTGCGCGTCCTCGACGTTGGCAGCCTTGTGGCCTTCCTGGATCGTCGCGCCAAGATTCTGCAGCCGCTCCGTGATGTTCGAGGGTTTGGTGTCCGAACCGGAAACGGAGTAGCCCAGCGTCAGCAGCACTTCGGCGATGCCGCTCATGCCAATGCCGCCGATGCCCACCAAATGAATGCGCTGAAAATTGCGGAAAGAGACCATCATCGATTTGTCCTCTGGCCAATTCCCTGCACGTTCGCGGCCTCTTCTATCAAGTTGACGATGTCCCGCGTAGCGTGGGGCCGGGCAAGCGACCGCGCTGCGATCGACTGTTTCTCAATCTGTTCAGGTTGATCGACGAGGGAGAAAATTTCGGTGGTCAAGCGTTGCGCGGTGAGTTCGTTTTCAGTGATCAGTCCGCCTGCACCCGCGCGCTTCATCTCTTGCGCGTTGCGCAACTGGTGGCTATCGGTGGCAGCTCCGAAAGGAATGAAGATGGCAGCGCGGCCCGCGGCTGTGATTTCCGCCGCGGTGATGGCTCCCGCCCGGCAAACGATCACGTCTGCCCAGGCAAAGCGCTCCGCCATGTTGGTGAGAAAGGGAACAACCTCCGCGTTGATCTCGCGCCGCGCGTACGCGGTGCGTACCGCATTATAATCGCGTTCGCCGGTCTGATGCACGATGGACAGCTCACTTTTTCGCGCAGCCAGCCGGTCCATGGCATCGACGAACGTGCGGTTAATGGGCAGCGCCCCCTGGCTGCCCCCGGTCACGAGCAAACGAAATGGTTTTTCGAGGCGTCGAGGCGCAATCGAAAAGAACTCTGTGCGCACAGGGCAACCCGTAACGATGGCCTTTTTTCCCCAGGTCCGTGCAGAAATTTCATAGCCGGTGGCGATTCGTTTGGAAAGTCTTGCGAGAAGTTTGTTGGTCAATCCCGGTTCCGCATTTGGCTCGAAGATGACATTGGGCACGCGGCTGAGCCACGTCGCCAGCAGCATCGGCCCCGCGGCATAGCCGCCGACTCCAAAGGCCGCAATCGGTTTGTGCTTTCGCAGTACGCGTCGGGCATCCAACATCGCAGGCCCGAGCATAGCGAGATTCTTCGCGAGCGTAGCGCCGCCTTTTCCTTTTATGCCGGCGACGCGCAAAGTCTCGAGCGGCAGCCCCGCTTGCGGCACCAGCTTCATTTCGATCCCGCGTTCTGTTCCCACCAGCACGACTTCTCTCTCCTTGCCGCGCGACAACCACTCTTGTGCAATGGCCAGCGCCGGGAAAACGTGTCCGCCCGTGCCGCCGCCCGCGATTAACAGCTTCATGTTTCCGTGGCCTGCTGGCTGATGTTCAGCAGCACTCCCGTCGCCAGCAGCATCACCAGCAGGCTCGAGCCGCCGTAACTCACGAAGGGCAGCGGAATTCCCTTGGTCGGCACCATGCCCAGCACGACGGCAAAATTGATCAGCGCCTGGCTGAGCACCAGCGCCGTAATCCCCAGAGCGAGCAGACGGCCGAAACCGTCGGGAGCGGCAAACGCGGCGCGAAGCCCGCGCCAGCCATAGGCCACGAAGAGCGCAATCACGAGCATTGCGCCGAGATAACCGAGCTCTTCGCAGATCACCGCATAAATAAAATCCGTGTGGGCCTCTGGCAAATAAAAGAGCTTTTGCTTGCTCTCCATCAAACCAACGCCGGTGAATCCGCCGGAACCCACGGCGATCAGCGACTGCATCAACTGAAAACCAGCGCCTTGGGGATCAGAATTAGGGTCAAGGAAAGCAGTCAGCCTGGCTTGCCTATAGGAAACGTGAGCAATGAGCAGATAAAGTGCGGGCAGGGAAGCGGCAGCGCCGGCCGCGAGCCATTTCCAAGACAATCCCGCCGCGTACAGAATCGCCGTGGCCACCAGGACGATGTCCACGGCAGTACCAAGGTCCGGCTGCAGCAAAATCAGGCAGACATAGATGAGAACGGGCCCCGCGGCTGGCAGTATCGTCTGGAGAAAATCCTGCTTGCAAAACTCCATTCTCGCCTTGTTGCGCCGCTTCTGATCGAGAAACCAGGCGAGATAGAGGATCACGGCCAGCTTCGCCAACTCCGACGGCTGAATACCGATCGGCCCATAGCGAATCCAGCGGTGCGTGGCATGCGCCTTGTCCAAAAAGAAAGTTCCGACCAGCAGAAGAAGCACCACGCACACGGTCGTGTAAACCACTGCTGGCTCGCGCAAGCGCCGGTAGTCCGTACGCATCAGAGCGAACATTCCCAGAAGGCCGAGAATCAGCCAAGCAATCTGCCTCACGAGAAAAATGTACCCGTGCCCGTACTCTTTCTCCGCGGTGACAGCCGAGGCGCTAAAGATCATCACGGCGCCGAACAGGCAAAGCACCACCGTGACACCAAATAGCCAGCGGTCCAGTTCGAGACGTCTAGGCACTTTCGCTCACCCTTTTCCGGAGGTCGCTCCAGCAGCTTGCTTTTCAAGTTGCCCCACCAAATCCTTGAAGACGCGCCCCCGATGCTCATAGTTCTGAAACTGGTCAAAACTTGCGCAGGCCGGCGCGAGAACTACAACGTCGCCGCTCTGTGCGGCGTGCGAGGCGGTATCCACGGCGCGTTCCAGCGTTTCCGCGCGTTCCAGAGCAACACTTCCCGAAATCTGCTTTTCTATTTTTTCCGCCGCCGCGCCGATTAAAAGCGCGAGAATCGCCTTTTCCCGCAGCGGCTTCTGCAACAACGTGTAGTCGCTTCCTTTGTCTTTTCCGCCGAGAATGATCAGGATGCGGCCGGGAAAAGCGTCGAGCGCCTTGAGAGTCGCGTCGACGTTCGTTGCCTTCGAATCGTTGTAGAAGCGCACGCCCCGGATTTCGGCGACGAATTCCAACCGGTGTTCCACTCCCGCGAACGAGCTCACACCTTTCGCAATCGCCGTGGCAGTTGCTCCAGCAAGCCGCGCGGCAGGGGCCGCGGCCAGCACATTTTCGACGTTGTGCGCGCCAGCTAGTTGAATGTTTTCCAACTTGAGGAGGATTTCTTCCGACCCGTCGTGCCGGAATACGATTTCCTCTCCGCGCACAAACGCGCCCTGAGCGACCCGTTGTTTTCTGCTAAACCAGTACACTCGCGGAAGGGTTGGGGCGTAGGGAGTGGTTGCCGCATCATCCGCATTCAGAACTGCGGCATCTTCACCGGTCTGATTCTCAAACAACCGCGCCTTGGCGGTCCCGTAGGCTTCCATGGTGTGATGACGGTCGAGATGGTCGGGCGTCAAATTCAGAAACACGCCGATGTTTGGACGAAAGGCGTCGATCAGCTCGAGTTGGAAGCTGCTCAACTCGACCACTGTCCAGGTGTCGTCCTTCATCGCGTCCACGCATCCGATGAGTGGCGTTCCAATATTTCCAGCGAGAACGGTCGGCATCCCTGCCGTCTTTAGAATGTGTTCGACGAGCGATGTCGTCGTGGTCTTGCCATTCGAACCGGTTATGCCAATCAATCGGCCTCTCAGGAAACGGTAGGCAAGCTCAATTTCGCTCCAGATGGTGATGCCTTTCGCGCGCGCCGCCTGTAAATGCGTTTCATCCGCGGGCACGCCGGGGCTCGGAATGATTAAGTCCTGCTCCAGGAAAGTTTTCTCTTGATGGCAGCCCAGCTCCAGCGTTACTCCGGCGCCTCTTAATTTGCCGACCGCTGCGCCGATTTCGCTCTCGGTGCGAGAATCCGTTGCCGTCACGCGCGCTCCCCGCCCCGCGCAAAAGAGGGCCGTCGCCACGCCAGTTCGGGCCAGCCCCACGACCAGCACGCGCTTCCCCCGCAACTCAATTCCAACCGGCATAGTCCTTTACCAAGCCCGCTTGGCTTCAAAGGCTGTCTACCTCAACTTCAGCGTCGTCAGCGCAAACAGCGCAAAAACGAGCGCAGCGATCCAAAACCGCACGATGACTTTCGACTCGCTCCAGCCGAGCAACTCGAAATGGTGGTGAATCGGCGCCATGCGAAAGATCCGCTTGCCGCGCAGCTTGAACGAGCCGACCTGCAAGATTACTGACAGCGCTTCGATCACGAAGATGCCGCCTACGAAAAATAAAAGAATCTCCTGCTTGATGATGACGGCCACGGTGCCAAGTGTTCCACCCAGTGAGAGTGAACCCACATCGCCCATGAAGATCTCCGCGGGATGCGCGTTGTACCACAGGAAGCCGAGCGACGCGCCCACCAGTGCTCCGCAGAAAACGGTGAGTTCGCCGACGCGCGGGATGTACTGAATCTCAAGGTACGTGGCCCAGCGCGAATTGCTGCTGACATAGGTCAGCACGGTAAGCGCCCCTGCGGCGATGACCGTGCATCCAATGGCCAGACCATCGAGACCATCCGTCAGATTCACCGCATTGGAAGACCCAACAATGACTACGCAAACGAAAGCTAGAAACGGAAGAAACGCCAAGGGCCAGAAATGCGCCGATTTCATCAGGGAGTGGATGACGAGGTCCGGCTGCAAGCGCTTGAGAAACGGCACCATCAACCGCGTCGAATACGCGTAGTGCGTAACGAGAACGAGCAGCGAGATCCCCACGACCAGGCTAACCAGCACCTGGAAGTAAATTTTCTTTTTCGCGGTGAGGCCAAGATTTCTCTGCTTGGAAACTTTCGCGTAATCGTCGATGAAGCCGATGATGGCAAATCCGATAAGCGCGAAGAGCGAAAGCAGAATAAAAGGATTGGTTAAGTCAGCCCAAAGCAGGGTAGGTACAGCCGTCGACAAAACGATCAGCACGCCGCCCATCGTCGGTGTGCCGGCTTTTTTTTGGTGCTCCTGTGGGCCTTCCTCGCGGATGTACTGCCCGATTTGCAGATCGCGCAAACGCTGAATCAGCCAGGGGCCAAAGACGAGCCCGAGAAACATGGCCGTCAAGCTCGCATAGACCGTTCGAACGGTGATGTAGCGAAAAACGTTCAGCGGGCTAAAGTAGCGTTGCAGAACATGGTAGAGCAGGTAGTAAAGCATTTCAGTGCCGTACCTCCTGCCGCGGGGCTTCGCCAGCAGCGGCGTATCGCGTCAGCAACGCTTCGACGATGCGTTCCATCTTCACTCCGCGCGAGCCTTTCACCAACAACATATCGCCCGTCGTGATGAACTCCTCCAAAAACTTTGCCGCTTCATCTGACGATGCAAAAAATCGCGTATGCGCCCGCGGTACCCCCGCCGACACGGCACCTTCCACGATCTGCTCCGCGTTGCCTTCCACTCCAATCACCCAATCTACCTTGCCCGTTTTCGCCGTGAAAATGCCCGCCTCGCGATGCAACGCGGGCGAAGCGGCGCCCAACTCGCGCATCTCGCCCGCCGCAAGAATCCGGCGGTGAAAATTCGGCGTCGCCGCCAGTACGGACACCATGGCGTGGAGCGCGGCCGGGCTCGAGTTGTAGCTGTCGTTGATCAATGCCGCTCCATTCGAAAATCGCAACAGTTCCCCGCGCATCGCCGGCACTCGCAGAGTTCGAAAAACACTTTGCGCCTCCGCAGCCCCGATGTTCCAAACGCTTGCGGCCGCGAGCGCGGCAAGCGCGTTGTAAATCGCATGCCTGCCGGGCACAGGTAGTTCCAGCCGCACTCGGCCTTCGGGACTGACATAGTCGAATGCCGAACCCAGCGCGCCACGGTCTTCGATCGCTGCAGCAGAGAAAAAGGCCGGCGCATCGATTCCGTACGTGAGCACGCGCCCCGGAGCAAACGCACCAAACGCCGCAACGCGTGGATCATCCGCGTTCAGTACCGCAGTGGACTCCCGTCCGTTCAGCCCTTCGATCAATTCGCGCTTGGCCAGCGCAATCTCATCGACCGACGCAAAAAATTCCAGATGCGCAGGCGCAACGCGCGTCACCACGCCTACGTCAGGGCGCGCAATGGCTGCGAGCCGGGACAATTCCCCCCGCCGCGACATTCCCATCTCTAGCACGGCCGCTTGGTGCGTCTCTTCCAAGCGAAACAGCGTCAGCGGCAGTCCGTACTCGTTGTTAAAATTTCCTTCTGATTTCAGGATCCGCAGCTTCGCGCCCAGCAATGCCGCCAGGATCTCTTTCGTTGTGGTCTTGCCCACGGAGCCTGTGATGCCGGCAATTTTCCCGCCCCAGGCTTCGCGCACCGCACGTGCGAGCTGCTTGAGCGCGTCGAAAGTGTCCGCCACGACGATGCAGCGGTTTCGAACACCCTCCCCGTAGCGGCTGGCTTGCGACTCCGCCACCACCGCCGCGAGCGCTCCACGTCCCAGCGCACCCTCCACGAATTCGTGTCCATCGTGACGCGGTCCGTGGACGGCAACGAACAGTTCTCCTGGACGTACCGTGCGAGAATCAATCGAGACGCCGGCCACCCGGGCCATGGGGTCGAGTCCTGTCCCCGCCCTAACACCCAGAGCGCCAGCCACCTGTGCAATCGTCCACCGCATAAGTTCCTCAGAGGGTTCGTTTTACGCAAATAACCCACGCTTCGGTCGGTTTTCACCGTTTTGAGGGCTCCTCCTTTTCGAGTTGACTTCTGACTCGTGCGCCCTCTTCCTACCTTCTAAACTAGCGCGCTACGTGCCAAACCCTGTGCCGCCTTTTGGCTCCCTAGTACTGCTTCCGGCTTGCGTCTCGCCATACCCTCGTTCGCGCAAGGCCCGCCGGGCCATATCGCGGTCGTCAAACTCCAGCGTCCGCTCCGCGAGAATCTGATAATTCTCATGTCCTTTCCCTGCAAGTAGAACGATGTCTCCCGCACGCGCTTCGTCCATCGCGACCCCGATCGCTTTTTCACGATCCGGTTCGATCAAGTATTTGCCCGCTGTTTTCTGAAGCCCCACGATAATGTCGCTGATGATTTTCAGAGGATCCTCATCCCGCGGATTGTCACTCGACAATATCGTCAAATCGCTCAACCGGCCTGTCACTTCCCCCATCACCGGCCGCTTGGTCCGGTCCTTTCCGCCGCCGCATCCGAAGAGCGTGATGATCCGGCCTTTCGGATTCAATTCTCTGGCGGTCCGAATCAGATTCTCTAGCGCGTCGTCTGTGTGGGCGTAGTCGACAACCACAAAAAAGGGCTGGCCAAGGTCAATACGCTGGAAGCGTCCAGAAACGTTTTCAAGACTGCGGATTCCGCCTTCGATGATCTCTGTCGAAAGGCCCAACGCCTGCGCCGCTCCAATCGCCGCAAGTATGTTGTAAACATTGATGCGTCCAACGAGCGGCGAAGTTACTTGTACTTTTCCGGTGGGCGTTTGCGCCGTGAACGCCAGACCGTTGAATGTCAGCTGGAATTTCTTCGTTGTAATGTCGGCATCGGACTCCAGCCCATACGTCATGGTTTTCTTCGCTAGTCCGGTCAATCGCTTGCCATACTCATCATCCGTGTTGATCACCGCAACTTCCGGCGCGCCTGCTCCGGTTCCTTCGAACAACTTCTTCTTCGCGGCGAAATAATCTTCAAACGTCTTGTGATAGTCCATGTGCTCGCGCGTCAGGTTTGTAAAAACTGCCGCGGCGAAATGGCAGCCCCACAAGCGGTCCATCGCCAGTGAGTGCGAACTCGCTTCGAGCACGGCAAACCGCCCGCCCTCATCGCGAATCTCCGCTAGAAATCCCTGCAGGTCGGCGGACTCCGGCGTGGTGTTCGGCGCGGGATACTCGCGAAGCGGTGTGTGATACGCAATCGTTCCGAAGAGACCAGTCTTCGCGCCAGAAGCCTTCACGATCGCATCGACCAGCGAAGTAGTCGTGGTTTTCCCGTTCGTTCCCGTAACCGCCACGAGCTGTAAAGCCTCAGCCGGGTGCCCGTAGAAATTCGCCGCCGTAACCGCGAGCGCTTTGCGCCCCCCGCGCACCTGAATCCATGCCACGCTCGCCGGAATAGCCGCAGGCGCGGTCTCTTCGCTTACAATTGCCACTGCGCCACGCCCCACAGCGTCGCGGATGAACGCGTTCCCATCGGCCTTCGCGCCGTGCAGCGCAAAAAAGACCGCGCGTGGCTGGACTTTGCGGGAGTCGCACGTGACCTGGCGGATTTCCAGCTCCCCGGCAAGTGGAGGAACGCTTGCTTCCGTCCCTTGCAACAAATCACGTAGTTTCATGATCCGGTTGGCGACGGATGTTGGCGATGAGTGTTCCCGGCCTTCATCGGCGTGCTTGGTTTTGGAGTTGCCTGTGTCTTCTAGTTGGCTCAATCCAGTTCTCATCCTAATTCCTGTTTCCTGTGCGTGGCTTCGATTTCTTCTCGATCGGTGTCCCGAACTGCACGGTGATTTTCGCGCCGCGTCGCACTTTTGCGCCCGGCGCCGGCGATTGATTCATTGCAAGATTGCTGCCAACCAGCACAGGATCGAGCCCAAGCCTCAAGGCAGTGCCCGCTACCTCGCGCATCGGCTTTCCGCTGAAATCGGGCACTTCGATTTCGCCACCCTGATCGACGGCAACCGTCAGAGACGGCGTCCTCAAAGCAGGTTGCGCTTGCCCATTCAGTGTTGTCGTTTGCGATGCCGCCGGCAGCGGATCGGGCTGCCCGGAAAAATCCACCGTGGAGAAATCCTCCAGAGAGCTCCCGTCCTCACTGGCCCGCTTCTTGTAAGCCGCCTGAATGAGTTTTGGATTGAGCGGTACATCGCGTGGCACATCGAGATACGCCAAGACCTGTTCGGCGATGCGCTTGAACACCGGCGCGGCCACCTGCCCGCCCTCGTGGAGCCCCACGGGGGAATCCAGCGACACCAGAATGGTTACCGCCGGATTGTTGATTGGCGCAAATCCAGTGAAGGAGGCAATGAACCGTGTGCGAGAGTAGCGTCCCGTAGCCGGATCAATCTTTTGGGCTGTACCCGTTTTCCCTGCCGAAGTCCAGCCATCAAGATGCGCCTTCGGCCCTGTACCTTCCAGAACGACTCCCTCCATGAGCCGGCGCAAGGTCGCTGCTGTTTCTGGACGAATGACGCGGCTCGGCTCAGTTGGCGTCAACAGGCCCTCAGCGGGCAACACCCGATTGCCTCGCTGCAATTCCTCTATGACATGCGGCTTGTAAAGCAGACCGCCATTCGCTACAGCCGAGACCGCTGCGATGAGTTGTATAGGCGTGACGCCGATCTCCTGCCCCATCGAGATCGAGCCAATCGAGAACGAACCCCAATTGTCGAGAGGCCGCACCAAGCCCTTGCTTTCTCCGGGCAAGTCGACACCCGTTGGTGCGCCGAAGCCAAATGCGCGGATGTAGTCGTAGAATCTGGGCGCTTGCAGCCTCAGAGCAATCTTGATGGCGCCGACGTCGCTCGATTTCGCAAGGATTTGCGCGACATTCAACAATCCAAAAGGCTCGTGGTCGTGAATCCTGTGCCCCGCGACAAGCACACTTCCGTTCTCGCAATCGAAGACTTCATCGGGCCGCGTGATTCCCTCGTTGAATGCCGCCGCGAGGGTGACCAGTTTAAAAGTCGAACCCGGCTCGTAGAGCGCGCTAACCGCGCGATTCATTCGTGCTTCTGCTGGCGCATCGCTGGCCTTGTTAGGATTGAACTTTGGCCAGTTGGCCAGCGCCAGGATCTCCCCGGTGTTGGGATTCATCACCATCGCGCTACCTGCAATGCTGTGCGTCTGAGCAATCGCCGCGTCCAACTCTCGTTCGGTGATGTACTGAATTTTTTCGTCCAGCGTGAGCAAAACATCAGCGCCGCTCTCGCGCTGGGCTTCGCCGCCGTCGAACCACCGCTGGCGGGCGTCCGCCATCACCACGATCTTTTCACTTCGGCCCCGAATCTGGTGATCAAGCTCGTACTCGATGCCCCCAAGTCCCTTCTCGTCCAAATCGACAAAGCCCAGCACGTGCGCCGCAAGGTCGCGCTTCGGGTAGAACCGCTGATTTTCCTTTTGCAGATAGATACCCTTCAAATTTAGCGCGGTAATTGCTTCCGCCTTCTCGGGCGGCAGCTTCCTGGCGATCCAAACAAAGGACCTCGACGATTCGAATCGCGCTTGGAGCTCCTCCTGCGGCTTGCCAACCACTCCGGAGAGCAATCGCGCCGCGAGATTTTCGTCAGCTATCTCAGCGGGAACTCCAAACGCGGAGTCCACCGGTATGCTCATTGCCAGCGGCCTTTTGTTCCGGTCGTAGATCGTGCCGCGCTTAGGAGTTATCTCGATAGTGCGTTGCTGTTGCCGTTGCGCGCGCGCGAGGTACTCGCTATGGCGGAAGAGTTGCAGGTAGGAGAGACGCACGAAAACCATGCCCATCCACAAGAGGGCCACGCCGGCGATGATCAGCAAACGGACGTGGGCGCGGTCTTGTTGCATGGCGGATTCAGGTCGGCAAGCGCTCCGGTTGGAGTTTCAAAGATACGGGAAATTCTTCGTACGAGAGCGCGAAGCCGGCGGGCTGTATCACGGCGCGCGGTTCGGACGCACATATCGCGCGGCGGCCACTTCTGCGCCATCCGGCGTTTCGTACTCTTGCACCTGCGTCGGCAAGGGTTCCGTTAATCCAAGCCGGCGCCGGGCGATCGTGTCGATGCGCATCGGGTTGCGCAGCCCTGCAATCTCCAGTTTCAGTTCGGAATTCAGCCCCGCAGCCTTCATGTGCTGGGCTTTCACATCTTCCAGTTGAAAGCTCAAATCGATGCAGCGAAAGTGCTGGAAGATGTAAAGCATAAAAAACGCCGCCACCATGCTCCCCATTGCGACAGTCCGCAAAAGGTTCCGCAACTTCGCCGGCTCAATGTTCCGCACCAGTCTCGAGTTATCGATTCGCTTGAGGGTGTGAAACTCCGCCGTTACCGCCTTCTTTCTCTTCCGTGTCATAACTACACTCTTTCTGCACACCGCAGTTTCGCGCTTCGCGAACGCGGGTTGGCCGCCTTCTCTTCCTCGGTCGGCTGGATCACGTGACGGGTGAGCACCCTGAGCGTTCCCAAACGCTCTGCCTCTTGAAACGCGTGCTTCACCTTGCGGTCTTCGCTTGAGTGGTAGCTCAGCACCACCCAGCGCCCGCCGGAATTCAATGTGTCAGGGGTCCGTGTTAGAAACTGCCCGAGTTCCTCCATCTCTCGATTCACCGCTATCCGCAGCGCCAGAAACGTTTTTGTTGCGGGATGCAGTCTCTGCCTTCCCCAGTGCTTACGGGCCCCTGCCACAACCGTTGCCAGGTGCGCGGTGTCTCTTATTGGCCGCGCTCTTACGATCGCCCTGGCGATCCTTCTGGAATCGTGCTCATCCGCCTCGCGGTAGAGCAAATCGGCCATCTCTCTCTCCGGCCATCGATTCACAATGTCCTCTGCCGTGACCTCTTCCCCGGCATCCATCCGCATGTCCAGTGGCCCGGCCTCGCGAAACGAAAAACCTCGCGCGGCCTGGTCCAGCTGCATGCTAGAAACTCCCAAGTCGGCCAAGACCCCGTCCACCTTCGGAATCCCCAACTCTTGTACGACCTCGGCTATCCTCGAGAACGGCGACTGCACCGGCCTCACCTTCGCCCCAAAGATCTTCAGCCGCTCCCGCGCCAGTTCTAACGCCTGTGCGTCCCGGTCCAGACTGATCAGCTTGCCAGAGGTCAGCCTCTCGGCTATCGCTGCTGAATGCCCGCCGGCTCCCATTGTCGCGTCTACGTATGTTCCTTCCGGCCTGATGCCCAGCCATTCCAGCACCTCGTCCAACATCACCGGCGTATGCGCCGCACTCAATCTGTTAAGCCCTTCGCCTTACCGCCCCACCGAATCTCGTTATTTCTTTACTTATTTATTATCTAAATCCCCAGTGCCGTGTCGTCCGCAGCCGTATACGGCTCACTCTTCAGCTTGTCCAGCATTCGCGTGTGATTCATCACTTCCAAGTAGTTCAGCGCGCCGTAAACGTCCACTTCGCCCATCGTTTGTGCGGCCTCGCGCAACACCGCCGGCAACAGCACTCTGCCCTGCCCATCCAGCTCCGCCTGCTGCCCGAAATAGCTTGTCCTTAAAAGGAACTTCTGCTTCGCCACATGCGTGCTCGGCAATTGCGCCAGCTTGTCCTCGATTTCCGACCAAACCTTCATCGGATAAATTCTTGCGGTTTCGCCCGTCGTACTCGTGATATAAAACTGGTTGCCGTACTCCTTGAGCTCGTCCAGAAACACAGAGGGTATTTTGAGACGCCCCTTCTCGTCGACTTTCGCCGGACAGTTTCCCCTCAGCTTCATTAGCCCTGCTAAAATGCTGGATTTGTATGCTCAGATTGCCCACGTTCACGATTGCCCTCGAGAACGCCTTAACACACCGGGTTAGATTCTACTTAACTCTACTAACGACCACTCTTTCCCACTTCTCGCCACATCATAGGTCTCTTTCCGCCTTTGTCAAGAGAAAACATGCAGAGTTCTCAAAAAAATGTGCTTTCTGACTGTTCCAAAAATGCCAAAATTTTCCTACCACCTATTGTGGCTTTGCAGGCAGCAATGCCCTACCCTTCGTAGCCTGATTCGCACTCCTCCAACCTATCCTGGTTCGTCCGGATTCCTCCGGTTCTTTATTCTGGTTAATCTTCGTGCTATAGTTCGTTGTGGTTTGGATGTTGAATCTCATCATTTACTAGGAGCCCATCGACATGGAATGGACCACCCCTGAGCACGAAGAGATTGATCTGAACTGCGAAATTAGCTCGTACGCCAACGCCGAGCTCTAATCCGGTGACCGCGCCTAGCGGTCATCTGCTGACGTGCCGGAATGCGCGTTAAGGTCCTTGGCTCTGCAGCCGGGGGCGGCTTTCCCCAATGGAATTGCGGGTGCAGTCAATGCGTGGGTGCGCGGTCTGGCACTCTTAAGGCGCGCGCTCGAACCCAAACTCAAGGTGCCGTTTCCGCTGACGGCTCCCGCTGGTTTCTCCTGAACGCTTCCCCCGATCTTCGACAACAAATTCTATCGTCAGCTGATTTTGCCCCTCCCGCAGGTTCGCGAAACTCGCCAATCAATGCCATTTTGGTGACTAGCGCCGACGTAGATGCTGTTATGGGCCTGCTCCATCTACGGGAATTCCAGCCGCTGCAAATATTCTCGACGGTTGCCGTACGGCGCATTCTCAGTGAAGAGAACAGCCTCTTCCGCGTGCTGGCCAGATCCAACCCTCCTGTCCGTTGGGAAACGCTCCTGCTAGACCGGTTAGTGCCGCTCATCCCAGCTTCACCGGGTGATAAAAAGAGTGGCCTCTTCTGTAAAGCCGTTCCGCTGGGCGGAAACTTCCCAGACTACGTCAGCGACTCCTTGCGGCCCAGCCTTGCGACCGAAGAGTCCGTCATCGGCCTGACTCTGGTCTCCAATGAAAAAAGGCTCTTCTACGCTCCTAACCTGCCTGGGACTGGAGATCGTTGGCTGCGCAGTGTGGAAGAGAGCGATCTGGCGATCCTCGATGGAACTTTCTGGAAAGACGATGAGCTAAACTCCGTCCGCAAAGGAAGCAAATCCGCACGGCAGATGGGTCATCTGCCGCTATGGGGCGATCGCGGTCTGCTACGCCAGCCTTTTCGGCCTTCAAAAACCCGCCGCGTCCTCATTCATATCAACAACACCAATCCGATCTTGACTGACGACAGCCCTGAATCCCGCATCGTCCGTGATGCCGGCTGGGAAATCGCCTATGATGGAATGGAACTCGCGATATGACCCAAGTCCAAGCCATCGACGCGCCGCTGCTTCCGGAAGCTGACTTC
>Ga0210402_10002051_pt1 | contig 20028 bp, 19 predicted proteins | sample IncBWC7MmetaG_FD_161055 | JGI IMG/M metagenome (GOLD analysis project Ga0210402, IMG submission 161055) | Forest soil microbial communities from Barre Woods Harvard Forest LTER site, Petersham, Massachusetts, United States - Inc-BW-C-7-M | ecosystem: Environmental > Terrestrial > Soil >... | reverse complement strand
GCGGCGAGCCGAGATACGTCGACGCAAAGCCCTGCATGCGCGGCTGCCTGGCCGTGCGGTGATAATAGCTTGCTGCGGCGCCGATGGCGTTACCGGCATCTCCGGCCGCGGGATGGACGAAGAGATTGTAACCGCCTTCGCGGATGAGGCGGCCGTTGGCCAGCGAGTTCAGCGCTACGCCGCCAGCGAGGCAGACATTGCGGGTTCCCGCGATCACCGACGCCTTGGCCGCGAGATGGAGGATCAGCTCTTCGGTGCAGAGCTGGACGCTCGCCGCCAGGTCGGCGTAGTGCCTGCTGCTGCTCAGAACGGAATCGGCCTGTGCGTCCGTGAGCTCTTCCGGCAGATCGGAGCGTTGTACGGCGAAGTCGGCCTCGGGTTCCCGTGGCTCACCAAAACGCTGCAGGAATTCCTCGGTATAGGGCAGCATCTGAGGGGCAAGGAACTCGAAGCAGGATTGCTCGATCTCAAAACCGCCGTCGTCGCGCAGCGTGATAAGCTTGCGCACTTCATCGTAGTACTTGGGCTGTCCGAAGGCGGCCATCCCCATGACCTTGTACTCGCCTTCGTTCACCTCGAAACCGAGGAAGGCGGTGAAGGCGCTGTAGAACAGACCAATCGAGTGGGGCAGGCTTATCGCGAGCTTGCGTTCAATCTCCGAGCCGCGGCCGACGGCGATGACGGCCGTCTCGTACTCGCCGACGCCGTCCATGGTGACAATGGCCGCATGATCGAACGGTGACGTATAGAACGCCGCTGCCAGGTGGGAATCGTGATGGTCGACGTAGGTAACTTTCTCTCTGGGTACGACCAGCTCGTCGCTGATCTTGCCGACGACATCAAATTTCTGCCACTTGAACCAGGAGTGCGTCACCGACTTGAGATACGGCGGCACATCGTGGGCCTTCGTGGCGGCGTTCCATAAGGTCCGGGCCCTGCCTATCAATCCGCCATTCGACTTCTGCTGCTCACGGAGATTCGAGGCCCAGACGATACGGTCGAATTTCTTCAGTGCATTTTCGTAGTAGACGACGCGATCGACGTCGGTAATCGAGATGCTCGCCTGTCTGAGGCAGAACTCTATGGCGCGGCGCGGAAAATCGGCATCGTGCTTGATCCGCGTGAACCGCTCTTCCTGACCTGCGGCAACGATGCGACCGTCGATCAACAAGGCCGCTGCCGAATCGTGAAAACCGAAGGAAAGTCCGAGGACCTTCATTTCAATACCTCGCGCCAGCGGCCTTTGTCGATATAGGCCTTGGCGATGGCGTCGGCATAGAGCCCGGCCAAAAGAACGTCGCCTTGCGGCATCAAATGCACCTCATCCCCGAACATCAAATGGTCGGGACCGCAAGTAGACATCGCCGCGTCGCAGTCGACGAACGGAATGTCGTCGTCGAGCTTCAGGCTCTGCCGCAGGATTCGGAACATGCCCTCCACGTTGACAACCACTGGCGCATGGTCCGGATTGCGATTGCGGTCGAGGAGGCTGGCCTCCAGGGGCGACCGCTTCTTGCGGCTGGATGCCGCCGCCGGCTGCAGTCCCCAGACGAACATGCCGCCATTCGAGCGGACAACCTGGGCGAACTGGCGCTTTCTCTTGGCGTAGGATTTCAGCACTCGCACAGGCTGGTTTACGGCGCGATACGGCAGCGAATGCTGGGTACGAGGAATGTCGGCGGTCTGATGCAGGATTTGGGACCAGCCCTCCAGATTTTCCTGGTAGATCACATCCCAGTCGTCGAGCACGCGCGGATCGCAAAGCTGGCCGTAAACTGCGTCGTTATAGCCGTCATGTGCGACAACGATGTCGGGCTTCAGATCCCAGCAAAAATTCGTGTAGCTCAACATCTCGTTCATCACGACATGGCCGTGCTGCCCGAAGTTGAGAACCGTGAACTGCAGTTCAAGATTCTGCTCTTTGCAGTAGGCATTGAGACGCTGCTGCAGAAGCGCCGTATACATCTGGTGATGTAGGCAGAAGATGCTCCAGCCCGCGGAGCCGCCGAAGCAGGCCACCACCTTGTGGTTCTTGTCGCGTCGGGCGAGGTCTGGGAGCGACTGCGTTATTCGGCAGCCGAACGAATTGATGGGCCCCATGCCCAGAAAGCGGAAGAGGTAACCAAAGGGAAAGTAATAGAAACCCCACGGTTCACGCGGCGAGAGCTGGTTGAAGACGTTGGCGTCCATATTCTGCAGCTCGCTCGACGACCAGTCGCGTTTATAGGGAACGATGCGTCCACTGAACTTGATGCTCGACGCCGTTGCACCGGCCTGGCTTGCGCGATCCCCCGACTCCCAATGCGCGGAATAGCCGTCCTTGTCATGGTAGCTTTCAAGCAGCACGACATGCTCGTCGGCCATGAATTTGCGCGGCACAGAAACGATGTTCAGTTCAGGAAATAGAGAGCGGTAGGTTGCCAGCGCGGCTTGAGGGGCGGCAAAAGCAAGATTGGCACGAGCCTCGGCGAAATGTGTCCTGACGCCTTCGATTTCCTGCCGAAGTATCTCGACCGGGGTAGTTGCCTCCGACGGGAAAACGACGCTGATTTTCCTTGAATTCATTGCATCTTTGTATGGGGGCCGACCATGAGGTGCAACATGCCGGCGAAATCGACCCGAAGACCCCACCGAGCCTGCATCCCGCCCCCGACTCGGGCACCGGCGAAGGCTGACAGCATTGCTGTCATCGCGGTCGAGCGCGGCCCCACCCCGGGAGTACGGCCGACGTTCCGCCCTCTCCCACGCCCTCCATGACCAAGGAAGCAGGACGTGTCGTGACAGCGATGCTTGCATCGTCGACGGCGACACAAGCTGTTGTATCTTCTCTCGCGTGACCAACTTTTGCTGCCCCTCTACGGGGCGCAAAAAGTCCGAAATCGACTCTCTGCATTAAAAGAATTACTAAAGTTATTGTGCAATAATGTTAGTCGTGCTACAACGACGCCATGAGCACCCTGGCCGTCCCACCAGCTACTCCTCTGACCTCCGCGAGCTGGCACACAATGACTGCCTGCGCGGCGCGACCAACGACGCGTTGGCCGAATTCTTCGGCGTATCGCCGCGCGCCATGCCGCCGAGTGAGGGTCCGAACATGGCGATCACTAGCGGAAACTGCGGAAACCCCCGTTGACAGAACTGAGCAATGTTGTGGCGTATGCAGGCCGACCTTCACGAACGAGGATCGGCGTCATGGCTTTCTCTGGTTACCCCCAACCGGCGACCAGAGTTTCGGCAACCAGAGTTTCCCGCGGCCCGGCATGCCCTTCCCGCAGCGTCCGTGCAGCCGGCCGTCAGATGATCGCAAAATGCGACGGCGCTGTCCTTGCGCCCCGGCCGGCGCTCCTGTCTCATGGCGCCAAGCCCGATCCAACGGGCATAGGGAGTAACGGTCAGGTGACAGGGCAGAATCGTCCGCTCGAGGGCGCGTGGGGCATGACCGCGCTGATCTTCCTCTTCATGCTGATAAACTTCGCCGACAAGGTGGTGGTCGGGCTGGCCGCCCAGCCGATCATGGCCGACCTGAACCTGAAGCCCGAGCAGTTCGGTCTGATCGGCTCGTCGTTCTTCTTCCTGTTCGCCCTCTCGGCGGTGATCGTGGGCTTCATCACCAACCGCGTGCAGACGCGCCACACGCTGCTGGTGATGGCGATCGTGTGGTCGCTGGTGCAGTTTCCGATGCTGGGCACGGTCAGCCTGGAAGTGCTGATCGCCTGCCGCATCATCCTGGGCGCGGGCGAAGGCCCGGCCTCGCCGGTCGCCACCCACGCCATCTACAAATGGTTCCCCGATTCGCACCGCGGCATGCCGACCGCCATCATCGCCCAGGGATCGGCGCTCGGCGTCATCATCGCCGTGCCGGCGCTCAACTGGATCATCGTCAACTACTCCTGGCACTGGGCGTTCGGCGCGCTGGGCATCGCCGGCCTGCTGTGGACCGCGCTGTGGCTCATCTTCGGCCGCGAGGGCACCCTGGTCGATCCGCCGGTCAGGGCCGGCGCCCATGGCGGCGGCGAGCGCGTGCCCTACCGCTACCTGCTGACCTGCCCCAGCATCGTCGCCGGCTGCGCCGCGGGCTTCGCCAGCTACTGGGGCCTGGCGCTGGGGCTCACCTGGTTCACGTCGTACCTGGTGGGCGGCCTGGGCTACAGCCAGCAGCTCGGCGGCAATCTCAGCATTCTGCCCTGGATCTTCGGCATGTTCGTGGTGCTGGGCGGCGGCGCGATCTCGCAGCGCCTGAAAAAAGCCGGGCTCTCCAGCCGCCTGAGCCGCGGCGCCTTCGCCTCGGCCACCGTGATCCTGGGCGGCTGCATCCTGCCCTTCGTCGGCAGCATGCCGACGCCCGAGCTCAAGCTGGCGATGGTGGTGGTGGGCGGCGCCATCGGCAGCACCATCTATGTCGTGTTGCCGATGATCGTGAGCGAGCTCACGCCGCAGCCCCAGCGCGCCGCCATGCTCGCCATCACGACCTCGGTGGTGACCCTAGCCGGCGTGCTGGCGCCGCTGGTCATGGGCGCCATGGTGCAGAACGCCGCCACACCGATGGCGGGCTACGAGCGCGGCTATGTCGTGCTGGGCGCCCTGCTGATCGCGGGCGGCCTGATCGGCCTGCTGTTCATCCGGCCCGAGCACGACCGCAAGCGGCTGGCGGCGCGCGCTATCGCCCTGCCACCGCTGCAGCCTGCCACCGTCCGATCGGGATGACCCGGACTCACAGGAGGATCGCATGTCCCAATCATTCGGCCGCCGTCCGCTGCTCGCCGCGTTGCCGGTTGCTTCCGTGCTGATCGGCAGCGCCGCCCAGGCCGAGGGCGATCCCCTGAAAATGCACAAGGCCAGCTTCACGACGAAAAACTTCAAGCTCGTGAGCGGCACCGTGATGCCCGAGGTCACGATCGCCTACGAGACCTACGGCAGCCTGGCGCCGGACGGCCGCAATGCCGTGCTGCTGACCCACGGCTACACGTCGAGCCAGCACATGGCGGGCCGCGACGGCGCCAACGGCGCCGAGGGCTCGTGGGACGGCCTGGTCGGGCCGGCCAAGGCGATCGACACCGACCGGCTGTTCGTCGTGTCGTCGAACATGCTGGGCTCGTCCTACGGCTCGACCAATCCAGCCTTCACCAATCCCGCCACCGGCAAGCCCTACGGCCCGGACTTCCCCGACATCGCCCTGGTCGACATCGTCAATGCACAGAAGGCGCTGCTCGACCATCTCGGCGTAAAACACCTGGTCGCGGTCGCCGGGCCATCGTTCGGCGGCTACCAGACCTACCAATGGGGCGTCACCTATCCCGACTTCATGGACGGGCTGGTGCCGGTGGTGAGCGCGCCCAAGGGCTCGGGCGGCGAGGCGGCGGTGAAATCGCTGATCGATTCTCTCGCCAAGGATCCCAACTGGAATAGCGGCTGGTACTACGACAAGGGCGGCGTCACGCCCATCCTGACCGAGATGCGCGTGACGACGCTCAGGCGCTACGGCATCGACGAGCAGCTCGCGGCCAAGTTCCCCGACAAGGCGGCGCGCGAGGCCGAGATCAGGAAACGCGCCGAGAGCTGGTCCAAGGTGTTCGACGCCAACTCGCTGGTCGTGCTGCGCAAGGCCAGCGTTCGCTTCGACGCCGAGAAGGACATGCCCAAGATCAAGGCCAAGGTGCTCTACGTGCTGTCGCGTACCGACAAGGTCTTCCCGCCCACCATCGCGCCCGACGTCATGGCCAAGCTCAAGGCCGCCGGCGTCAGCGCCGATTATTTCGAGATCGACAGCGACTTCGGCCACTCCGCCTCCGGCCTTGACGCCGCCAAGTGGGCGCCGCGGCTCAAGGCCTTCATGGCGACCTTGGAAAAGCGCAGCTAACCTTTCACCGCGCCGGCGGTGAGGCCGGAGGACATGTACTTGCGGAAGGCGTAGTAGATCGCCGCGGGCGGCAGGGCGTAGATGAAGCCCGCGGTCATCAAGAGCTCCCAGGGCGAATCGTCGGCCGACAGGAAGTTGCCCAGCGCCACCGGCAGGGTAAGCGAGGTCTCGCGCGACAGCAGCAGGAAGGCATAGAGATACTCGTTCCACGCCAGCAGGAGCGCATAGGTGCCGACGGCGATCAGCGACGGCACCATCAACGGGATATAGATCATGCGGAAAAGCTGGAACGGCGAGGCGCCGTCGATCAGGGCGGCTTCGTCGAGCTCGACCGGCAGCTTGTCCGACGCCTGGCGCAGGATCCAGATGGCGTAGGGCGAGGCCACCGTCACCATCGCCAGGATCAGCGCCCAGTCGTTGTTGAGCAGGCCATACATGCCCATCGTCTTGTACATCGGCACGGCCAGGAAGGCGGCGGGGATGAAGTAGGTGAACAGCGCCAGGTTCATCACCCAGCGCCCGCCCTTCATGCGCAGGCGGCTGATGGCGAAGGCCGTGGCGCTGGCGATCAGCAGGGTCAGCACCGCGGTGGCGCAGGAGATCGCCAGCGAGTTGAACATCTGGCGCCAGAAATTGTAGAGGAAGTGGTGCTGCTGCCCGAACACGATCTCGAAATTGCGGAACGTCGGGTGGGTCGGCCAGAGCTGGCCCGAGAAGGCCGCGTCCTTGGGCGAAATGGCGAACAGGAACATGTGGTAAATGGGAATCAGCGTCCACAGCAGCACCGGGATTCCGATCAGCAGGAGGGCGGCTTCGGTGCTGACACCGCGCATGAACCGGCGCCGCGTCATTTCGACAGCCGCTTCATCATGACGAACACCAGCGGCAGGATCAGCGGCAGGGCGCACACGATCGAGGCCATGGCGAGTCCCACCTGGTCGAGCCGCAGGTAGCGGATGCCGAGCGTCGCCAGCACGTGGGTGAGGTCGGCCGGACCGCCGCCGGTCAGCAGATAGACGCTGTTGAAGTCGCCCACCGTGAAGATCATCGAGAGGAAGGTGCAGGTGACGTAGAGCGTGCTGATCGAGGGCCAGGTGATGAAGCGGAAGCGATGCCAGGCGCCCGCGCCGTCGACCGATGCCGCCTCGTAGAGCTCGCCCGGGATGGCGAGCCGGCCGGCCAGCAGGATCAGGGTCCAGAACGGCAGCGACTTCCAGATGTGCACCACCATGGAGAGCGACAGTGCGAGCGTCGGGTCGTTCAGCCAGTTTGGACCGTCATCGCCGGTCAAGCTGAAGATCAGCGTGTTGACCACGCCCCACTCGGGATTGAGCATGAAGCGGACCGACAGGATGGTCGGGATCGACGGCACCGCCCAAGGCAGCACGAACAGCACCGCCAGCACCTTCACCCACCAGCGCTTGTGGGTGAAGAAGCCCGACAGGAAGAGCGCCATCACCATCTTGACGTTGATGGCCACGATCAGGAACACCAGCGTGTTCACCACCGTGCGCAGGAAGATCGGGTCTTCCGAGAGCTCGACGTAGAGATGCGGATCGCGCGCCAGCCAGAAGGCGTAGCCCACCGGGAAGACCACGAAGGCCAGGAAGACCACGATGTAGGGCGCCGTGAACAAGAGCGCCCAGACCTGCTTCTCCGACAAGGCAAAGCCCGCCCGCCGGGATGGCCGGCGGGCGGGCTCGACGATGTTGGTCGTGGCGGCGGTCACTACGCTTTACCCAAACGCCGACAGGATCAGCCGGCGACCTGCTTGATGCGCGCGATCAGCTCGTCGACCGCCTTGTCCACCGGCACCTTCTCGTTGACCACCCGGTTCATCGCCTTGGCCCAGGCGTTCTCGTTGTTCAGGATGGTGAACTTGTAGTTCTTGGTGAACTCGAACGGCAGCGTGCCGGCCTTGAACTGGTCGTAGACCGCCTTGCGATGCTTGTCGGCCTGCCAGAACGGGCTCTCCTGGCTCGCCTTGGTCACCGGGAACCAGCGGCCGAGCGCGCCCTCGACGTAGGGGCGGAGGTTGTCCTCTTCCATCAGGAACTTCAGGAACTCGCGCGCGCGCACCTTGTTCTTGGAGCCCTCGAAGATCACACCGACCTTGACCGCGGTGCGATAGACCATCGGCGTGCCGTCCGGCTTCTTGGGGAAGCCCGCGGTGGCGATCAACTCGTCATAGGCCTTGCGGCCGGCGGCGCGCTGCTCTGGCGTCAGCTGCTCGTTGTTGGCGTCGTCCAGCCACTTGGCGGCGATCGAGATCGTGTAGTTGTGCGTCATCACGATCGTCTTGTTGTGGAAGGCGACGTTGTTGTCGGGATCCTTCCAGGTCGTCGACGAGGGCGGCGTGCAGCCCTTCACGTAGACGTCGGTGTAGTCCTTCAGCGCATTGATCAGGCCCTCGCGGACCTTGGGATCGTCGACCAGGAGCTTGCCCGAATCGTCGACCAGCTTGACGTTGTAGGCGTCGACCCAGCTCAAGAACGACTGGAAGGAGTCCGTCGACTCCACGCCCATCGGGCTGCCGATGCCGTAGATGCGCTGGCCGGTCGCCTTGCGGATGGCCGGCTGCACCTTGTCGCACCAGAACGACCAGTATTCCTTCCACGTGCCGGGGATGTCGTTTTCCTTGAAGCCGGCCTGGCCCAGCATGTCCTTCCAGTACTGGATGTGCAGGGTCTGCTGCTTCAGGGCGAAGCCGTAATAGGCCTTCTTCTTGGTTTTGTCGTTGTAGAGGAACGCGGTCTCGATGGTGACCGGCGCGAAGCGGTCCTTCATCGGCTCGATGACGTCGGTGATGTCCTCGAGCTTGCCGTCGAAGGCCCACTTGCCGGCGGTCTGCACGTCGTAGGTGTCGGAATAGGCGATGTCGGGCGGCGTACCGGCATCGAGCGCGGCCACCGACTTGGCGTTCATGTCCTGCACGGCGTACTGCGAAAGCTCGACCTTCACGCCGGTCTTGGCTTCGTACTTCTTGATCGCCGCGTAAAGCGCGTCGTCCTCGGATTTGTAGAAGCCCTTGACCCACCAGACGGTGAGCTTTTCCTGGGCGAAGCTGGGGGCCGCACTTAGGGCAATCGCCACGGCAGCGATACCGGCCAATACGCGTCTCATCGTTCCCTCTTGGGTTGTTGCCGTCCTCCCCGGGACGTCGGCGCGAACGGATATCAGCCCGCCGTACGGGAGTCGAGAAAAGTTCGCAACAGCGATGCACACTGTTCGGCGTGGGAATAAGGCAGCCCGTGCCGCGCGTGGCCGATCACATTGAGTTCGGCGTTGGGCAGCAGGCGATGCAACTCAGCCATGACCGGCACCGGGATGAACGGACTGGCGTCGGGATGCAGCAGCAGCGTCGGGCACCTTATATCCCGCAGCCGGCTCGACAGATCGGTGCCAATCAGCACGCGCAGTGCACTGAGGATCGATTCGCGCGGCCACGCTTCCTGCTGTTTGGCGAACCAGGCGAGCTGCTCGGGCGACAGCGCATCGTCGTGGAAGCGCTGCGGCAGGAAGGCGTCGGACCACGCCTTCACCCCGCCGCTATCGAGCTGGCGCTGCCACGCCTCGACCCGCTCGATCGAGGCGCCGAGATGCGCGCCATTGCTGACGGTGAGCGTGGCGACGCGCTCGGGCCGTGCAATTGCTGCGGCCAGAGCGATCGTGCCGCCGATCGATTCACCGACGAGATGAAATCGTTTCAACCCCGCGGCATCGGCCACCGCAAACAGATCCTCGACCAGAAGATCGAGCGACCAGGCGAAGTCGGCCGCCGGAATGTGCGAACGGCCGCAGCCGCGCATGTCGAAAGCGACGAGCCGGTAAGCACTGGCCAGCGCCGGATGCCAGCCCGCCCAGATCCCGGCGCCGGCGCCGATCCCATGATGGAACAGAATCGCCTCGCGCCGCTCGCGCCACGGCGCGACCTGGTCGACGACTTCGTAGTGGAGCGTCCCGTGTCTTGTTGTCGCGAGTGGCATGCCGTAACCCTTTGCTGGGAGCGCGCCACTCCGGTGGCGCAGTCTTCAGTTGCCCGCCGGCGAACAAGCCGCAGTAGAAGCGCACGTCGCCGACTATTTTGGTTTGTGCCCAAATCGAGGCAACCGCGAACACGGTTGCGCCCGCGCCGACGAAAATCCCGCGTTTCATTTTGTTTCCTCCCGGACGCCGAGAAGCCTAGCATACGCGCCGATGTCCCTGCTTCGCCGCCGTTCCGCATTCGCCGGACTTTCCACGCTGCCCTTCGCGGGTACGCCCCTCCTATCTGCCCGCGCCCAGACGGCGGATTTTCCCGACCGACCGCTTCGCTTCGTGGTCGGTTTTCCACCGGGTGGACCCAACGACCTGCTGGCCCGCATGGTGGCGCCGGGCATCGCCGAGCGGCTGAAGCGTTCGGTGGTGGTCGAGAACCGCGCCGGCGCCAACGGTGAGATCGCTGCGGCCTCGGTCGCCAAGGCGCCGCCCGACGGCAGCGTCTTCATGCTGGCCTCGAACGGCTCGACCACGGTGGCGCCCGCGCTCAATCCCAATCTGTCCTACGACGTGCGCATCGACTTTGCCGCGGTGGCGCCCGTCGGCATCAATCCGATGCTGCTGGTTGTGCGCAACGCCCTACCCGCAAAAAATGTGGCCGGGCTCCTGGCACTGGGTCACGAGATGCCGGACAAGTTGAACGGGGCGTCGGCCGGAGCCGGTGGCGCCACCCATCTGGCACTCGAACTCTTCAAGTCGATGGGCAAGATCGACATCGTGCATGTACCTTACAAGGGCGGCGGCCCTGCCATGGCCGATCTCATGGCAGGTCTGGTCGATCTCTATTTTGGCGGTCTTTCGACCGCCCTGCCGCACGTCAAGGCGGGCAAGATGCGTGCCCTCGGCCAGACGTCGGCAACGCGCTCGGCGGCGGCGCCCGACATCCCGACGATCGCCGAGTCGGGCCTGCCCGGCTACGAAGCCGCCATCTCCTACGGTATCTTCCTGCCCGCCGGCGCCGCGCCCCCTCTGGTCGACCGCCTGCACGCAGCCGTCGACGCGACGATCCGCTCGCCCGAGATCACGCAGAAATTCATGGAGCTCGGCGCCGATCCGCAATTCGGCACGCCCGCCCAGTTCGCAGCCTACGTCGCCGACGACTACGCCAAGTGGGCCCGCCTCGCCAAGGAAGCGGGCCTCAAGATCGAATGATCCGTCGTCACTTCACCGACGAGAACGCCGTCGGCATCAGGAACTGGTTGGAGACGTTGGCGACGATGGCGCCATCCTTCTCGGTCTCGGCGCGCTTGGCGTGCCACTCCGGATCGGCGGCGAAGGCGTTCCACTTCTTCTCGCGATCGGCGAGCGACTCCCAGGCCAGCAGGTAATAGAGCTCCATGTTGGACTCGCCCACCAGGGTGGTCCAGAAGCCGGCTTGCTTGATGCCGTGCTTGTCCCACAGCTTCAGCGTGATGGTGGCGAAACGGTTGATCAGCGCCGGCAGGCGGCCGGGCACGCATTTGTAGACTCGCAATTCGTAGATCATCTCTGTCCCCTTCTGGTGCGGATTAATACTAAGCGTCGAAGCGCGGCACGAAGCCGCTTCCCTTGTGGTCGATGTGGCAGGTGAACGGCTTGCCGAAATGGCAGGGCATCAGCCGCGCGCCCGAGCCGGCGCAATGTTCCAGCGCCTCGCGCCGGCTCTTGCGCGCGCCGATCGCCTCGCCGCAGGCGAAGGAATTCCACTCCGGGTGATAGACCTGCAGCGCGTGATGCAGGATGTCGCCGCAGAACAGCCCGTTCTCGCCTTTCGATTCGAACTTGATGGCGATGGTGCCGGGCGTGTGCCCGGGCGCCGGTTCGACCTTGAGGTTCTCGTCGAGCTGGGCAGCACCTTCGACCATCTGGGTCAGCCCGGCCTCGACCACCGGCAGCACCGAGTCGCGGAACGAGCCCGCATTGGCCGGCCCGGTCTTGGGATCGTTGTCGAGCTTCAGGTAGTGGTCGTAGTCGGTGCGGCTGAACACGTACTTGGCGTTCTTGAAGGTCGGCACCCACTTGCCGTTCTCGAGCCTGGTGTTCCAGCCGACATGATCGACATGCAGATGGGTGCACATCACCATGTCGATCTGGTCGGGCTCGATACCGGCCGCCTTCAGCCGCTCGAGATACTTGGTCTCCATCAGATGCCACTTGGGCCGGTGCGGCCGCGGCTTGTGGTCGCCGACGCAGGTATCGATCAGGATGCGCTTGCCGCCCACCGTCAGCAGCCAGCTGTGGACGCTGAGCTTCAGCGAGCCCGAGGGCTCGTCGTAGTGGTTGGGCATCAGCCAGTCGCGGTGCTGCTGCACCACCTCCGGCTTCCAGTCGGGAAAGAACATCTTGGCGTCGAAGTTGGGCTCGTAGGATTCCTCGATGCGCTGCACCGTGGCAGCGCCCAGCTTCACTTCGGCCATGGTCTTCCTCCCGATGACGGCGAGCTTAGGTCGCCGGGCGGGCCTCGGGAAGGCGGGCGTTTCGTCCGTTAAAACAGCCGGGCGGCGGCTTTCTCGGCGCGTCGCCGGCCGCCGATCGCCGAAACCACCCCGAGCGCCCCGCCGAAGAGCTGCAGCGCCCCTAAGCGGACGCCGATTCCCCGGGAGTCGAGGCTATCGGGCGAGAAGATGGAGAAGGCCACGATCAGGCACAGGAACGCCACGACGGCGATCGTGGTCCCGCCCAGGCCGATCAGCACGGCCTCGCCCATCGATCGGGCCAAACGCTTGCCGCCATACAGGCCGAAGGCGATCACCGCGGCAATCGTGGCGTAGTAGATGGTATCTTCCATGACGAAGACCCTCGATCGTTCCTGCGCGCCAAGGATACGCCTTTTGCCGCCGCATTCAGCCGCGTGGTTGTATCAATTGAAGAATAGGGGCTTACTTCGGCGCCCTTGAAACCACCGAATCGAAAGCACGCATGTCCGATCGCTCGCTCGCCTGGCTCTCCGCATCGCAACTCACGGCGCTCTATGCCCGTCGCGAACTCTCTCCGGTCGATGCTGCCGAGGCGATGCTGGCGCGTGCCGCGACGCTGCAGCCGCACCTCAATGCCTTCGTCCTGATCGACGAAGCCGGCGCGCGCGCCGCGGCGAAGGCCTCGCAGGAGCGCTGGCAGAAGAATGCGCCGCTCTCGCCGCTCGACGGCGTGCCGACCTCGATCAAGGACACCACGCCGGTCAAGGGCTGGCCGACGCGCTACGGCTCGCACGCCACCGACGAAACGGTGGCGACAGAGAACGCGCCCGCCGTCGACCGGCTGCAGCAGGCGGGCATGGTCCTGCTCGGCAAGACCACGACGCCCGAGTTCGGCTGGAAGGCGCTGACCGATTCACCGTTGCAGGGCACCACCCGCAACCCGTGGAACCTGAAGCATTCGCCCGGCGGCTCCTCGGGCGGCGCCTCGTCGCTCACCGCCGCCGGCGTCAATCCGTTCAATCACGGCAACGACGGCGGCGGCTCGATCCGCATTCCGGCCGCGCACACCGGCCTGGTCGGGCTGAAGCCGTCCTATGGCCGCATTGCGCAGTATCCCGCCGATTCAGCCTTCGCCGACGTGGTCTCGCAGGGCGTGCTGGCGCGCACCGTGCGCGACACGGCGCTGGCCTTGAACGCGCTGGCCGGCCCCGATCCGCGCGACTGGCGCTCGCTGCCGGCCGATCCGCGCGACTACACGATCGGGCTGGAGGACGGCGTGCGCGGGTTGAAGCTCGGCCTCAGCCTGGATCTTGGTCACGTCAAGGCCGACCCCGAGGTGCGCGCGCTGGTCGCCGCCGCCGCCCTGCGCTTCGAAGAGCTCGGCGCCACCGTCGAAGAGGTCGGCCCGCTGATCGAGCCCTTGCAGAAGTCGTTCGAGCCGCTGTGGATCGGCAGCTTCGCCACCCGCCTCCGCCAGATCCCGACGCAGCTTCACGGCAAGCTCGATCCCGGTTTCCGCGCCGCTGCCGAGAAAGGCCTCGCCATCACGCTGGCCGACTACACCAAGGCCTACGAAGCCAAGAGCAGGCTCGCCCGCGACATGGCCTTGTGGCATCGCCAGTATGACCTGCTGCTGGCGCCGGTGACGCCGACAGCGGCGCCGCCGGTCGAGACGCTCTACAACTCCGACGCCTTCCCGCGCTGGACCAAGGGCGCGCCCTACACCCTGCCCTTCAACCTGACCGGCCAGCCCGCCGCTTCTATGCCGGCGGGCCTCACCAAGGCGGGCCTGCCGGTCGGCATCCAGATCGTCGGACCGGCGCGCGCCGATCACCTCGTGCTCCAGGCCATGCGCGCCTACGAAAGCGCCGCGGGCTGGACGTGGCCTCAACCCAAGGTGATGCAAGCCCTGGCCACGCTCTAGGCACGTGATCCCCACGCGGATGTGACTTGGGCCTTCGCCGGCGTGTCCGCAGAATGCCGGCTCCAAACAGGGAGATGGGCATGCAAAGGACAATTCGCGTCGGCGGGCTTGCCGTGGCAATCGCCGTGGTCGCTCTCGTCGGCGGGTCGCAGGCGCAGACGCCGCCGGCGGCACCACCCCCTCAGCCGCCGCAGTTCCCCAACATGACCTTCTTCGTCACCAGCGTCGGCGGTCCGCAAGGCGCCAACTACGGCGGCCTCGAAGGCGCCGATCGCCATTGTCAGACCTTGGCCGCCAAGGCGGGCGCCGGCGCCAAGACCTGGCGCGCCTATCTCAGCACCCAGGCCGTGGACGGCGCCACCGCGGTCAATGCCAAGGACCGTATCGGCAACGGCCCGTGGGTCAACGCAAAGGGCGTGCAGATCGCGGCAAACGTCGCCGACCTGCACTCGGCCAACAACAAGATCGGCCCCGACACCATTGTCGCGGAAAGCGGCCGCCTGATTCCCAATCGGCTCTACACCGTCAATCAGCACGACATCCTGACCGGCTCGCAGGCCGACGGCACCGCCTTCCCACCGGACAAGGACATGACCTGCGGCAACTGGACCAAGAGCGGCGAAGGCCACGCGATGCTGGGCCACGCCGACCGCGGTGGCCTGCGCGACGACGATGCGTCGAAGTCGTGGAACAGCTCGCACCCCTCGCGCGCCTGCGACGCGGCGTCTTTGGTCGCGACCGGCGGCGCCGGCCTGCTCTATTGTTTCGCGGCCAATTGAGACGCCGCTAGCTCTGCGGATCGCCGGTGATGAAGCAGAGGACCTTGCCGTAGGTCTCGCAGAGATGCGTGCCGCGGTCGGGCGTGGCCATGTCGATGATCTTGCCCTTGGGCACCACCAGCCATTCCCGCCCGTCCCAGGCGCGGTATAGCCCGTCCTCGCCCAGGTAGGATGGCGCCGGCCGGCAGTCGCCCTGCTTGCCGTCGGCCGATCCGTTGCAGCAGCTCGAGCCGATGTCGGGCTGCTTGAGGTCCTTGTACCAGTCGTGATTTTCGGCATGGCCGTCACCATGCCGGCCGGAAGGCGCAGACGATTGCGCCAGCGCCGCCCCGGACGACAGGGCCGAGAGCGCTAGCACCAGCGCGAACCATTTGACCGGCATGACCATGAAGCGAAGAGCCTACACCCTTTCGCGCGGCATTTCGATTGCACGGAACGCGACGTCGATCGGCGCCCGGGGAGAACGACAATTTCCGCAATTTCCGCTAGCGTTACGCCAATTGGCGCCGAAAACGCAGCCCTTGGGTGAGACAGCAAAACGGCCGACAGCCTCGCAAGCAGAGTTTCCGGAGGGGGGGTCCGCCAGTTCCCGCCAGGCCCGGCGTCTCTCCCGAGTTTTTGCGCACCATACGGCGCAAGAACGCCTCCGACAGCAGCCTCTGCGGCGGAATGCGGATCGTCGGGAGTTTTTGCGCACCATACCGCGCAAAAACTCGATTGCGGGGTGCGTTGAGCTCGAGCGCCGTCCGGCCCGCGCTTAAGCGAACCTTCATTCCAGGCAGGCGCGGGCGATTCGCGTGACCAAATTGTCGGCAGTGCTGCTGTCTCACCCAAGGGGTGCACTCCTCGCGACATAAATTTGTTTTCCGCAATTTCCGCTAACCCGCTAGTGCCCCGCACGGTGGGTTTCTACCCTTTCCGCCACTCGTTTCCTGTCTCACCCAAAGGGTGCGCTCCAGTCATGGGGTACAGCCAGCCGCGCATGATTTTCTCCGCAGGGTTCGCCGCGTTGCTTCAGGTCGAATATAGTGAAACTGAAGGTCTTGTCAAGTGATACTTGGACACAGTAAGCTGTTTGAGTTTTTGCGCACCATACTGCGCAGAAACTCTTGATCTCTTGATGGGGCGCCTCCCGAGCGCGCGGCATAGGCCTCGGGAGCATCGCCGTATGGTCAATTTAATACGTGCATTGAAATCGGCCGGACCGTCGCCATTCGAAGGCTGAGCGCACGCACCGGCTAGTCTAGTCGGCGGCCGCAGCCGGCGGCAGTGCCTTCGTCATGAAGATGCGCGAGGTACCGGGCGGGTCGCAGGGGATGCGGCCGAATTCGTGCCAACCATGACGTTCGTAAAAGCCAGGCGCCTGAAAGCTGATGGTATAGAGCATCGCCGAGCGACAGCCGCGCCGCACCCCTTCTTCCTCGGCCAGCCGCAGCATGGTGGCTGCCAAGGTCGCGACCGCGCAATTCCTTCGGCAGAAAGACCAGGTCGAGGAACAGCAGGCCGAGCGAGGTCCTTCCCAATATGCCGCCAAGTGTCTTGCCGCCCGCGAGCAGGCCATGGCAGGACCTCCACAGGCCGCCAAGGCGCCAACGACGCATGCTCAGCAGGATCCTAACGCGAGCTTTGTCTAGGGAGACCGGCCGCCGCCATCTCGGCTCCATGCGGCCGACTATGAAGCGAAAAGTGGAGCGGCCCCGCCTTAGCGCCCGCATCCTTCGGCACACCGACTACAACTTCAAAACCAAGGAGCCGATCCTTTGGACTCCGCCTTCCTAATAACCAACGTATGGTCGCGAAGATCATGGACGAGGTGACCGCCGATGCGATCAGCACCGAGGTGCGATGCGTTGACGGTAGCCGTCGTAGTACTGGCTTCCGCAGGGGACCTGCTGCTGAACGACGTCGTCACGATTCCCGTTCTGGCCGCGGTTCGTCACGATCACCGTGGTATAGCCGGGCTGCTGCGAATAGCCATTCTGTGATTGACCAGGTCGGGGACCGTAGTAGCCGCTGTTGTAGTTCGGGTTGCCGTAGCCCGTCTGTGCCAGATAGTAGCCGCGCGGTGCGCCATAGCCGTCGTCTTGGCACGCCACCCCGGTCATGCCCATGCCCACAACGAGCATCAGTCTCGGAAAGATCCTCAACATCTCTATTCCTCCCAGACAAGATGTTTGAACGCCCACCTACTACAGGACGAGCTGACTTCATCCGACATTCCCCGGATGAACCCTTGGATCGGTGCGAATGCTATCATTCTGCCGGATTCCGGGAAAGCCATAGGCGATCCACGCAGCTTTCGCGGCGCTCCCGCCGCGTCCACCGTCCAAAACGCCCTTCGATCCGTTGGTTCGGCTCTTTTCCTCGCCATTTAGACGCACTCCTCCCGTGGTGATGACACATCCGCTCCCTCCCTACGCTGAGGCTGGTCGTCGTCGCAGCTCGTCGATCAGCCGCAGTATTTTCTCGAACAGTTCTCTGGGTACCGCGACCTCGGCCATCTGGAAGACGGCGTAGCGGGCATGGCGCACGACCTTGGCACCGATCTTCACGAGTTTCTCCCGCAGGCTGGTCAGAGACCACTCCGCGACCGCCTCGGGCAAGGCCAGCGTCCGCATGAAGTTGGCGAGATTGTAGGCCAGCGCGTGCAACTGAAGACGCACCGCATTGGCGGCGAACGAGCAGCATGACAGGCGCGTCCACTTGATCGCGTTCTTGCCTTCTTTGATCCATTGCTCGCACGTCCCGCGCTTGTTGTAGAAGGCAACGACCCGCTCCACCGGTCGCGACAGGTTGGTGACGATGAAACCGACGCGGGGATAAAGCTCGCCGGGATGCCACTCGACCTTGGCCACGACGCGGCGTGGCATCGTCCAGCTTTGCGCCTGATAGCTGAAGCTGGCGTAGTATCGCCGGGCCGTGATTGGGGGGCGACCAACAGGGCGCTTGAGCAGATAGCCGATACGCTCCTGCAGGATGCGATTGGCCGGCAGCCGGATCGTGTACTTGTAGCCTTCGGCCTCCAGGAACTCGTAGACCTCGGGGTTGGCAAAGGCGGCATCGGCGCGGAAGTAGCGGCGGAGGTCGCGCTCGCGGTAGCGGGCCACGACCGGTTCGAGCACGTCCTTCCAGCCGTCCGCCGAATGAACGTTGCCCGGGCGCAGCGCAGAACGCTCCAGATCGCCGAACTGGTTGAACACGAACAGCGGGTGGTAGCAGGTGCAGGCGAAGTGTCCGTTGTAGGCGGTGCCTTCCTGATCGCCGTAGGTTGGGCTGACACTCGAATCCATATCGAGCACGATCGACCGCAGCGAGCGCCGACCATGAACACAGTCGATCCATCGCCCGGGCAGATCGGTGAGCGCGGTGAGGTTCTCGTCACTCGCCAGCCACTCGGTCTCGAACCGCCCCATCTGGCTGGTCGAGGCCCCATCGCGTACGACCGCCTTGCCGCCGACGATCCAGCGCATCGCGGGATCACGTCCCAGCCGGTCGGCGTCATTGACGTCCTCGTATCCGGCAAGCCGACCGAACACCGACTGGCGCAGCATGCCCACCAGATCGTGGCGACCGTTCCGGCCCGTGCGACCGTCAACCAGGTGCTGCTCCGCGATGACCATCAGGCCGAGCGCGTCATCAAGCTCGCGATAGGCCAGCAGTCCGGCATCAGAGGTGACGCTCGAACCGTGAAACTCCAGCTTGAGACGGCGGTCGAAATCGAGCCGGAGGGCATCGGATTCGGCTTCACGCGCTGGCTGCGCCATCATCGCCCTCGATCCAATGAAACAGGATGCTGAAGCCTACAGCTCAAATGGAATCGGCGCGGGCCAGTTCAATGGTTCATCTGGGAAATAGGGACTTACTCCAGCAACAGTCCGTCGCCTGTGGTCATGACGATGCGGCCACCGGGCGGGCGATGGCTGGATCCATTTCCTCCTGGCGAATGGCTTTCAGCGCTGCCAGCGTGCCGCTCTCGTCACGTCCCATCAGCCGCGAGTAGCCCGCGACGTCGGCTGACACGATGGCGGCAAGGCGGCGCTGCTCGGTCATTTGGGAATGCCAGCAAAACGCAGCGCTGACCCTATTAAAGCGACCTGATCCGGCAACTTCAGCATGGTTCCTTCCAGATAAGTCGAAATCGAAATGTCTGGGCGCAGCTCGAGCAACCGTCGTCCTGCTTCTCGCGCTTCTTTGCTGCGGTCGAGCTTTGCCAAGGCACCGATCTTGACCAGCAAGGCGGGCATGAAGCGTGCTTCGAGGCTAAGCGCCTTGTCCGCGCTGGCCAGTGCATCTTCGTATCTGCCACTGAACAGCAAAGGGAACCCGTATGGTCAAAAAACTGAACCGGCCAACGGGGTATCACGCCGCCTCTCGATTGTAATAGCGCAGGAGCCCGCCCAATCGCTCACGGCACCGCACAGGCCCCTCGCGCTGCCGATCGTTGATCCGAGGAAACAGCAGCACGTTACCCTTACCCTGATGATTCCGCTCAGCATGGAAGTGGTCGACATAGTTGCTCAATGCCCGCCGCAACGAGCGCTCGCCGAAGAGGATCACTTTGGACAGGCACTCCTCCTTGACCGACCTGACCCAGCGCTCCGCATAGGCATTCAGGTTCGGACTGCACGCAGGCAGCACGAGCGGTTCGACCCGACCTGATGCAATGATGGCCCGGAACGACCGCGTGAACTTGGTGTCGCGGTCGTGCAGGAGATAGCGGCAATCTCGGAGCGCACCACCATCGTCCATGGTCGCGTTGCGGGCGATTTGCTTCATCCACGCCTCATTGGGATGAACGGTGATCCCGGCAAGGTATATTCGGCGGCTCTCGAGGTGAATGAAGAACAGAACGTAATAGGTCATCAGCCCGCGCAGCGTCAGCACCTCGGCGGTGAAAAAGTCGGTCCCTGCCAACAGTGCCAGGTGAGTCCGGACGAAGCCCGCCCACGTGGTTGTGCGCTTGCGCTCCGGCGCCGGCGGCAAACCGTGACGTCGCAAAACATTGCCAACCGTCTGATCGGATATCTCGTATCC
>Ga0210402_10002049_pt1 | contig 20037 bp, 13 predicted proteins | sample IncBWC7MmetaG_FD_161055 | JGI IMG/M metagenome (GOLD analysis project Ga0210402, IMG submission 161055) | Forest soil microbial communities from Barre Woods Harvard Forest LTER site, Petersham, Massachusetts, United States - Inc-BW-C-7-M | ecosystem: Environmental > Terrestrial > Soil >... | reverse complement strand
CAAATAGCCGTTGTCGAGCATTTCGCCCATGTCTCCGGTCCTGAAAAAGCCGTCGGGCGTAAACTCCTGGCGCGTCTTGTCCGGCATTCGCCAGTAGCCGACGAACACGTTGGGGCCTTTGACCTCGATGCCTCCGACGGCGCCCGGGGGACACTGCCCACCGTCGCAGTCGACGACACGTACCTCGACCCCCGGCAACGATCGGCCCACGCTGCCGCAGATTCGCTCGCCGCGGAACGGATTCGAGGTATTCATTCCCGTCTCGCTCATCCCGTAGCGCTCGAGAATCGCGTGCCCGGAGCGCGAGTGAAATTCGTTGAACGTTTCTGGGAGAAGCGGCGCCGAGCCCGAGATGAAAAGCCTCATGGAGCCGCAGACGTCCTCCGCGAAGCCAGGCTCGGCGAGCAATCGGGTATAGAAGGTAGGCACGCCCATCATCACGCTCGCGTGCGGCAGCTGGCCTATCACATCCGCGGCGTCGAATCTTGGCAGCCAGATCATGCGACTGCCTGAAAGAAGCGCGCAGTGGCAGGCCACGAAAAGGCCGTGGACGTGGTACAGCGGCAGCGCGTGCAGCAGCACGTCGCCCCGCGTGAAGCCCCAGGCATTGACGAGGGTCAGTGCGTTGCTCGCCAGGTTGCGGTGGGTGAGCATAGCGCCCTTGGCGCGACCGGTCGTGCCCGAGGTGTAAACGATCGCCGCCAGGTCGCCCGGCCCGGAGACAACCGTGTCGAAGGTCTCGGGCGCGTCACGTGCGCGATCGAGCAGCGTTCCTTCGTTGCCGGAGAGGGTCAGCACGGTCGCTTCGGGCCGGAGCGCGCCGACGGTCGCGAGATTTTCCGGGCTGCAGACGATGACCCGTGGCTCGGCGTCGCCGAAAAAATGTGCCAGCTCGCTTTTTTGATAGGCGGTGTTCAGTGGCAGATAGACCAGGCCGCCGCGCAAGCAAGCAAGATAGAGCGCGAGGGCCTGCCAGCACTTGTCGACCTGTGCCGCCACGCGATCGCCTTTTTCGCAGCCCGCGGCGATGAGCACGTGCGCGATCCGCGCCGTCATCGCATCGAGATCGTCGTAATGGATCACCGCTCCGGCCGGATGAAGGATGCACGGCTGTTCGCCGTGCTCGGCAAAGTGATCGCGCAGCAGCGCGTACAAGTTGGCGTTCATGGCTGCGGGAAATGCGGAACGCGCCCGAAACCGGCCGCGTCAGGCGGAGATTACAACATGTGACGCCCCAGCGGGGCCGCGCCGGAGGTTGCCGGGCGCGAAATGGGTCCCCGCTTTCGCGGGGACGACGAATATCCCGGTGCGGACGTCGTCAGATCAGACCTGCTCCACGTGCCCACTGGTACTTGGCGCCGAGCACGGCGACCGGCGTCTCGGTCGTATACGGGTACGCCGGAATGCCGTGCGCGAAAAGATATTCCGCAGCCTCTTCCACCTGGACATCGCCCGCGAGCGAGGCGACGATGGGCTTCTCGATGCCTTTCGCCCTCATTTCGTCGACCACTTCAACCATTTTCGTCGCGAACACCATCGGCGGCGTGACGATCGTGTGCCAGTAACCGAGAATCAGCGCGTGGATGCGCGGATCTTCGAGCCCGAGCCGAACCGTGTTCTGATAAGTCTTCGGCGGCTCGCCGCCGGTGATATCGACGGGGTTGCCGGCCGCGCCGAACGGCGGGATGAACTTGCGGAACGCGGCGTCGAGGTCGGGTGGCATCGCCATCAGCGACAGATTGTTGTCGACGCAGGCGTCGGACAGCAGCACGCCGGATCCGCCTGCGCCGGTGATGATGAGAACGTTCTCGCCCTTGGGCGTGGGGAGTACCGGAATCGCTCGCGCAAACTCGAGCAGGTCGCGCAAGGAGCGGGCGCGTATCACCCCGGATTGCTTCAGGACGTCCTCGTAGATCTTGTCGTTACCGGCCAGCGCTCCGGTGTGCGAGCTCGCCGCCCGCGCACCCAAGCTGGTGCGGCCGGCCTTGAGCATGACGATGGGCTTTTTCTTCGACACGCGCTTGGCGACTTCGGCGAACGCGCGGCCATCCTTCAAATCCTCGCAATGCTGGGCGATGATCGTGGTGTTGTCGTCCTGCTCGAAGAACGTCAGCAGATCGTCCTCGTCGATGTCGGACTTGTTGCCCAGTCCCACGATCGCCGAGACGCCCATTTTGGCCGAGCGCGAGAACCCGATGATCGCCATGCCGATGCCGCCGGACTGTGACGACAGCGCCGCATGGCCCTTGACGTCGTAGGCGGTGCAGAACGTCGCGCAGAGATTCTTCCAGGTGTAGTAGAAGCCGTAGATATTGGGACCCATCAGCCGCACGCCGTATTTGCGGCCGATCTCCTGGATCTCCAGCTGGCCCGCGACATTGCCGGTCTCGGCAAAGCCCGACGGTATCAGCACCGCGCCGGGAATCTTCTTCTCCCCGACTTCGATCAGCGCCTGCGCAACGAACTTGGCCGGAATCGCGAATACCGCCACGTCGATCACGCCGGGAACATCCTTGACGCTCTTGTATGCCTTGCGGCCCATGACCTCGGGAGCGGTAGGATTGATCGGATAGATCTCGCCCTTGTAACCGCCGTTGATCAGGTTCTTCATGACCGAGTTGCCGATCTTGCCTTCTTCCGTGGATGCGCCGATGACGGCAACCGCGTCCGGCTTCATGATCCGGTTCATGTCGCGCACGATGTCGTCGTGGCTCGGGCGGTAGCGCGCCGGCGCGGGCGAGAAGTCGACCACGATGCGCACGTCGGCGGCAATGGCGCCATTCTTGCTCGCGAACACAGGGTTCAAATCCATCTCGGTGATGTCCGGAAAATCCGAGATCAGCTCGGAGACATGCTGGATCAGCGTGGCCAGGGCATCGCGATGAACCGGGTCGGAGCCGCGAACGCCCTTCAATATTTCCGCCGCGGCGATGCCGTCGAGCATCGACAGAGCGTCTTCCCGCGATGCGGGAGCCAGGCGGAAGGTGATGTCCTTCAGCACCTCGACCAGGATTCCACCGAGGCCGAAGGCTACCAGCTTGCCAAACGAAGGATCGGTGACGGCGCCGACGATGACTTCCTGGCCGCCTGCGAGCATCTGTTGCACCTGCACGCCGAGAAGCTTGGCCTTGGCGTCGTATTTCTTGGCATTGGCCATGATGGTCGCGAAACCCTTCTCGACTTCTTCCGCGCTTTTCACGCCCACCAGCACGCCGCCTGCCTCGGTCTTGTGCAGGATCTCGGGAGACACGATCTTGAGCACGACGGGAAAGCCCATGGCGGATGCGATCTTTGCCGCCTCCGCGGCCGATGTCGCGACACCTTCTTTTGGCACCGCGATACCGTACGCGTCGCAGACCAGCTTGCCCTCGGGAGCGGTCAGCGACGTGCGTCCCTCCGTCTTGACCTTGTCGAGAATCTTCCTGACCGCGGGTTTGTCATGCGCCATTTTTCTTCCTTTGGTAGGTGAACGCCGCCGGTTGCGGCGGTAGGTATTCGCTGTTGCGGCTCAGATCGCGCCGGAGGAACGCAGCTCGGCGACTTGTTCCCTGGTGTAGCCGAGCTCGGCAAGCACTGCCTCGGTGTGCTCGCCAAGCAAGGGCGAGCGCGTCACATCGGTCGGGCTGTCCGACATCTTGATCGGGTTGCCGACGGAGAGATATTTACCGCGCTTCGGGTGATCGACCTCGACCACGGTCCCCGTCTTGCGTAACGACGGCTCCTCGGCGATTTCCTTCATCGACAGGATCGGGCCACATGGAATGTCGTGCGCGTTGAGCAGATCCATCGCCTCGAACTTGGTCTTGGTCTTGGTCCACGCCTCGATCTCGCCGAAGATCTCCATGAGATGCGGCAACCGTACCTTCGGCGTCGCGTATCGCGGATCGGTCAGCCACTCTTCGCGGCCGATGACCTTGCAGATGTCCTTCCATACCGGCGCCTGCGTGATGAAGTAGATGTAGGCGTTGGGATCGGTCTCCCAGCCCTTGCACTTGAGTATCCATCCCGGCTGGCCGCCGCCCGAGGCATTGCCCGCGCGGGGAACCGCATCGCCGAACTTGCCGTTCGGGTATTGCGGATATTCCTCCATCACGCCTGTGCGCGCGAGGCGCTGCTGATCGCGAAGCTTGACGCGGCAAAGATTGAGCACGCCATCCTGCATCGCGGCGAGTACTCGCTGACCGCGGCCGGTCGTCTTGCGCTGATAGAGCGCGGCAACGATCCCGAGCGCCAGGTGCAATCCGGTGCCCGAGTCGCCGATCTGCGCGCCGGTGACCAGGGGAGGGCCGTCGTCGAAGCCCGTGGTCGACGCTGCTCCACCGGCGCATTGCGCTACGTTTTCATAGACCTTGCAGTCTTCATACGGCCCCGGGCCGAAGCCCTTGACCGAGGCGACGATCATTTTCGGATTGAGCTCCTGGATGCGCTCCCAGGTAAATCCCATGCGGTCGAGCGCGCCTGGCGCGAAGTTTTCCACCAGCACGTCGCATTTCTTTACGAGCGCCTCGAGAATCTCCTTGCCTTTAGGGTTCTTGGCGTCGACGGTGATCGAGCGCTTGTTGTGGTTGAGCATGGTGAAATACAGGCTGTCCACGTCGGGAATGTCGCGCAGCTGGCCACGCGTGATGTCCCCTTCGCCGGCCCGTTCGACCTTGACGACGTCGGCACCGAGCCATGCCAGGAGCTGCGTGCAGGTCGGACCCGATTGCACGTGGGTGAAATCGAGAATCTTGATTCCGTCTAATGCCTTACCCATTACGTTCCCCTATGCGATGCCGTCATTCCAGCGAATACGAAACCGGTACTGCGACCGAATCGCCAAGCCGCGTTGAGCGTCGGCGCGCCGACCGTGGGCTGTGGGAAGCCGCTGCATCGACGACGCTCCAACGCGGCGACCCATTACGATTTCTTCTTCGCGCTGGGATTGAGACTCGTGATGCGGCCGCTTTCCGTGCCCGCCTTTTCGTCGATGACCGCGTTGATGAGCGTAGGCCTGCGCGAGTGGATCGCTTCTTCCATCGCGTTGCGAAGCTCGGCCGGCGTCGATGCCATCACACCCACGCCACCGAAGGCCTCCATCAGTTTTTCGTAGCGCGCGCCCTTGACGAACACCAAGGGCGATGGATCGCTTCCTCCGCTAGTATTCACTTCGTCGCCGCGGTAGACGCCGTTGTTGTTCAGGATCACGACGCAGACGGGCAGGTTATAGCGGCAGATCGTCTCGCATTCCATGCCGGAGAAACCGAAGGCGCTGTCGCCCTCGACCGCGATCACCTGCTCGCCGCTGACCACCGCCGCCGCGACCGAAAAGCCCATGCCGATGCCCATGACGCCCCACGTGCCGACGTCCAGCCGCTTGCGCGGCTTGTACATGTCCACGATGCTGCGCGTGAAGTCGAGCGCGTTCGCGCCCTCGTTGACGAGGATGGCGTCGGGGTTCGCCTTGACGATGTCGCGCACGACGTTGAGCGCGCTGTGGAAGTTCATCGGCGTCGGGTCCTTCGCCAGTGATTCCCCCATCTTCGCGATGTTCTTGGTCTTGCGCTCGCGAATCGCATCGAGCCACTCGGCGGGTGGTTTCGGCCAGTTCGTGCCGATGGCGCCGAGCATGGCTGACACGCACGAACCAACGTCGCCGACCACCGGCGCCTCGATGCGCACGTTGCTGTCCGCCTCTTGCGGCGAGATGTCGATCTGCACGAACTTCTGGCCGCCCCAGTCCTTGGACGAAGCGCCGCCCCACGTCTTGCCCTTGCCTTGGGACAGAAGCCAGTTAAGCCGCGCGCCAATCAGCATCACGACGTCCGCTTCAGGCAAAACGTACGAGCGAGCTGCGGACGCCGATTGCTCGTGCGTGTCGGGCAGCAGGCCCTTCGCCATCGACATCGGGAGATAGGGGATGCCGGTCCTTTCCACCAGCGCCCGAATATCCGCATCGGCCTGCGCGTACGCCGCGCCCTTGCCGAGAATGATGAGCGGACGCTTGGCGCCCTTGAGCAGATCGAGCGCGCGCTGCACCGCGTCCGGTGCCGGGATCTGGCGCGGCGCCGGATCGACGACCTTGATCAGCGACTGCCGCCCCGCTTCCGCGTCCATCGTTTGCGGGAACAGCTTGGCCGGCAGGTCGAGATAGACGCCACCCGGGCGGCCGGAGACCGCGGCGCGGATCGCTCGCGCCACGCCCACGCCTATGTCCTCGGCGTGCAGGACGCGAAACGCGGCCTTGGCGTGCGGCCTGGCGATGGCGAGTTGATCCATCTCCTCGTAGTCGCCCTGCTGCAAGTCGACGATCTCGCGCTCGCTCGAGCCGCTGATGAGAATCATCGGAAAGCAGTTGGTGGTGGCGTTGGCGAGCGCCGCGAGTCCGTTCATGAACCCGGGGGCGGACACCGTGAGACAGATGCCCGGCTTCTGCGTCATGAAGCCGGCGATGGAAGCGGCATACCCGGCGTTCTGCTCATGGCGGAAGGAAATCACGCGTATGCCTGCTGCCTGCACCCTGCGCGTGAGGTCGGTAATGGGAATGCCAGGCAGACCAAAGACCGTATCAATGCCGTTCAGCTTGAGGGCATCGATGACTAGCTGAAAGCCGTCGGTCTCTTGTGACTGGGCATTGATCTCGCCACTGGCGATTTTCGGCGCGTCGGCGGGGCTCGCCCCGGGCGACGGTTTGACGGTTGCGGTGGGTTGGTCGAGCATGGTTGTCTCTCCGAAAAGGTGCCGCGCTGGGACTGCCGCATCCCGAAAACCAATCCGCGCCGCGCCAACGAAGAGCGGCGGCGCGGCTGAACATGGGCTATCCGGCGACAGCTTTCTGAGCGCCCATCGAGGCATTGCCCGCCGCCTGCTGCTTGGAGCGCAGCGGACGCAGCACGAACAACGCGAGTGCGACGACGACAAAATTGGCAATCGCCGTCACGATGAACACCGCGTGCCAGTTACCGGTCCAATCCTTCAGCACGTTCGCAAGCGGAACGAGAAACACGGACGTGCCCTTCGCGGTGTAGAGCAGGCTGGTGTTCACCGTCGCGAATTTCGGCCCGAAGGTGTCGGTGCAAGTGGATGGGAACAGGCTGAAAATCTCACCCCAGGTGAAGAAGATCAGGCCGGCGAACAGCACAAACGCCCACGGATTGGTGCCGAGCGTGCCTAGGAGCCAGTAGGCGACGCCACCCCCGCCGAAGGCAATCGCCATCGTGGGTTCCCGACCGATCTTGTCCGAAATCCAGCCGAAGAACGGCCGTGCCACGCCATTCATGACATTGTCGACGATCAGCGCCACGGTCAGCGTCGAGGCGCCAAGAAATAGCACCGTATTGGAAATGCCGTAATCCTTGGCGACCAACGCGATCTGCGCGGTGGCCATCAGCCCGCTCGCCGAGATCATCACGAACATCAGATATAGCAACCAGAACGTCGGCGTAGCAAGCATTTCGGAGGGCGCGAAGCTCCGCGTCGACTGCACGACACGCGCCGAAGACACGGCGATCCGGGCTTCGCCCGGGAGGGGGCCGCGCAGAAACCAGCCGATCACGAATACAACGCCACCCTGGATCAGCCCGAACCAGAAGAACGTGCTCTCATATCCGGACGAACCGATCATCATCCGCATCGGAATCACCGAGAGCGCCGAGCCCGCGCCGTAACCCGCCGCGGTCAATCCGACCGCGAGTCCGCGACGGTCGGCGAACCATTTGACCGCGTTACCGACGCAGACCGAGTAGACAGCGCCGCCACCGACGCCGGAAACGGCCGCACCTACATAGAGCATCGTAAGCGTCTCGGCATAGGAATTGACGATCCAGCCGAGCGCCACGAAGAGCCCGCCGATGGCAACAACCAGCCTAGGTCCCGTATGAGGACCCAGCCGATCCGCAATCCAGCCTTCGATCGGCGTCAACCATGTCTCGAGCGCAATAAAAATACTGAACGCGACCTGAATCCCGGCAACGTCCCAACTGTGCTTCTGCGCCATAGGTGTAACAAAAAGTGTCCAACCGTATTGCAGATTGGCGATCAGCACCATGCAGACGATGCCGATGATGAGTTGCAACCAGCGATTTGTAGACGATGTGCCGGGCGTCGCCGCGCCAGCATTCATTGGGTTTGCCATTGGTCTCCTCCAGATTTCTCTCGGCGCGTCGTTGCGTGCGAGTAGTTGTGTTGCTGCCACCATCGGCAGGTAGTCCGCCGACGCCTATCCATCCGGTCCCCTAGGATTACGGGGAACTTGCTGGCTTTTTAAGAACTTGGCATAACGTATTTGGTATATCAGTCAATGTCAACTACCATATAGGTCCGAAGCCCCGCCCCGCCGGGGAGACAATGCGACCGTTCCCTGGAAAGGTCAATGGCGTCGACGCCTTCGAACAGGTAGGTCACGGGTACCCTCGCCGTGTTGCGGTCGCAAGGAGAATCGGCAGTGAAGGTCTGCGTTTTCGGAGCCGGCGCAATCGGCGGTTACGTCGCGGTAGAGCTCGCGCGCGCGGGCGTCGACGTTAGCGTGGTCGCTCGCGGCCCGCATCTGGCCGCGATTCGCGCGCAAGGTCTCCGGCTGCTGATCGGCGCCGAATCGCATGTCGCGCGCATTGCCTGCACCGACAACCCGGCCGAGCTGGGCAAACAGGATTACGTCATCATCGCGCTCAAAGCGCATGCCATTTCCGGCGCGGTCGATTCCATGGCTCCGCTGCTGGGTCCGGAAACAAGCGTCGTCACCGCCAGCAACGGCATTCCCTATTGGTATTTCTGTGTGGGCGACCCAGCGTTTTCCGGCGCGCATTTGGAGAGTATCGATCCTGGCGGCCGGCAGTGGCAACTGTTGGGTCCGGAACGCGCTATCGGCTGCGTTGTTTTTCCGGCGGCCGAGGTGGTCGCGCCGGGGGTCATCCGTCACGAGCATGGGCGCAAGTTTCCGATCGGCGAACCTGGCGGACAGAAAAGCCCCCGCGTGGAGCGACTGCATGAGGCCATGGTGGCCGGTGGCCTCGACGCGCCCATACGTGAAGATATTCGCGACGAGATCTGGCTCAAGCTATGCGGCAATCTGTGCTTCAACCCGATCAGCGCATTGACTCTGGCAACGGTCGACATCATCGCCAGCGACCCGGGAACGCGGGCGATCTGTCGTGCGATGATGCTCGAGGCCAAGGCGATCGGTGACTACCTGGGCTTGCGGCTTCGCGTCGATATCGAGCGACGCATCGACGGTGCCGGCGCCCTCGGCCCGCACAAGATGTCGATGCTGCAGGACCTGGAGCGCGGCCGGTCGATGGAGGTCGAGCCTTTGGTCGGGGTGATCCAGGAATTGGGTCTGTACCTCGGGATCCCGACCCCGACGACCGACGTCGTGCTGGCGCTCATTCGCCAGCGAGCGCAATACGCGACAGGAGCGCTTCACAGACAACAGCATCTGACTTGCAACAGGTACGCGCAGTTGCCCGGCGCCCGGGCAGACGGAAAGGGAGAACGAAGCCATGACCAATCTTGCCGAAGTGCCTAGTACGCGACCGGCGCTGCCAACGCTGGCGCTGCACCCGCTCAATACCAATGTGAGCTTCCGCGACCAGGCCTACGCAGCGCTCAAACAGGCGATCATGGACGCCGACATCTATGCGCAGCGCGACGAGATACGCCTGGACGAGCGACAACTCAGCCAGGCGCTCGGCGTCAGCCGCACGCCGATCCGCGAAGCGATGACGCTTCTCGAGCAGGAAGGATTTCTGCGCAGCGTGCCGCGGCGCGGCGTTTTCATCATTCGCAAGACCAAGAGGCAGATCGTGGAAATGATCGAGATGTGGGCGGCGCTCGAGAGCATGGCGGCGCGGCTTGCTACCATCAACGCCCCCGACGAGGACATCCTCGCGCTGCGCCACATGTTCGACGAGTTCCGCAACGCCGCGCCGGCCGAGCATATCGAGGATTATTCGGATGCGAACATCGCGTTCCATCAGGCGATCATCGCCCTCTCCGGCTCGCATTTGATGGGCAAGACGATCGAGAATCTTTTCATCCACGTCCGGGCGATACGGAGGATGACGATTTCGCAACGCGACCGCGCGGCGCGCTCGATCGTCGATCACATGCGGATCATCGAAGCGCTGGAAAAGCGCGATACCGAGCTTGCGGAGAACCTGGTACGCAAGCACTCGCTGGACCTTGCCGCGCATGTCGAAAAGTACTGCGACTTCCTCGACTGACGCCATGACCGGCGAGGGACGCGAACGAACGCAGCCCCGCGGCGCTCGCGCATGAGCGAAGTCTCGGTCGTCGATACGTCGGCGCTCGGCCGCAAGCGCGGCGTCCGCGGCCATCCGAAGGGTCGTCCTCTCGACCCGCAGGCGGTGACCGAGGTCGGCATCCTGCTCGGCGACTCGCCGCGCCAGCGCGATCTGCTGATCGAGTACCTGCATCGCATCCAGGACCGCTACGGACATATTTCGGCGGCGCATATCCTGGCGCTGGCCGAGGAGCTCAAGCTCGCGCGCACCGAGGTCTATGAAGTCGCGACCTTCTATCACCACTTCGACGTGGTGAAGGAGGGCGAGACGCCGCCACCGGCGCTGACGGTGCGGATCTGCGAGACCCTGTCCTGTCAAATGGCCGGCGCCGATACATTGCGCCACGCCGTCGAACGCGCGAGCGGAGCAGGCGTGCGGGTGATCGGCGCGCCTTGCATCGGCCGTTGCGAGTACGCGCCGGCGGCGGTCGTCGGACGCAACACCGTCGACGGCGCGACGGCGGAGAAGATCGCCGAGGCGATCCGGGCTAAGCGCACCGAAGCCGAGTTGCCGTCGTATGTCGACTACACCGCGTATTTGGCCGACGGCGGCTATCGCACGCTCCTCGCGTGTGGACGCGGGGAGCGTCAGGTCGATGCCGTCATCGGCGCAATGGAGCACTCGGGCCTTCGGGGCCTCGGCGGTGCGGGATTTGCCGTGGGCCGCAAATGGCGCATCGTGCGCGCCGAGTCCGCGCCGCGGCTGATGGCGGTCAACATCGACGAGGGCGAGCCGGGCACCTTCAAGGATCGCTACTATCTGGAACGCGATCCGCACCGCTTTATCGAGGGTATGCTGATCGCGGCGTGGGCCGTCGGTATCGACGACGTCTACGTCTATCTGCGCGACGAGTACGCCGCCTGCCGTGCGGTACTCGCGCGCGAGCTTGCGGCGCTGCAAGCCAACCCTCCCCGCGCGCTCCCGCGAATTCATCTGCGGCGCGGTGCCGGAGCGTATATCTGCGGCGAAGAGTCGGCCATGATCGAATCGATCGAAGGCAAGCGCGGCATGCCTCGCCTTCGTCCGCCTTACGTCGCGCAAGTGGGACTCTTCGGCCGCCCCACGCTCGAGCACAATATGGAAACGCTTCACTGGGTGCGCGACATCCTGGAGAAGGGCGCGGAGTGGTTCGCGGGCCAGGGACGCAACGGTCGCAAAGGCCTGCGCTCGTTTTCGGTCTCCGGGCGGGTGGTCAAACCCGGTGTGCATCTGGCGCCGGCGGGGATCACCGTGCGCGAGCTGATCGACGAATATTGCGGTGGAATGCTTCCCGGACACGAGCTCTACGGGTACCTTCCGGGCGGCGCCTCGGGCGGCATTCTGCCGGCACGGTTGAGTGACGTTCCGCTCGACTTCGATACGCTGCAGCCGCACGGATGTTTTATCGGCTCCGCGGCGGTGATCATCCTTTCGCAACACGACCGCGCACGCGACGCCGCGCTCAACCTGATGCGCTTTTTTGCCGATGAATCCTGCGGTCAATGCACACCCTGCCGGGTCGGGACCCAGAAGGCGGTCGGGCTCCTCGCCACGCCAAGATGGGACACCGCACTGCTCGCGGAGCTTTCCCAGGTCATGATCGACGCGTCGATTTGCGGGCTGGGGCAGGCAGCGCCCAATCCGATCACCTGCGTCATCAAGTATTTCCCTCAGGAACTGGCCGAATGAACGCTCCGTATGAAAAAGCGGTCGACGTGCAGCGCACAGAGTTTCGACTGAACGGAGTCGAGCTCCGCGCCGAGCGCGGTGAGACGATCATCCAGGCGGCGAAGCGTCACGGCGTCGATATCCCGCATCTTTGCTACAAAGAAGGCATGCGCGCCGACGGCAATTGCCGCGCGTGCATGGTCGAGATCAAGGGAGAGCGCGTGCTTGCGCCGTCGTGCTGTCGCGCACCGACGGCAGGGATGGAAGTTTCGAGCGACAGCCCACGCGCGGTGCACGCGCAAAAGCTGGTGATCGAAATGCTGGCCGCGGACGTGCCGCAGAGGGTTTACAAGCTCGACTCGGAGCTGGATTATTGGAAGCGATGGCTGAAGGTCGGTGTGCCGCGCTTCGAGGCGCGCGCGCAGCCGCCTTCCGACCTCTCGCATCCGGCGATGGCGGTCAATCTCGACGCCTGCATCCAGTGCACGCGATGCGTGCGCGCCTGTCGCGAAGAACAGGTCAACGACGTGATCGGCTACGCGTTTCGCGGCGCGAGCTCGCAGATCGTGTTCGATCTTTCCGACCCGATGGGCGCATCGACGTGCGTCGCGTGCGGCGAATGCGTGCAAGCCTGCCCGACGGGCGCGCTCGCGCCGGCGCACGACGCCTATCTCGTTCCGGTGGACAAGACCGTCGCGTCGGTGTGTCCCTATTGCGGCGTGGGCTGCCAGCTCACGTATCACGTCGCGGACAATCACATCGTGCGCGTAGAAGGGCGTGACGGGGTGGCCAATCGCGAGCGGCTTTGTGTCAAGGGGCGCTTCGGCTTCGACTACGTTCATCACCGTCAGCGTCTGACCAAGCCGCTGATCCGGAAGCCGGGAATGCCGAAATCCGCCGATTTCGTGATGGACCCGGACAATGCGCTGTCGGTGTTCCGCGAAGCGAGCTGGGAAGAGGCGCTCGACCTGGCCGGTGGTGCGCTGCGCGGCATTCGCGATGCTCGGGGCCCAAGGGCGCTGGCGGGGTTCGGATCGGCGAAGGGATCGAACGAGGAGGCCTACCTGTTTCAGAAGCTCGTCCGAACCGGTTTTGGCTCGAACAATGTCGATCATTGCACGCGGCTCTGCCACGCATCCAGCGTCGCCGCGCTCCTCGAAGGCATCGGCTCGGGCGCGGTATCGAATCCGGTCATGGACGTCATGCTCTCCGACGTGATCCTGCTCATCGGCGCCAATCCGGTCGTGAACCACCCGGTCGCGGCAACGTGGATGAAAAACGCCGTCAAGCGCGGGACCAGGCTCATTCTCGCCGATCCCCGGCGCTCCGAGCTTGCGCGCCACGCGACGCACTACCTGCAGTTCAAGCCCGATACCGATGTCGCCTTGCTGAACGCGATGATGCACACGATCATCGAAGAGGGCTGGGTTCAGCAGAGTTTTGTCGCGGACCGTACCAACGGCTTCGAGGCGCTCAAGGCCAACGTCGCCGGCTACAGCCCGGAGGCGATGGCGCCGCTGTGCGGCGTTCCCGCGACGATCATTCGCGAGGTGGCGCGCCTCTACGCCACGTCGCGCTGTTCGATGATCCTGTGGGGCATGGGAATCTCACAGCATATCCACGGAACCGATAACGCGCGCTGCCTGATCGCGATGGCGATGATGACCGGGCAGATCGGCCGGCCGGGAACGGGGCTGCATCCGCTTCGCGGACAGAACAACGTCCAGGGGGCGAGCGACGTCGGCTTGATCCCGATGATGTTTCCCGACTACATGCGGGTCGACAACCAGGACGTGCGTGCGCGCTTCGAAGCGGTATGGGGCACCAAGCTCGATCCGGTACCCGGGCTCACCGTCGTGGAAATCATGAACGCCGTGCACGCCGGGGAAATTCGCGGCATGTACATCATGGGCGAAAATCCGGCGATGTCCGACCCCGATGTCAGTCATGCACGCCAAGCCTTGTCGGAGCTGGAAATGCTGGTGGTCCAGGATATCTTCCTGACCGAGACCGGTTATCTCGCCGACGTCATCCTGCCCGCTTCCGCCTTCCCGGAGAAAACCGGCACCTTCACCAACACCGATCGCGCGGTGCAGCTCGGCCGCCAGGCGCTCGAGCCGCCGGGCGATGCGCGCCAGGATCTGTGGATCATCAATGCCATGGGCAGGCAGCTCGGACTCGATTGGCACTACGAGCATCCGAGCCAGGTGTTCGAGGAAATGCGCCGGACCATGCCGTCGATTGCAGGGATCACGTGGGACCGCCTGGAGCAGGAATCCGCCGTCACGTACCCGTGCGAGCACGAAGGCGACCCCGGCGAGCGCGTGGTGTTCACCGAAGATTTTCCAACCGCGACCGGAACCGGCCGATTCGTTCCCGCGCAGATCATTCCTGCCGCGGAGCGGCCCGATACGCAATATCCTTTTGTGCTGATCACCGGCCGCCAGCTCGAGCATTGGCATACCGGCAGCATGACCCGGCGCACCGAGGTTCTGGACAGCATCGAGCCGGCGCCGGTTGCGTCGCTTCATCCCGACGATCTTCGGGCCCTGGGTGTCGCAGCGGGGGGCGTGATTACGGTGGCCTCGCGGCGCGGCAGCGTCACGCTCTTCGCGCGTGCGGATGACGGCACGCCGAGAGGGGCGGTGTTCATTCCGTTCTGTTTCTACGAAGCCGCAGCGAATCTGCTGACCAACCCGGCGCTCGATCCTTTCGGCAAGATTCCGGAGTTCAAGTATTGCGCGGTACGGGTCAGCGCCGGCGGCGCCGTGGACCCCGGTCAGGGCTATAACGAGTCGTCCGAGACCATGGCGACTTGAGGCTGCCCCGGCCGGGCATCGATCATTGAAAGGCAACGCCGACCGGCTCGAAGGACGCGGGTGGCTCCGCTACTGTATCTGGGGGCCTTGCGCCCATATACTGCGAGTGCGTTACGAACCAATTATTTAGGAGGATCTGATGAACATAAACCGCCGCAGGTTGCTTGCCGGTGCCGCAGCGGGCATTCCGCTCGCATGCGTGGGCTCGCGTGCCTTCGCGCAGACCGCGGGAACGCTGAAGATTTCGCACCAGTTCCCGGGCGCCGTTTCGGCCGACCAGGGAGATTTTCGCGACCGGCTGTGCAAGAAATTTGGCACCGAGGTCGAGAAACGCACGCAGGGCGCGCTCAAGTTCGAGGTGTACCCCAATTCCTCGCTCATGAAGGTGAATACGCAATTTGCGTCGCTGCGCCGTGGCGCGCTCGACATGTCGCTCGTGCCGATTTCCTACGCCGGCGGTGAAGTCGCGGAAGTCAACATCGGACTCATGCCGGCGCTCGTGCCGTCGTATGAGGTGGGAAGCGCCTGGAAGACCGCCGAAGTTGGAAAGATGCTCTCGCAGATGCTCGCCGAAAAAGGCATCGTCATCGTAAGCTGGATCTGGCAGGCGGGCGGCGTTGCCGCTCGCAGCAAGCCACTGGTGACGCCCGACGATGCGAAAGGAATGAAAGTGCGCGGCGGCAGTCGCGAGATGGATATGATGCTGAAGGATGCGGGCGCTTCGGTTCTTACGCTGCCGTCAAATGAAATCTACGCCGCCATGCAGACGGGCGCGATGGACGCGGCGATGACTTCGTCGACCAGCCTGATCTCATTCCGTCTGGAGGAGGTATCCAAGTTCCTGACCAGCGGCCGAGGAAAGTCGTACTGGTTCATGCTCGAGCCCTTGCTCATATCCAAGCAGGTTCTCGACAAGCTTCCCAAAGGGCAACAGGACGTGATCATGGCTGTCGGGGCGGACTTGGAGAGTTTCGCGTTGCAAAGTGCAAAGGCCGACGATCAGGACGTTTCGCAGGTGTATGCCAAGGCCGGAGCGAAAGTGTTCGACCTCGACGATGCAACGCTCAAAAAGTGGCAGGTGATCGCCCGGGGCAACGCCTGGAAGGACTACGCGGCGAAGAGCGAAGGATGCGCCAAACTGCTGGCGGCGGCCGAGAAATTGCTGTGAGCCCCGGCGGTGATCTTCTTACCGAAGCCGATATCGCCGTAGCAAAGCACCAGGAAACTGGCGGCGAGTCGCGGGGACCGCTCGGGCCGCTCGCTCGCTTGATGGCTGGAATAAATCGCGTCACGGTCGTGTTCGGCATGATCGCGCTTCTCGTCGCGGCCGCAATCCTGACGTACAGCGTTTTCTCCCGATATTTTTTCAAGGCAGCCACCGACTGGCAGGACGAAGCAGCCGTCTTCTGCATCGTCGGCGCTGTTTTTCTAAGCGGCGCGTATGTCCAGTCGTGTCGCGGCCACATCGGTATCGAGGCGATTGCCTCGATATTGCCGCCCGCCGTCAATCGCGCCCGCGCATTGATCGTCGATGCTTTGTCATTTTTCTTTTGCAGCTTCTTCGCGTGGAAGTCCTGGACGCTCTGGCACGAAGCGTGGGTGGACAAGATGACCAGCTCATCGTCATGGGCGCCGCCGCTCGCGATTCCGTACGGTCTGATGTCCGCGGGTATGTCGCTTCTTGCGTTGCAGCTCTTGCTGCAGCTCGCCTCGCATTTCGTAAGCGGAAGCAGGCAGCGATGAGCATGCTCGCGCTCGGCGTGCTGTTCGGCGGGGTAACGCTGCTGGTGATGTTCTCCGGCATGCCGATTGCTTTTTCGCTTGGCTTCGTCGCCATCGGGTTCATGTATTTTTTCATGCCGGCCTCGTCGCTGGACACGGTGACGCAGAACGTCTACGAGGAGATGGCAAGCATCACGCTGCTGTCGATTCCCTTGTTTATCCTCAAGGGAGCCGCGATCGGCAAGTCCGCCGCCGGCAAGGACCTGTATTCGGCGATGCACGCGTGGATGCAGCGCATTCCAGGCGGGTTGGGGATCGCCAATGTGTTCACCTGTGCGCTATTTGCGGCGATGGCGGGTTCGAGCCCGGCGACATGCTCCGCGATTGGAAGCGCCGGCATCCCCGAAATGCGCAAACGCGGGTACTCGCCGGGCTTCGCGGCGGGCATCATCGCCGCCGGAGGGACGCTCGGCATCCTCCTGCCGCCGTCGATCACCATGATCCTTTACGCCGTCGCGGCCGAGCAATCGCTTGGCAGGCTCTTCCTGGCGGGGATCGGACCCGGCATCCTGCTGGTCGCGCTGTTCTCGCTGTACGCTGCGTTCCGGTTTCGGAGGGAGTACCGCGCAGCCCATCGCGCCTACGAGCAGCACGGCAAGAGATCGGCGTACCTGGACGAGCAGATATTCACGCTGCGGCAAAAAGTCGAGATGCTGCCGCGCGTGCTCCCGTTCGTGATTCTCCTCATAGGCGTCATGGTTGCGCTTTACGGCGGGTTCGCGACGCCTTCCGAAACCGCGGGCCTCGGCGCAGTCCTGGCCTTGGTGCTTATCGCGGTGGTGTACGGAATCTGGCGGCCGAGGGATCTGCGGCCCATTTTGCTGTCGACGCTGCGCGAATCGACCATGCTGATGTTCATCATCGGCATGTCGCTGCTGTTCTCCTACGTCATGAGCTACTTGCGTATCAGCCAATCGGCGGCCGAGTGGATCGTCGCATTGCACCTTTCCAAATGGGTGCTGCTGGCAATGGTATTGTTCTTCGTCATGGTGCTGGGCTTCTTTCTTCCGCCCGTGAGCATCATTCTGATGACGGTTCCGATCATCCTTCCGCCGCTCAAGGTCGCTGGATTCGATCTTGTCTGGTTCGGCATCGTCATGACCATCGTCATGGAAATGGGCCTGATCCATCCACCGGTAGGCCTGAACATTTTCGTGATCAAGAATATCGCACCCGACATACCGCTTGCCGACGTCGTCTGGGGAGTGCTGCCGTTCGTCGGCCTCATGTTCATCGCTATTTTTCTGATTTGCGCCTTTCCCGGCGTCGCGACTTCCTTTCCCGACATGGTGATGGGGTCGGGGCGCTGACCCGTATCAGGCGGCCCCCGCGCCGCGCCCAGCGGCGTAGAGCCGTCCCGCTTGCTCGGCGCGATCGGCGAGTAGCCGCGCCGCGTTCGCAACGCAATCTTCCAGGGTCATCGGCCCATCTGCCAGCGAAAAGCAGCCGGCAAAATGGCGCGAGAGCTCCGGCAACGCGGTGCGATCGATGCCGCCGGAGATCAGCGTCGTGGGAATGCCCACCGCGGCGCCGCGGCGCGCGACGATGAGCGGCGTCTTGCCCAGCAGCGTTTGCGCGTCGGTGCGGCCTTCGCCGGTGATGACCCAATCGGCACCCTGGATTGCCGCATCGAGCCCGATCAGATCGGCGACGACCTCCGCCCCGAAGCGCACTTCGCCGCCAAGCAATTGAAGCGCAAAACCAAGACCGCCGGCGGCGCCCGCGCCGGGCCGGTCGCGAGCGGTTTTTCCCAACGCTTTCTCAACCAGTGCCGCGAAGCGCGCGAGCCCCGCGTCGAGCTCGCCGATGCGCTCCGGGCGCACCCCTTTTTGCGGGCCGAAAGTTGCAGTGGCTCCACGAGGACCGGCAAGCACGTTGTCGACATCGGACATGATGGTGATGGTCGCGCGCCGCAGGCGCGGATCGAATCCCTCTGCATCCACCGTGGCGAGGTTCGCGAGGCCTTCGGGCGTCGCGTGCACCGCGCGTCCCTTCGCGTCGAGCAGTCGCAAGCCCAGCGCGGCCAGCATTCCCGCGCCGGCATCGTTGGTGCTCGTGCCGCCCAATCCGACCATGAACTCCAGCAGCCCGGCATCGAGGAGCTTGGCCATCAGCTCGCCGACGCCGCGCGTGCTGCGCCGCTCGACGTCGATGGCGGTGCCGTCAGGATCGGTGAGGCCGACGATTTGCGCGGCTTCGATGATCGCGATCTTGCCCTCGCCGACGATCCCGTAGCCTGCTTCGACAGTCTTGTCTGCGGCGCCAGCGACGCGGGCGGTCAGGCGTTGCCCGCCGCGCGAGAGCACCGCGTCGAGCGTTCCTTCGCCGCCATCGGCCATCGGACACAGGCGCAGGTCCGCGTCGGGCCAAACTCGGCGCAAGCCCTCGGCGATGGCCGAGGCCCCATCCGACGCCGCGACCGACCCTTTGAAAGAATCGGGCGCGATGACGATAACGGGAGGATGGGCGCGCATGCGCGTCGGCTATGATGAAAGCGGGTTAAAGCGGCTAGGACCGAATAAGCGCGGCCGACAGTGAAGAAGCTGCGCCGTCATGGTATCAGTCCGACCTGCTGGAGAAAGTGATGCGTAGCCAAGGGCTCGTTTCGGCGCTTGTATTGACCGCGATCGCATTGGCCGTTGGCGCGGACCGCGCGTTTTGCGCCGCGGATTATGTCCGCGAGGCGCGCCTGGCGCAGGAGATCGTGCCGGCGATCGTCGTCGGCGACGCCGTCTATCTCGCGACCGCGCGGCAGCCTCGAGTGCTCGCGATCTACGCCGATGCGAGTTCACCGGCGATTGTCAAAGCCGCGGTCATCGTCGTCCACGGCGTGGGAGTGCATCCCGACTGGGCCTTGATCAACGGACTTCGCACTCGGCTCGCGGAAGCCGGGATGCCGACGCTTTCGGTACAGATGCCGGTGCTCCCGGCGGATGCGCCGCGCGAGCAGTACGCAACGCTGTTCCCCGAGTCCAGCGATCGTCTTGCCGCCGCCGCTGCCTATCTTCGCGAGCGCGGCGCGGAGCGGATCGCCATCGTCTCGCACAGCATGGGCGCATCGATGGCCGATGCGTATCTTTCCTCTTCATCGGCGGTGAAATTGGCAGCCTGGGTGCCGATCGGCATGCTGAAACCGTTCGGTTCGCGGCCGGACATGCCGGTGCTCGATGTGATCGCCGAGCACGATTTTCCGCAGGTGCTGGATATCGCGCCGAAGCGCGCCGCGACCCTTCCACGCGATGGCTGCTCGAAACAGGTGTTCATCGCCGGCACCGATCACTATATGGAGAACCGGCAAAAGGAGCTGGTGGCGGCGATCGTGCCATTCCTCGCCCGCGCGTTTGCCGGTCAGTGCTGACCGCTCACCACGAGCGCTACTCAGCGCGCTAAATCACTGCCGATGCGTTGCCCTGCTCAGCCTATCGTTCACCGCGACCCATTCGGGGCCGTCGGGCGGCGCCTCGATCCAGATCTCGGCGGCACCTCGCGCATCGAGGGTGCGCAAGCTG
>Ga0210402_10002048_pt1 | contig 20054 bp, 17 predicted proteins | sample IncBWC7MmetaG_FD_161055 | JGI IMG/M metagenome (GOLD analysis project Ga0210402, IMG submission 161055) | Forest soil microbial communities from Barre Woods Harvard Forest LTER site, Petersham, Massachusetts, United States - Inc-BW-C-7-M | ecosystem: Environmental > Terrestrial > Soil >... | reverse complement strand
CTCGTCGGTACCGTCGACCTGATATTCCCATCCTACGGTGCATGCTGCAAAATTGAAATTCCCCTCGAGCGAAAGTGAGGCTCATACGCCAGGGCCAGTTTCGGAACACGAATTGCCCTCCTCATTTTACGAAGCTGAGGTACGAGGCGAGCGCGTTGATCTCATGCGGCGGCAATGTGTTCGCTATTCGAGGCATGGGCCCGGCCGCGGCGTGATACCCTTCGCCCCATTGCTCCAATCTCGTTTTCAAGTAGGAATACGCGAGTCCTGCCAATCGGGGAATTTCTCTGACACCCTCGGCATTCGGGCCGTGGCAAACGAGGCAGGAGACAATGTTGGAATCTGGAATGCCCAGCTCATAGATCTTTTTTCCTACGGCCGTGAGCTCAGGGTCTCCGTCATTGGCGGCCCTCGGGAGTAGCGTCGAAAAATAAGTTGCGAGATCGCGCGCGGACTGCGGGCTGAGATTGGCCACGGCGTTCCACATATTGTCTTTCGAAAGCGGATTGTCTCTTGTGTGCCTCTTAAAGCTCACAAGCTGATTGAACATGTACTGGGGTTTCTGTCCGGCCAATCGCGGCGCAGTCGCAAATCCTTGGGCCGACGTACCGTGGCACCAGGTACAATTGTGGACCGGGACGCGCTCGCCTGCTACCAGGGGACCGCCCGCACAAAAGGAAATCGCCAAGATCGCGATTTTGGACTTGGTGAGTTTTATGATCCGCATTCTCGCACCATCACAAAGCCGGCAAAATGTAAGATCGTCGGATTTACTTCAGATAACTGAGGTAGGCCGCAATGGCGGCAATCTGCGATTGGGTCAAGTTATGCGCCGTCGGCGCCATGATGGCCGATGTGTCGTCTCTGCTCCCACCCTGGCCGCGCTCTTTGCTCCAGTTCGTCAACTCCTTGACAGTATAGGGGAAGAGCTGACCTGCCAGCCGTGGGATTTCGTCCTGGCCCTTGGCTTCCGGACCATGACATGCCGAGCATGCAGGAACATTCGCTTCGGGTAATCCCTCCTCATAGATTGTTTTACCTGTGGCCACGCGGTCCCTGGGAGCGCCGCCCAACGGTCTTGGATTGAGATCCCTGAAATGCGCGGCCAAATCCGATACCATCGATGGGCTCAGGGCATGCGCCACGTTGAACATGACAGGGTTTGTTCGTCTGCGTTCGATAAAGGCCCGCAGTTGATTCTCGATATACTTGGATTGCTGTCCCGCGAGTCGTGGCATGGGAAAATATCCGCTATAGCCCTCACCCGACAGCCCGTGGCAGGTCTTGCAATATTCCAACTTGGCCTGAACGCCGTGCGTGGAATAAGCGGCCGTGCCTCTCTCATGCGCGTGACCCGCCGCCGCAAAGACGGGCGCGAAGCCGATCGCCAGGAAACTCGCGAGAACTGCCGCCACCCCGACCGCGGCGGCGAGCCCGCAATGCCAAGAGGCGAGAAGGAAACGACCGCGATCACCTCTCATCGTACACCATCCAATTCCCTCACGATAATCGTGCGGGACACACAGACTGCCCCTAAGAGGGCATAGGGAGGCTAATTTATGATAGCCCAAGATCACGAGTCCCGCTAAGCTAACACGGATGACCGCTCATATTTCGTCGAGATGATGCGTTTCCGCAACACAAGGCGAACGAGCGCGGGCCTATGACCTGACGTGAGGATCAAGATCTCGACGCCGTGCAGGAGGCGCCGCCATCCGGCCGGCCGTGGTCGGAGCAGATGGTGTGCCGGTGCCGGCCTATGTCCGTGATTTGAATCAAGGTGGCAGTGTCGATCTTGGCGTAATATAAAAAGCTATGGAGTCCGGATCATGAAAATCATCGGCTTGCAATTAATGTTGCCAGCGGCATTCCTCGTAATTGTTTTCGCCGGGACCGGTCGTGCGGAAGAGCGCAGTGTCGTCTCGAGTAAGGACTTTGAGGCCAAGATCCAATATTGCAAAACCTGCCACGGGCTGTCGGGCCAAGGTTTTCGTGGAGCATATCCAATGCCGCGACTCGCGGGACAGCAACCCGAATACATTGAGAATCAATTGCGGGCCTTCATTGAACGCAGGCGAACGAACCCCGTCATGTTCAACGTGGCACATGTATTGAGCCCGTCGATGGTATCGGCCTTGGCTACGCATTTCAAAGACCTCGATCCGAAGCCGTTGCGCGGCGCTCCAATAGAACTCGCGGCCGCGGGCAAGAAAATCTATCAAGAGGGTGTTTCCGGCACCGATGTTCCTCCATGCGCGTCTTGCCACGGCCCAGAGGCTAAAGGCCAGGGCGTATTTCCGCGGCTGGCAGGTCAGCTCCATGACTACATGCTGAAAAAACTGGTGAACTGGAGCAAAGAGCGCGGTCAGGATCTGGCAAAACCGGACACATCAGCGATCATGGAACCAATCGCCCATAGCTTGACCGAGCCACAAATTGCAGCGGTCGCGGCCTATCTCAGCTATCTGGAGTAGTTCCGTTAAGTTATCGGTCGCGGCGGAAAGGTTTGCGCCGTTGCCGGATTTGAACGTGACCAGTGTTGCGGTCAACGCGATGTCGACAATCAGGCCTTGCCTGGTGATTGGCGCAAGCACAGACTGCGACAAGACGGTTTCGCCCACACTCATCGCTCTCATGACGCCGGCCGGATCACGAATCTGCCGGAGCTGCGCGCTTCGCAACTATGCCCTGTTCCGGCCCGCGCAGCGGACGTTCCTCCATAAAGATCAACGTCACCAGCGATGCCACCAGAAATGCCTCGGCCGCAACGAAAACCCAACGGAACACGGAGGCGAAATCAAAGCCGGAACTCGCCGCGTTCCCCACCACGGCGGCGGCGCTACCTCCCCGCGCGAGCGTAACCCCCAGTCCGGCAAGCAGAATAGCCCCCATGACGGCGACCGCAAAAGCGCTTGCAAGGGCCCGGAAGAAGTTCATGGCGCCCATGGCCACGCCGACTTGATGATTCGGCACGGCGTTCTGGATCGAGACGGTGCATACCGGAAACACCGTGCCTACCGCGATGCCGACGAGACTCATGATGACGATCACGCCCCAGAGTGCAAGCGCAGGCTGCCAGATCAGCAATCCAAGCCCCGCAATACCGACCGCGAGGCCCACCACCGGAACCCATTTGTATCTGCGCATGTGCAGCATGGCGCGGCCGGAGAGGATCGAGCCCGGTGTGGTGAGTGCGAGCGGGACGAGCGCCAGCCCGGAATCACTCGCGGAAAGATGGTGGACGAACTCGTAATAGAGCGGCACGAAGATCACCAATCCGATCGATGCCCCCATCGCGAAAGAATTGGCCGCAGTGCCCGTATACATGATCGGCTCGGCCATGACGGATAGCGGCAGAAACGGCTCGGGCGCACGGACCAGCCACCAGCCGAGCGCGAGCGACAGCATACCGGAGCCCACAACAAGGGCGATGATGGGCGCCGACAGCCAAGGGAACCGCGTTCCTCCCCAGGTCAGTGCGAGAAGCAGTGAAACCGCAGCCGCCATCATGAGGCCCGCTCCCGGGATATCGAGCCTGTGCCGGCGGTCGTGGCGCGGCAGCTTCTCCAGCCTCGTGTACGTCATCACGGCCGCCGCAAGCGCAAGCGGCAGGTTGATCCAGAAGATCACCGACCAATGAAAGTGCTCGGAGAGGACGCCGCCAAGAATCGGACCGCCGACCCCGGAGGTAACCCAGACGATCGCCATGTAGGCCTGGTAGCGCCCGCGCTCGCGCGGCGCAATGGCGTCGGCCATGATCGCCTGCGCCACCGGCAGAATGCCGCCGCCCCCGATCCCTTGGAGGGCACGGCCCAGAATGAGCGACAGCATGTCGGGCGCCAGCGCACATGCGGCCGAGCCTACCGCGAAAATTCCGATGCTGGCGAGCATGACGGCGCGGCGTCCGTGGATGTCGCTTAACTTGCCGTAAAGCGGCGCAACGGCCGTGGACGTCAGAAGATACGACGTGACGATCCACGGCAGGTTTTCGAGATCGTTGAAATAGCGCCCCATGGTCGGCAGCGCAGTAGCCACGATCGTCTGGTTGAGGGCCGCCAAAAAGACCGTCAGCATGAGGCCGACAAATATCGTGCGCGCCTCGGCGGGCGTCAGTGTGCGCGTCTTTTCAGCCGCGGGCGCGCCGGCAAACAGTGCGCCGGACATTTCACCGTGCGCCGCTGCGACAGGCTTTGCTTCGGATTGAGTCAATTTCACGCGCAACGCTAGCCGATTGCGATGACGCACGCGAGTCGATCGATCAAATGAAAGCGTAGGATGGGCTGAGCGCAGATTTACTCGTCAGCATCGCGCTGAGGGCGTCATGGGTTTCGCAAAGAGGTCAACCCATCACCGGCGAACCGGCGCGCCGGCGCTCAACCCAATCCGATCTTGCGAAATGCTCGGCTGATCCACGAACCGTTGTTCTCCTGCGGTTCGAAGCCTTGGCCTTTCACCATCTGGTAGGCATCCTTGTACCAAACGCTATCGGGAAAATTATGCCCGAGCACGGCGGCGGCGGTCTGGGCTTCCGGAACGATCCCTAGCGTCATGTAACACTCGGTGAGGCGCATCAGGGCTTCCTCGACATGGCGCGTAGTCTGATACCGCGTCACCACGACCTTGAACCGGTTGATGGCGCCGATGAAATTCTTCTTGCTCTCGTAATAACGGCCGATTGTCATTTCCTTGGCGGCGAGTTGATCGCGCCCGCCTTCGACCTTGCGCCGCGCACTTGCAGCGTATTCGGTATCGGGGAATTTGCGGACCACCTCTTCGAGCGCTGCGATTGCCCGCTCAGTACGTCCCTGGTCGCGGCTGACATCGGGAATCTGGTCGAAATAGGAAGCGCCGACGAGATACATCGCATAGGCTGCGTCCGGCGTGCCCGGATGCAGCGAAATATAGCGTTTCGCGGCTGAAATCGATTCCTCGTAGTTGCGGGCCTCATAATAGGAGTAAGCCGACATTAGCAAGGATTTGCGAGCCCATTCCGAGTACGGGTGTTGACGGTCGACTTCCTCGAACTTCTTGGCCGCAGCCTTCGAATCACTCTTCTCGTTGAGGAGATAGACGCCCTCATTATAGAGCTTGTCGGCCGGTTCGTCTGGCAACACCTCGTCCTTATCGCCGAAAAGGCTCCAGGTGCTGCAGCCGGCCACGAAGGCCAACATCGGCAATATCAGCAACATCCGCATCAACGTTGCCATTGCACTGTCTCGGCGGGCCCCACGAACACCAGCGGCAACAAGATCATTCCGCATGACGAATCGATGACCCCCATGCCGGCGCCGAGCGCGCGGCGCACATTGCGTTTCAGCACAAAAACCCAATAGCCGAAAAGACTTCGCCTGTGCAACCCTTAAGCAGACATTCGGCCCGGAATGTGGCAGGCTATGTTTCCAACGAACGGGTCTTCCGCTCAAGAAACGTCCGGTCCAAACACCGGAACCGCAAGGGTAGCGGCGATGTCGGCCTGACCGCGACGGCGGCGGGCGACGCGATCGGCGACCTGATGCGGCGCCTGACTGGCGAATCGGCCGGCATCGACCGTGGTCCAAGCGGTCGGGTCGGCCATCAAGGTGCAAAGCACCGCATGGTTTAGCTTGTGGCCACCGCGGATGGAGCGGTAGGCCCCGATCAAGGGCAGACCCGCCAGGGCGAGATCGCCAATAGCATCAAGCGCCTTGTGACGCACGAATTCATCAGCAAAACGCAAGCCTTCAACATTTAGCACCCGGTCTTGCGCGACCACGACCGTATTGTCGAAGGTAGCGCCGAGCGCATAGCCGGCGTTCCACAGCTTGGTGACGTCGTCCATAAAGCCGAAGGTGCGGGCACGGGCGACTTCTTTTCGGAACGACTCGGGCGTGACATCAAGGGAGACCGCCTGCCGGCCGATCAGCGGATTGTCGAAGGCAATTTCCACTTCGAGGCGAAAACCCTTCGGGTAAGGCCGCAGCTCACCGAAGCAGTCGCCTCTGGCAACTCTCACGGGCTTTAGAATCTGGATATAACGGCGCGGCGCCGGAAGAGTCACGATGCCGGCCTGTTCGATCGCCGCCACAAAAGGGGCGGCACTTCCGTCCATGATCGGGACTTCGGGGCCGTCGATTTCGATAATGGCGTTGTCGACACCAAGTCCGGACAGCGCGGCGAGTACATGTTCCGCGGTCGAACATAACGGACCTTCGGTGTCACCCAGCACGGTGGCAAACTCAGTGGCCGTAACGGCGCGCACATTGGCACGAACTTCGCGGTCCGGACAGCCGTCAGTTCCGCTGCGAAGGAACGTTATGCCGCAATCGATTTCGGCCGGATGGATTGTCAACGTAACCGGCAACCCTGAGTGAACCCCAATGCCCATCAAGGTCGCACTCTCGCGCAGCGTCGTTTGCCTGGCGGCTTTCATGATCACCGTTCCAACCCCAAATCCCGGCGTTGCCGCAAACCGTCACCGTAATCGGACGCCTACAGCGCCTATCGCGAACCCGTTGCGGCGCGTCTGATTACTGCACGGTTTTGGACATAAGAACGGATGAGCCGCCTAGCTCTCCGCCCCCAACGAGATACCCACATCCCCTCAACTCAAGGTATCTTAGTCGGCCTCACGAATGCCACAACTCACGCTTTTTTACCGATTGTTACTCGGATCCCGCCGGCGTTGCTTCATCGCCGGCCGCGCAAATGCCGCGGCCCGGAGTCCCCCGAACGGAACAAAAATACAGTATAAATTTCAATCCCTTAAGAAAAACCGTCAAACCGTCACAGATTGGCTTGTCGGCGCAAAAAAGCCGGAATATCGAGTTGGTCGTCCTCTGACTGAGAATGCAAGGGAGCGGCGCGACCGCGAATCTCCAGCCCGTGCGGTGCGCTCCGTTTTGCGTATTCAGGCGCTGAATCTGGGCCACGTGATTCGGCGGGCTTTACCGGTCCCCGGGACGCCGGCCGCCCTCGCCCCGCCGCACGCCCCGACTCCTCGGGGCGAACATCGGATTTGCGGTCAAGTTCGTCCTCTCGGCGTCCCAATCCGACCGCAGCCAAACGCTGCAGCAAGGTCAGGCGGCGCTTTTCGGGGTTCTCGGCGTCAATCGGCTCTCCGTGCCGTGCTCGGTATTCGTTCTGGCCAGGCAGCGGCAGTTCCTCGAATGTCGGCATGCGGGGTGCACTCCGATTCATGGGCCGTTCGGGCTGCGGCGGGATGAAGGCCCTGGGCACGGCAGGTTCTGCTGACGGCCCCTGGTTATCGGAAGGCGCAGCGAACACGCCGGGCTTCGTCGGCATCGGCCGGATCGAAACTTCCTCTCCATGAGGAGCCAAGGCTGCGGCCACGGCAGCGGTAGCGGCTTGATCCACCGAAGGCCGCAACACCGTTGGCTGGATCGGCGCGGCCAATCCCGACGCGCCGGAGGGAGTGGCCAATTGGCCCAGTGGCGCCCCCCCGGCGCGGGACGGCTGCTGCCCGGCGCGTTCGATGCGGTCCGCGATCCGCGCATTGTCGGCCTTGAGACGTTGGGCGAGCTCAGCAATGCGCGATTCGTGGTTCTCGCCCGACTTGATTCCGCTCGCAGAGTTCCCCGGCGGCAGCGAGGGCGAACGCGGCGCCGGCGCCACCACGGGACGTGTCTGCGCCGGCGAAACGCCTTGTGCTGGCGGAGAGTGCGCGTCGTCGGTCGCGCCGATATCGACGCCCGTCGCCACCACCGACACCCGGATGATACCGTCGAGGCTCTCGTCGAATGTGGCCCCGACGATGATGTTGGCGTCCGGGTCAACCTCCTCACGGATGCGGGTAGCGGCTTCATCGACCTCATAAAGGGTAAGGTCCTTGCCGCCGGTGATGGAGATCAACAGGCCGCGGGCGCCGCGCATCGACACGTCGTCGATGAGCGGATTGCAGATCGCAGCTTCGGCGGACCGCAGCGCGCGCTTTTCGCCCGATGCTTCGCCGGTTCCCATCATCGCCTTGCCCATTTCACGCATGACGGCGCGGACATCGGCAAAGTCGAGATTGATCAGGCCTTCCTTGACCATCAGGTCGGTAATGCACGCGACCCCCGAATACAGCACCTGGTCAGCCATCGCGAAAGCGTCCGCGAAGGTGGTCTTTTCGTTCGCGACTCGGAACAGGTTCTGGTTCGGAATGATGATCAGCGTGTCGACGGTTTTCTGCAGCTCCAGGATGCCGGCCTCTGCAAGCCGCATGCGGCGCTGGCCTTCGAAATGGAATGGCTTGGTGACAACCCCGACTGTGAGAATGCCGAGATCCCGCGCCGCCTTGGCGACCACCGGCGAAGCGCCGGTCCCGGTGCCGCCTCCCATCCCGGCCGTCACGAACACCATATGAGCGCCCGCCAGGTGATCGCGGATCTCGTCGATCACCTCCTGGGCGGCGGTACAGCCGACATCCGGGTGCGAACCGGCGCCCAGGCCCTCGGTGGCCTGCACGCCCATCTGAATGATGCGTTCGGCGCGCGAGGTGGTCAGCGCTTGGGCATCGGTGTTGGCGACCACGAAATCGACCCCTTGAAGGCCCGCAGCAATCATGTTGTTGACGGCGTTGCCGCCTGCGCCGCCGACGCCGAACACGGTGATCCGCGGCTTCAACTCACGGATGTCGGGAATTTTCAAGTTGATGCTCATGGCTGCCTCTTATGTGCGCGGGCGAATGCACCGCGGCGTGTCGCCGGCCGAGTCGCGGCCAAGTACCCCCCTACCCTCCCTACCCTCCCCCGCATGCGGGGGAGGGTAGGGAGGGGGGCTCCTGTTGGTTAAAAGCTTTCGCGAAGCCATCGTCCGACCCGAGCGATGTAGCCGCCCGCCCCTGCCTTGAGTTGCCGCGTGCGCCGCGGTTTAAAATGTTCCAGGTGCGCGAGCTGCGGATAGACCAGAAGGCCGGCCGCCACAGCGAAAGCCGATCCCTTGGCGACATCCGGCAGCCCCGAAAGGCCCAACGGACGTCCGATGCGGACCGGCCGCCCAAGCATGCGGGCCGCAAGATCGGAAAGTCCGGTGAGCTGACACGCCCCTCCGCTGAGAACCACGCGGCCGCGCGGTTCCGCGGCAAACGGAGAGACCGCAAGACGGTCGCGCACCATCTCCAGGATTTCCTCGGCGCGCGGTTTGACGATGCGGGTCAGCTCCGCCCGCGACACGAAACGTGGCGCTTCACGGTCCTCGCCGCCGACAGTCGGCACTGTGATCATGTCGCGTTCATCCGCTCCTCCGGCCAGCACACTGCCATAGAGCGTTTTGATTCGCTCGGAGTCGTGCACGCTCGTGCCCAAACCGCGTGCAATGTCGAGGGTCACGTGCCGCCCGCCGACCGCAAAGCCGTCGGCATGGATGAAGCGTCCTTCCGCAAAGACGGCCAGCGTAGTGGTGCCGGCGCCCATTTCGACCACCGCCGCCCCGAGATCGGCTTCATCGTCCGCTAGTGTCGCCAAGCTCGCCGCATAGGAACCCGCCACCATGGCTTCGACCATGAGATGGCAGCTCTCAACCGTAAGTAGCAGATTGCGGGCCGGCGCCGCATCCGCCGTAACAACATGCATATCGATCCCGAACGTCGAGGCCAGCATGCCGCGCGGATCCCGCACCCCATGAGCATCGTCAAGGGAAAACCCGATCGGGACCGCATGCACCACGACGCGGCCCTCATGGGCGGATCGACGACTACCTGCGTCTAACACGCGCGCGATATCCCGATCGCTGACCGCAGCGCCCGACATCCTGATGGCGGCGCTCAGGCGCTCGCTGGCGAACCGCCCGGCGGAAATCGAGACGACGACGGATTCAACCTGGCATCTGGCGCTGCGCTCTGCGAGGTCCACTGCATGGCGCAACGCTCCTTCAGCCTCGATGAGGTCGATCACGTTGCCGGCCTTCATGCCAAACGATTCGGTATGGCTAAGGCCGATCACTTCGATCGCGTGGCTGCGTCTTGGCAACACATCCCGGGGCGGTTGCGGCTTGAGCCTCGCAATCAGGCAGGCAATTTTGCTGGTGCCGACATCAAGCGCGACGACAAGCGCAGTGCGGTTCGCCGCCAGCGGCTTCATTTTCGGCGTCAGGCCATAATTGAGCGGGCTCATGCGTTGCCGCCCTTCGGTTTCAGCAGCTTCTTCTTTGCTTCCTCGCGCGCCTGATAGGCGCCGTCGGACAGCCGAACGGTGATGCGGTCGGCCAGCCTGAGATCGATGGCAGTGATGTCCCGGCTCGACAGCTTAGTGGTCCGCTCCAAGGCGGCAAGCTGATCCAATGCCTGCTCGACATCGAATTCCGGAAGGCGGACATCGACGCCGTTATTCAGTCGCAGGTTCCAACGCCGCTCAGCGACAAAGACCGAAGCGCGCACGTTGGCGCGCAATTCGGGCCGGCGATCGAGCATGGCAAGAAATTCACTGGCACGGGTCTCGGCACCGGTGCCGACCACGAGCGGCAGGTCCGCGTAGCGCCTCAATACGTATGGTTCGAGCACGGTGCCATCGGCCGCAATGACGCCCACACGCCCGGCCTTCTGCCACAACGCAAAAGCTTTTCGTTCCGAAATGGAAATGGCGACACGGTCGGGCAACAGCTTCTGGACCGTCGCTTCCGCGACCCACGGATTGGTCAAAAGTCGCGCACGGGCGTCGGCAACATCGAAGAACAACAGCGAGGCGCGGCCGGTAACCCCGGCGCCCGCGAGAATTTCCTCGCGGCTTAGATGCTTCTCGCCGGCAATGGCCACCGCCGCAATTTTGAACCCGGCCGCATTGGCCGTCATGTCACGGACATCTTTGAAAAGGTCGACGATCTTTCCGGCTTGACCGCCACTGACCGCACCGTAACCCGCGCTAGCGGCGATCATGAGCATCGTGGCAACGAGGCCGGTATGTCGCGGCACCAGCGACATCGTGCTGGCCGCGCGATCGAGAAAACGCGCAAGGCGGTGCGATCGTCCGGAAAACTCTAATATGCGTGCATCCCAGCGCCGTTCAGCACGGCGGCGATGCGATACGGCCGTCGCGACTCCGGCCTTGGTCGACCGTAGCCACGTGGTCTCACTCAGCGATTCAGCGAAGCGTCCTCCACCATCCATCTAACCAGCTCTTCAAACGTGATGCCGGCCTCAGCAGCAAGCTCCGGCACAAGCGAGGTCTCCGTCATACCGGGCTGGGTGTTGACCTCAAGGCAAACCAAGCCTTGGGGCCCGTCCATGCGTTCGTCGTAACGAAAATCCGCACGACTTACCCCTCGACAACCTAGCGCCTGATGCGCCAGCAGAGCCAGTCTTCGGACCTCTTGGTAAACATTTGGTTTAATTGGTGCCGGAAGAAGGTGTTTAGACCCTCCGGGAGCGTATTTCGCTTCATAGTCATAGAATTTCACGGCCGGGACGATCTCGATGACGCCCAACGCCTTGTCGCCCAGAACCGCACAGGTCAATTCCTTGCCCGCGATGTAGCGCTCGCAGAGCAGGCGCTCGCCATACGGCCAGTCGTGGCGGGTGAGTTCCTGGGGCGGGTGGGAATGAGCCCGCGTGACGATAAACACCCCGACGCTGGAGCCTTCGGCGATCGGTTTGATCACATATGGTGGCTGTAGCACATGTGACTTCGCGGCCTCCCGGCGCGACACCACGATCCCGTCAGGTACTGCCACGCCGGCATTTGCAATTACGACTTTGGCGACGTCCTTTTGCATCGCGAGCGCCGAGGAAAGCGTGCCGGAATGACTGTATGGAATCTCCAGAATTTCGAGCATGCCCTGGATAGTGCCGTCCTCGCCCGGGCGGCCGTGCAGGAGATTAAGCGCGACGTCCGGTTTGAGGTTCGCGAGCACACCCGCAATGTCGCGCGCGACGTCGACGCGCGTGACCCGATAACCATTACGCTCAAGCGCGTCGGCGCAGGCCTTGCCGGAACGCAGCGACACCTCACGCTCGGCCGACCAGCCGCCCATCAGAACTGCGACGTGCTTCGACTTGCTCATCATCTCTCTTTCAGTGGCGCCTGAACGGAGCCGAACAGGAATGCGGAAACCGTCATAGAGCCACGCCAGGCAGCGAAACATGTCCGGCTCGGCCCGGCCCTTAAAAGTCTGCCGCACGACGTCGCGAGCAATGCCCTCGACGTGATGGATGCCCTACATATAAAGCGATTCGAGCCCGAACGTGTCGCGGGTATCCGTGTCATTCTTGCGACGCACCTCCAACAAGACGTCGATGCCCCGGCAAGCAACGTCATGATGATGCGGAGAGGCTTGCCATATGCTGCGGCCTTAAACCGGCTTGGCCACGCCGATCCGCTTGATCTCCCATTCGAACTCGACGCCTGACGTTTCCCGGACGCGCGACCGTACCGCCTCGCCGAGCGTCTCAATGTCGGCTGCGCTGGCTCCGCCCCGGTTGACGAGAAAGTTGCAATGCAGCTCCGACACCTGAGCGGCCCCCACCGTCAAGCCACGGCATCCCGCCGCGTCGATGAGCTGCCACGCCTTGTGACCGGGTGGATTTTTGAAAGTCGAGCCGCCAGTCCGGCTTTTGATCGGCTGGGTGGTTTCGCGGCTTTCGGTGATCTTATCCATCTCGGCGGCGATGACAGCCGGATCGCCGGGCGTCCCCTGGAATAGAGCTTCGGTGAATATCACGTCGTTGGATGCGCCGCAGTGGCGATAGGCGTAATGCATTTGAGCGTTGGAAAACGTACATATTCGGCCGCCGCGATCGACGCCACGGACCGCAACCAGCACGTCCTTAATTTCGCCCCCGTAGGCACCGCCGTTCATTCGCAGCGCGCCGCCGATAGCGCCCGGAATGCCGCGCAGAAACGAAAGCCCGGCAATTGCGGCCTCCTGGGCGGTGCGCGCCACTTTCACGTCGGGCACCGCGGCGCCGGCCCGAATGCGGGCGCCTTCCTCCGCTACAACGTTGCTGAATCCCCGGCCAAGCCGGATCACCACACCGGGAACGCCGCCATCGCGGACAATGAGATTGGAACCGAGGCCGATGACGGTGACAGAAATTTCCGGATCGAGATGCGTCTGGAAGTACGACAGATCCTCCTCGTCTTGCGGCATGAACAGAACCTGCGCCGCCCCGCCCACCCGGAACCATGTAAACTCGGCGAGGGACTGGTTGGCGATGAGCCGCCCGCGCAGGCCGGACATACGGGCACGCAGATCAGGGACGATATCGGGAAAATCCAATTCTTGACTCATCCTCAAAGACATAAAGATGAAATCTTTCCGCGCCAGCCCCGATCCGGAGGAGCGCACTTGCGCGCATCTGGAATGGCTTGCCTGCGAGTAGGCGCGGGATCGCAGCGAGCCCAGTCCGTGCATCCACAATTCAAGACCCGCCCGTTCGTTGCTCGTCAGGGATTGGGTCAGAAGTGATCACGCCGCAGCGCCCAGCGCCGCCAGTTCGCCCGGCAGAGCGTAAGCCCATTGGGTGATGCTGCCGGCACCGAGGCAGACCACGTAGTCGCCCGGGCGCGCAATGTTCTTTACCAGACTCGCAAGCTGCTGCGGATCGTCGAGCCCCAGCACGTGGCGATGCCCCCGCGCCCGCATGCCGGCGATCAGGCTGTCGCGGTCCGCGCCCGGGATCGGCGCCTCGCCGGCCGAATACACATGAGCCACGATCACGCTGTCGGCGTCGTTGAAGCAGGTGCAGAACGGCTCGAACAGCGTATGCAGGCGGGTGTAGCGATGCGGCTGCACCACGGCGATGACCTGGCCTTTGGTGGACTCGCGCGCGGCGCGGAGCACCGCCGAAATCTCGACCGGATGGTGGCCGTAGTCGTCGATCACCGTGATGCCGTTCCAGGCGCCGGTGCGGGTGAAGCGGCGGCGCACCCCGCCGAAGTCGGAAAGCGCCTTGCGGATCAGCGTATCGGAGATGCCGAGATGATGCGCAACTGCGATGGCGGCCGTGGCGTTGAGGGCATTGTGGCGACCGGGCATCGGCAGGGTCAGGTTTTCGATGGTGTGGATATCGTCGCCGGCGCGGTCTCGGAACGTCACTGAAAAACGCGAATTACCGTTCGCATGATCGAGCCCGATCAGGCGCACGTCGGCCTGCGGGTTCTCCCCATAAGTAACGATGCGGCGATCCTCGATACGACCGACCATGGTCTGCACCACCGGATGATCGGTGCACATCACCGCGAAGCCATAGAACGGAACGTTCTCCACGAACCCCTGAAACGCCGCCTGCACCGCATCGAAGGTCTTGAAGTGATCGAGGTGTTCGGGATCCACGTTGGTGACGATGGCGATGTCGGCAGGCAGTTTGAGGAAAGTGCCGTCGGATTCGTCGGCCTCAACCACCATCCAGTCGCCGGCGCCGAGGCGGGCATTGGTGCCGTAGGCATTGATGATGCCGCCGTTAATGACGGTGGGGTCGAGGCGGCCGGCGTCGAGCAGCGCCGCCACCAGCGACGTCGTGGTGGTCTTGCCGTGAGTGCCGGCGATCGCAATGCAACTTTTGAGCCGCATAAGCTCGGCGAGCATTTCGGCGCGTCGCACCACCGGCAGGCGCTTCGTCCGCGCCGCAGCGAGTTCCGGATTGTCGGGCTTGACCGCTGAAGACACCACCAGCACGTCGGCGCCGTCCACATTGTGGGCCGCGTGGCCGATCGCGACCGCGATCCCAAGATCGCGCAACCGCTTGACGTTCGGGCCCTCGGCGACGTCCGAGCCCGTCACCATGTAGCCCAGATTGGCCAGCACCTCGGCAATGCCGCTCATGCCGATGCCGCCAATGCCGACGAAATGGATCGGACCGATGTCGCGCGGCAGTTTCATGGTGCGTCCTTGCAGGCTGGTGAATCACGGCGACCGGCATAGCGCTTGGATCGCGCGGGGGGAAGCCCGGATAGGCACGGAACGGAGGGACGCCCTCCACCCGCTTGCGGGGGAGGGCAAAAAAAGGGCCTTTGCCAACAGGGCGGCAGTCGAATTCGACGAAACGGTGTTCTCAGCGAATGGCAATCGGCGCGACCGTCGAGCCGGTGGCGCCCTCGAGCTTGAGCGGCGTGATCACGAAGGCGAATTCATAGGAAGTGCCAAGCAGTGGCTCACCAATGTGATGCAAGAGGAAGGTGTCGCCAATGTCGGCTTGGAAGAGGTGGAATTCGACGACGAGCACGGCGTGTGGCTGATTACACTTGGCTTTTCCAGACCATGGAACTCCGTTAGAAATGCATTCACAGCTATAAGCGGCGAGCCAGCTCCCAGGCGGGCTTACAGGGTAATAGCCGTGAAGGAGCCCAATGGAGAAGTCGTCTCGATGCGGCGACGGCAGGAGGCTGACGACTAAATGCGCAAGACTATTGTTTTGGACGCCAATCTGTTGGTTCTGCTCGTCGTCGGTCTTACCGAAACCAAATATATCTCGACGCACAGGCGGCTGAAGGGATATGGTGTCGTTGATTTTAAGCTATTGGCAGCCATGATCTCGGAATCTGCCGGGCTAGCCGTAACACCGAATGCGCTATCAAGGGCTTCCAATTTATTGCGCCAAATAAATGAGCCGGCGAAGACGCAAATTGCGATTGCCTTCCGTGAGCTGATTAAGAAGACAAATGAAATTTATACTACGAGCGCTGACGCGTCATCGCGAAGTGAATTTCTTCGGATTGGTTTGTCTGACTGCGCGCTCTTGGAAGTCAGCAAGAAAAGTATGGTGGTTCTCTCGGTCGACCTTGAACTTTGTTTGGCAGCTCTGACTGCGGGATACGAAGCTGTCAATTTCAATCATGTCAGAGAGCCATTGTTATAGGTCAGCCGCCCTGCATCGTCATGCCGCGTCGTTACTCCAGCGACCCGCATCACCACATCCGCCAACCGATCCGCACCGTCGAGGATGCCCTGGCCTCGCGCCGCGGCGGCCATTTCGGCGAGCTTGTCCGGAGCGGCGGCGAGCCGTGCGATCTCGGCGGCGACGCGATCCGGGGTGAAGTGCGTCTGTTCCATCATGATGGCGCCGCCGGCGCGTTCCAGCATGCCGGCATTCGCGCGCTGGTCATGGTCAAGCGCGTGGGGCAACGGCACCAGGATGGCGGGCCGTCCAATAGCGGCGAGTTCCGCTACCGTGGACGCGCCCGAACGCGAGATCACGAGGTGGCTCGCCGCGATCCGGGCCGGAAGGTCGCGAAAGAATGGCTCGACCTCGGCGGCCACGCCGAAGCGCTCGTAGGCCGACCGCACCTTTGCGATGTCCTCTTCCCGTGCCTGCTGGGTTACCGAGAGCCGTGCCCGCACTGCCATCGGGACAAGCTCGATAGCGGGAGGCAGGACATCAGCCATGACGCGGGCACCCTGGCTGCCCCCGAAGATCAGAATGCGTAACGGCCCGCGGGTGTCCGGATAGGGCATCGCGGCTGCCTCGACGACGGCCGGGCGGATGGGATTTCCGGTGTGAGTTACCTCGGCGGCGAGCAGCGGATTGTCGGCTAAAAGCCCGCGGAAACCGGTGGCGATCGCCTGCACCCGACGACCGAGCAGCCGGTTTGCGCGGCCGAGCACGCCGTTCTGCTCATGGATCACGGACGGGATGCCGCGCAGCACCGCGGCAAGCAGCGGCGGAATGGTCGGATAGCCGCCGAAGCCGACAACGACGGCGGGACGCAGCCGCCTGAACAGGAACAGGGCCCTGATAGTGCCGCGGCAGAGCTTGACCATGGCGACGGCGAGGTGGAAGGGATTGCGCCCCGCGAATGTCGCGCTCGGAATGATATGGGTCGCGTGTCCCGGAAATTCCCCATAGCGACTTGCGCGTTCGTCCGTAACCAGATCGACCGTGACGCCGCGTTGTGACAGCGCGACGGCGAGCGCCTCGGCCGGAAACAGGTGTCCCCCGGTCCCGCCCGCCGCCACGAAAACGAGAGGCGAGCCGCTGCGCTGCTCCATCAGGCCGCACTCCCGGCCACCCCCACCCTTCCCTCCCCCGCGTGCGGGGGAGGGAAGGGTGGGGGATAGGGCGAGGGCGGCTGCAACAGCGTCGTGCGCGGACGTTCGCGGGTGAAAGCCAACAACATGCCCATGCCGTAAGCGAGCGAGATCATCGAAGAGCCGCCATAGGAGATGAACGGAAGCGTCATTCCCTTGGCCGGTATGAGCGCCAAATTCACCGCCATATTGATCGCCGATTGGGCTCCGAACAGGATTGCGAGCCCGGCGATTGAAAACCGCGAAAACGGATCCTCGTTGCGCATCGCCTTGCCGAGGGCGCGAAGCACGATGAACCCGAACAAGAACACGAGAACCAGACACAGCACGATGCCGAACTCCTCCGCCGCCACCGCGAACACAAAATCGGCGTGGCTGTCGGGCAAAATGCGTTTCACTGTGCCTTCCCCCGGCCCCTGGCCGAACCAGCCGCCGCGGAAAAACGATTCGACCGCCGCATCGACCTGAAAGGTATCGCCGGATGCGGGATCGAGAAAGCGCTTGATGCGCCGCGCCACGTGCGGGATCGTCGCATAGGCAGCCAAGAGACCAAGCATCGCGGCGCCGCCGAGGCCCGCAACCCAGATAAGCCGCATACCGGCCATAAAGAACAACGCGCCCCATACAAGTGAAATCAACATGGTCTGGCCGAAATCAGGCTGCAGCACCAACACGCCTACCACACTGAGCAGCAGGAGCAGCGAAAACGTGGTGGCCGGCATGTCCGGTTTGCGCACCGATTCGGCGAACAACCAGGCCGTGAGGATAACGAAGGATGGCTTGAGGAACTCTGACGGCTGAATGTTGATTCCGCCAAGAACGATCCAGCGGCGGGCGCCCTTCACCTCGGCGCCGACGAACAGCGTGGCGACTACCAGCGCGAGACTGATGACGAAGACAACGAGCGCGAGCCGGCGGATTTGACGCGGCGATAGAAATGACATCGCCAGCATGACGACGATCGCCGGGATCAGATACAACATGTGACGGTGAACGAAATAGAACGCGTCGAGCCCGATTCGCGCCGCAACCGGAGGGCTCGCGGCGAGCGACAACACGATGCCACCCAGCATGATGGCGCCGAGCGCCACCAGGCTGAACCGGTCAATCGTCCACCACCACGCCGCAAACGGTGTTCGTTCGACGCGCGAAACCATGATCAGGTTCCCTGTTCGGGCTGGGCAATCCCGTTCGGAGCAATGCCCCTGCTTCCCCTCGCGGGCGGGGCAATCACATCCGGCTGCGGCCTTCACCTCTCCCCGCAAGCGGGGAGAGGTCTGAATTTGCGTGCTCTTTGCGCAAATTCAGGGTGAGGGGGCTTTTCCGCGAGTCTGAGCCTGTGGAGAAGCCGCCTCACCCCGACCCTCTCCCCGCAAGCGGGGAGAGGGAGCAGCGCCGCTGTGCCAAAAGCGATTGCCTGCCCTTGTGGGGAGGCGAGAAGGAAGGCATCGCCCGTACCCGATTGCCTCATATTTCGTGGCGGGCGCGGATTCGAGAGTTTACTAAAGGTACTGCGCGAATATGGCTGCCAGCCCGTTAAGAAAAAATTTCAAATTCCCAATTGGCAACGCCGCATAGCGCAATTCGCCACTACGGCCGAACCGACGCAACCACGCCGGGTAGCTTCTGCACCAAGTTGCGGAACACTTTGCCGCGCTCTTCGAAATTTTCGAACTGATCGTAGGACGCACAGGCCGGAGACAGGAGCACGACCGGATGATCAAGGTCGGATGCCGCGGCATCGCCCGCGGCCTCCACGACGGCACGGTCGAGGGTACCGACCGTGACATGATCGACCCTGCCGTCGAGCGTTTTGGCAAACTCCTCCGCAGCGGCGCCAATCAGGTAGGCCTTTCGGATGCGGGGAAAATATCCCGAGAGCGAATCGATGCCGCCGGTCTTGGGCCTGCCGCCCGCGATCCAAAAAATATCACCGAAGCAGGCCAGCGCCTGGGCGGCGGAATCCGCGTTGGTAGCCTTCGAATCGTTGATGAATAGCGTTCGATCCTTTCGGCCGACCTCTTCCATCCGGTGCGCCAGCCCGGGAAACGACTGCAATCCGGCCTGGATGGTGCGCCGATCGATACCGAGCGCACGCACGGCCGCCACCGCGCAAGCAGCGTTCTGCGCGTTGTGGCGGCCCCGCAAGGACCCGATGTTGCCCAATCGGGCGACTTCCAGCGCGGTGCCGCCGGTAGCCTCGACGATACGTTCGCCATCCAAGTAGATCCCGTAGGCAAGTGGGTGACGCACCGAAACGCGCACGACCCGGAGGCCGGCGCGCGCTGCACGGTCGGCGATCGCCTGACACCAGTTGTCGTCGACACCGACGATCGCGGCGCCGTCGCGCTGGACGCCGACGATGAGTCGTTCCTTGACGGCAGCATAGTTGCCCATCGCGCCGTGACGGTCGAGATGATCCTCGGTGAGATTGATCAGGATGCCGATAGACGGGTCGATGCTGGGCGCGAGGTCGATTTGGAAGGACGAGCACTCGATCACATGCGCGCGGCCGGTCTGGGGCGGAGCAAGCGAGAGGATCGCGGTGCCGATGTTGCCGCCGAGCTGGGTGTCGAAACCGGCGTGGGCGCAGATATGGGCGATCAGCGCCGTCGTGGTCGACTTGCCGTTGGTGCCGGTGACGGCAATGAAGGGCGCGTCCGGCGCATGGGCGCGGCGCTCGCGGCAGAACAGCTCGACGTCCCCGATCACCTCGACCGCCATGGCGCGGGCGAGGCCAACCGACCAGTGCGGCGCCGGATGGGTTAAAGGAACGCCCGGCGCGAGCACGAGCGCCGAGGTCTCGCTCCAGTCAAGTTCGCGCAAATCCAAAACCGGAATGCCTGTGCTTGCCGCGTGAGCGATACGGTCCGGGCTGTCGTCCCACCCAACTACATCGGCCCCGCCGGCGAGCAACGCGCTCGCGGCGACCAACCCTGAGCCGCCGAGACCAAACACGACGACCTTTTTCCCGGCGAAGGTGGTGATGGGAATCACAGCGGCATCCCATGCGCTTCCCCCTCCCCCGCTTGCGGGGGAGGGTTGGGGAGGGGGCTCTTGCAGCACCTCCCTGCCATGGAGGTGGCCCCCGCCCCAACCCTCCCCCCCGACACGGGGAG
>Ga0210402_10002046_pt1 | contig 20062 bp, 19 predicted proteins | sample IncBWC7MmetaG_FD_161055 | JGI IMG/M metagenome (GOLD analysis project Ga0210402, IMG submission 161055) | Forest soil microbial communities from Barre Woods Harvard Forest LTER site, Petersham, Massachusetts, United States - Inc-BW-C-7-M | ecosystem: Environmental > Terrestrial > Soil >... | reverse complement strand
CATGCCGGGGAAGCTTCACCGTCAGAATGGAAAAAGCCGGTATCTCTACCGCCAGGCCATGGCCGGGCTCTTTCCCCCGGGAGTCTCCTGGGATTCGGCCAAGGAAGATCCCGCACTGGAGCAACGCGCCCGTCAGCAGGTTAAAACCTATGCCGGCTTGGCGCAGGATGAACGTTTGAAAAATTCTCATCCCTGGCTGGACACGAATCGATTCCGCCGGATTTTGCTCAAAACAGCGTCAGGCCAATCGGGCGGTGTCATCGCCCTCCGCCGGGCGTTGGCCTGCCTTTCCATTTTTACCCAACATGGGCGGTAAAATGGATTGTGGGGGTTGGAAATCATTTCCCGAGGTTGTGCCAGTTGGCACCAAAAGCAGGCAGGGCGTTACCGTTGTTGAACATCAGTTAGTTTAATTTGGGCATGTTTTTCGAATGCCGTGCCGAGTCACCACAAATAGCTTGCCACGGGAAAAAGGTTAATAAGAGTAGGGTTTTATATCTATATCCTGCCATGACCGAAAACAAACTTTCCAGCAATTCTGATTCAACTGGCTGCCCTCACAAGCTTGCGTGGGAAAAGCCCGATGTGCAAAAGTTGTCTGTCTCCCAAGGCACCACGACCAAGGTTCATAATGTCTTGGAGTCGGGCACAAGCGTAGGTCCCTCCTGACCATAGTGTCAGGAAAAACACGAAGTGATACCAGTAGGCCTCACTTCCGTAGGCTGGCGTCAATCGCCTTTGAGCTTTTAACAGAAAAGCCCACCGCACCTAATGGTGACGGTGGGCTTTTTGCTGAAATGAGAGGAGCTCTCAGCTGCGCGAGGGGAAAATCCCTTGGAGAGCAATGACGTAATTCATCACAAGGTACGGTTGCAGGATGGAAAGAGGCAGGCCGCTTCCGACCACAGCCGTACCCAGCGACGGAGTCGCGACACTGGCGACACCGCCCAAGGTTCCGTCAGGTGATTGGTCGGTATACGTTTCGACCAGGGAAGGAGGGGTTGAAGTCGCCAGGCTTTTGGCCAAAATGTGGCCATTAGGATTACCGATATCACCAAGCTTGCTGTGAGTTCCAACGGTGGTCGTGACGCTGACTGTGCCGCTGACCGCGTGGTTATGTGCCGGCAGATTGCTGGTGAGGAGGCTTGCGTTTTCGGAGCCGCCGAATTGTCCAATGGCAGCGGGAGTCAACCCCGCCCCGTTTCCCTGCCCAATGGCGAGGCGACCGCGGAGATCAGGCAGTGCAAAGTTGGTCTGTCCATTGCCGCCGTACTGGGTGCCCAGCAGGGAGAAGAGGGCCTGATTTTGGTTGATCGGCAAAAGTTGCCCGCTGGTCGACGACCATCCCTTGGGGGCAAAGTTAAAGCCGACCATTCGAATTTCACCGACAAAAGGTTCTGCCATGGCTGAATTTGGTTAAGGTTGAGGACGGAGCGATTTTGCAACCGCAGTTTTTAAATGAGATGATGGATTTTGGTCTGCGGTCGACTGACTTATCAACTGCGTGAAGGAAAAATTCCAAAAAGGGAAATGACATAATTGATCACCAGATACGGTTGCGCGATGGGCAAAGGAATGTTGTTTCCTGTTGGAGCCGTAGTCAGCGCCGGGGTCGCAAGGCTGGAGACACCACCCAAGGTTCCGTCGGGTGCTTGATCCGTATACGTTTCGACCAAGGAAGGAGGGGTTGAGGTCGCCAGGCTTTTGGCCAAAATATGGCCATTAGGGTTGCCGATATCACCCAGCTTGCTGTGCGTTCCCACGGTGGTCGTGACGCCGATGCTGCCCGTCATCGCGTGGTTATGAGGGGGTAGGTTGCTGGTGAGAATACTGCTTCTTTCAGAGCCTGCGCGTTGTCCCTGAACGTAGTTGCTCAAGCCGGGACCTTGGCCCTGCCCAATGGCCAAACGGCCTTGAAGATCGGGTAGCCCGAAGGTGCTCTGACCGTCACCCCCGTAGGTGGTGCCAATCAGGACAAATAACGCCTCATTTTGGCTGATCTGCATAAGTTGTCCCTCGCAGATGGCCCACCCGGTTGGGGCAAAGTTGAAGCCGACCATCCGAACTTCACCGACGTAGGGGTTGGACATAAAATAAAGGGGTTTGGGCTGAAGATTGAATGGGGCCGTTTTGCGGCGGCCGTTTAATTTTGTTCCTGTTCCTTCAGCAAATTAAAGACGGCTTCATAGACAAAGCCAGTACGCAAGTGAATGATTGGAACGAGGAACAAATCGATTTCACCCAGCCGTGGGTGGACCAGCCGGTGGGTGCCCTGCGACCGCAGAGGGCCGGGACCTTGGAAAAAAAGCGAAAAACACTGTTGAACCTTGTCATCGCGATGTCGTTTTACCTCGGTCAGGGTGAGCTCGACGTCCGTTCCGCCTTCGGTCTTGAGCGTGAATCGCTCCTGGCACAAGGGTTCGTAGGCCTCTGGCGAGATGGGGAGTAATGATGGCGTTGGCACGTTGATGGGACAGTGGATTGTGCCGGTCAGATTGAAAGTGGCGGGCGCCGCAACGTTACGAGATCACAACTTGCGGATGGAAACTTCTGCTGCACTTGGATGACAGGGTGATGCCTCGAACCGGGGTATCACCGGAAGATTTCTGGTGCACCCTGACGGCCGCCGCGCAGAGGGGCCGCACGGCCTTGATCAGCCTTTCATCGGTGTGAACCCTGCCTTGGTAAAGAAGCACCGTGGGTTCAAATCCCTGGTTATTGTTGGCAAAATCCTCCGCGATGAGATCTGTGCCGCGGGCCAGGCTTTGAATTTCTTTCTGCACCGCATCACCGGATTCCATTCCGCTTTCGCCAAAACCTTCGTTGTGAGTGAACTTAAACTGGGTGAACACTCGATGATCGAAGCTGAACCGCGTTTCTTTGGCCGTGTACGAGAGATTGCTTCGGTGCTGCCGATAGTTGGCGGCCAAGTCCGCATAGGCTTTGCCCAAGACCGTTATCGCGGAATTGCTGGTGGAATCAGCGCGCAAAATTTTTGCCGCCCTGGCCAGGGGCGAAGCAAAACAAAGTGACGTGGCCGCGAGGGCGCTGCCCCGTAAGAAATCCCGGCGCGATGAATCAGGCAGTTTTTTTTTGACCGAATGACCAACCGCCGAACTCTTCTTGAGGATTCGAAGCAGAACCGATTTTGCCATGAGCCTGTTTGCCCAGAAGACCAGCCGTTGACAAGAAAACAAAGGTATTCACCCTAGTGACCGTCAGATCAATCTGGCCTGATGGTTTTTGTGCGGAAAAAATCCGCCGGCCTGTTCAAAACGGAACGCTTCTAAAATAAGCTCGGTCAGATGAGGCATTGGTTTTGTTTAAAATAGCAGGTTGGAGGGGCTGGCGACCGGAACGACTCCTCCAGCATTGCCACCCTTTACGTTGGTTCCGGTTGAGAGCACAAGTCCTCCATCGCTAGCGATGCCCGTTTGGTTTTTGATGATATCGTTGTTCGAGAGACGGGTTACCGACCCCGAGTAGGTTGCCACCCCTGTCCCATTGCAGCTTATCATGCAATTTTCGGCGGTAATTGTGGCGCTGGTATCGTTTTCCAGTGCAATCAGATTCTGCGCAAGGTCAGAGTTACTGACGTCGAGCTCCCCGGATCGGGTAAAAATGGCGGCTGAGGTGGCACCCTGGATGGTGACATTCCGCAGGTTGCATTGATCGGGCCCGACTCCTTGGAACACCCGGAAGCCGAGCGTGCCGCCGATGATGGTCGTATCCTTGACGACGACATTCTCTCCCGACTCACTGCCGACGCCAATGCCAATGTCGGTGAAACCCTCGAGGGTGCAACCGTCGATGATCAGGTTGTTGTTATTTATGCCAGAGTTAGAAGCGAAGAAGATGGCGTCGGTACCTATTCCAAGGCCATTGATCGTAAGATGACGCAAACTGACGGTACACGCGGTTGAGGAAAAAATATAGATCCCTTCACTGCCAGTGAAAGTAATGGTGCCGCCAATGCCGCCGCCGTCGATTGTGATGGAATTACTGATCGTTACCGGACCGAAGTCGCCGGTATCCGCCACGGAGACGAGTCCGCCCGGCGAGGTGTTGGCCACAGCCGTTGCAAACGTGGCGTAGGGTAGCGTTTGCGTGCCCGGATTGGAATCATTGCCGATTCCGGAAACCCACGTGTGCTCGGATAGGGCGGACAATGATGTCGTCAATAACGGAATAGCGATGGCTGTAATCAATAGGTTTCGGATTTTCATGTAATGTCTCCTGGCTGGAATAGTGAGCACAACGGCACGATTGATGGAGGGGGGCCGATCGATTTGATGGATTCGCGGGTTGCGTTCAAAAACGTCTGAGTGGGTCTGGGCGGTTACACAAGATTTTCAATTACGGTGACTCCAATTAACGAACGCTTAAAGATTTGGGTCGGGAAAAAGATGCCCCCGCGTTTGAAAGTCTTTAACCATAAGCGACGGGCGATGGAACCCATAAGCGTTGATGGGCTTACTGGAGGACCTACCGCATCTCTTTGTCGCGGGAAGGGATTCTTCGGCCAGGGAGCCATAAATGGTGTTCACTGGCGCGGGTGGAATCGAGGGTAGGGATAATCGGAAATAGTCGCTAGACCGTCATGTACGGCCTGATTTTCAGCACGAACTATGCCATGGCAGCCAGCCGTGCGTAAGCCGGCCGGGCCCAGCGCTCAGTCGCGGCTTGCTGAAGCGGCGTTGCGGCCCGCTGTTTATTGGCAGCATCGGGCTGGAAGTCCGTCTCGGGGTGCTTGGCGTCCCGCTGCAGGCTCGCCTCGATGCGCTCGCGCTCCGCGGTATTCGGCGAAATGCGAAAAAAAGGCAGGATGTCCACGTGGAGCCGGGTGATGAGGTCGCGGTAGTTGACCAACAGCGATGTGCCCGGGCGATATGCGCCGGCTGCGGCATCGCAAATCAGCCCAATTTTCCAGGCAGCATATTCGTCGACAAGCTCTGCCATCGGCCGGCGGCCGAAGCCTTCCCACTTGGCCATTTCGCCCGGCGCCGGAACCATCGGCAGCCCGCGTTGCCGGGCATGCGACACAACAACCTCGAGCGGATCGCGATAGAGGAAGATCCAGGGCACGGAGGGAAAGCTTTGGCTGATCAACTCAAAATGAAACAGATGGTCGCAGTCGAATTTGACAAAGCAGCGTCCCGGCCGGGCCAGGCGTGCGTGGGCGCGAAGAAAACCCCGCAACCGCGTGGCGATGGTTTCTGCGGGAAGGCCCGCGGCTTTCCCCCCATCCAAAATATGGTCGAGAATGACGGACTCAGCGACGACGCTGGACTCCTCCAGCGCAGCAAGAATCCGGGTCAGGAGCGTGGATCCGCACCGTGAAACATGGAAAATGAAGCCGGCGGGATCCGGCCCGGCAACGGCGCCCGCTTTTTCCAACTCGGCGATATCGGTCCAGCGCCGTTTGCGCTGGCCGGCGGTGGCCTCGGAGCGCAAGGCATTTGCTGCCAGCTCGAAATCGCCGGAGGCAATGGGCCCGTTCTCGATCCATTCGACCTGTGGGCCGGCGCCAGTGTCACGCAAGCGCAATGGCACCCATCGGCTTTCAGAACTCATTTCAAAACTCAAAGTGAGTTCTCAGCCAGAGCAATGCAATTGAACCGCTCATCGCAGCCAATATCGCCAATCTTTCACTGCGAGAGCGGAGGGACTGGCCCAATAATTTTCCGGCCACAATAAAAAACCTGATTTCATCCGTGTCTATCCGCGAAATCAGTGGTGAAAACGAAACTCATCGGGGGGATGGTTTCGCTGGGCACGGTGGAATTGACTTTTCGGATCGCCTCCAGGTTGCAAGATATAAATTGCCGCCTGGATCAAACGGTTTGGGCGCGTCCCGCGCCATCCATGCCTGCCCTGCTTAAACTTCGCCCCGCCGACCCCGACGACGAACCTTTTTTGCGCGACCTGCGCGCGCAGGTCGATGCGGAGCGGCTCGGCCTGCAGTACTGGCCCCAAGGGCAGGAGCAACTGGCGCGCGCCATCCTCGACCTGCAATTCAAGGCGCACGCCAGCCATTACCGCCAGGTGAAGTCCAACTGGGATACCAAGGACTGCATCATCGAGCTCGAGGGAAAACCGGCCGGCCGGTTCATTGTCACCCAGAATTCCAAGGAAGTGCAGTTGGCCGACATCGCCGTGCATCGCGACTACCGTGGGCTGGGGCTCGGCCAGGCGGTCATCGAGGCCATCCAGGGCGAATGCCTGCAAAGCAAACGCGTCCTGCGCCTGCATGTGGACCCTTTGAATACAGCCGTGCAGTTCTACCAAAAGCTTGGCTTTAAAATCGTGGAAGCCAAGCCGACCGATTACCTCATGGAATGGCAGCCGCCAACCACGCCGGGCAAAACCGTGTATTTTCCCGGGGCTGCCGGCTCCTGAAGTGCGCTATTCGCCGAACGTGGCGATCACACGATGCTCCACGCGCGCCGCGCCGCCCGTGATGATGTTGTCTCCCGCCCGCAGCCACGCGTGGGCGGTCATGCCCGCTTTTTCCTCGTGGCGCAACCCGAGGTAAAGGGTGCTGGGCATGCTTCGCCGGCGCAGCATCCACTTGGCCGCCATCGCCTGCGGCAGGCACACAAAACCCAACGGCACATGCCGCGCGACCGCCTGCACGGCCCATCCCACCCGCCGGGCCAGCGGGCGCTCCGCGTCGGCGAGCAAGTCCGGGCTTTCCGACATCTGCCGGCCAAGGCGCGGTGCAATCCAGCGGAACGGCAAGGTGAGCAGCAACAGCTTGGCCCAGGCCAGCCAGAACAATGCTTCCAACAGGAGCAGTCGGTCGGCCCGGCGGTGGCGCAGGAATTTATGGAGCCGGTTCATCGTCGGGAGAAGTGTTTTGGGAATGGCCCGCCAGGCCGGGCAATAATAAAGCGATAGGATAAATTATCCAAAATAAGGAAGGGAGGTTTTACCTTGAAGGTTTGCGGCCTGGGGCAATGCAATAGTATAGGTAGAGAAACGGCACGGCCGGATAGTAAAGTGCAAAGCACCAATCCGGCAGCCGCAGCATTTTCCATCCCCGGACAAACAACAGGCGTTGCTTGAGAATATAATATTTTGTGTGCCAGCGTTGTTGCAGTCGCAACCTATAAATGAGCAGGCGGAAAAGCCCGGCCGGCTTTTCGGACGCATCGGCATCCAGCACCATCCAATGGCAGGCTTCGGCCGCGAAGGCCGCGATCTTCCGCTGCTCACCCGGCCCGGCCAAAAACGCCGGCGGGACGGGGGCGCCCAGGAGCTCCCCGGCCAGTCTGGCTCCCTGCAAAAGCGGCCGGACGTTTTTCGCGGCGCGCGCGCGCCCGAGCAGGCCGGCCCAGTCGGTTTCGCTTTCGGCCAGCAGCAGGGCCACGTCCACCAGCCAGAAAAGCCGGAACCAGGCGTGGCGTGAGCCATGATGAAAAAGATAGTTTATGTTTATGTCCGGCGGCAGGGTGTGGATCTGCTGGCCGCCCAATTCCTGTTTGATCGCGCGCGGCCAGATGTTTTCCAAATTGGAAAACGACTCCAGCTGCCACGTCATTTCCATCCGCGGGCGGGGCGGGGCGGCCAGGTAGGAGAACTCATGCCTGAGCCGGCGATATTGTTTCGCTTGCCGCAACGTCAGTTCGAAATCGGGCTCCGTCCGCCGGTAGCCGGCTTCGCGCAGCACGGTATCCGCCGGCCCGGCGTTTCCTGGCGCCACCAACAGGTCGATGTCGCCGGCGTGGCGCAGGCCAAGTTCGCCGTAAAGCTGCCGCGACAGCAGCGGCCCTTTCAGGCTTATCACCGGGATGTTTTTTTCCTCGAACAATTTGGCCAGTCGGGCCAATTCGGCCGACTGCATGAGCGCCCGCCGGACATTGGCCTGGGACTGTTGCCGCAGGTGCTGCGTGGCCGCCACGGGCAGGGCGGACCGAACCTCCGGGGGCAGCCGGTGGTGAAGAAAGGGGCCGACCCGATGGCGTTCGACGCACGCGCCAAACGCGGTCCAGTCCACGCCGCGGCCCAGCCCCGCAATCTCCGCCGCCTCGCCGGTTTTCAGCGCCACTCGCAACAGGCCCAGCAACAGGCGCAATTCAGGGGAAAAGTTTTTCGGCACGCGCAACATTTCAGGCATCGTGATGACGGACGAGTTTGGCGGATCCATCGGCAAGGCTCCCCTCCTCAAATGGTGACCCCGGCGGTGGCAAGTTGCCGGAAAAGGCCGTTTTCGCGCTGGCAGAGGTCTTCCCAGGCCCCGGTCTCCACGATCTGCCCGTCCTGGAGCACAACGATCTGGTCCGCCATGCGTACCGTGGACAGGCGATGCGCAATAATGACGATGGTCAGTTCCCCGTGAAGTTGCTCGATGGCGTCTTGGATGAGGCGCTCGTTTTGCGTGTCGAGCGCGCTCGTGGCTTCATCGAGCACCAGCACGGACGGTTTTCGCAGCAAGGCCCGCGCGAGGGCGAGCCGCTGGCGCTCCCCGCCCGACAGCCGCACGCCGCGATCGCCCAGCACGGTGTCGAGGCCCTGCGGCAGCTTGTCCACGAAGTCCGCCGCCGCCGCCGCCCGCAGCGCGGCCCGCAGTTCGGCCTCGGTGGCCCCGGGTTGCGCCCAAGCCAGGTTGGCCCGCACCGTGTCGTGAAACAAAAATGTTTCCTGTGGCACATAGCCCACCGATTGCCGCCAGTCGTGCAGGCGCCGGCTGTCGAGCGGCTCGCCATCAATCGTGATCCGCCCCGCGGAAGGCTTCAGCAGGCCCAGCAGCAAGTCCGCCAGCGTGCTTTTTCCCGCCCCGGAAGGACCGCAGATGGCCGTCACCTGCTGCGCGGGAAGGTGCAGGTTCACGTCCCGGAGCACGGCGGCCGCGCGCTCGGGATCGTAGTGAAAATCCACGCCCTCGAAACAAATCTCGTGCTGCAGTGCAATCTGTTGTGGTGCTTCCGGGCTGACCGGCTCGGCCGCGGCCAGGAACCGCTCCCGCAAATGCTCCGTTGCCACAAAGGAAGGCAGCGCCTGCATGGCGCGCTGCCAGTTGTCCTGGATGGCCACCATGCGCGAAAGCAGCCGCGTGAAAATGAACGCCAGCAGTATCAGGTCAGCCGTCTGCACCCGCGCGATGGCCACGGCGCAATAAAGAAACACGCTCAACGCCAGCATGGCGCCGATCTCGAACCATGCCCGCGTGATGGCATTGAAACGGATGACGCGGTTCCAGTGCCCCGCGATGTCGTGGATCACCCGGCGAAACAATTCCAGGTGATGGGCTTCACGGCCATGGCTTTTGGCCACTTTCATGCCGCCGAGGTGCTCGCTCACCACCGCGGCCATTTCCTTGCGCTTCTCCATCGTCCGCAGGCCCGACTCGTGCGCCCGTTGTGTCAGTGGCCGGAGCAAAAAAATCACGGTCGCCCCGCAGGCAAACGCCAGCATGGTCAGCGCTGGCGACAGGCTGAAAGCCAGTAAAATCTGCACAGCCGCCACGCCGGCCAGGCCCAGCAAGGCCAGCAATTGCTGGGTGCCGAAGCCAACCCGCTGTAATTCCTCCATCAATGCCTGGGTCACATCGGAGGAACGCTGCCGGGTGAAAAACAGCCAGTCCGCGAGGATCATGTCCCGGTAGAGCCGCTCGCGCAGGAAACAAGTGAAGGAGGTTTCCAGCCGGGTGTTCACGACGCTTGAATAGGCGCGCAGCCAGGCTTGGACTGACATGACCGTGGCAAAGATGGCGAGCACCCAGGGCAGGGTGGGCGGCACATGGCACGCGTGCAGTGCGGAAAGGGCCAGGCTTCCCATCCGGCCCAAATCCGCCGTCCGGCCCAGCCCGATCGATTCCAGCAATGGCACCAGCATGACCAGCCCGCTGCCTTCCAGCAATCCCATCGCAACCAGGAGGGCCAGCGCCAGCCAGAGGCGTGCACCGCCCTGTGCGGCAAAGCAGCGCAGATACGACCGGACCATGGGAAGTTTTTTGCCAAAAAACATGGCGTGAATTATTCCATCGATACGCCAGTTGCCCCCGCAGGGCGAGAATTTATCAGGCCGCACGCATGCTTGCCGGGGGGGATGCGGTAATAATCGCATCCCCCCACCATCCGTGTTTATCCGCGCCATCCGCGGGAAAGCTAATCAGGGCTCATTATTTTCGCGAGATTTTCTCCAACGCCCGACGCAGTTCCGGGCCGATCTGCCGCAATTCGTCGCGGTGGGCCGCCGAGAGCCGCGCTAGCAGCGTCTCGCCCCGTGCGGTCAGCCGCACTTGCACGCGCCGGTGATCGTCCTGGGCCGGCACGCGCCGCACCAAACCCCGCCGGGCCAGCCGATCCACGAAGCCGACTGCGCTGTGGGGCCGCACACATAACTGTACCGCCAGATCGCCCACGCCCACGGCGCCGCCGCCGGGAAAGCCCTTGATGGCGAGGAGCGCTTGGTGCTGCTGCGGCGGAAGCCCGGCGGCGCGCGCGGCCGCGGTGCTGAACTCCAGGAAACGCCGCAGCGCATGGCGGAAGGCCGCCAGCGCCTGGTATTCGGCGTCGGTCGTGCGGCGGGCGGAGTTTTTCTGCGTGGGCACGCCGCGAGCGTGGCCGTGCCAGGGCCCAAGTCAACCGAGCGAGGTGGCATGCCGAAATCCAATTAGAAAAATTAACCAAGGCTTCAGTTTAAGTGTAACCTATTGGGTTACACTCAAACCAGCCGAGTCGGCAATAGAGCGTGGCTTGCTTTTCAAAAAATCGGCTGTGAACGCAGGCTTGATTATATCGTAGTACGATATAATTTTTTGGCCTAATGACTTCTCCTGCTTTTTTGCCGCTTTCGCTTAATGGGCCCGCCGGCGCCGTGCCGGCCGTGCGGCCACGCCAGCGCCTGCTGGTCGTGTCCGTCCTGGCCGCGCTGGTGGGCGTGGCCGCCGGCGGTGCCGCCTACGGGCTCTATGCGCTCATCACGCTGGTCTCCAACCTGGTGTTTTTTCAGCGCTGCTCGCTGGCGCACCTGGATGTGGCGCGGCATACGCTCGGGGCCTGGGTGCTCGTCGTGCCGGCGCTCGGCGGCCTGGTCGTCGGGTTGATGGCGAAGTATGGCACGTCGAAAATCCGCGGCCACGGCATTCCCGAGGCGATGGAGGCGGTGCTTTTCAACCGCAGCCGCATTTCGCCGCGCGTGGCGCTGTTCAAGCCGGTGTCGGCGGCCGTGGCCATCGGCACGGGCGGGCCGTTTGGCGCGGAAGGGCCGATCATCCAGACGGGTGGGGCGCTCGGCTCGATGCTCGGGCAGGCGCTGCATCTCACGGCCGTGGAGCGCAAGACGCTGCTTGCCGCGGGTGCGGCGGCGGGCATGGCAGCCACGTTCAACACGCCCATTGCTGCGGTCATCCTCGCGATCGAGCTGCTGTTGTTCGAATACAAGCCGCGTTCGTTCATCCCGCTGGTCATCGCCAGCACGCTGGCCACCGCCGTCCACTTCGTGCTGATGGGGCGCGGCGCGATGTTCACGGTGGGGGCGGTGCAGTTCGGGTTTCCCTCGGCGTTGCCGTGGTATGTCCCGCTCGGCGTGATTTGCGGTTTGGCCGCGGTGGGTTTCAGCCGCGCGCTTTACTGGGTCGAGGATCAATTTGAGAAACTGCCGTGCGACCAGCTGTGGTGGCCGGCGATCGGCGGCCTCGGGCTGGGCGCGATCGCGATTTTTGTGCCGCGCGTGCTCGGGGTCGGCTACGGGACAATTTCCGATATCCTGAACGCGCGCCTCGCGCTGGATGTGCTCGCGATCATTGCGCTGGCGAAGGCCGCGGCGCTGCTTGTCTCGTTGGGCTCGGGCACGTCGGGCGGATTGCTCGCGCCGATGTTCATGGTGGGCGCGGCGCTGGGCGGACTTTACGCGGGGACGATCAACCATTTCCTGCCCGGCGCCCACCTGTCGCTCAGCGCGTTCGCGCTGGTGGCGATGGCGGCGCTTTTCGGTTCCGCGGCGCGCGCACCGTTCACGCTCATCGTTTTTGCCTTTGAACTCACCCGCGACTACGACGCGGTGTTGCCGCTCATGCTCGGGGTCGTGGTGGCGCAGGGCATCGCGCTGCGATTCATGGAGAATTCCATAATGACCGAGAAACTTGCGCGGCGCGGGCTGCGCGTGCACCAGGAATACGAGGTGGATGTGTTTCAACAAATCCATGTCGCCGATGCGATGGATGCAGAGCCGCCGTTGGTGCCGGCGAAGACGTCAGTGGGCGAACTGGCTGAACGGATCGCACGCGGCGAGCCAGCTCTGACAAAACACCAAGCATTGTTGCTTGTGGACGTATACGGTTTGCTTATGGGCATCGTGACCCGTGGCGATTTGGTGCGCGCGCTCGAACGGGATCCGCAAGGGGAACTCACCGCGCTCGAGGCCGGCAGCGCAGAGCCGCAGGTGGCTTTCCCCGACGAACGGTTGGGCGATGCGCTGACGCGCATGCTGCATTGGGGCTATGGACGGCTGCCGGTGGTGGTGCGCGACGATCCGAGGAAAATCGTCGGCTACCTCGGCCGCGCGGCCATGCTTGAGGCGCGGCGGCAACGGCTTCACGATGAGCACGTGTCGGAGCCTGGCTGGCTGAAAACCACGCTGCGCACCAATCCCCACTGAAATACTTGCTCCGTTTCGCGGGCGAAACCGGCCGCGGCAATCAGTTCCTCCGCCGGCGGGAGTACCCGGGCCGATAGGGTGGTCTGCCAGTGAAAAAAGGCATAGAGCACCGCGAGCCACACCCGCGCGCGCAGCCGTGCCAGCCCGCGAGGCGGCAGCACGAAGTCGGCCCAGAGCCAGCGTGCGCCGGGCCGCAGGCTCGCGGCGATGCGGTGGACGATGTCCGCTGTTTGATCGGCAGTAAAACAGTCGAGGAAAAACAGGGTGACGACCGCGTCGTAATTTTTATCCGGTAACGCAGCGGTCAATAGATCGGCCTGGCGAAACGTCACGCGCGTCCGTGCTCCCGCGGGCAGGCGGGACTCTGCCCGTGCGAGCATGGCCGGGCTGAGGTCGAGGCAGTCGATGTGCGCGTCCGGCGCGGCGCGCACGAGCTGGGCGAGGCAGCGGCCGTCGCCTTCGCCGAGCACGAGAATGGCGCGGCAATCCCGCAATTTCTCCAGGAAACAAAAGCGCGCACGTTCCAAGTCGCGGCCGAACGCGCCGTATTCAAGCGGGCGATAAATGCGGGCCAGGCGGTCGAAACTGTGCGGAGCGCTCATCGCAAAAAAAACAGGCTTGTGAGCAGGGGCGCGAGCGGTGTCATCAGCGCGACATCGGCCAGCACTCGCGCGAGCTGGCGTCCGCAGCGGACGTGTGCGAGGTCGACTGCGCCGAGCAGCCCGCCACTGGTGGCGGTGCAAAGCGCGGCGACACGCACCGCGCCGGTTTCACGTCCGGCGAAGCCGGCGGCGAGCCATGCAAGCAGCCATGGCAGCAGGCGCACGAGGCGGTGCCCGCGTGGATATTGCAGCGCGAGCGAGGTCTGGCCGTGGATGCGGTCCACCTCGGTTTCCCAGAGCGAGATGAGCGCACAATTGGCCAGGCAGAGCGCGCCGAACAGCGCTAACGGCACGGAAAGCACGCGCAGGGCAACGGGGTCTTGTGCGATGGGAAAACACGACACCCCGGCGGCGAAGAGCAGGGCCACGCACAATTCCTTGGGCACGCGCCATGGGTGGCCGCGGTGCATAAGCTGGTGGGACAGCAGGTAAACGAGAACAGGCGCCAACACGATAAAACCGGTGGCGATTTCCTGTGGGTTAAGCCGCATGAATGCGGTGGTCAGTCCCGCCGCCGCCACACCAAGCCAGACGGCAAAGACGGGCCAGCGCTGGCTCAGATAAAACCAATGCCGTTGGGTGAGCACCTGTTCCGGTACTAGCCGCCAGCCTTCGATCCAACGATCCGCCGCGTAAACGAGCCACACCGCGGTACCGAGGATGAAGACGTGGTGCCACGTCAGCGGAGTGTGCGCGACGCGGGCGAGCAGCCATTGCCACAACAACGCCACGGCCGACGCGTCAAGCGAGAGCACCGTGGGCCACTGCCACCACTTGGGTTTTCCGGGGATGAAATCTGTTATGCTGTCAGACACATGCTAGGGCGGTTTAAAAAATGTCGTGGCCACAATAAAGGTAGGGCGAGGCGTCCTCGACGAGCCGCGGCTCGCCCAGAGGTCTCGCCCTACCCGCGCTACCGCGCGAAACGCGACGACCGATTTGCTAGGGTTATTAATCCATTAGCTATTTTGGCCACAGTTTTAAGCTAAACTGCTCAATGCTTTGTCTCGGCCGGGCCAGCGGCGGCGTTGGCATCGCGCAGGTCGCCTTCACCGAGTTTGCGGCGGAAAAAGTCGATCGCCATGCCGTAGCACAGGTGCGCGAGCTCGGGGTCGTAGCGGGTGCCTTCGTCGCGGAGAAAGGCGTGTGCGCCGTTGAACTCGTGCCAGGTGAAGTGCGTGCCTGCCTCGGTCAGCGCGGCGTAAACCTTGGCGCGGCCTTCGGCGGGGACATGCGGATCCTGCCGGCCGTAGATCATGAGCAGCTCGCCCTTGATTTCCCTTGTGCGCAGGAGCGAATCGTCGTTCATGCCCTTGCCCAGGCCGCGCTTGTGGAGGTCGGTTGCGTAGAAGCACACGCCGCCGCGGACATCGGGGTTCATGGCGGCGCGGAAGGTGAGGTGGCCGCCGATGCAGATGCCCATCGTGCCAAGTTTGCCGGTGCAGTGCTCGTACGCTTTCAGGAATGCGATCACGGCGCGCGCGTCGGCATCGTAGCTGGCGAGCTCCTTGGTCGTCTTGAGGGCGTTGCCGCGGTCGGCGCCGGCCTGGTCGTAGGCGAGCACGGTGCCGGCCGGCTCGAACTCATGGTAAATTTCCGGCACGGCCACGACGAAACCGTGGCCGGCGAGCAGCGCCGCGGTGCGGCGGATGGGGCCGGTGACCTGGAAAATTTCCGAGAAGAGCAGGATGCCCGGGTATTTGCCCGGCGCGGTCGGGCGAAAAATATGGGTGCGCATCGGCCCGGCCGGCGTGGCGAGATCGACGTATTCGTTGTCTTTGATCGTCATGGGAGGAAAAGTTGAGCGTCGAGAGCTGAGAGTTGATCGACCGGCGAGAAAGCAGAAAAAATTCAGCTAGGGATGTCGCGCGGTTTCAAGCATGACGAAACAATATCTCTCACTGGGGTTGTTTGATCTCGGCTAATGCCGTTCGCACCGCCGCGGTGCGCCGCCGATAAAAAAGCGCGAGGCCGCCTTGATAAAACACCGCCACCAGTGCGAACGAACCATACAGCACGTAGCTAAAGGTTCGCCCGAGCTGGATCACTTCCTGGGTATCATAGCCCAGATTTTCGAGCATTTCCTGGGCGTTTATGCCTCCAACCCGATTTAGCTCCTGCAGGCTCGAACGCACATAATCAGGATTGTAGCTTGCCATTTGCGTCAGGGCGTAAACCCAGATCAATCCCAGCAGATAGAGCTGGCTGCGCACGAGCCAGGCCATGCCGCGCCCCTCGCCGCGTTGGAGGAGTTTTGCACCGTGCCACTCGCTCCAGCCAGCGGCCGCCACCAGGAAACCGACGACCGCGCCAAACCAGTCGCCCAGCGCAACCTCAACCAGGGCGCTGAGACCTGCCACGGGGAAGACCACGACCATTCCGTTGACTTGGGCGATCCTGATCACCTTGCGCAGGGTGTCGGCGGGCGTAGGCGGTGGTTTCATGGGAGCGAAAAAGTCACGCCGTACAGCGGAGTTGTACGTTCTACCAGCGCGCTGGGGTCGTCAATCACTCACCGGGCGAATTACCGACCACCAACTAACAATTACCAACGACCAAGGACAAATGACGGCAAAACATCGGTTTTGAGTTGAGCCCGAGGCCATCTCGCATCAAGCTGTAGTCAACCCCGGAACGTTAAATTAGGAATTACCATGAATGCTTCCATATCCACCCTCTTGGAGCATAAGGGCTCCTCCGTTTACTCTGTGCCTGCCACCGCCACCGTTGCTGCCGCCGTGGCTGAAATGAACCGTCAGAAAATCGGCTGCGTCCTCGTCATGGATGGTAGCCGGCTCGCCGGTGTCTTCACCGAGCGCGACGTCCTCACGCGCGTGGTCGGGGCCGAAATCAATCCGAAAACCACGCCGGTTTCCCGGGTCATGACGTCGAACGTGAATACCATCACCCGCGAGGTCACGATCGAGGAAGTGATGACGATGTTTGCCGAGAAACGTTGCCGCCACCTGCCCGTGGTCGAGGATGGCCGCCTGCTCGGTCTCATTTCCATCGGCGACATCTCGCGCTGGGTCGCGGACGCGCATCACGCCGAGTGCGTGCAGTTGAAGCAATACATCGCCGGCGGCTATCCATCGTGAAGGCGCTGCAGAGTCTTACGATCTATATCGTAGATCGGGCTTCACGCCCGACGTCCGTCTTCGCCCCGTTCGACAAGCTCAGGGCTACCGCTGACAAGCGTCGGGGATAAACCCCGACCTACAATTGTGGGCAACAAACGAACTCGCTGCCGAAGGCGTCGGCGGTTTGACCCGTGGCCAAACCCGTGCAGGTTGCGCGCCATGAAAAAGACACTTGTCTTTCTTAGCATTTTTGCGGCTGCGCTCGCTGCGCAGGCCAAGGTTGTGACCAAGCTCGTGCCCTACGAGCAGGCGGGCGTGAAGCTCGAGGGCTTCCTCGCCTACGACGATGAAAAGACCGCCCAGGGCAAACTCCCCGGCGTGCTCGTCGTCCACGAATGGTGGGGACTCAACGACTATGCGAAACATCGTGCCGTCATGCTGGCCGGGCTTGGCTATGTGGCGTTCGCGGTGGACATGTATGGTGCGGGTGTCAGCACGACCGACCCGACCAAAGCGGGCGAACTCTCCAGCCAGTTTTATGGCAAGCCGCTCATGGCGGAACGCGCGCGGGCCGGCCTCGACCAGCTTCTGGCCACCGGCCTCGTCGATGAAACGAGAGTCGCCGCGATCGGCTATTGTTTCGGCGGCGCCGTCTGCCAGGTGCTCGCCTACAGCGGCGCGCCGCTCGCCGGCATCGTGAGTTTCCATGGTTCGCTCGTGCCCGCGCCGGCCGGCGCCTCGGCCAAGGCAAAGTTTCTCATCTGCCACGGAGCGCTCGATCCTTTTTCAAAACCGGAGGCCATCGCGGCATTTAAAAAATCCATGGATGACGGAGGCTTTGACTACCAGTTCATCAGTTACGCCGGCGCCCTGCATGCCTTCACCAATCCCGATGCCACCGAGCTCGGCCGGAAAAACGGGCTGCCCATTGCCTACAACGCCGCCGCTGACCACCGCTCGTGGCAGCACATGCGCGTGTTCTTCGACGAACTTTTTGGATGCCCGTGTTCAGCGAAGAGCTGTTCGGTCGGGCAAAAAAGCTAAAAGCGTTTGATCTGGGAAACAGCACCCGGGTTTCGCCGGGCTCAAGTGTAACCTATTGGGTTATCCTCGGAGGGAGAACCGACGATCCCATTTGTAACGTATTATATTACAAAGGGGATTTAACACAGTGAGCACAGAGGCCCGATCCTTTGAGGGTTTTTCTTCTCGGTGACCATCCGTGCCCTATGTGTTCAACTAAAGCATCCGGTAGCGGCCATCGCGCGTGCGCACGCGGATGCGGGCGCCGAATGCGCGGCTGAGCATGGCCGAGGTCACGGTGCGCGACTTCGGCCCGGCGGCCACGACCGCGCCCGCGCGGAGCACGAGCGCGTGGGTGAAGGCCGGCGTGATTTCCTCGACGTGGTGGGTTACGAGCACGAGGGCAGGTGCGCCGCGCCGGTGGGCGAGGTCGTCGAGAAACTTCAAAAAATGTTCGCGCGCCACCGGGTCGAGCCCGGCGCACGGCTCGTCGAGAATGAGCAGACGCGGTCGGGCCATGAGCGCGCGGCCGATGAGCACGCGCTGGCGTTCGCCTTGCGAAAGAAACATCCATTCGCGTGCGGCGAGCGGGGTGGCGTCCACGCGCTGCAGGATGCGCCCGGCCGCGGCCCGGTCGGCGCGGGTGGTTTTCGCCCACAGGTCGAGCTGAGCGAACTTTCCACTCAGCACGGTTTCGATCGCGGGCTCGGCCGGCGGCACGTGCGGCTGTAGGGCGCTGGTCACCAGCCCGATGTGCAGGCGCAGATCGCGCCAGTCGGTCTCGCCATAAATTTTTCCAAACACGGCGACCTGGCCTGTGGTGGGTGGCAGGTAGCCGGTGAGCGCGCGCAGCAGGGAGGTCTTGCCACTGCCGTTCGCGCCGAGCACGACCCAATGCTGGCCGCGTTCCACGCGCCAGTTTACGTCGTGCAGGATCCGTGTGCGACCGCGCTCAATGGAGAGCCGCGAGACCTCAAGGATGGGCGTGCGCGAAGCCAGCATCTGCGCAGCGTGCACGAAAGCCAGCCCTGCGGTCAATGTCCAGTCGCCCGCGACTCAATTGTCCGGTTGGATACATTTTAATTCGGAAGCCAGAAATCCAAGAAAGAGGAATGTCGAATTACCAATCACCAATGCTTAGCTCCTGGCTTCCGGGTTTCCTGCTTAAAAGGATGGATTCCTGATTTCCAAATAACCTTTCTTTTCCGAGTTTATGGTTTCACGGCTTCAGAATTAAAACCCTCCCCATGTTTCAAACTGGCTTCCGGCGCTGCCGTGCTTGCGCGCGGAACTCAGCCCCGTTTAGTTCGCGGGATGGCTACTGACATTTACTCCGAATTAACCGGCCGGCTGCAGCGCGCGCACGTGCTCGGCACGGTGGACAGCCTGCTCGGCTGGGACGAGCAGGTGAACCTGCCGCCGGACAGCGCGAGCCTCCGCGCCGAACAGATGGCGCTCGTGGCCGAATTGCAGCACGCCGCCGCGAGCGACGCGCGCATCGGCGGGTTGCTGGGCCAGCTTGAGGCGGAGCGCAAATTGCTGAACGACGACCAGCGCGTCGTGTTGCACCATGCGCGGCGCGACTACGACCGCGTGACGAAACTGCCGGCGGATTTTGTGCGCGAGAAAGCCGCGCACAGCAGCCGCGCCTACCATGCGTGGGCCGAGGCCAGGGCGAAGTCGGACTTTGCAAGTTACGCGCCGTTTTTGGAAAAGCACCTCGCCCTCGCGCAGCGCGAAGCGGAGCTGCTCGGTTATGGCGGCGCGCCGTACGATTACCATATCGACAAACACGACCCGGGCCTGACCGCAGCGGCCATCGGGCGGCTGTTCACCGCGTTGAAGACGGAACTCGGGCCGCTGGTCCGCGCCATCACGTCGTCGCCGGTGAAAGCGCGTCCGGACATTTTCCGCGGTTTTCCCGTCGAGCAACAGCGGGCATTCCTGCGCGAGGTGACGGAGCGGATCGGCTTCGACTATCGGCACGGGCGCATCGACGTGTCACTGCATCCCTTCTGCTCGGGCAGCGGCACGGATATCCGCATGACGACCCGCTTCGACGGGGACAACCCGCTCGATTCGCTCTTCAGTTCGATCCACGAGACCGGCCACGGGCTTTACGAGCAGGGCTTGCCGTCCGCCCACCACGCGACGGCGCTCGGCCAGGCCGCGGGCATGGCGGTGCATGAGTCGCAGAGCCGCCTGTGGGAAAACCAGGTCGCGCGCAGCCGGGCGTTCTGGAAATTTTTCGAGCCGCGCTTCCGAGAGAAATTTCCCGCGCAGACGGGCGCCATTTCGTCGGACGAACTCTACCTCGCCATCAATGCCGTGCAGCCGACGCTGATCCGCGTCGATGCCGATGAAGTGACCTACAATTTGCACATCGTGCTGCGCTTCGAGCTGGAGAAAAAACTTTTCGCCGGCGAACTGGCCGTGCGCGACCTGCCGGCGGCGTGGCGGGCGGCGGCGGGCGAGTTGCTCGGCCTTGAGCCGGCGGACGACCGCGAGGGGGTGTTGCAGGATGTGCACTGGAGTGGCGGGGCGTTCGGGTATTTTCCGAGCTACTGCCTCGGCAACATGCTGGCGGCGCAGTTGTGGTTCACGGCGCAGCGTGCCTTGCCGGGCATCGCGGAAGATTTTGCCCGCGGCGAATTTGGCCGGCTGCTCGGCTGGCTGCGCGCCAACGTCCATGCC
>Ga0210402_10002045_pt1 | contig 20063 bp, 17 predicted proteins | sample IncBWC7MmetaG_FD_161055 | JGI IMG/M metagenome (GOLD analysis project Ga0210402, IMG submission 161055) | Forest soil microbial communities from Barre Woods Harvard Forest LTER site, Petersham, Massachusetts, United States - Inc-BW-C-7-M | ecosystem: Environmental > Terrestrial > Soil >... | reverse complement strand
AGCCCCCGCCTTCCGCACGCGCCTGGCCTTCGCCGAGCCGATCGGCCGATCCGAGGACATCGCCGCCGGAACCAGCCGCCTGCTGGCCGCCCTCTGCCGCCAGTTCGAGCAGGCGGGCGTCGGCGCCCGCAAGCTCGAGATCGCGCTCTACCGGGTCGACGGTTCGGTCGACCGCACCTCGATCGGCACCAGCCGGCCCAACCGCGACAATCCCAAACTGATGAAACTGTTCGAGGAGAAGCTCGGCGAGCTCGATCCCGGCTTCGGCGTCGAGCTGATGATCCTGGCCGCGCCCGAGGTCGAGGCGTGGGATGGCACGCAGGACGTGCTGCCCGACTCGGGCGCGCTTGCCGCCTCGCTGGGTGAGGACGGCACGATCGACCTTGCCGACCGGCTGGCGCTCAGGCTGGGCGTGGAGAACGTGGTGCGGCTCTTGCCGCGCGACAGTCACTTGCCCGAGCGCGTGCAGACGACGGCCGCGGTCTCGGCCAAGCCCACGCCAACGGGCGCCTGGGACCGCGTCGCGAACCTGAAGGGCGCGCGGCCCACTCGGCTGCTGCAGCGTCCCGAGCCGGTCGATGTCACCGCGCCGGTGCCCGACGATCCGCCGCGCCATTTCCAATGGCGCCAGCACACCCATCGCATCGTGCGCGCCGAGGGACCGGAACGGCTGGCCGACGAATGGTGGCGGCCCCGGCCCGACGGCAGCCGGCCGCCGGCCAACATCGTGCCGCCGTTTCGCGACTACTACCGGGTCGAGGACGACGATGGCGGCCGCTTCTGGCTGTTCCGCGACGGGCCCTACACGGCGGCCGCCAACGGCCGGCCGACGGCCCGCTGGTTTCTCCACGGTTTCTGCGCCTGAGAGGAGAGAAGACATGGGCACGCTCACCATCCGCAAGCTCGACGACGAGATCATCGGCCGATTGAAAGAGCGCGCCCGCCGGCGCGGCCGATCGCTCGAATCGGAACTGCGCGATCTTCTGGCCCAGTCCTCGCGCCAACCGCTCATCCTCGACCCTCTGGCCGAGGCCGACCGCATCGCCGCCATGACGCCCAGGGACGTGCCGCAGACCGACAGCGTCGTGCTGCTGCGGGCGGGAGGTGGACGATGATCGTGGTGGTCGAACCCGGCGTCGCCATAAAATGGTTCGTCGAGGAGCCGCTGCGCCCGCAGGCGCGCTCGCTGCTGGCGCACGGCCATGAGCTGATCGCGCCCGACATCCTGATCGCGGGCGTGGCCGAGCTCGCCTGGAAGAAGGCGGCCAGCGGCGAGATAGCGCCTGACCAGGCCGCGCCCATCGTGCGCAGCATCGGGCTGCCCTCCTTCATCTCGGCCTTCGTCGAATCGACCCGGCTGCGCAACCGCGCCCTGGCGCTGGCCCTGCAGTGCGGCCGGCCGGTGCACGACTGCTTCTATGCCGCCTGCGCCGAGGCCACGTCGGCGACCCTGGTCAGCAGCGACGAGACCTTCCTGCAGGCGCTGCGTGCCGAAGGCGTCGCCATCCGCGGCGTGCCGCTGGCCCGCATCCACGAGCTCGCCGCCGCCTGACCATGTATGCCGAGCTGCAGGTCACGACCAATTACAGCTTCCTGCGCAGCGGCTCGCATCCGGGCGAGCTGGCGCTGCAGGCGCTCAAGCTCGGCCATACCGCCATCGGCATCGCCGATCGCAACACGCTGGCCGGCGTCGTGCGGGCCTATGCGGCGATCGAGGAATATTACGAGGAGTTTCCGACTCCCCGGGAAGAGCGTTTCAAGCTGCTGGTCGGCGCCCATCTCGAGACGCGCGACGGCTATTCGCTGCTCGCCTATCCCACCGACCTCGAAGCCTACAAGCGACTCTCCCGCCTGCTGACGGTCGGCAACCGCCGGGCGGCGAAGGGCGACTGCGAGCTCACCTTCGACGACCTCGCTTCCCATGCCGAGGGCATCCTGGCCATCGTCCTGCCGCCGCGCCGGCCCGAGGAGCCTGCTTTCCGCGAGCGCCTGCGGGCACTCGCCCGCCTGTTCGGCGACCGCTGCTACCTCGCCGGCACCATGCTGTTCCGCGGCGACGATGCGCGCCGCCTGGCGCTGCTCGACAATCTCGCCGCCACGATGGGGGTGGGCCTGGTCGCCACCAACGACGTGCACTATCACGTGCCCGAGCGGCGGGCGCTGCACGACGTGGTGACGGCCATTCGCCTGGGCTGCACCGTCGACGAGCTGGGCTTCCGCCGCTTCGCCAGCGCCGAGCGGCATCTCAAGGAGTCCACGGAGATGGCGCGCCTGTTCCGCCGCCATCCGCGTGCCATCGAACGCACCCAGGAGATCGTCGAGCGCTGCCGCTTCTCGCTCGATCAGCTCACCTACCAATATCCCGTCCTGTACGAGGGCGGCGAGACTCCCATGGACAAGCTCGCCCGCCTCACCTGGGAGGGAGCGGCCTGGCGATATCCCGACGGTGTTCCGGAAGAAGTGGCCCATACGATCCGCCACGAATTCGAGCTGATCGACCGCAAGAAGATCGCGCCTTATTTCCTGACCGTGCACGAGATCGTCTGGCAGGCCCGCAAGATGGGCATTCTCTGCCAGGGGCGCGGCTCGGCGGCCAACTCCGCCGTGTGCTACTGCCTCGGCATCACCTCGGTGAATCCCAAAGAGACCAAGGTCCTGTTCGAGCGCTTCCTGTCCAACGAGCGCAACGAGCCGCCCGACATCGACGTCGATTTCGAGCACGAGCGGCGCGAGGACATCATCCAGTGGATCTACCGGGAGAAAGGCCGCTCGCGCGCCGCGCTGGCGGCCACCGTGATCGCCTATCGCAGCCGCAGCGCCATCCGCGAGGTCGGCAAGGCGCTCGGCCTGTCGCCCGATACGGTGGGCGCGATGGCCGACACGGTGTGGGGCATGGGATCGGGCGGCGTCGACGTCGACCATGTGCGCGAGGCCGGCCTCGATCCCACCGACCCGCGCCTCATGCTGGCGCTCGAACTGTCGGCCTCCCTGTGCGGCTTTCCCCGCCATCTCTCGCAGCATGTCGGCGGCTTCGTGCTCACCGAAGGAAGGCTCGACGAGCTGGTGCCCATCCAGAACGCGGCCATGGACGAGCGCACCGTGGTCGAATGGGACAAGGACGATCTCGACGTCCTCAAGATCTACAAGGTCGACGTGCTGGGTCTCGGCATGCTGACCTGCCTGCGCAAGAGCTTCGACCTGATCAAGCAGCACTATGGCGAGGAGCCCTCGCTCGGCATGGATCCCAGGGATCCCGCCGTCTACGACATGCTGTGCAAGGCCGATTCCGTCGGCGTGTTCCAGGTCGAGAGCCGGGCGCAGATGTCGATGCTGCCGCGCCTGAAGCCCCGCACCTACTACGACCTCGTCGTCGAGGTGGCGATCGTGCGGCCCGGCCCCATCCAGGGCGGCATGGTCCATCCCTATTTGAAGAATCGCGCCCATCCCGAACTGGTCATTTATCCCAAGCCGGAGCTCAGGAACGTCCTGGAAAGAACCCTGGGCGTGCCGTTGTTCCAGGAGCAGGCGATGCAGATCGCCATCGATGCCGCGGGCTTCAAGCCCGAGAAGGCCGACAAGCTGCGCCGCGCCATGGCGACCTTCCGCCGGGCCGGCACGATCCACAAGCTCAAGGACGATTTCATCGAGGGCATGGTCGGCAACGGCTATGAGCGCGCTTTCGCCGAACGCTGCTTCAAGCAGATCGAGGGCTTCGGCGAATACGGTTTTCCCGAAAGCCACGCCGCGAGCTTCGCCATCCTGGTCTACGATTCTTCCTGGGTGAAGAACTACTACCCGGAAGTCTTCGCCGCCGCCCTGCTCAACTCCCAGCCGATGGGCTTCTATGCGCCGGCCCAGCTCGTGCGCGATGCGCGCGAGCATGGCGTCGAGGTGCGGCCGCCCGACGTCAACGCCAGCGACTGGGACTGCACCCTGGAGCCCGGCCGCAACAACCGATGCGCCCTGCGTCTCGGCTTGCGCCAGGTCACGGGCCTTGGCGAAGAAGACGTCAAGCGCATGGTCGAGCGGCGCACCGAACCTTATCGCGATCCGGCCGATCTGTGGCGGCGCTCGGGCCTCAGCAAGCGCCAGATCGTCGCGCTGGCCCGCGCCGACGCCTTCGCTTCGCTGGGCCTGTCGCGCCGCGATGTCTTGTGGGCCGTGCGCGGCTTCTCCGATGCGCCTCTGCCGCTGCTCGATGAGCCGACCAGGGTGCGCGACCTGGAGCCTGCCGTCACCCTGCCCACGCTCACCCTGGGCGAGCAGGTGGTGGACGACTACGCCGCCATCTCGCTGTCGCTGCGCTCCCATCCGCTGGCGCTGCTGCGATCGCGGTTTTCCGACCGCGGCGTGGCGCCGACCGAAGTCCTGAAAAACGCCAAGAACGACGATTTCTTCACCCTGGCCGGACTTGTCCTGGTCCGTCAGCGCCCGGGCACCGCCTCGGGCGTGGTGTTCGTCACCATCGAGGACGAACATGGCATCGCCAACCTCGTGGTCTGGCCCAGGGTGTTCGAGGCGCACCGCCGCATCGTCATGGGCTCGCGCCTGCTCGGCGTGCGCGGCCGCGTGCAGCGCGAGGGGCTGGTGATCCATCTCGTCGCCGAGCAGCTCTGGGACTGGTCGGCCGAGCTCGATTCCATCGCCGACATCGACGACTTCCACCTGGCCCGCGGCCGCGGCGACGAGGTCCGCACCGATCCGGGCGACCGCCGCGTCGCGGTGCCGGAAGCCAACGCTACCCGACACCGGACGCGCAAAGGCCCGCCGGCCAAACCCGCTTATGACCGCAGCCGCATCGTGCTCGACCGGCCCAAGATCAAGATCGCCTCACGGGATTTCCACTAAAGCGGCCTATGCGATCACAAACCGATATTGCCGACCTCGCGTCCTAGCAAACCTTCGGATGCGATCATCATGAGTCACGAGAGGGCAACCAAGGACGATGGCGCTCGCGATAAGCAGCCGGTCAGCAGGATCGCGATGTTCGAGATGATGCAAGCTGTAGGCAAGCGCTGCTGTTCCATGATCAAGCGGAACCGCCTCGAGGCCGGGCCGATCGAGAAATCGCTCCACCCATTCATACACTGGAAGATCGAGCTCAATAAGACCCTTGTCCACGAGCATCGCGATTTCCCATGTACTGACCGCACTCCAAAGAATTCGACCGCCGGCTTTCCAAGCCTTCTCGATCGTTTGTTGTGTTGCCTTTCCCAGGCGTGCGTCGCCGTTGTTCAGCCACAACGCGATATGCGTATCGAGCAACAGATCGGTCACCGACGGATCTCGGCTCCGGTCTCTGCATCCATCTCATCGTCCAAAACGGGCTGCGTAAGGTCGACTCCTGCGCGCACGCGAACCGACCCGGCATTGGCACCGAACAACGACTGCGTGCGCGCAGCCTCTTCGAGCAAGCGACGCACCGCGGTCGCCACAAGCTCGGTCTTGTTGCCGCCGGTCATCTGGTCGGCAGCCTTTTCTATGAGCGCCACGACATCGGGGCGATTGATCGTCACGACACTGGCCATGTCCGCCTCATATGATGATATAAGTAATGATCTAATGATCAGACGATCTCAAGTCAAGGGACCCCCTTCAGAACAGCTGGTTGCCCTCGCGCGGTTTCCAGCGAGCTTGATCCAGGTCAACGCGGCGCTCCCGACAGACGGCCACGCTCGGACCGTTCCCAATGGAGCGGGCCATGAAAAGCAACGAGTTCTACTATCTGGTGATGGTGTGCGGCACCTTTGTCGTCTTCGCCACGAGCCTTGCCGTCACCTACGTCCAATACCGGCGCTGGCTGAGGCATCAGCCCGTCCGCCATCGCTAGAGCCGCGTCGCCTCGTCGATCAGTTCCTGCGCGGCGATATCCAGCAGCTCGTCCTCGGCGGTGCCGTCGAGCACCCGTTCCTTGCCGATCTCGAGCAGGATCGGCACGGCGAGCGGCGAGATGCGGTCGAGCCGGCGGTATTCGATGCGGCCCCGGGCGCGGCGCAGCAGGTCGCCCAGGCGCTTGAGGTCGGCGAGCTGCCAGGCGGCGTCCTGGCGGGTGGCGCGCAGCAGGATGTGGTCGGGCTCGTGCTTGCGCAGCGCGTCGTAGATCAGGTCGGAGCTGAAGGTGACTTGGCGGCGCGACTTCTCCTCGCCGGGAAAGCGCCGTTCGATCAGGCCGGCGATCACCGCGACATTGCGGAACGAGCGGCGCAACATGGTCGATTCGTCCATCCAGGCTTCGAGGTCGTCGCCCAGCATGTCCTCGTCGAACAGCTGGTCGAGTTGCGCCTTGGTGGGCGGCCGCAGGCCCCAGATGCCCAGCACGTAGTCGGTGGCGACGAAGCCCAGCGGCTTCAGCCCCATGCGTTCCATGCGGCGGGTCAGCAGCATGCCCAGCGTCTGATGGGCGTTCCGGCCCTCGAAGCAGTAGGCCACGATGAACTGCTTGCTGCCGCGCGGAAACCCCTCGATCAGCAGGCGGTCGCTCGCCGGCAAGGTCGAGCGGATGCGCTGCATGCGCAGCCATTCGCGCACCTCGGCCGGCAGCTTCGGATGCCGCGAGGGATCCTGCAGGATGCCGCGCACGCGGGCGGCCAGGAAGGTCGAGAGCGGCAGGCGGCCGCCGCCATAGGCCGGCACCTTGGGATCGCCGCCGGTCGCCGGCGAACACTGCGCCACCAGCTCCTTCACCCCCTCGAAGCGCAACAGGCGGCCGGCGAAGACGAAGGTGTCGCCCGCCACCAGCCCCTGGATGAACGCCTCCTCGACCTCGCCCAGCACCGGCCCGCGCCGCATCTTCACCTTGATCAGCGGCAGCTCGACGATGGTGCCGACATTCATGCGGAACTGCCGCGCCACCATCGGCGAGGCCAGCATCCAGCGCCCGTCGGGCAGCTGCTTCAGCCGGTGCCAGCGCTCATAGGCCGCCAGCGCGTAGCCGCCGGTGGCGACGAAGTCGAACGTGTCGTCGAAATCCTGGCGCGGCAGGTCGCGATAGGGCTGCGTGGTCCGTACCTCTTGGTAGAAAGTGTCGCGGTCGATCGGCTGGGCGCAGGCGGTGCCGACGATATGCTGCGCCAGCACGTCGAGGCAGGGCGGCCGGGGCGGATCGCCGTCGAGCTCGCGCGCCTCGATGGCCTCGAGCGCCGCCAGGGATTCCAGCACCTCGAAGCGGTTGGCCGGCGCGATCATGGCGCGGCTCGGCTCGTCGAGCCGGTGATTGGCGCGGCCGATCCTCTGCATCAGGCGGCTCACGCCCTTGGGTGCGCCCATCTGGATCACCAGGTCGACGTCGCCCCAGTCGATGCCGAGATCGAGCGAGGAGGTCGCCACCACGGCGCGCAGCTTGCCGGCCGCCATCGCCGCCTCGACCTTGCGCCGCTGCTCGACGGCCAGCGAGCCGTGATGCAGGCCGATCGGCAGATTGTCCTCGTTGATGCGCCACAGCCGGTCGAACACCAGCTCGGCCTGCGCGCGGGTGTTCACGAACACGATCGAGGTCTTGTGCTGGCGGATGATGTTGTAGACCTCGGGCACCGCGTGATGGCCCATGTGGCCGCCCCACGGCAGCCGCTCGTGGGCATCGATGATGCTCACCACCGGCTGGGCGCCAGGCTCGCCCTGCACGATCTCGACCTCGTCCTTGACGGCGAGGAAGTCCGCCATCTCGGGCGGATTGGCGACCGTGGCCGACAGGCCGACGAAGCGTACGTGGGGCGCCAGCGTCGCCACGCGCGCCAGGCAAAGCGCCAGGTGATGGCCACGCTTGCTGGTGGCGAAGGAATGCAGCTCGTCCACGATCAGGCATTTCAGGCTGGCGAAGAACTGCGCCGCATCGGGATAGCTGAGCAGCAGCGCCAGCGATTCCGGCGTGGTCATCAGCAGATCCGGCGGCCGCTCGCGCTGGCGCAGCCGGCGGCTCTGCGGCGTGTCGCCGGTCCGGCTCTCCGCCCGCACCGGCAGCTGCATCTCGGCGATCGGCAGTTCGAGGTTGCGGCGGATGTCGGTGGCGAGCGCCTTCAAGGGCGAGATGTAGAGCGTATGCAGCTCGCCCTTGCCCTTCTTGTGGGCGAGGTCCTGGCCGTTGCGACGACGCTCCGTGAGCTCGATCAAGGACGGCAGGAAGCCCGCCAGGGTCTTGCCGCCGCCGGTCGGCGCGATCAGCAGCGCACTCTTGCCCTGCTGGGCCAGCGCGATCAGGGCGAGCTGATGCGGCCGCGGCGTCCATCCGCGACTTTCGAACCAGCGTGAAAACAGGTCGGGAAGCCCCATATCTGCCGGGTAGGATGCAGCAAGTTCAATGGCCGTCGACACCCTAAATCCCCGCTCCTGGCTCTATCCGACGCCGCGCGGCCTTTATTGCAAGCCCGGCGACTTCTATGTCGATCCGGCCGTCGCCGTGCCGCGCGCCGTGATCACGCACGGCCACGGCGATCATGCCCGGCCCGGCCATCGTTCGGCACTGGCCACGCCCGAGACGCTGGCCATCATGCGCGCGCGCTTCGAGGATATGCCCGGCACCGACCAGCAGCCGCTGCACTACCGCGAAAGCGTGCGGGTCGGCGAGGTGGATGTGAGTTTCGCCCCGGCCGGACACATCCTGGGCTCGGCGCAGGCCGTGCTGGCCTACCGGGGCCAGCGCATCGTGGTGTCGGGCGATTTCAAGCGCCGGCCCGATGCGACCTGCCCGCCCTTCGAGCCGGTGCCCTGCGACGTTTTCATCACCGAGGCGACGTTCGCCCTGCCGGTGTTCCATCATCCCTCCGATGCCGGCGAGATCGGCAAGCTTCTGCGCTCCGTCACCACCTTTCCCGAACGCACTCATCTGGTGGGCGTCTACGCGCTCGGCAAGTGCCAGAGGGTGATCAAGCTGCTGCGCGCCGCGGGCTGGGACAAGCGCATCTGGCTGCACGGTGCGCTGCTGTCGTTGTGCAAGCTCTACCAGGAGCTGGGCGTCGATCTCGGCGACATCGCCCATGTCTCCGAGGCGATCCTGGAGCCCTTCAAGGGCGCCATCGTGCTCTGCCCGCCCTCGGCCATCGCCGACCGCTGGTCGCGGCGCTTCGCCGATCCGCTGCCGGCGGTCTGCTCGGGCTGGATGCGGGTGCGCGCCCGCGCCCGGCAAAGCGACGCCGAGTTGCCGCTGGTCATCTCCGACCATGCCGATTGGGCCGAGCTCACCCAGACCCTCAAGGATGTCGGCGCCCCCAAGGTGTGGGTGACGCACGGCCGCGAAGAGGCATTGGTGCATTATGCGCGCTCGCTCGGCATCGACGCCGAGGCGCTGCATCTCGCCGGCCGCGAGGAAGAAGGCGCCTAGGTGCAGGCCTTCGCCGCCCTGCTCGACGCCCTCTCCTTCCAGCCGGCGCGCAACGCCAAGCTGCGGCTGATCGAGACCTATCTGCGCGAGACGCCCGACCCGGACCGCGGCTGGGCGCTGGCCGCGCTGACGGGCGGCCTCGACTTCCCGGCGGCCAAGCCCGCGCTGTTGCGGGGCTTCGGCGAGGACAAGATCGGCATCGACCTCTTTCATCTTTCCTATGACTATGTCGGCGACCTCGCCGAGACCCTGGCGCTGATCTGGGAAACCGATCCCGCCGCCGGGCCGCCGCCGGCGCTCGGCGAAGTGGTCGAGACCCTGCAACGCGCCACGCGCACCCAGACGCCGGCCATTCTCAAGCGCTGGCTGGATGCCCTCGATTCGACGGGGCGCTGGGCCCTGCTGAAGCTCCTGACCGGAGCCCTCAGGGTGGGCGTCTCGGCACGGCTCGCCAAGCAGGCGGTCGCCAATATCGGCGGCCAGCCGGTCGATGCAGTGGAAGAGATCTGGCACGGCCTTTCCGCACCCTACCGGCCCTTGTTCGACTGGCTGCTGGCGGGAGCGCCCAGGCCCAGCAGCAACGCCGGCGGCGCCTTCCTGCCGCCGATGCTGGCCAATCCCATCGACCGCGCCGAGCTCGATACGCTGAATCCCGCGCACTTCCGAGCCGAATGGAAATGGGACGGCATTCGCGTGCAGGTCGCCTCCTCGGGCGGCGTCAGGCGGCTCTACAGCCGCGCCGGCGAGGACGTCTCCGATGCTTTTCCCGACATCGTCGAGGCCATCGACTTCGACGGCGTGTTCGACGGCGAGCTCCTGGTCCGCCGCGAGGAGGCGGTGGCGCCGTTCAACGACCTGCAGCAGCGGCTCAACCGCAAGACCGTGACGCCCAGGATGTTGAAGGAGCATCCCGCCCATGTCCGTCTCTACGATGCGCTGTGGCTCGAGGGCGAGGATCTGCGCGCCCTCTCCTTCGACCAGCGGCGCGGCCGGCTGGAAGCCTGGATGGCCAAAAGGCCGCGCCAGCGCTTCGACCTCTCGCCCCTGGTGACCTTCACGGACTGGGCCCATCTCGCCCAATTGCGCGACGCCATGACAAGCGACGGCATCGAGGGCCTGATGCTGAAGCGCGGCGACAGTGCCTACCTCGCCGGCCGGCCCAAGGGCCCATGGTTCAAGTGGAAACGCGATCCCATGCTGGCCGACTGCGTGATGATGTATGCCCAGCGCGGGCATGGCAAACGCAGCTCGTTCTATTCCGACTTCACCTTCGGCTGCTGGCGCGAGGCCGACGGCAAGCGCGAGCTGGCGCCGGTCGGCAAGGCCTATTTCGGCTTCACCGACGAGGAGCTGCGCTGGCTCGACAAATGGGTGCGCGACCACACGATCAACCGCTTCGGCCCGGTGCGCGAGGTCTCACCCGAACTGGTGCTGGAGATCGCCTTCGACGGCATCGCCCGCTCGACCCGCCACAAGTCGGGGCTGGCCATGCGCTTCCCGCGCATCAATCGCATAAGGACTGACAAACCGGCAGCCGAGGCCGACACTATCGACAACCTGCTGCGGCTCGTGCCAGTATCAACCCATGGTTGAGGAATTCTCCGGGCTCCTGCCGCCGCAAACCCACACCCTGCCCATCCAGCAACGCATCGAGCGCGGCCGCGCCCTGCGCGAGAAGGCGGCGCGCCGGCACCACGGCGTGTGGAAGCCGCCCGCCGACCGGCGCGATCCCGTCGAGATCCTGATCGAACAGGGCGAGGCGCGCCTGCCCGACCTGCTGCCCGTGCGCTACGCGCGCATGAAGCCCTCTCCCTTCACCTTCCTGCGCGGCGCCGCCGCCGTGATGGCCGCCGATCTCGCGGCGACTCCGGCCAGCGGCCTCGCGGTGCAGGCCGGCGGCGACTGCCATTGTCTCAACTTCGGCGGCTTCGCCACGCCCGAGCGCCGGCTTGCCTTCGACATCAACGATTTCGACGAGACGGCGGTGGCGCCCTGGGAATGGGACCTGAAGCGCCTGGCCACGAGCTTCGTCGTGGCCACGCTCGATGTCCTGCCCAGGGACGCACGCACTGAACTCGCCCAGATCGTGGCCCGGAGCTACCGCGCCACCATGGCCGAAGTCGCCGGCATGCCGGTGCTCGGCGCCTGGTATCTCGCTTTGAATCTCGACGACGTGAACACGGTGGAGACGACCGGCATCGACCCGCGCGTGGTGCGCAAGGCCGGTACCGCGCGTGCCCATCCGGTCGAGATCGCGGCGATCAGCCATCGCAAAGGTGCCGCACCGCACATCGAGGACAACCCCGAGCACACCGTCTTTCACCCCGCATCCGCCGATGCTGCCGCCTTCCGGGCCGCCGTGGACGCGGCGATGGTGGACTACGCCGAATCGCTGACCCCCGAGCGCCGCACGCTCCTGCAACGCTATCGCCTGGCCGATGCGGCCTACAAGGTGGTGGGGGTCGGCGCCGTCGGCACGCTCTGCGGCGTCCTGCTGATGGTCTCGGGCGACGGCGAGGCGCTTTACCTGCAGTTCAAGGAAGCCACCCGCTCGGTACTCGAGGCCTATGCCGGCACCAGCCCCTACGCCCATCACGGCGAGCGCGTGGTCCGCGGCCAGCGTCTGTTGCAGGCCGCGAGCGACATGTTGCTGGGCTTCGCCACCGGCCCGACCGGCCGCCACCTCTATGTCCGCCAGCTGCGCGACGCCAAGATCAAGCCAGCGCTCGAGGTCATGTCGCCGCGCAATTTCCGGCGCTATGCCGCGACCTGCGGCGAGGTGCTGGCGCGCGCCCATGCCCGCACGGCCGACGCCGTCGTCCTGTCGGCCTATCTCGGCAAGAGCGCGGCCTTCGACGAAGCAATCGGCGCCTTCGCCACCGCCTACGCCAAACAGACCGAACGCGACCACGAGGCGCTGCTTGAAGCCTTGAAAAATGGCCGTCTTCCCAGCGTCGGCGGGGATTCATAGCGGCCAATCGCCCCTTGCAGGGACGCTGCAGCGTGCCCATTATCCGGGCGTCTTTAACGGAATTGCCATGATCGACCCCTTCGGTCGCTCCATCACCTACCTGCGTGTCTCGGTCACGGATCGCTGCGACTTCCGCTGCGTCTATTGCATGGCCGAGGACATGACCTTCCTGCCCAAGGCCGAGGTTCTCTCGCTCGAGGAGCTGGAGCGCCTGTGCTCGGCCTTCGTCCGGCGCGGCGTCAAGAAGCTCAGGCTGACCGGCGGCGAGCCGTTGGTGCGCAAGAACGTGATGTCGCTTTTCCGCGGACTCGGCCGGCACCTCGACAGCGGCGCGCTGGACGAACTCACCCTCACCACCAACGGCAGCCAACTCGCCAAGTACGCCAAGGAGCTGGCCGCGGTCGGCGTGCGCCGCGTGAACGTGTCGATGGACACGCTGGATGCGACCAAGTTCCGCGAGCTCACGCGCTGGGGCGACCTCGACCAGGTGATGCGCGGCATCGATGCCGCCCAGCAGGCGGGCCTGCAGGTCAAGATCAACGCCGTGGCGCTGCGCGGCGTCAACGACATGGAATTCGACGAGCTGATCCGCTTCAGCCACGGCCGCGGCATGGACCTGACGTTGATCGAGGTCATGCCGATGGGCGAGATCGGCGCCGATGCGCGGCTCGACCAGTACCTGCCGCTGTCGCTGGCGCGCGCCTCGATCGCCAAGCACTTCACCCTGACCGAGACCGACTACCGCACCGGCGGTCCGGCGCGCTACTTCACGGTCGAGGAGACCGGCGGGCGGCTGGGCTTCATCACGCCGCTCACCCACAATTTCTGCGAAAGCTGCAATCGCGTGCGGCTGACCTGCACCGGCACGCTCTATATGTGCCTCGGCCAGGAAGACGCGGCCGACCTGCGCGCGCCGTTGCGTGCCTCGGAAAGCGACGAGCTTCTCGACCGGGCGATCAGCGAGGCGATCGCGCGCAAGCCCAAGGGCCACGATTTCATCATCGACCGCCGCCACGCCGGCCCGGCCGTGCCGCGCCACATGAGCGTCACCGGCGGCTGAGTCGCCGGCGCGCGTCAGGCCGCAGGGCCGGCCTGCGCGTCGGCGGTCTTGACCTTCGCCCGCCGCACCGCCTCGCGGTGCGAGATGTACATGGCGCTGCCGAAGATCACCGCGGCGCCGACGAAGGTCCAGAAGTCGGGCTTCTGGGTGAAGAGGAAGAAGCCCAGCAGCGTGTTCCAGATCAGCGACAGGAAGCCGATCGGCTGCAGCAGGGTTATGTCGGCGAGCTGGTAGCCGCGTTGCTGGCTGAGATGGCCGAGCGTGCCGCAAAGACCCGCCGCCACGAACCACAGCAGGTCGGTCAGGGCCGGCGTCTGCCAGAAAGCGAGCGCGAAGGGCGCGGCGCAGGCCACGATCACGATGTTTTGCCAGATCACGATGGTATTGGCGGAATCGGTGCGCGCCAGGGCCTTGGAGACGAGATTGGAGGCCGAGAAGATCGGCGTGCTGATCAGGATGCACATCACGCCGAGATGGATCTGGGAGAAGCCCGGCCGGATGATGATCATGGCGCCGGCGAAACCCACCAGCACGGCGATCCAGCGCCGCAGCCGGACGTCCTCGGCCAGGAAGAGCGCCGCGCCGATGGTGACGAAGATCGGACCGGTGAAGCCCAGCGCCGTGATCTCGGCCAGGGTGGTGAGCGGCAAGGCGACGAACCACAGCATCATGCCCGCCGTGTGGATTGCGCCGCGGAAGAGATGGAGCGGCAGCCGCCTGGTGTGCAGCGAGCGGTAGAGGCCGAGCCGAAATATGATCGGCAGCAGGAACAGCGAGCCGAAGAAATAGCGCAGGAACGCCATCACGTAGGAATTGAGATGCTGCGCCGGAATCAGCGTGAAGACGTTCAACAGCGCGAACAGAACGCCCGAAATGGCGACCCAGAGGATGCCGCGCAAATTGGGCGGCATCGCCAGCCAGCGAGCGACGAGACGAGACACGCCGCGACTATCTCATGGCGACTGTAACGCCGCACCTTCGTGCGCAGCCGCCCTTTCGGAGCGCGAAGCTAGGCTTCGCCGACCGCCTCGGCGTGAGGCAGCACCGTCGGAATGACGTACTCGTCCCGCAGTCCGGCGACGCGTTGCACCAGCTCTTCGATGTAGGGATCGTTGATGCCCAGAGCGCGCGCATGGGCGGCGGTGTTGGCGAGATAATCGCGACAGGCGCCGCGGCGGCCCTCGGCGAAGGCGATGTGGTGCGCCGCGCGCTCGATCGGCAGATCGCCGCAATACTGGCAGTGCGCGGTATCGACCACGAACGTGACGGCGGTGACGATGCGCCCGTCGCGCAACCGGGTCGGCACCCAGCACGGCTGGTAGACGCCGGCCAGCATCTCGCGGTTCCACAAGATGCCAAGCTCGCTGCGCACCTGCTCCGGCGACAGCCGATAGGCGATGCCCTCGCAATCCCCGCCGCGTTCCAACGCCAGCATGAGGCCGGGCAGCTCGGGCGTGCCGCGCCCGAGCGGTACCCAGAAGCAGAAGGAACGGCGCCAGCCGTCGACCTTGCACGGCTGGGCTTCGGCGAATTCGATGGCCGGGTTCCACATCAGTGAACCGTAGGCGAACACCCAGGCCTCATCGCCGGGCTGATATCGCGTCATCGCCTCCTTGAGGCTTGCCTCGCGCTCCTCGGCGGAGAGGAAGAAATCGTAGCCGGCCTTACGGGCGTCCGAGACGATCTCTTCGATGCGCTCGGCCGTCAGTTCTTCACGTTTGAGCAAAAACCCAACTCCCTCAGGTGCCGTAGACGATGGACATGGTCTCGGCCACGCAGGCCGGGCGCTCTTGTCCCTCGATCTCGACCGTGACCTGGTTGGTGAGCCGCACGCCGCCGCCGGTCATCGGATCGGCGGCAATCAGCTTGGCGCGCGCGCGGACCTTGGAGCCAGCCGGCACCGGGCTGGTGAAGCGCACCTTGTTGCAGCCGTAGTTGATGCCGTTGCGGACGTTGTTGATGTGCGAAATCTGGTGATTGAGCATCGGTATCAGGGAGAGTGTCAGGAAGCCATGGGCGATGGTCTTGCCACCCGGCATGTCCTTCTTCGCCCGCTCGACGTCGACATGGATCCATTGATGATCGCCGGTCGCCTCGGCGAACTGGTTAATCCGATCCTGCGAAACCTCGACCCAATCACTCACCCCAATTTCCTGGCCCACGTATTTCTGCATTTCATTCGGGTGGGCGAATTCCCTTTTTGCCATTTCCTACCTCGGCACTGTTTATTGCCTTGCCCCTGCAAGATATCACGAAATCAATCGCTTGCGGACAACTCTCTCTCGCGAGCGAGCCCCAACATCCGCGATGCGATCATAATTCGAAGGGTCCCTGTCGCTAGTCTCCAATTCGGTGCCATTTGTAGCGATCGGGTCCCGTTTGTATCGTTGCTGCATTTTCCTCATCATGCCAGCCACAAGAATGCACATGAGGAGACCCCGGATGGCGTATGAAGCGATTCTCTACGACGTCGGCGATTACATTTGCACCATCACGCTCAACCGTCCCGAGAAACTCAATGCGTGGACGCGCCAGATGCATCTCGACCTCAAGCACGCCATGCACGAAGCAGGCCGCGATCCTGACGTGCGCGCCATAATTCTCACCGGCGCCGGCCGCGGCTTCTGTGCCGGCGCTGACATGGGCGGGCTGCAGGCAATCGGCGCGGGCGCCGGACCGGATCGTTCGACCAATGTCGAAAGCAGCCTGCCCGGCGGCAGCACACTGCCTGAATTCAGGATGAGCTACTCGTACTTCCCCGCGATTCCGAAATTCATCATCGCTGCGGTCAACGGTCCCGCGGCCGGGCTGGGGTTCGTCATTCCGCTCTATGCCGACCTGCGCTTCGCCGCCGAATCGGCGGTGTTCACGACGGCCTTCGCCCAACGCGGGCTGATCGCCGAGCACGGCGTGAGCTGGCTGCTGCCCCGCCTGATCGGGCTGCCGGCGGCAATGGACCTTTTGTGCTCGGCCCGCAAGTTCCGCGCGCCCGAGGCGCTGAGCCTGGGGCTGGTGAGCCGGGTCATCGCCGACGACAAGCTGATGGCCGAGACCCGTGCCTATGCCACGCTGCTGGCGAACACCGTCTCGCCGCGCTCGGTCGCGGTGATGAAGCGGCAGATCTGGGAGGCCGAATTCCAGACCCTGGCCGAGGCCACGACCCAGGCCAACTACGAGATGGACCTCTCCTTCCAGACCGCCGATTTCAAGGAGGGGGTCGCCCACTTCCTGGAGAAGCGGGCGGCAAGGTTTACCGGACACTGACTCTTTCGCTTAGACCTTCTCGGTCTCGCTGGTGCGCGGCTGCCAGGTCATCAGCCGGCGCTCGACGCTGCCTACTCCGGCATCGAGCAGCAGAGCAAAGGCCGTGAGCACGAGGATGCCGGCGAACACGGTATTGATGTCGAAGGTGCCCTCGGCCTGCAGGATCAGATAGCCGACGCCGCGCGAGGAGCCGAGATATTCGCCGACCACGGCGCCCACGAAGGCCAGGCCCACGGCGTTGTGCAGGCTGGCGAACACCCAGCTCATGGCCGACGGCAGGTAGATCGAGCGCAGCAACTGGTGGCGCGAGGCGCCCAGCATGCGCGCGTTGGCGATCAGGGTGGGACTGACCTCGCGCACGCCCTGGTAGACATTGAAGAAAACCACGAAGAACACCAGCGTGACGCCCAGCGCCACCTTCGACCAGATGCCGAGCCCGAACCACACCGCGAAGATCGGCGCCAGCACGACCCGGGGCATCGAGTTGAAGCCCTTGATGTAGGGATCCATCACCGCCGACGCGGTGGGCGAGAGCGCCAGCCACAGGCCGATGCCCAGCCCGAACGCCGCGCCGATCGCGAAGCCCAGCGCCGTCTCGAGCAGCGTGACGCCGAGATGGATGAAGATCTCGCCGCTGGCGAACCAGTCGACGATGACCCAGAACACCTTCTGCGGCTCGCCGAAGAAGAAGGCGGCGCGATTGTCCTGCTCGAAATAGAAGGGCGGGACGAGGCCGGGCGCGGTCAGCACGTACCAGGCCACGACCAGCAGACCGAGCACCAAGAGCTGCAGGATGCGCAGCCGCATCTCAGGCCACCTTCTGCCGGGCGTAGGCCTTCAGCACTTCTTCCTTCATGACGCCCCAGATCTCGCGATGGAGATCGAGGAAGGCCGGCGTCATGCGGATCTCCGAGACATCGCGTGGCCGGGGCAGGTCGACCTTGAAGTCGCCGATCGGCCGCGTGCCCGGACCGGCCGACAGCACGACGACCCGGTCGGAGAGCGCAATCGCCTCCTCGAGGTCATGGGTGATGAACAGCACCGATTTCCGGTCCTCGGCCCACAGCGCCAGAAGCTCGTTCTCCATGAGCTGGCGCGTCTGCACGTCGAGGGCGGAGAACGGCTCGTCCATCAGCAGGATGTCGGGACTGAGAATCAGGGTCTGCGCCAGCGCCAGGCGCTTGCGCATGCCGCCCGACATCTGGTGCGGATAGCGATCGCCGAAGCCCGCCAGCCCGACCCGGCGCAGCCATTCCTCGCCTTGCGCCATCGCCTGGGCGGCCGGCACGCCGCGAAACTCGAGGCCCGCGACGACGTTGCCGATGCCGGTGCGCCACGGCATCAGCGCGTCGGCCTGGAACATGTAGCCGGCGCGCCGGTTGACGCCGTCGGCCGCCCGCAGGCGCTCGCCGAACACCTCGACGGTGCCGGACGACGGTTCGAGCAGACCGGCCGCGACGTTCAGCAGGGTCGACTTGCCACAGCCGGTCGGGCCGACCACGGAGACGAACTCGCCCCGGCCGATCACGAGGTTGGTGTTGGCGACCGCGATGTAGGCGTCGCTTCGCCCGTCACGCGAGGCGAAGCGGCAGGTGATGTCGGCCAGCGCGAGCGCCGGCGCTCCGTCGATCGACACGTCGGATCAGGAGTGCTTCTTAGCGCGTTCCGCGAACTCGTTGGTCCACGTGTCTTCGAGCTTGATCTTGGCCGGATCGATCTTGGGATCGCCCTCGACCAGGAATTTCAGGCAGTTGCCCGGACCGTCCGGCGGCATGATGCCGTCGGGCGAGATGGTCTCGCGCACATTGGCGAAAGCCTTTTCGTAGATCGCCTTGTCGCCCAGCAGGTAGGCGGTCGGCACCGCCTTGGCGACTTCCTCCGGCGGCGCCGTCTGCAGCCACTCGTTGGCGCGCACGATGGCGTTGGCCAGCGCCTGCGCCGTGTTCGGCGTCTTGGTCAGCAGCGCAGGCTGGGCATAGAGGCAGGCGGCCGGCATGGTGCCGCCGAACAGTTCCTGGTTGCCCTTCATGGTGCGCGTGTCGACCATGATCTTGATCAGCTTCTTGTCCTGCAGGATCGTCAAGGCGGGATCGGCTTGCGAGATGCCGTCGACCGACTTGTTCTCGATCGCCGCCACCACCGAGGCGCCGGCACCGACGCCGATGGCGACGATGTCCGTGGCCTTCAGCCCGCCCTTGGCCGCCCAATTGGTGACCAGCATCTGGGTCTGCGAGCCCGGCGCCGTGACGCCGAACTTCATGCCCTTGATGTCGGCCGGTCCCTTGACCCTCTCGGCGACGTCGTTGCGCAAGCCGATGGCGAGCTGCATGCCGCGGCCGATCAGGGCGAAGCCCTTGATCGGCTGGCCGCGCTGCTGCATGCGGATCGTGTGCTCGTAGGCGCCGGCCACCACGTCGGCGCTGCCGCCCATCAAAGCCTCGAGCGACTTGGCGCCGCCCTGGAAATCGTTGATCTCGACGTCGAGGCCCGCGTCCTTGTAGAAGCCCTTGGTCTCGGCGATCGTGACCGACAAATAATAGAGCGCCGACTTGCCGCCGACGGCCATCACCACCTTGGTCTTCTCCGGCTTGCCCGTTTGTGCCCGCGCCACGTAGGGCGCGGCCAGCAGAGCCGGGGCCGCCGCCAGAATCGCCCGGCGCCGCATCTGCAGCTTGGTCATTGTTTCCTCCCAGAAACTTTTGTGGGGCGGGAGAGTGCCGCAAGGTTCGGCGGCCGGCAACCGCGCCAAATCAGCCCATTTGCCCGCAAGTTACTTGAACATCCGCTCCTGCCACCACGGGAAGTACGACGGCATGCCGTCGCTTACCTTCATCGGGAACCTGGCCGGCCGCTTTTCCAGGAAAGCCGTCACGCCTTCCTTCACGTCGGCCGACTTGCCGCGCGCATAGATGCCCTTGGAGTCGACCTTGTGCGCTTCCATCGGATGGTCGGCGCCCAGCATCTTCCAGATCATCTGGCGATTGAGCGCCACCGAGACCGGCGCGGTGTTGTCGGCGACCTCGCGGGCAAGGGCGTAGGCTGCCGGCAAGAGCTCGTCGGGCTTGTGCACCGAACGCACGAGCCGGCCCCTGAGCGCCTCGTCGGCCGGGAAGACCCGGCCGGTCATCACCCACTCCAGCGCCTGCTGCGGCCCTACGAGGCGCGGCAGGAACCAGCTCGAGCAGGCCTCCATGACGATGGCGCGACGGGTGAACACGAAGCCGTAACGCGCCGCCTCGGAGGCGAGCCGCACGTCCATGGCCAGCTGCATGGTGATGCCGACGCCGACCGCCGGGCCGTTGCAGGCGGCGATGGTGGGCTTCAGCGCATCGTAGAGGCGAAGCGTGAACAGGCCGCCGCCGTCGCGATGACCGTCGAGGCCGGGATCGACCGGTCCGCGATTCTCGGCATTGAAGGTGTTGGCGCCACCGGAGAGGTCGGCGCCGGCGCAGAAG
>Ga0210402_10002044_pt1 | contig 20066 bp, 26 predicted proteins | sample IncBWC7MmetaG_FD_161055 | JGI IMG/M metagenome (GOLD analysis project Ga0210402, IMG submission 161055) | Forest soil microbial communities from Barre Woods Harvard Forest LTER site, Petersham, Massachusetts, United States - Inc-BW-C-7-M | ecosystem: Environmental > Terrestrial > Soil >... | reverse complement strand
GCTATCCAGAACGCCAATCCCCAGGTGGCGATCGGCTCTTATCCCTTCTACACCGACAAGGGTCCGGGGGCGCAGCTTGTCACCCGTGGCCGCGACCCCAAGGCCGTCGAAATCGCGGCGCAGGCGATTGAAGCGCTGGTGAAGGAATTGGGTGCCGCGCCGGAGCGTGTCTAGTTCAGCTTAAGTTCGGTTGCTTCAGCGTCGAGCCCGGTCATCACATTCTTGTCCTGGGCAAATGTCTTGCGCGCCGTGGCCAGCGCGGTCTTGGCGTCGGCGGGCTGGCCCAGCACCGCATAGGCGCGGATCAGCCGCTGCCAGCCGCCCGCGTCGTTGGGATCGGCTTTCAGACGCGCCGCCAGCCCCGCCACCATTTGTCTGGGATCAGGCGCGCCGCCCTGCACCGCGCCGCCCTGCGCCGTCAGAAGCGCAATGCGGTCGATCAGCGTCTGATGCAGCGGCACATTGGCGGGGGTATCGGCCAGCAAGGATTGCAACAGCGCCAGCGCGCCATCCCGGTCGCCCCGTTCGGCGCGGGCCTGGGCCAGGAAAAAGCGCGCCGCCGCGTCCTTCGGATTCAGCGCCAGCGCCGATTGGAATGCGGCCTCGGCCTCGGCGGTGACCGCGCCATTGGCCGCCACTTCCGCCTCGCCATAGGCCGAATCCAGCTCGGCGTCTTCGCTGTGATTGAGCCGCGCCACCGTCACCGCCCTGCCATAGGCCTTGGCGGCGTCTCTGCCATCGCCCACCGTCATGTAAGCGCGCCCCAGATAGACCCAGGCCTGAAGATCGCCCGGCGCCTTGCGCACCCGCGCGATCAGGAAAGGAATAAGGCCGTTGATGTCGCGGGTGGCAAGGCCCTGGGCGTCGCGCGCGGCCAGGCCCGGCCGTCCCACCATCCAATAGGTGCCGCCGCCCACCCCGAGCAGGAAAAGCGCGATGGCGCCGGCCAGCAGAACGATGCCCCTGGTCTTGTTTCGCCACAGCGCAAAGGTGGCGAAGCCCACCGCCAAGAGCGCGATCAACGCAAAACCGATGACAGGAACCAGCGTCACGCCTTATTCTCTCCGCGATATTTGTTCTTCACCAGCGCCACGATCATGCCGCGGATGGTGCGGGTTTCCTGGTCGCTGAGGCCCGCCCGCAATATCATCGCTCTTATATTGCGCACCATGGTTTCTTTCTTGGCGGCAGGAAAGAAGAATCCGCCCGCGTCCAGCTCGCGCTCCAGATGATCGAACATATCGACCAGTTCCTGGCGTGTGGCGGGCACCGCGATGGTCTTGCGGGTACGGCTGGCGGGGGTGGCGTCGGCGGCTTTCAGCCATTCATAGCCGATCAAAAGCACCGCCTGGCCCAGATTGAGCGAGGAGAATTCCGCCGTGGGAATGGTGATCACCGCCTCGGCCAGCGACAATTCGTCGTTGGTCAGGCCCGCCCGCTCGCCACCGAACAGGATGGCGCTGGTAACGCCCTCCCGCGACACCGCCCTTAGCCGTTGGGCCGCCGCCTGGGGCGTGAGGATTTCGCGCACCACGTCCCGGTCCCGCGCCGTGGTGGCCAGGACCAGGCGGATGTCGGACAGCGCCGCCCGGACGTCGGAATAAACCCTTGCCGCTTCGAGAATGTCGCCGGCGCCCGCAGCCAGGGCTTTGGCCCGCTCATTGGGCCAGCGGCATTGGGGTGCGATCAGGCGCAGCTCCGTCAGGCCGAAATTCTTCATCGCCCGGGCCGCGGCGCCGATATTTTCCCCGATCTGGGGGTAGGAAAGGATCACGGCCGGGGCGGTCACGCCGCGCGCCTTCGCCGGAATATCGGCCGCAGTCCGACAAACATGGCTGTCAGCAAGAGCAAAATTGGCGCGATCATTCCAACCAAAATCGCCAGGGTTCTAGGCACATTTTCTCGCGGATAAAAGCCCCAGAGCTGAAACTCGGTGCAATTCCTGCAACCATTTCTGGAGATACCCGTCGCAATGATCGGGGGATCGACCCGCTTTTCAATATACGGGCCATACAAATACCGATTATCGCCCGAACCCCGATATTCCACCCATTCGGCGTCAAAGCTTATGAGGATGCCAAACGAAAATAATGCGGCGAACATCAATGAAGCCATCAGCGCCCAACGTCGACGAAAAACAGCGGCAAAAAAAACAGCTAGAAGCAAGCCAGGTATCAGAATACCTCCCAATATCGCTGCCAACGGGGCCACACTCCCACGCGCGAAAAGGCCCTCGGTTGTGCTAAAGCCCACCCCGCAGGCCGATCCGAAAGTGTCAATTATAGTCCGCCAAAAAATAAGAAGAGGCTCGCCTGAAGCGCCGACAATTTTCTCCTTCGGGCCGTCACAAGATAAGCGCTGGGTACCCCATTCTGTCAGTATGAAATGAAGGCCGACGGCGACAACTGGGCATACTGCTAAGGCGCGGCTCAAGAAGGTCTTTTTTTCCATTTTTGTCCGCCTTTGACGCCTAGCTAGTCCCCCTGTATATCCCCGCTATCCACCAATTCCGAGGTCAATTTCCATGGACAAGATCAAGGTCGCCAATCCGGTCGTTGAACTCGATGGCGACGAGATGACACGCATCATCTGGGACCTCATCAAGAAAAAGCTGATCCTGCCCTATCTCGATATCGACCTGCATTATTACGACCTCTCGGTGGAGTACCGCGACAAGACCGACGACCAGGTCACCATCGACAGCGCCGAGGCGATCAAGAAATACGGCGTCGGCGTCAAATGCGCCACCATCACGCCGGACGAAGCCCGGGTCGAGGAATTCCATCTCAAGAAAATGTGGAAGTCGCCCAACGGCACCATCCGCAACATATTGGGCGGGGTGATCTTCCGCGAGCCCATCATCTGCTCCAATGTGCCGCGCCTGGTGCCGGGCTGGACCCAGCCCATCGTGATCGGCCGCCATGCCTTTGGCGACCAGTATCGCGCCACCGATTTCCGTTTTCCCTCCGCCGGCACGCTCACCATAAAATTCGTCGGCAGCGACGGCAAAGTGATCGAGCATGAAGTGTACAAGGCGCCGGGTTCGGGCGTCGCCATGGCGATGTACAACCTCGATGACTCGATCCGCGACTTTGCCCGCGCCTCGATGAATTACGGCCTCAACCGCAGATACCCGGTCTATCTTTCGACCAAGAACACGATTCTGAAAGCCTATGACGGCCGCTTCAAGGATCTGTTCCAGGAGGTGTTCGACGCGGAATTCGCCGATCAATTCAAGGCGGCGGGCATCACCTATGAACATCGCCTGATCGATGACATGGTGGCCAGCGCCATGAAATGGAGCGGCGGCTATGTCTGGGCCTGCAAGAATTATGACGGCGACGTCCAGTCCGACACCGTGGCCCAGGGTTTCGGCTCGCTCGGCCTGATGACTTCGGTCCTGATGACGCCGGACGGCAAGATCGTGGAAGCCGAAGCCGCGCATGGCACGGTGACGCGCCATTACCGCGAGCATCAGAAAGGCAAATCCACCTCGACCAATTCCATCGCCTCGGTCTTTGCCTGGACGCGGGGCTTGGCCCATCGCGCCAAGCTCGACGGCAATGATAAGCTCAAGAAATTCGCCGACACGCTGGAAAAGGTCTGCGTCGACACGGTGGAGGCCGGCTACATGACCAAGGATTTGGCCCTTCTTGTCGGCCCCGACCAGAAATGGCTGACCACCGAAGGTTATCTCGACAAGGTTGACCAAAATCTTCAGCGCGCCATGGCGTAGGGGCGCGGTTCTTTTGCGTCTTGGGTTCGTCGCGCGTGCTCACGTACGTCCGTACGCTCCGCGCGACGCTCCTGCCCAAGCCGCAAAATTCCTCGCGCCGAGTAGGTAGAAAAAGGCCGGACGCAAAGTCCGGCCTTTTTCTTTGCCCACAACTCTCATTCCCCTGCTAATATCCGGGAAAAAGGGGCTGGGATTGCGATCAGGAAAATCCACGCAACAAATTGCCTTGCTGGCGGCGCTGACGCTGTTCGCGGTCCTTCCGGCCGTTGTGCAAGCGGCCGGCCCGGCCAAACCCATTCCCAAGGCCGGGAACTGGATGCTAACCGACGAGCTGCCGACCGCCCGGGGATGCGCCGCCACGGTGGACGGCGACAATGTGGATGTGCATCTGCTTGAGACCAATGACGGTCACATGCTCCTGGTGGCCGCGCGGCCGGACTGGAACTTCAAGCCTGGCCCGGTCAAATTTCGCTTCCAGGTGGATGCAGGTCCCGACAAGCCGATGGACGGCGATGGCGTCGCCAACCTGCTTGTGACGCCTGTCGATGCGCCGCTGGAAACGGCCCTGCTGTCCGCCAAGGAAGTGACATGGCGGGTTCCAGGCGCCGAATATCATGCCAAGGTAACCGGACTGAAAATCGCTTTCGCCGCGCTCAAGGCATGCAACATCCGCAAAGGCGTGAAGCACTAGCGGCGCCTACCCGCGCCCCCGAATTTGCGTTCGGCTACTCCGCCGCCCGCCCAGCCTTCTTTTGCGTATACATCGCTTCATCGGCCCGCGCCATGGCGATCTCGGCATTGTCGCCCGCCTTCAGCTCAAAGGCGCCGTAGGAAAAGCTGACGGGAATTTCCTGGCCGTTCCACACGGTCGGCGCGGCATGCAGCGCCTCGGCCAGCACATCGGCTTTCTTGAGCGCCTGGTCCTGGCCCGCATGAGTCAGAAGCACGCCGAATTCGTCGCCGCCCAGCCGGCCCACGCAATCGGTGTCGCGCACATGGCTCAGCAGGGTTTCGGCAAAATGCCTCAGCGCCGCGTCGCCCGCGGCATGGCCGTGGGTGTCATTGATCTTTTTCAAATGGTTCATGTCGAAATAGATCAGCGAGGCGGGCGTGTTGTAGCGGCCGGTAAAGGCGATATAGCGCGTCAGCTCGCGCACAAAGGCCCGGCGGTTGAGCAGCGGCAGAAGATGATCCTGGTCGGCGGTTTTCTCGACCTCGTCCAGCCGGGCGCGGGTCTGGGAAAGTTCGCGGCGTAAACTGTCCACCTCGCCCATCAGGCTCATGATGGCGTCGCGCACCCTGGGGGTGAATTCGCTTTCCGGAATGCCCATCACCGTGGCGGGAAGCACGGCATCTGCCGTATCCGCCGCGGCGGCGGGTTCGACCCGGCGGGCATAGGCGGCGGTACCGATCGCGCGGGTGGCCCGTGTGGCGCTGTTGCGTTCGATCTTCATGCCGGCGTTCTGCCTTTAATCGGTCCCGCCATTGTGACGGAGGGGGTTTAAACTTGCGTTTATCTCTACAAATAAATGGTTAACGGCCCATAAACCAGCGAAAACGCCTCTTTCCATTGGGTTTTTGCCCCCTATACTGCGCCGCTTCCTGAACGGCCCGAAAAGGCGATTCGAAGCATGTCTCCCCCCAAATCCAGCAAGGCGGCTAGGCCCGGCAGCGTCAGGGTTGGGATCATTATGGGCAGCCAGTCCGACTGGCCGACCCTGAAGGCCGCCGCCGACATGCTGGACGCGCTGGGGGTGGCTTATGAAAGCCGTATCGTCTCGGCCCACCGGACCCCCGACCGCATGGCGGCTTACGCCAAGGGCGCCTCGGAACGCGGCCTCAACGTCATCATCGCGGGCGCGGGCGGGGCGGCGCATTTGCCGGGCATGGTGGCCAGCATGACGACATTGCCGGTGCTGGGGATTCCGGTCGAAAGCCGCGCCCTCAGGGGGCTGGATTCGCTTTTGTCCATCGCCCAGATGCCGGCCGGCATACCGGTGGCGACCTTTGCGATTGGCGAAGCGGGGGCCAGGAACGCGGCCCTCCACGCCGCCGCCATCCTGGCGCTGTCGGACGGCGCCTTAAAAAAACGCCTGAATGCTTGGCGCGCCCGGCAGACAAAGTCCGTCGCCAAAAAGCCGAAATGAAGACGTTGGACAAACCCATAAGGCCGGGCGGCGTGATCGGTATACTCGGCGGCGGCCAGTTGGGGCGCATGCTGGCCATGGCGGCGGCACGGCTGGGGCTCAAGACCTGCATCTACAACGACGAGAACCATGCCCCCGCCTTCCAGGTGACGCCACTGCAGGTGGCGGCGGGCTATGACGACCGCGCCATGCTGCAGGGCTTTGCCGAGATCTGCGACGCCATCACCTTTGAATTTGAAAATATTCCGGCGGACTCCATCGAATTTCTGGCGGGCCTGAAACCGGTCCGGCCCGGCGTCAAGGCGCTCATCACCACCCAGGACCGCTTCCGCGAAAAATCCTTTGTCACATCGTTGGGATTGGCCAGCGCGAATTTTTTCGATGTCGCCAGCACCCACGACGCGCGCAAGGCTTTCGCCGCTCTGGGTGGCGCGGGCATTCTGAAAACCCGCCGTCTCGGCTATGACGGCAAGGGCCAGGCGAAAGTGACCAGCGCCGAAGCCGCCGCAAAGGCGTTTGAAGGCTTCAAGGGCGCGCCCTGCATTCTGGAAGGTTTTGTCGATTTCGCCTTTGAAGCTTCTGTGGTGGCGGCGCGGGGCGCGGACGGCGCCTTCGCCGCTTACGATCCGCCCGAGAATGAACATGAAAATCACATCCTGCGCCGCTCCACCGTGCCGGGACGGCTTTCTTCCGAGCAGACAGCGGAAGCCAAACGCATTGCCAAAAAAATTGCAGATGCGCTGGACTATGTCGGGGTTTTCGCCGTGGAACTGTTCGTGGCCCGCGACGGCGCGCTGCTGGTCAATGAAATCGCGCCCCGCGTGCATAACAGCGGCCACTGGACCATCGAGGCCTGCGCTTGTTCTCAGTTCGAGCAGCATATCCGCGCCGTGGCGGGCTGGCCCTTGGGCGATCCCACCCGCCATGCCGATGCGGTGATGGAGAATATCATCGGCGCCGAAGCCGATGCCTGGGAAACGCTGGCGAAAAGCGGGGCGCTGCATCTTTACGGCAAGCGGCACGCCAAGCCCGGCCGCAAGATGGGTCACGTGACCCGACTAAAGCCAAAGAGTTAAGTCGGGTCACGTGACCCATCCCCGGCGAGCGCGCAACCGAGTTGCGCGCGAGGGAGTTCATAGCGGCAGCGTATGAACGATCGAGCTACTTCTCTTTCGGTTTCGCCCAGCTGCCGAATGAAGGAAAATTCGCCAGCGCTTTTTTCGCCTCGGCCTTGAACTTCTCGAACTGCATCACATTCTCGATCCGCGCGGCAAGGAATTCATGTGTCGCCGCGTCATTCTCGCTGGTGTCGTTGAACCAGCGCAGCAAAGTGGCGCCATAGACACCGGCCAGAATCCCGCGCTTGGTATAGAAATTGAAATCGGTCGAGGTGTCGCCCACCGCCCGCCACATCGTATCCACGCTGCGATAGAGCAGCCGCGCCGCCAGCCCGGCATGCATCGGCAGCGACAATGTCGCCCCCGCCCGCCGCGCCGCTTCCTTGTGGGCCGCCAGGATCGAAATCCGCGCCAGCACAGCGGCGGCGATGCGCTCGCGGATTTTCATCTTGGGCAGGTCCATCGCGGCCAGCCGCTTTTGCATTTCGCCATCCGCCCAGACGGCATAGAATTCTATCAGCGACAACGGCCCGTCGGGGAACAGGCGCGCCAGGCCGTCCTTGTCCAGCCCCACAGCCTTGCCCGCCTTGGCGAGCACGCTTTCGGTGAAGCCGTCGAAGGCGGCATCCGACAAGACGGCACCCAGCACCGCCTCCTTCACGGCCTCGTCATCCTGCGCTGGCTTGGGCGCATCCGTGCTTATTTTATGCGCGTCTGCGGGCGCATCCGCGGGGGCGGCGATCTTCTTCTTTTTCCGGGGCGGTTTGTCGTTCATCAGCTGCCCCTTTCTACAGGGAAGGCGTGAAGTGGCGGATTTCGGTTTCGAAGATCAGCTTTGAAAGATCACTCATGCGGCTGGGATAAAGCCGCCCATACAGGTGATCCACTTCATGCTGCACCACCCTTGCGTGAAAGCCGCGCGCGGTGCGTTCGATCATAGTGCCGTCCAGGCCGAAGCCTTTGTAGCGGATAAGGCCTGGGCGCTCGACATAACCGCGCAGGCCCGGCACCGACAGGCAGCCTTCCCAGCCGCCTTCCGGGGTGGGGTCCAGCACCGTGATTTCGGGATTGATCAGGCAGGTAAGGGGCGCGGTGCGGTCGAACCGTTCCGCTTCGCTGAGGCCTCCGTCTTCCTGGGATTCAGGGCCGCTGCGTTCCCCCGGCGCCTGGAAGATCACCACCCGCAATGGAACATGCACCTGGGGGGCGGCCAGCCCGGCCCCGTTGGCGTCCATCATGGTTTCCACCATGTCATTGACCAGATGGCGGATTTCCGGGGCGGTGGGGTCCGCCACGGGGCGGGTGGGTTGTGCCAGGACGGGATGGCCCATGCGGGCGATTTTGAGGATAGCCATGGGGGGAATATGGCGTCGGGGAGGGAACGAGGAAAGACCCAAAGCGCTTAATACCCGCAGGTAGACAGGGGATATGCCTTCTGTTATCTACCCCGGCCTTCCCAAAACGCCAGGAGCCTTTCTTTGCAGATCATCGTCCGCGACAACAATATCGACCAGGCGCTCAAAGCGCTGAAGAAAAAGATGCAGCGTGAAGGCATTTTCCGGGAGATGAAACTGCGCGGCGCCTACGAGAAGCCCAGCGAAAAGCGCGCCCGCGAACGGGCCGAAGCGGTCCGCCGCTATCGCAAGCTCCAGCGCAAACGCGCCCAGCGCGAAGGCCTGATCCCGCGCTAACCCACTCCGTTGTCATTCCGTGAGCCTCTGGCGCGCTCTTGCGCGTGAGCATGTCCTGTGGACATGCGAAAGGAGGCGAACGCCGCGAGCTTGGGCGAGCGGCAGCCTCCGCCAACTTCTTGTCATTCCGGCGAAAGCGGGAATCCAGCAAATCAAAAAAGCCGCCCCTCATCGGGCGGCTTTTTTGTTTGCCCTGCCAAGTGTAATTTGCGGCCGGCCAAACGGGGGCGGCAATGGAACCAACGGCAAACGAAGCAGACTCCAACTGGCGGGTGGTCGGCCCTTCTTGGTCCAGCGTCCGCGCCGCATTCCTCAGCATGAAGTCGCTGTTTCTTAGCGCCGCGTTTGCGTCCTTATTACTTAGCGCCTTCGCTGTATTCGGACCGGATTGGATAGGCAGCCAGCCCCGATTGACGGCGACGTTGGTTCAAATCGCGATTGCTGTGCTTGTGCTGTTTCTTCGTATGTTGATCCTCGCGCCCGTCGCGGTTGCAGTGCATCGTTTCGTCCTGCTTGGTGAACGTACGCCGGGAATCATTTCCTTGCGGCCTTCCTACACAAGGCGCTTTGCGCTGTGGTTATGCGCGATCTCTTTGGCCTTTTTTGCGGTCGCTGCTTTGGGGGCGGCGCTATCCCTCAGCTTTGTTCTGGGGGCGCGTGGCAAACTGTTCTTCTTTGTTTCTCTGATCGCCGCAATTGTCTGTTCGGTTTTCTCCGTTCTGGTTTTTCCCTCCATTGCGATAGATGAATCCAGCTCGGGCTGGCGGGGCAGGCTGGGCGCGAGCTGGCGGCGAATGGATGGTCATTTTTGGTTGTTTGTTGGGCTTTCTCTCGTAGCCATTTTGCCCATTGTGCTTGTCGTCACTGTGTTTGCAGGAATATTAGGCGCTGTCGAAATCTTCGTTTTTCGTGATTCAGGCAAAAGCCTGTTTGGTTTCGGCATGCAGGCGGGCCCAGATCTAGCAAATATTTTAACAGCCATGTTGGGCGCTGCCATCGCATCGCGGTTCTACGCCCGGTTTCGCGATCAGACCATTACGCCTGCCGCTTAGGTCTTATTCGGGCTTATTGGGCGGTTTTTTTGCTTTTGCGCTTTTGGCTGATGACATAGGCGGCGACGCCCACCACTGCCACCGCACCCAGCACCAGCAGCAACGTTCCGGCGCCGGGCGCGATCTGCTCGCCGGCGACTTCGGTCACCGCCTTGAGCTCGTCCGTGATTTTTTTCTTGCGCCAGAACATTGTGGAACGGCCTCTGGGGCTCGCTTTTAAAGTAGCCGGGGGTGGTTAAGAAAGCTTAGGCGTCTTCGTCGCGCAAGTGTCTCGGAATGGGCTAGGCACCTCCCTCGTGCTGACGCACTCGGGGAGGCGCAAGGTTTTCTAGCCTCGCTTCGCTCCGCAAGAAAACCTAAGCGCAATCCGCGCACACCGCGACTTCGACAGTGACATGGGAAAGGTCGGGATAGCGCTGGCGCAGCGCCGCCTTGATCTGCTCCGCGCTGATGACGTCGGGGGACACCAGCGCCACGATCAAGCCTTCATGCCCCGGCCCCAGTCGCCACAGATGCAGGTCGGCCACCCGCGCCCCCATTTCCTCTTCGATCATCGTCTTGATCGCGCCCGAGCGTTTGGGATTGGAATCGGCATCCAACAGCACCATGGCGCTGTCGCGGATGAGCCCATAAGACCAGGAGCCGATCACGAACGCGCCGATCACGCCGCACAGAGGATCGAGAAAGCCCAACCCGAAAAAATAGCCGCAGGCCAGCGCGGTGATGGCCAGCACACTGGTCGCCGCATCCGCCAGCACATGCACATAGGCGGCGCGCATATTGTTGTCGGTGCCATGCCCGTGATCATGAGCATGATCGTGCGCATGGTCATGTGCAGCATCGTGATCGTGAGAATCATCATGGGAATGGCCATGAGAATGCCCATGGGAATGATCATCATCCTTCAGGATCAGCGCGCTGATCAGGTTGACGCACAGCCCGATGGACGCGATCAGGAGCGCATCGCCATAGCGAACCGAGGCCGGATTGAGCAGCCGCTGCACGGATTCCACCGCCACCGCCAGCGCCGTGAGGCCCAGGACGATGGCGCTGGAAAAAGCCGCCAGGTCGCCGAACTTGCCGGAGCCGAAAGTGAAGCGCGCATTGGCGGCATGGCGGCGCGCCAGCCAATAGGCTCCTGCCGCCAGGCCCAGCGCCCCCACATGGGTCGCCATGTGCACGCCATCGGCGAGCAGCGCCATGGAATGATAGAGAAAGCCGCAAATAATCTCGACCGTCATGAAGACGGCAGTCACCAGGGCGGCCAGCTTGGCCCGGCTTTCCGAGCGACCATGGCCGGCGCCCAGAAAGACATGGCCCTTGGTCCACATGCCATGGTCGTGCGGGGAGTCGTGAACGTGATCTTGCACCATGCGGCCCATCTTAAAGCAAAGCAGAGGCCGGCGCACGCATCGAGTTTTGTGAAATTTGCCTAATCCGGCGGCGGGCCAGTGAGCGGCGGTCGGCGAAGCCGGGCGAATTGATCCAGTGGATCAATTCGAGCCGCGAACGCCGCGAGCTTGGGCGAGCGGCTGCCTAGTTTGGAGGGGGACCGTGCAAATAAGACTCAACCAGCGACCCGGCAATCAGTCGCCAGCCATCCACCAGCACGAAAAAGATCAGCTTGAAGGGCAGCGAAATGATCACAGGCGGCAGCATCATCATGCCCATGCTCATCAGGATCGAGGCCACCGCCATGTCGATGATCAGGAACGGCACGAAAATCAGGAACCCGATTTCGAAGGCGCGCTTGAGCTCGGACAGCATGAAGGCGGGCGCCAGCGTGGTCAACGCCACATCGGTGGCCGTGGCCGGCGGCTTCACATGGCTCATGTCCAGGAACAGCTTGAGGTCGGACTGTCGCACATGGCCGATCATGAATTTCTTCATCGGCACCATGGCCGCGTTAAAGCCCTGCTCGGTGGTCACCTGATTGGCCATCATCGGCTTGATGCCCTGGTTATAGGCATCGGTCAAAGTGGGGGTCATCACAAACAAGGTGAGAAACATGGCCAGCGAAACCAGCACACTGTTGGGCGGGCTCTGCTGCAGGCCCAGCGCGGTGCGCAAAAGCGACAGAACCACAACAATGCGCACGAAACTGGTCATCATGATCAGGATCGAAGGTGCGATGGAAAGCACCGTGATCAGGGCGATGATCTGCACCATGCGGTCGGTGAACAGGCCCGAGCCGGACAGGTCGATCGAAAATCCGCCATCGGTGGGCGCGGCCGTGGTCACCCCGGCCGGGGCGGCGGCCAGATGCGGCGCGGTGGCGGCAAAGGCATGCGCCGGCGCCAGCACGGTCGCCAGCACAATCAGCAGCGGCGCGATCAGTCGGATGAATTTCACGAGGCGGCCACCCCTTCGCCCGCAGGCATGGAGCTTGGCAGGGCCGTAACGATATTGGCCTCGATCACCGAAGCGCCGTCCGGGCCGGAAAGAACCAGATGCTCGACGCTGTCGCGGCGCACGATGAAAAGCCGCTGGCGCGGACCCACCATCAATGTCTCGACAATGTGAAGGCGCTTGTCAGGGAAGGCCTTCGTAACGCCGGGGACGCCGAACTTGCGCGCCGCCAGCGCCGCCGCGCCGATCAGAGCCAGCACCAGCAGTAGCGCGCCGAGATAACGGAAGATATCTAGAAACTCCATGACGCGATTAACGCACCGTCAACCTTAATCCCGGGTTAAGCCGGGGAAGATTTTGCCCGGCAATTTTGTCCGCTGTTAAGCGGTGCTTAAGCACAACGGGATCACCATGGCCTCATGTTTCAAGGCTAACAAAAGGTTACCGCCGATGGACCTGACCGATATTCCGCTTCTGTCGATGTTGCGCGAACGCATGGGCTGGCTCAATCAGCGCCAGGATGTGCTCACTCAGAATGTCGCCAATGTCGACACGCCCGGCTTTGTCGCGCGCGATCTGAGGCCCCAGGATTTTTCTCACGAATTGCAGCAGGCGCAAAGCCCCTTGCGAACCGCCGGCCAGCTTACCGTCACCGACCCGCGCCATATTTCCCTCACCTCCACCACCAGCGGTCCCTTCCAGAATTATGAAGTGCGCGATGCCGAAGCCAATCCCAACGGCAATTCGGTGTCGCTGGAGCAGGAAATGATCAAGGTCTCCGACACCCAGGCCCAATTCCAGGCGGCGACCAATCTTTACGCCAAGACCATCACCATGATGAAGACCGCAATCGGACATTGAGAGGGATAAAAGATGGACTTTTCAACTTCCATGACCGTCGCCGCCAGCGGATTGCGCGCCCAGTCGGAGCGCATGAAGATCATCGCGGAAAATATCGCCAACGCCAATTCCACCTCACCGGTGCCGGGCGGCGATCCCTATCGCCGAAAGATCGCCACCCAGAAAAGCACCTTCGATACCGAGCTCGACGCCAATATGGTCACCTCCGGCAAGCCGATCGAAGACAAGAGCGATTTCCGCGCCCAATATGATCCGGGCAATCCCAACGCCGACAAGCAGGGCTATGTGAAGCTGCCCAATGTCGATCCCCTGATCGAAATCATGGACATGAAGGAAGCGCAGCGCTCCTACGAAGCCAATCTCACCGTGATGGATGCGACCAAGCAGATGCTGGCGCGCACTGTCGATTTGTTGAACAAATGATTTCCCCCTCCGCCCTGTTTATTCTTGACCCCCATCTGTCCGCCACGCGGGCAAGCCCGCTAGCGGACATCTTCCCCCGCCAGTCCTTCGGACGCGGGGGAAGAAAGCCAGGGCGCGCTTCATCCATTAAAAGGAGTATGTAATGGCACTTCCCGCCGCCGCCGCCGCCGCCTACCAGTCCATCGCCAATATGGCCGGTGCCTCTGCTACCGCGTCTCCCGCCGCGGCTGCCGCGCCGGGCGGCAGTTTTTCGGATTTTCTTTCCGGCGCGGTGAAGGACACCATCAATACCATCGGCCAGGGCGAACAGGCCGCCACCGCCCAGGTGACCGGCAAGTCCAATATCGTCGATGTGGTCAATTCGGTGAATGCCGCGGAACTGAGCCTCGATACCGTGGTGGCGGTGCGCGACAAGGTTGTCGCGGCCTATCAGGCCATCATGAGCATGCCGATTTAGGAGCGACGGCCAGGAAAAGTGCAGAGCGGTTTTCCGTAGGCCGCGCGACCAAAAAAAGAGACCAGACATGAACGCCGTTGACACGATTGATTTCGCCCGCACTGCCATCATCACCCTGCTCGAGATCATCGCGCCCTGCATGGTGACCGCGCTGGTGGTGGGTCTTGCCATCGGCCTGCTCCAGGCCCTGACCCAGATTCAGGAACAGACGCTGGTATTCGTGCCCAAGATCGTTGCCGTCTTTGTCGTGCTCTTGATCGCGCTGCCCTTCGCCGGCGCGGCCATGAGCGGCTTGATGAACGACATCGTGGCCCGCATCGCCGCTTACTAGATGCATATCCACCTGCCCGCCCTGGCCGGCATTGTCCTCACCTATATGCTGGTGTTCTGCCGGGTTGGCGCCATGATCATGCTGCTGCCCGGCATCGGCACCATGGGCGTGCCGGCGCGGGTACGGCTGGTTCTGGCGCTGGCCATCGCCTTCGCCCTGACACCGACGGTGCAAAGCGCCTATCCGGCCGTGGCTCCTGCCACCATCGTCCAGCTCGTCATCCTGATCGTCCAGGAAATCGTCTGCGGCATTCTGGTCGGCGGCATGGCCAGCATCATCATGAGTTCGCTGCAGGTGGCGGGATTTCTGATCGCCTCCCAGATCGGGCTTTCCTATGCCCAGACCATAGATCCCACCCAGAACACCCAGGGCGCCGTCGTCGGCAATTTCATGTCGTTGCTGGGGATAGTGGCGATCTTCGCCACCGACATGCATCATCTTGCCATCGGCGCCATTTCCGGCAGCTACCGGCTCTTGCCGCCCGGCGGCCGCCTGCCCACCGGCGACATGCTTCAGCTGGTGGTTCAACTGGTCTCCGGCTCTTTCGCGCTGGGCTTCCAGCTCGCCGCCCCGTTCCTGGTGTTCGGCTTCGCCGTTTACGCGGGGCTGGGTGTGCTGGCGCGTCTGATGCCGCAGCTGCAGATTTTCTTTGTCGCCGTGCCGATCAACATTCTGGCCGGCTTCGTCATCATGCTGGCATTGCTGGGATCGATGATCACGGTCTTCCTTAATTACTATTCTACCTCCATGGCGATATTTCTGTGAGCGCTTGCAGGAAAAGTGTGCAGCGGTTTTCCGTCCGCAAGCGCGACCAAGGATAAGTGATGGCTGACGATCGCGACCAGTCCCAGGCCACAGAACAGCCGACAGCCAAGCGTCTGGAACAGGCGCGCGAAGCCGGCGATATCGTCAAATCGACCGAAGTCTCCGCCTTCATTCTTCTGGCGGGTGGTACCCTTGCCATCGTGATGTTCGGCCATTCCACCGCTATCGGCATCGCCCAGCTGCTCACCGTTTTTATCGAACAGCCTGAGCAAATGAGCGTGGACGGCGCGGGCCTTGCCGCCATGCTGCGCGGCACGCTATCGCGTCTGGCCATCGTCATGGCGCCTTTCGCCGGCGTGATGATGGCCGCGGCGCTGGGCGCCCATGTGCTGCAGAGCCGCCCGACTTTCACGGCCGCCAAACTCATTCCGGATTTGTCCAAGCTTTCGCCGCTGGCGGGATTCAAGCGCCTGTTCGGCCTGGAAGGCTGGCTGAACCTTCTCAAGGGCCTGGCCAAGATCGTGATTGTCGGCCTGGCGATCTGGACCCAGCTCTGGCCTGAGCGCGGCATTCTGGAAGGCATCATGGTCCAGTCTCCCGCCGCCGTGGTCGGCGATATGAGCCATCTGCTGTTCAAGGTTCTGACCGCGGCGCTGGCCGCGCTGCTGGTGATCGCGGGCCTGGATTATTTCCTGCAATATAACCGCTTCATGCAGCGCAATCGCATGTCCAAGCAGGAGATCAAGGAAGAGTACCGCCAGAATGAAGGCGACCCCGTGATCAAGGCCAAGGTGCGCCAGATCCGCCAGGAGCGGGCAAGGAAGCGCATGATGGCGGCGGTGCCCGATGCCACGGTGGTGATCATGAACCCCACCCACTATGCCGTGGCGCTGAAATATGAGAGCGGCAAGACCGAAGCGCCGGTCTGCGTCGCCAAGGGCATCGACGCTCTGGCGCTGCGCATCCGCGCCGTCGCCGAGGAAAATGATGTGCCGGTGGTGGAAAATCCGCCGCTCGCCCGCGCCCTTCACGCCGCGGTCGAACTGGATGAGCCGGTGCCGCCCGAGCATTACAAGGCGGTTGCCCAGATCATCGGCTATGTCATGCGGCTGAACGGCCAACTGACGGCTCGGCGCTAGCGGCCAAAATCCCTCGCGCCTGAATCGTGGTCCGCATTAACGAATCAGTCTGGCCGCGCCAACGGTTTTTTTCTGGCGTTGGAAATTCAATAATAATTACAATATCTTATTGCTGGAAAGGATTGGTTAACCGAATCCTGTACAGTGCGGTTAATGAATGCTGCTCCATCCCTTTCCAGCCTGACTTTCGGCGTCCCCGCCGGGGCTTGGCGCTGGGCGGCCTTGGCCTTCGCCGTCCTTGCCTTGGGCTCGGCGGGCCTTGCCGTCATCGCACCCAACGCGGCGGGCTGGACCGGCTATGCTCTGCTGGGCGGCATCGGCGCGGTGGCCTCGCTTCTGCTTTATGCGGTGTGGCCGCGCCAGGGCGCCGCGGCCGCTGATGCGCGCCGTGTCGCCGAAGCCGCCGGCACCGCCAATATCGCCTGGGCGATCACCGACGAAGGCGGCGCGGTCATTGACTGCAATCATGTTTACCGCCGCATGGCCGGCGTCAGGGATGGCGAAGGCGCGCCGCCGCCCGAACTGGCGCTGGCGGGCGAGCCGTCTTCCGCCGTGCTCTATCGCCTGTCGCGCGACGCCGCCGAAGGAAAGGCGCGGGAAGAAACTTTTATCGTGGTCCCGGGGCTCGAGATTGTCGCGGCGGTGCGCCCGATGCAGGACAAACAGACCGCCTGGTGGTTTACCCCACGCCTGGCGGCATCCACTTCGCCGCAACCGGTGCTGACGCGCGCCGCCGCCCAGGCGCCGCAGCCCGCCAGCGAAGCTGCTCCGCCACAGGTCCCCGCCGCGTCCTCCGTCGCCACCGATTTCGCCGGACTGTTCCGCGATGCGCCGATGGGCGTCGCCCTTGCCGATGCGAACGGCGTCATTACCGAAGCCAATGCCGCCTTCGCGCAATTCTTCAGCGTCTCCGTGGCGGGAAAAAACTGCGCCGATCTGGTCGACAGTCACGACCAGCCTGGTGTCCGCGCCCTGATCGCCAGAGCGGTGGCGGGGCAGGCCGGCAAGCAGGCCATCGAACTGCGCGCGCCCTCGGAACGCACGGCCGAACTTTTCGCCAGTCCCATGCATGCTCCAGGCGGGGCGGGCGGCGCGGTGCTCTATCTGGTGGACGTCTCCGAACAAAAGGCGCTGGAGACCAAATTCGCCCAGTCGCAGAAGATGCAGGCGGTCGGCCAGTTGGCGGGCGGCGTGGCGCATGACTTCAACAATCTTCTCACCGTCATTATCGGCAATTGCGAATTCCTTCTGATGCGCCACCCGGCGGGCGATCCCTCGTTCAAGGAAATCAACGAGGTGCATCAGAATGCCCTGCGCGCCGCGGCCCTGGTCGGCCAGCTTCTTGCCTTCAGCCGCAAACAGACCATGCAGCCAAAGACCCTGGCGCTGGGCGAGGTGATCGGCGAACTCGCCCAGATGCTGCGCCGTCTGCTCGGCGAAGGCATCACCCTGGCGGTGGAGAAAGAGTCCGATCTGTGGCCCGTGCATGCCGACGAGGCGCAGCTCTCCAACGCCATCATCAATCTGGTGGTCAATGCCCGCGACGCCATGCCGGGCGGCGGCACCGTCACGATCCGCACCAGCAATGAAAGCATCGCCGCCGCCAGCGCGCTGGGCACCGCCATCATGCCGGCCGGCGATTATGTGATGATCGACGTCACCGATACCGGCACTGGCATGTCGAAGGAAATTCAGAGCAAGATATTCGATCCCTTCTTCACCACCAAGCCGGTCGGGCAGGGCACCGGCCTCGGCCTCGCCACGGTATACGGCATCGTCAAGCAGTCGGGCGGCTTCATCACGGTGGATTCGGAATTGGGCGCCGGCACCGCCTTCAAGATCTATCTGCCGCGCCAGCGGGTGGACGCCAACGCGTCCGTTGAACCTGTGGCGGCGCCGGTATCCCCCCGCGATGTCACCGGCCAGGACACCATCCTCCTGGTCGAAGACGAGGAAGCGGTGCGCAGTTTCGCGGCCCGGGCCCTGCGCATGCGCGGCTACAATGTGCTGGAGGCCAGCGGCGGCGAGGAAGCGCTGGAGATCGTCAAACACGGCAAGGCCGAAATCCATCTCTTGATCACCGATGTGGTGATGCCCAACATGGACGGCCCCACCCTGGTGCGCCATGTCAAGGAACTGAAACCGGCGCTGGCGGTGATTTTCATGTCCGGCTATGCCGAGGAAGCCTTCCGCCGCAACGACGAGAAAGCCGAGGATGTTCATTTCCTGCCCAAGCCCTTCGGCCTCAAGCAGCTGGCCGCCAAGGTGAAGGACGTGTTGTCTGCCCAGCCGCCGCCGCAGCACTAGCCCGATCGTGTGGGGCGGCCCATTTGCCAAACAGGTGAGACCTCTTAAGGTGATCGCGTTCAAAAGGTCTTGTCATGCGCGTATTCGCTTTTCTGCTGGTTCTCCCGCTCCTGGCTGGCTGCGCCAAGGGTGACTGGGACTATCTGACCCACTTTTACAGTTCCAATCTGGGCGAGGCTAAGTCGCGCCCGCCGGACTCTGCCCCTGAAGCCGCAACCGCCCAGGCCGCGCCTGCCGCCCAGGCTGCGCCTGCCGCCCAGGCTACCGCCCCGGCCGGGGCCCAGGCCGCGCCCAACTCCTTTTGCGTCGCTGTGGCCCGGCAAGACGCCATGGGCAATGGCTTTGATACCGCCACGCAAGCGCGCGTCGCCCAGCGTAGCTACCAACAATGCCTGGGGATTTTCGGCAATGTGGCCGAGAAATAACCGGCCGGAGGGGCGGGTCTTGCGCCCGCAAAGTTAGGCCCTATGGTGCGGCCCGCAAAGCCCGCCGAAAGCGCCCCGATGCCCAAACTGCCCGATGACATGACCAATGCCGCCATCCAGAAGCGGATTGCCCTGACCAAGATTTTCAAGGGTTCCGCTCCCAAGGAGCCGGCCACTCCGCCCGCCCCCAAGGTCCGCATCGCCAAGCCGCGCTAGAGGGTCGGTGGCTATCGGCTCACCTTCGGGCCGCCGGCAATCCAGCATCGACACGAAACAGGGTGGGCTGTCCGGCCCGCCTTTTTCTTTTTGTCCGTCCCGCGCCTAGTATGGGATCCAAACAAGGGGAGGACATCATGACCTGTCGGATCACCATCGCCGCCCTGATTTTGCTGGCGCCCGCCGCTTTCGCACCCATCGCCTTGGCACAGGGCACGCCGCATACCCAGCCCGCCGAGGCGTTCAAATTCCTGTCTGCCAAGGATGTCGGCGCCCTCACCGACAAGCCGGGGCCGGGCGCCAAGACCGCCTTTCTCGGCGACCATGAAAATTACTATGTCGAATACGCCACCCGCAGCGACGCCGGCAACGAGGCCGAGGTTCACGCCCACTGGACCCACTATCTCAATGTCCTGTCGGGGGAGGCGACCCTGACCTATGGCGGCACCGTCACCAATCCCAGGGACAGCGGCCCCGGCCAGGTGCGCGGCAGCGGCATCACCGGCGGCAAGACCATGACGGTGCACGCCGGCGATTATGTGCAGATACCGGCGGGCATGCCGCACATGTTCAATCCGCCCGCGGGCGTCAAATTTCATTATGTGGTGTTCAACACCCGCCAGTGAGGGTGGGCGGAATAGTCGCCATCGCGCCAGGGACAGAGGTGCGGCCAGACGCATCTAGAACGCTTACTCCCGCATCGATCATCTCAGGGTGACCACAATTTCGTCATATTCCGTGGAACCCTTGAGGTGACTGCGCGTCTTGTCACTGTCGAGGTGACGACCCCCCTCGCGCCTCGGTCATACCTGGAAGCCCCGCCCTCCGCTGGCCCCACTCCCCAGAGGGCTGGGCTTCTTTCTCCTGCTTTCCGGCTACTTTATTGCGCTTAGCATCAGCAACGCCTGCCGGGGCGAGTCTATGCCGGATTGCTCACTTATAGCCGTCAGCGCCGGTCTTAGAACAATAACAGAACAATATATGGTATTTTCCGCTATTTTCAGGGCATTAGCAGTATCTTGCAAAAGAGAACAAAACGTGTACTTTCG
>Ga0210402_10002043_pt1 | contig 20068 bp, 11 predicted proteins | sample IncBWC7MmetaG_FD_161055 | JGI IMG/M metagenome (GOLD analysis project Ga0210402, IMG submission 161055) | Forest soil microbial communities from Barre Woods Harvard Forest LTER site, Petersham, Massachusetts, United States - Inc-BW-C-7-M | ecosystem: Environmental > Terrestrial > Soil >... | reverse complement strand
GACTGGCTCCGGATCGCGCCGGAGACGGCCTATTGGGTGCCGGTGCTCGCGGCCAGGATCTGGAATGTCGAGACGATTTACATAACCGAGAACGGCACCTCTTCCGACGACAAGGTGTCCAGCGACGGCAACGTCTACGATCTCGACCGGATCATGTTCCTGCGCAACTACCTGACACAGTTGCAGCGTGCGACCGCCGAGGGCGTGCCGGTGCGCGGTTATTTCCTATGGAGCCTGATGGACAATTTCGAATGGATCTACGGCTTCGAGAAACGTTTCGGTCTATACCATGTCGACTTCCACACGCTTCGCCGCACGCCGAAGCTGAGCGCATCGTTCTACCGTAGCGTCATTGCGAAGAATGCGGTCGGCGCCTGATCCGGCCCCTCATCGCTCGACGAATGCACGCCGCATCTGATCGGCGATCGGCTTGAAGAGATAGCTCATCATGCTTCGGCTGCCGGTCTGCATGAAGACTTCAGCCGGCATTCCCGGTATGAGCGTCGCGCCGGGCAGCCTGCGACGCTCCTCCTCCGGCAGCACGACGCGGACCGTGAAGTAGGACGAGTTCGCCTGTTGATCGCGGGTCGTGTCCGCCGACACATATGACACCAGGCCGGCAAGCTGTGGTGCGGTCTGCCGGTCGAAGGCGGTTAGCCGCACGAACGCCTTCTGGCCGGTCCGCACCTGATCGATGTCGTTCGGCTGCACATGCGCCTCGATCTGCAGATCGTCGCTATCCGGAACGATTTCCATGACGGTGTCGCCGGCCTTGATGACGCCGCCGATCGTGTGCGCGGCGAGCTGATGGATGATGCCGGAGGTCGGCGAGCGGATCTCGATCCGGTCGAGCTGGTCTCGCGCCGCGACACCGCGCTCGACAAGCTCTGCTTCCTTGGCCTGCGCCTCGCTCAGCTCCTTCACGACGTCGGTGCGAAAATCCTGATCGGTCTTGATGATCTGAAGCTGGGCTTCGCCGATCTTCCCCTTGGTTTCGGCAATGGTTGATTCGAGCTGCCCGCGCTCACCCTCGATCCGCGCCGCTTCGCGTTGCAAGGACGTCAGCCGGGTCAAGGGCACCAGCCGTTTGTCATACAGATCCTGAACGCCGGTGAGTTCGCCCTGAATCAGCTCCAATTGCTTTACCTTGGAGCTGACCTGGGATTCCAGGCCTGAAATCTCCTCGGTGAGCTGCGAGACCTTGCTCTGCAGAAGGTCTTTCTGGCCCTGGCGTCCGCTCAGGCGCGCCTTGAACAGCGTCTGCTCGGAAGCCAGCACGCTGGCGACGTTCTCCTCCGACGCCCGTTCCCCCAATGCGCTGGGGATCTCGATATGATCGCGGCCATCCCTTTCCGCCGCAAGGCGCGCCAATTTCGCTCTGACCTCGTCAAGCTGCTTGCTCACCATCTGGAGGCTGGCTTGCGTCTGGGTCGGATCAAGCTTGACCAGCAAATCGCCCGCCTGAACATGCGAACCGTTCTGGACGCCGATTGTGGCGACCACGCCGCCGGTCGGATGCTGGATGGCCTTGACGTTGGATTGAACGACGAGGTTGCCGGGCACGACGACCGCGCCCGCCAGCGGCACGAACACCATCCAGCCGCCGCCCAATCCGAGCGCCACGAGTAGAACCCGAAGCCCTCTGCGCAGCTCGCGTTCAAACGACCACCGGGCGCGCACCGTCAGGCTCTCATCGGCCGGCGGCGGCGGCGCGCCGTGATCGAGGATGAAAGAAACGCCGGCCATCAAGCCGGTGCGCGATCTGTCGATCAGCTTGCCGGCGGCCGTTTCCGGCTTCGCAAGGACCGGCAGAGCCGCGTCGGGCTTCGCGAGAAGCATCGGCTGCTGCGGACTGCTGCCGGGTCCCGCAATGACAGGTCCGGGCTTCATCAAATCCATGGCGATGCGATCACCATGGATGATGGTCAGATTCTCACGACCTGGGGTCGGGATGGCCGGCTCGACCGGGCGCTGGCTCACGCCGGCAGGTGCGCCAGGTCGGATCGCGGGTCCGACCGCAGGACCTATCGCAGGTCCGTCCGGACGCGGCGGACGCGATGTCGGGATGTCGGCCGCCGGCCTTCTCTTCATCGGGACCGGCTCGTTGAGCGTAATGGTCGGGGCCTCGCGGCGCGGCGGGCGCGGAGCGATCCGCTCGGCGGGCCTGTTGGTCGCGATCGGCTCGCCGGCAATGATCGTCGGGCCGCGGCGACGCGGCCGTGGCGCGACCCGGTCGGCCTGTCTCTTGCCGACGACTGGCTCGCCGGGCGCGACCGTCGGTCGATGGCGCCGCCAAGCCGGAGCGTTGGGGCTTATCGGTCGATCGTGTTTGCTCTGGACGGGCGCTTTCAATCCGAATTGCGTGAGCCAGACGTCGATCGCCTGCCCCATCCTGCCCTTGCGCCGGCGCTTCGGCGGACTGCTGCGCCGAAGCCGATCAGCCTCTTCCCGCGACGCGCGGCCGGGCCTGCGGGCTTGCTCGTCGTCATCCTCGAAGGCTTGCCGAAGACGCTGCAGCTCCAGGATCAAGGCTTCGCCTTGCGGCCCCACGGCGTCGGGCTGCGGCTCATCGCTCCAGCGTGGCCCCATATTGTCGAAACGCCCGGGATTGTCGACCGTTCTCATGGCTAAGCGCTCCCCGCGACCGCGGCGGGGGCGGCACGACGCACCGCCTTGGCGTTTGCTGCAGGGGCCGGCGGCGGCCGATTGGCCTGCGCCTGTTGAACCGCGGAAGTCCGAACGCGCGAGAATATCTCCTCGCTCGCCCCGAATGCGATGGACTTACCCTCGTAGAGCACCATTGCCATGTTCAGCGAAGCGAGCGCGCTTGGACGATGTGAAATGACGATCACGATGCTCTTATTGTGGCGCAGGATCTGGATCGCGCGGGTCAGCGCATTCTCGCCATCGGCGTCCAGATTGGCGTTCGGCTCGTCGAGCACGACCAGGAACGGATTGCCGAACACGGCACGCGCAAGGCCGATTCGCTGCCGCTGTCCGGCCGACAGCGACATGCCGCCCTGGCCGATCCGCGTGGAATAGCCTTCGGGCAGCCGGAGAATGATGTCGTGCACGCCTGCGATCTGTGCGGCCCGCAAGATCGCATCCGACGTCGCGCTATAGTCGAACCGGCAGATGTTTTCCGCAACCGTTCCATCGAACAGCGCGACATCCTGGGGCAGATAGCCGATATAGCGGCCCAGATCCTCGTTCTGCCATTGGTCGATCGCCGCGCCGTCGAGGCGCACGACGCCCTGTTGAGAGGGCCAGATTCCAACCAGCGCTTTTGAAAGCGAGGTCTTTCCCGAAGCGCTCGCGCCAAGCAAAGCGAGCCCCATGCCGGCCTTGAGCGAAAACGAGACATTCGAGACGATCGGCCTGTCCGAACCGGGCGCGCATACACTCAGCCCCTGCACCGACAGCTCGCGGCAAGGACGCGGAAGCGTCACCGGCGGCGTCGCGGGTTTCGCCGTCGCCCTGCAGATATCGCGCAGCCGCTTGATGCCCTGACGCGCAGCGACGAGCTGCTTCCAGGTGCTGAGCGCGACCTCGACGGGCGCAAGCGCCCGTCCCATCATGATCGATGATGCGATCATGATCCCGCCCGACGCCTTGTCGGAGACCACGAGAAATGCGCCCATGCCGAGCATGCCCGACTGCAGCACATAGCGCAGCACCTTGGCGCTCGAACCGAGATTCACCGACACGTCGGTGGCGCGGACATTCTCGCGCAGGTAATGTTCGTTGGCCTGCGCCCAGCGCGCACCGAAGCGGTCCGTCATGCCGAGCGCGCGAATCACTTCGGCATTGCGCTGTGTCGTGTCCGCCAGCACCTGCCGCTGCGCGCTGCCGTCCATGGCGGACTTTGCAGCGCCTTTCGACAGGCGCTCGGACAACAACGTCATCGCGATGATCGCAAGCGTTCCAAGTAATGCGGTCAGGCCGATCGCCGGATGAAACAGAAACAGTCCGATCAGAAAGATCGGAATCCAGGGCATGTCGAGGAACGCGGTCGGTCCCATGCTGGACATGAAGGCTCGGATCTGATCGAGATCGCGCACCGGCTGCTGCATCAGCATCGGCTTCACGCCGCGAAGCGGCAGCGTGGCGAGTGCGGTATGGATGGCTTCCTGCAGACCGACGTCGAACAGCGTCGCGACACGGCACAACATCCGCGAACGCAGAGCATCGAAATATCCTTGCACAACATAGGCTAACAGAACCATCAGCGACAGGCCGAGCAAGGTCGCAAGGTTGCGGCTCGGAATGACCCGATCGTAAACCTGAAGCATATAGAGAGAGCCCGACAGCATGAGCAGATTGATCACGCCGCTGAACACGGCGATACCGATCATGCGCCGCGCGCTTTCGCGCAGACCGCGGGACACCGGATCGTCAGCGTCCTGTGCTGCCTGGGCCTTTGTTGCTTGGGCCTGCGCTGCTTGGGCTTGCGCCTTTGCTTTGGCCTGTGAAGATTTCGGCGCAGCCCCACGCGAAGAATTTATCTGCGCGTGGTCCGGAATCGCATTCATCCGGGACACCTCCCGATCACAACTATATCGTTTCGACTGCAATCGACGTTGGCAGCCGATACCGACCATTTTCCGGCAAGAATTCGACCGATCGCGATTCCCATGCGCGACGCACAAAGAATCGTGTTGCAGCAACGAATTCGGCGTTGCGGCTGCAGATTTGCGGCAGAAAAATGCGCGCGTGCCGGCGTCAGCTACCGACGACCTCATGAAGTTACCGGCACCCGCGACATGCGGGAACAAGCGGACAGATGGCGCTTGGTCCGCGTCATAGAATCGTCCGGCTATCACCTTGCTTCTGCGCCCATTGGCCCCTGTGTCGGCCGAAAGACGCCACGAAGCTTGATAACTCTTCGCTTTGCACAGTGGATCGCGCAGACGGTCGCTGGCGATACAGGGGAGAACAAATAAAACATAAAGAAAAGAGATGGCTCGCTTGGCGTGCGAGGCGAGCGATCGGCGCGATCTTTGGGGATCGGCCACGGAACCGCAACGAAGCATACGGTCGGCGGACCGTTCAACTCAAAACTCCGGGCGTTTCGGGCTGGACGCTTTCGAGTTGAACGGTTTTGAGTTGAACACTTGGCGCGTTGCGGCGTGCTCACAGAAGGAGATGACTTCCGTTCGCCGGTGCCGGCGAGCCGATATCTGGGGGACAGAAAGTTTGGATAAGAGTAGCAACGGCTCCTCGCAGAGCACTGCGCAGCCTGAACTGGATCGATTCCGTGTGCAACTGCAGACCGCACCTGTGAATGGCGCGCAGTTGGCGTGTGCGCGATTTGTGCGTAGAGCCACCTCAGACGCTTGCGGCCTCCTTGAAAAAGGAGGGCGAAAGTGAGGCAACGCAAGACGGACTACGGAACCATCATCCTGCACTGGCTGCTTGTCGCGGCCATCCTCGTTGCCTTTGTCACCGGACTCCGCATCGCCACTGAATCGCCCGACCGCGCCTGGCTCAACTGGATCGACGTGGTGCTGCCGCGTGCGAATGTCTGGGTGCCGCACATGGAAGCTGCGATCGTGCTCACCGCGGTATCGATCGCCTACGCCATCTATCTGATACGGGCAGGACTGACCCGACGCATCGTGCTGGACAAGATTCGTCTGAAAAGTCTGGTCGGCCGCAAGCAGGCGAAATTCGGTTCGCTCAGCGTGCTGCTAATCTGGACGTTTTTCGCCACGATGCTGGCGCTGATCGTCAGCGGCGGTCTGCTCTATTTCGGCCTGTCCGGCGGCTACGGCATGAAGATGGTGCATTGGTATGCGACCTGGGTGATCCCGTTCTTCGCGACCTTGCATGTCCTGGTCCACTACGCGATCGGCAGGTCCTCGCAATTGCTCCGGGTCTTCCGCCCTGATCGCGTGCCGCCGCCACCACCACGCCTTGATGCGGTTGAATTGCTCACCATGCTGGTCGAGAAGTCGCCCGAGTTTCAGAGTACATCGAAGGCGCCCTTGCAGCCGGACCAGCCGCATGAAGCGGCGCAAGACCGGCGTGAGGCGCAAAGACGGACGCAGCCAAGACCGACACAACAGAGTCCGACACAACAGAGGCCAACACAACAGAGTCCAACGCAACAGAGACCAACTCAGCCCGGACCGACGCAACCAGGACCCGCGCAACAAAGACCGACGCAGCAAAATGCGTCGCCGCAAGGTCCGGCGCAGCAAGGTCCAACCACGCAACCCAGTTCGACGCCCCGCCGAACGACGAAGCCGCGAAACATGACACTGCAAGCCAATCCCTTCGTCGTCGCCGCGGCCGTCGCCATCACCGGCGCCTGGGCTGTCGTCGCGGCGGACTGGCTAGTCGAGGATCACATGGTGATTCAGCGCATCGCTGCCACCAACGCGCCGGTCCTCGACGGCGATACGTCCGATCCCGTCTGGCGCAACGTCCAGCCGTTCTCCGTGATGACCAATGACGGCGACAATTTCGACGGCAAAGGCGAATCGAAGATCGATATCCGCGCGGTGCATGACGGCACCTGGGCTTATTTCCTGTTCACCTGGGAAGACCCGACGCGCTCTCTCAAGCAACTGCCGCTGATCAAGCAGACCGACGGATGGCACATGCTGCACGACGGCTACGAGAACGGCGACGAGCACGCCTTCAATGAAGACAAGTTCTCGGTGCTGTTCACGACGCTGGACGTCCATCTCGCGGGCGACCGGACCTTCCACGCAAGCCCTCAACCGATCGCGAACGCGCCGGCCACCATGACCGGCCGCGGTCTGCACTATACGGCGGCGGAGGGGGTCTATGCCGATGTGTGGCAGTGGAAGGCGACCAGCGGCGGCCCGACGGGCTGGATGGACGACGACCATTTCGGACCGCCGCTCGAACCGACGCCCCAACAGGTCAACCACACGGAACCCTACAGGGGTGGGTTTGCACCCGATCCGGGTTCGTCCAACTATAGCGACAATTTCGTTTTCTCCTTGGACGCAGCCAGCGGCAGCCGAATCGTCACGCCGCGCCGGCTGCCAAAGAACCTCGCCGTGACTGTGGCGGCGATGGGACACATCACGCTCGATCCGAATGTGGGTGAGAGTGACGGTGCGCGCTGGTTCATGACGGAAGCTGAATCAGACCCCTATACGCCGGAACGGGATCGGCAGATTCCGGTCGGCACTGTGCTTCCGGGCGTCATCATCGCCGGCGAATTCACCGGTGATCGCGCCGACGTCCGATGCGCGGCCCGCTGGGCTTCCGGACATTGGGCGCTCGAGGTGGCCCGCCGCCTCGACGTCCAAAGCCAATACGACGTGCCATTGAAGACGGGAGTCTTCATGCGCGTGTCCGCCTTCGATCATAGCCAGATCAGGCACACCCGCCACGTCCGACCGATTCGTCTTGAGGTGGAATAGAAATGCCGAAGATCTGCAAGGTTACTCTCAATAAAGAAACGTTCTACGCCAATGTCGGTGATCTGCTGCTAGATGGCGCGATCATGAGTGGCGTTGACCTTCAACACGATTGCCGAAGCGGAATCTGCGGTAGCTGCCGTGTTCGCCTGGTCGAAGGCAAGGTGTTTGGCGGGACCGAGGAAGGCAGCGACATGATCTATGCCTGCCAGGCACGCGTCGTCTCCGACATGACGATCGTCTCCGAGCAGATGCCGGAAATGATGTCGATGTCTGCGCGCGTGGCGGACCTGGTGCGTCTGGCCCCTGACGTCGTCGGCCTGTGTCTCGAACTGCCCAAGCCGATGCGTCACTTTCCCGGCCAGTACTGCAAAGTGCAATTCCGCGGCTTCCCCGAGCGCAGCTACAGCCCGAGCTATCCGCTGGAAGGCGGCCCCGACAGCCGCCTGATGTATTTCCACATCCGCAGGCTCGAGCGCGGACTGGTCTCATCGGCGCTCGGCAGGAAAATCCGCGTCGGCCATCGCGTCAAGGTCACGGGACCGCTCGGCAGCGCCTTCTTCAGACCCAAGCAGACGGCGGGCCGCACGGTCCTGGTCGCGAGCGGCACCGGCTTCGCACCGATGTGGGCGATCGCGGTCGCGGCGATCACGGAACGTCCGCAGCGCGAGCTCGTCTTCATCGCCTCCGCCCGCAAGCTTCAGTCCTTCTACATGCATAGCGCCTTGTGCCGGCTGGCGCGGTTTCCGAACGTCACCATCATTCCGGTCGTGTCGGAACCGCAGAGCGTGTCGCCGGTCGTCCGCGCGGGCCGGCCAACGGACTACATGCCTCCCTTGGCGCCGGACGACGTGGTCTACACCTGCGGCGCCCCGGCCATGACCGAGGCGGTCGCAGGGATCGCCCGCGCCGCCGGAGCAAGGTGTTACACCGACCCATTCACGCCGAGCTCGAAGCCGGAGGAGAGCGCCGGGTTGATCACGCGCTTCGCCGGCTTTTTCGATGACTCGCGCAAGGGCTCGGCCGAGCTGCGGGTCGCCTGAGGTCTGACTTCGGCGAAGCGGCTCAGGCGGCGCGTGATGTGAACCCTCTCTGGCCGCGTAGCTCAGCCATTCGTGGCGAGCCAAGCGTCAATTTCCGGGATTCGCTGCTCCCGAACCGAAAGCCGAAACGTCATATCAGCGTAGAACCTTTCCACCTGCGCCTTGTTTGCTTCAGGCACATTGACGTCAATGAACTGCCGGAGCTGCTTCAAGACCGCCTCGTCGAGGCACCGCGCCGCAATCGATGGAGCGAACGTCACCCGAATGAGCGCATCGAGCCTGGCGTTCACTTCCTTGAGGTGATCCAGAACAAACGTCCAGGCGAGTGGAGCATTTTCCACGGCGACACTAGAAATCATCGACGGTCCGGTCGTCGTCGCCGGATCATTCCCGAGCGCAATGTCGAGACTGCGCTGTGCGAGGCGCTTGTCGCGGGCCATTGCCAGAGCCACGAAGTACTGGTCCTTGGCCACGGGATCGACGGTTGCCTTCGCTAGAGCGTAAAGGCGATCATAAAGGCCTTCATCCGCCGTCAAACCCACGACACTGAGGACTGGCTGCCTGATGGAGGACGGCAAGCTGCTGGGATCGTCCGGATGTGCCAGGAAGCCGGCAAACCGCCTCTGCGCCTCGCCAATCACCGCCGGATCCCCCAAGCGGCCGAGCGCCCCGATCAGTTCCTCCCGCAAGATGGCGACATTGTCAGCCTCGCTGGAGCGCCTGTCCCACCCCACCTGATCGAAAGCTCGGCCGAGGACGCGGATCGCATATTTGTCGAAGCCTTGTCTTCCGGCGAGGCCCCAATATAGGGCATCAATGGACAGCAAGGTTTCGATCACCTGGCTCCAGACGACAGCCGCGGCATCAGCCTTCATCTGGCGGGTCAGGTCGAGATAGGCCGCGACCGGCATGTCCCCTGCCTCTCCCAGGGCCCATATGTCGTACAACAGTCCCAATTGATCGGCGGCCGCCAGCCGATCGAATGCTCCGACCAGCGCACGGAAGGACTCGTCGGAATACTTGCACCGGTAATACGCCCCCTGGCCATAGTTCAGCTTAATGGGCAAGGCGCCAGCCACCTCGATCTGCAGCGGGTCCGGACCGGAAACGATCATGTTGGCAGGCGACTTGCCGCCGAGCACGGATGCCACTTTCACCGGAACACGCCAGACGAGGGGCTTGCGGGAGTCCGCATCCAGTCCGAAGCGGCCTTGTCTCAACGACAGCTTGACGGCATCTCCAACGTTCGAGGCGCTTTCCACGCTGATCAAGGGCACACCGATCTGCAAAGTGAAGTCATCGGCGATTGCCTTGATGTCCTTCGCCCCGGCCGCCGCGATCTCGGCCCACAGGTCGTCGGTCACGGTGTTCTTGTATGCATAGCGCTTCATGTACCTGCGAACGCCGTCCCGAAAGACGTCCTCTCCGACGTAGCTTTCGAGCATGCGAATGACCGCCTGTCCTTTCTGATAGGTGATGTCGTCAAAAGCTTCGTCCGCCTGCTCGGCGCTCTCGATCTCCTGCACGACCGGATGGGTGGTCGCCTTCGAATCCTGTGTCATTGCCGCTTGCCCGGCCGACTCGGATTGGAGCCACATCATCCACTCCGGATAGAACTTGTCGGTCGCCTTGTTCTCCATCCAGGATGCAAACCCTTCGTTGAGCCAAAGGTTGTCCCACCATAGCATGGTGACCAGGTTTCCGAACCATTGGTGCGCCATCTCGTGTGACACGACCACGAACACTTGCTGCCGATCCGACTCGCTCGACAGCACCGGATCAATCAGCAGGGACGTTTCGAAGTAAAGGATCGCTCCCCAATTCTCCATGGCGGCGAACCCCCCTCCTCCGGGAGCGGCCACCAGATCGAGCTTGGGCAATGGATACGGCGTACCGAAATAGTCGTTGTAATATTCGAGCAGCTTGGCGGCGCTCTCCAGAGCGAACTGGCCCTTGTAGGCGCTTCCCGCTCGCGACAGGACGGACACGGCTACGCCGCCGACATTGGTTTGCAGACGGTCCAGCTCTCCGACGCAGAGAAAGAGCAGGTAGCAGGACATCATCGGGCTGCGCTGAAATCGCACGAAACTGATTCCCGACTCCGAAGCCTCCGTTCGCTCTATCGGCATGTTCGATACGGCCGTCTCGCCTGCCGTGATCGCGACGCTTACGGAGAATGTTGCCTTGTACGCGGGCTCGTCCCAGCACGGCATAAAGCGCCGGGCCGCCACGGCCTCGAACTGGGTCAGCAGCATTTGCTTGGGGCCAGCGGGCGTATCGTAACGCGTGACGAAAAGGCCTTCTGCACTTTCATTGATCTTCCCGTGATAATTCATCACCAGATCGTAAGCTCCGGGCGCGATGGATTCGTCGAAATGGACGTAAACGCGCTGGGTTCCCAGATCGATTGCGGGCGTCCCCATACGGACACCCTGGCTGCCTCTCAACTCGATGGAGTCGAATTCGAGCTCCACGCTGTTGAGGGCGATGATCGATGTCGCCTCCAATACATTGACGGTTATTGTCAACCGCCCCTTGAAGTCCAGCGCGCTCACGCGAGGCACGATTTCAATGTCGTAGTGAATGGGCACTACGTTCCGCGGCAGTTCAATACGCGCCATGACTTCCTTCCAGCAACATCCCACAAGCGATTCCCCGACGCGGTGATGGCGAAAGGTCGTGGACCGACCGCACGCCGCGCGGGAGACCGCAGCTTTCTTTGCGAAGCCTTCTTGGCACGATAGAGGCCGTCGGGCCATCGCAGCTTCAGCGCATGGAAATCTCGCCGCAACCGAAGCGCGAGCTTTGCGAGATGATCACGAAGATCATCACGAATATGATCACGAAGCAGGGAGTCCGAATCGGATATTGGCCGATCAAAGCGATGATGGCGCGAGATGCGACAAGATCCATGACCGGCTGACACGCGGCACTCTCACACTCGTGACGAAGGGCGCAAAACCGCCCGCCGCAGAGAAAATTGTGCTTCTCTGCCGCAAAGCCTGGCGTGTCGTCATACGAAAGCGCTCAATCCCGTAATGGACTTGCCCACAATCAGCGTATTCATCTCCCGGGTGCCCTCATAGGAGTAGATCGCTTCGGCATCGGCCACGAAACGGCCGATGTGGTTTTCGAGCAGGATGCCGTTGCCACCGAGCAACTCGCGTGCATAGCCGACGGTTTCGCGGCACTTGACCGTGCAGAACGCCTTCGCGAGCGAAGCATGCTCGTCGCGCATCACGCCTTCGTCCTGCAGCTGCGCGAGACGCAGCATCATCGCCTGGGTCGAGGTGACGTTGCCGAGCATGCGCACCAGCAGATCCTGGACAAGCTGGAATCCGCCGATCGGCTTGCCGAACTGCGTCCGCTCGGTCGCATAACGCAAGGCGTGCTCGTAGGCGCCCATCTGGCAACCAACGGCAAACCATGCCACTCCGGTGCGGGTCATCCTCAGGACTTTGGCGGTGTCCTTGAAGCTGTTGGCGTTCTGCAAGCGATCCGTCTCGGGGACACGGCAATCGTTCAACGTGATGAGCCCGTTCTGCACGACGCGGAGCGCCATCTTGGTTTTGATCTTTTCGACCGAGAAGCCCGGATTCTCCTTCCCCACCACAAAGCCCTTGACCTGGTTTGATCCCTCCTCGCGCGCCCAGATCACGTTGATGTCGGCGAAGGTCGAATTGCCGATCCATTTCTTCTGGCCATTGAGAATCCAACAGTCGCCTTCTCGACGGCATGTCGTCATCATTCCACCTGACGTCGCCGACCCCACCAGCGGCTCCGTCAGGCCGAACGAGCCGATCTTCTCAAATCGCATCATGGCTGGCAGCCAGCGCTGCTTCTGCTGCTCGTCCCCGCACAGATAGATCGATCCGGCCGAAAGGCCCGTGTGCACGCCCCAGAACGTCGCAACCGACGAATCGACACGCGCCAATTCCATGGCAACGAGGCCGTTCAGCAGCCAACTGCCGCCGGCAGCGCCGTATCCCTGATAGCCCACGCCGCCAATACCGACCTCGGCCATCTTCGGGATGATCTCGAAGGGAAATGCATCGCGGCCCCAATAATCCTCGATCACCGGCGCAACGACGCCTTCGGTGAACTCGCGAACACGTTTCAGCAACGTCCGCTCGCTGTCGCTCACCACAGCGGCTATCCTATAGAAATCACCTTCGATTGGAGGCGGAGCGTAATCGGTTTTCCCAACTGGTTTTGCCTGCTGTGTCGCCATCAGTTCCTCCCTGCGATGTGTGGTGAGGCCTGCCTGCGTTTGGCAGCTTCTTCAGCCTCTTGGCGATGAGGTCGTGTCCGTCATGATTTCCTCCCTTCTTGCCGTGCTTGGGCATCGCGGCTTCCTCCGAACGCCGAAACGAGATCTCCGACCCAACCGGCCAATCTTGAAAGCGGAGGCGATGGCTCGACGTGCTTGCTCGCGTCGGCCAGAAACGCCTCGATCAGGGCTGCGGTTTCCGCTGGCCGCGTCACCATGAACAGATGCCCGTCATCGATCATCCGAAGCTCAGCGTTCGGGATCAGGCCCGCCAGAATGTGACCATTGATCGGAGGAACCAATGGATCGTCTTGGCCCGTCAGGACGAGCGTCGGCTGCCGCAGCGACCACAGCCACGGCAGGCTGGTCCAGCCGCTCATCGCAAGAAGCTGATACAGGTAGCCCAGATTGCGCGCACCATGCATCGTGGCCGCATGCCGGCCGATCAAGGAGGGGTCATAGCGAAAGGCCCCACCGTAGATATCCGCCGCTATCCGGTTCATGTAATCCTTGTCGGTGTAGCGGCGCGGCGTCGCCATTTTCCACAGCACCCCAGGACTTGCCGGCACCATGGTGAAGCCGGGCGCGGTCGCAGCGAGCACCAAGCGCCGGCACAGCTGTGGATATTGATGCGCGAATTGCTGCGCGATTCCGCCGCCCCAGGACACGCCGGCGGCATCAACCTCAGCGTAGCCCAGTTTCGCGACGAGCCCGGCTGCAAGCCGCGCCAGCGTCGACGGGCGATACGGCAATAGCGGCCTTGGCGAACCACCGACGCCCGGAACGTCGAAGATAACGGCGGTCGTGCTCGTGAGCGCTTCGAGGAACGGTCTCGCCAACTCCCAGTTGGCGCCGATGCCGTTGAACAGCAACAGCGGCGGCCTGCTGCCGCCGCCATGTCTGACCGCAACTTGAAGCAGCTGACCGTCGATCGTGATCTGCCGGGCTTCGATCGCGCCTGGCTTCACGACCGCGACCGGTTCGGCTCGGCCGCCGCTGGCGAGATCGTCACTCAAAGACGTAGGTCCCTGGGGCGGCGCCAAGATTCGGATGACGTGCGCTGCCGAGCAAAGCAGGCGCCGTCACCTCCTCGCCCGAGCGGGCATGGAGCCAATCCCGCCAGTCGAGCCACCAGCTTCCCTTGCGCTTCTCAGCCCGCGCCAGAAATGCGTCGGGCGAGTCCGCACTCACCGGCCCGATCATGAACGACGCTTTCGGATTTGTGGGTGGATTGAGCAGGCTTTGCAGATGTCCGCTGTTCGAAAGCACGAAAGTGCTGCCCTCGCCCATGATCTGGGCCGTCTTGTAGACGCCCTTCCATGGCGTGATGTGGTCGGTGACGCCGGCGATGACGTAGCTGTCGGCTTTGACCTTGCTCATGTCGACGGTCTTCTCGTTCAACTTGAGTTTGCCGGCGTTCACAAAAGGATTGGTAAAATACAGGTCGAGATAGTCGCCATGCAGCGCCGCCGGAAGGCGGGTCGTGTCGGCGTTCCAGTAGAGTATGTCAAAGGCCGGCGGCTGGTTGCCGAGCAGGTAGTTATTGACCCAATAGTTCCAGATCAGGTCGTTGGGCCGCATCCAGGCGAACATCCGCGCCAGATCATGGCCGTCGACAATACCCTTTAGCCGCGAGCTCTGCTTGGCGGCCCGCATGGTTTCCGGCGTCATCAGGCAGCCGAAGGCGCTCTCTTCCGCCGAGTTGGGATCCAACAGGCAAACTGCCAACACCAGGTTTCTGATTTTCTTCTCCGCCGCGTTGCCGAGGGTGGCGAAATAGGCGGTCGACGTGATGCCGCCGGAGCAGGACCCCATCATGGAGATGTCCTCGCTGCCGGAAATCTCGCGCGCCGCGTCAACAGCTTCGTCAACCGCTGCGACGTATGTGTCGAGTCCCCAGTCGCGATGGGCCGCGGTCGGGTTGCGCCAGCTAATGGCAAAGGTTTGGATTCCGCTCTCGACCAGGAAGCGGACCATGCTCTTGTCCGGGGAGAGATCGAGCGCGTAATATTTGTTGATCTGCGGCGGCGTCACCAGCAACGGGCGCTTCCTGACCATCGGCGTCGTCGGCGTGTACTGGATCAACTCGAGCAATTCGTTGCGCAGCACGACCGCACCAGGGGTGATCGCGAGATTCTCGCCGACCTTGAAGGCGCTCGTGTCCACCATCGACGGCATACCGCGATTGCGCGTGAGATCGTCGAAGTAATTCTTCAATCCGTGCCACAAGCTCTGTCCACCAGTGTCGACCAACTTCCGCACAGCCGCCGGGTTGGTAAACATCGCATTGGTCGGCGCGACGGCGTCGATCAGGATCTCCGTGACCAAGTGCGCGCGCGCCTTGTCGATGTCGCTGAGGCTGGTCTTATCGACGAAGCCGTTGACCGCCTCGCCCCAAGCGAGATAGGCCTTCAGCAAGCTACTGTGGAGCGAGCTGTCTTTCCAGACCGGGTCCGAAAACCGCCTGTCGCCGGCCTTCGGCGCACGTTCGGACTTGCCGGCGACGATCGAGCCGAGCTCGCCGACGAAGGAGAGCCACTGTTCGGTTGCGACCCGCGGTTCATTCGTGAACGCCCTAAACAGGATGCCGGCGCTGTCGACCAGGTCCTGGCTTTGGATACCAACCAAGGGATTGAGCGCCAGCGTATTTCCGGTTGCCGCCTCGAACGTTTCTGACGTCGACGAAACCGGGCCGCGGTTTTCCGTGCTCATAGCCGTCATCCTCCCACGGCGGGAATCAGAAGCGCCAGCGTTTCGGCGATCAAAGCGGGCTTGTCCGATCCCTCCACCTCCAGCGTGTTCTGGGTCTTCATGATCACCTGCCCGCCTTCCCTTGGCTCGATCCCGGCGAGCACGACGCGCAACCTCACGCGCGCGCCGGCCGGCACCGGCGCCAGAAAGCGGACCTTATCGATCCCGTAGTTCAGCCCGGCGGCCGCATCGCTCGGGATGACGCCGACCTGCATCGCGAGCGGCGCCACCATCGCCAGCGTCAGATAGCCATGCGCGATCGGACCGCGAAAAGGACTTTCCCGCTTCGACCTTTCGACATCGACATGGATCCACTGGCGATCGCCGGTACAAGAAGCAAACTCGTCGATACGTGGCTGATCTATCGTGACCCATTCAGAAAGTCCGAGTTCACTGCCGACTCTTTCACTCAATTCGGCAAGCGTGAAGTTGCTCACTTTTTCCTCCAGAAATCTTTCGGAGCTGGTTTCGAACAGCTAGCTACACTTCACCATAGCGTTCGCGCAGTTCCTTCTTGTTGATCTTGCCGACACTCGTCTTGGGAATGCGGTCGATGAACAGGATCTTCTCTGGGATACCGTATTTCGAGATGATGCCCTGGTCGGCAAACCCCTTGAGATGATTCTTGATCACCGCCTCGCTGACGTCATTCGCGTCTGACGCCTCCTTGACCACAAGCGCGAGCGGCCGCTCACCCCATTTGTCGTCCTTGACGCCGATAACGGCGGCTTCTGCGACTCCGGTGCATTGCGAAATCAGATCCTCGATCTGCAGCGAAGACACCCACTCGCCGCCGGTCTTGATCACGTCCTTGATGCGGTCCGTGATATGCACGTAGCCGTTCGGATCGACCACGGCGATATCGTTGGTGTGCAGGTAGCCTCCGGCCCATAGTTCCTCCGAGCCTTCGGGATTGTTGAAATAACCCTGGGTGAGCCATGGCGCGCGCAGCACGATCTCGCCGGCAGACTTGCCGTCATGCGGCACGTTCTTCATGTCGGGATCGACGATGCGCAGATCCACCAACGGCCCGGCGATCCCGGCCTTGGCGCGGAACTCGACCTCCCCGTCCGGATCGCCGGTCAAGTCCTTCGACCGGACATGGGACACCGCGGCAAGCGGGCCGGTCTCCGACATCCCATAGCCCGCGAAAATATCGATGCCCGCAGCGAGCGCCCGCTTGGCAAGCACCTTTGGCAAGGCCGAGCCGCCAATCACCATCTTGAGGCCGTTCAGATCGACTTTTGCCGCAGCCGCCGCGTCGAGCAGCATCTGCAGGATGGTCGGCACCCCGTGGGTGAAGGTGACCCCCTCATTCTTGATCAGCTTGACCAGCATCGCCGGCTCGTAGCGTCCGGGATAGACCTGCTTGACGCCGGCGAGCGTTGCGGACCAGGGAAAACCCCAAGCGTGGACGTGAAACATCGGCGTGATCGGCATGTAGACATCGTCGCGCGAAAAGCGTCCGTGCCGCCCCGCCATGCCGAACAGTGCCAATCCACAGATCGAGTGCAACACGAGTTGGCGGTGGCTGTAATAGACCCCTTTGGGCAATCCGGTCGTGCCGGTCGTGTAGAAAGTGGTCGCTTGGGTGTTCTCGTCGAAGTCGGGAAAGTCGTAATCGGGCGAAGCCGCAGCAAGTAGGCTCTCATATTCACCGATGAAGGACAGACCCCCGGTTTGCGGCTCAGGCCGGTCCGACATGACGATCAGCCGTTTGACTTTCGGCAACTGGGCTTTCAACCCCTCCAGCAATCCGACGAACTCGTCGTTGACGAGAAGCGTCGAGGCCCCGGCATGGTCGATGGTGTAGGCGATCTGTTCGGGTGACAACCGGACATTCACCGTTTGCAGCACCGCACCCATCATCGGGATCGCGAAGAAGGCCTCGAAAAACCGGTGGCTGTCCCAGTCGAGGACGCCCACGGTGTCACCGGGCACGACACCCGCCTTGCTCAAGGCCGACGCGAGACGGCCGATTCGCTCCCTGATCTGAAGGTAGGTGAAGCGCCTCAAGTCGCGGTAAACGATCACCTGATCCGACGCCTGCACGCGCGGTGTGTGCCACAACTGCTTGAAGATCAACGGATATTGATAAGCTGACTTGGCGGTCTGAATTAGCCTTCCTACCATGGCGGCCTCCCTTGACCTGTTTTTCCTCCGGCCGTTTCGGCGTCCGCCATTCTGATCGAGCGGATCGAGCGAATCGTTCGGTGCCTGCTTCCGAATCTTCACTCCGGACGGGGGCACCAGCCTGAGCCTCGCGCGCAGTCCGGTCCTTGTGAAGGTCTCAAACGGACGGCAAGCGGGTCCCGGTCGGACAGCATGCCCGTCATCGCGGGTAAGGTCTAGAATAAAACCGCTGCATTCCAAGGGGCCCACGAAGGAGTCGGAGCCTCAACCGGTCAAGCCTGTGGCCCAAGCCTATGGACAGCCAGAAAAACTGCTATCCTGTTCCGGCAGCACGTGACGGACGTCTCGAACCACGTGGACATTCAAAGGCAATTTCAGTTGCGCGACTCCAACTATCCCGCCCGAGTTCCCCTTTTGCGTTCCGTTTCGAACGACGCGGAGAGGCCGATCGTAGGGTCGAGCGAGCGCATCTACGAAACGACCAAGCTTGCCGCGCTGTTCGACATACTCGTCGGTCAAGGATGCTCGGCCGGTGAAATACTGAAAGACGTCAACCTGACAGCGGATGAGGTGCACGCTCCGACGTCCAGGGTTTCGCTCGCGGCGCTGATGACGGCCTGCAAGAACGCAATTCGGCTCTCAGGCGACCCGCACCTGCCATACCGCGTCGGCACATCAATTCACATCTCCGCCTACGGCATGTATGGATTCGCCATTCTTTGCTGCCCTGACTTTCGCAAGGCGATGACCTTTGCCAAACAATATCACGCGCTCGCGGCACCGCTGGCAGCAATCGAGTTCACCGAGAAGGAGGGTTTTGGGAGCTGGACCATTGAGCCCAACACGCCCGGCGCGACCGATCCGCAACTCTATCGCTTCATCACCGAGATGCAGATCGGCATTCACATATCGCTGATGCGCGACATCATGGGTTCGGCGTTCGCTCCTCATGAAATCCGTCTAACCTATCCAGAAGCAGCGAATTTATGCCTGCCGCCAGATCAGGTCGGATGTAAGGTACGATTCACCAGCCCGAGGAATCAAATTGTTTTCCAGGCATCCTGGCTGGATCAAGCAGCAAGCCTCGGCAACAAGACGACCTATCCGACCATCGTCGCATTTTGCGACGACCTGCTTGACGATCTGAAACTGCGAATTGGGATTGCCGGAGAGATCCGCGTCCTCCTGCTCCGCGATATCGCCAATCCTCCGACCTTTGCTGCTGTGGCAAAGTCGCTTCACGTGAACGAACGCTCCTTGCGGCGCCAACTGCAGCAGCAAGGGCTCTCCTTTCGCGGCCTGCTGGATGAGCTTCGAACCCAGATCGCCCTGAAATATCTCCGCACAACCAAGCTTACGAACGAGGAAATCGCGCTTAGTCTGGGCTTCAGCGATGCCGCGAATTTCCGGCGCGCATTTCATCGCTGGACGAACAAGACGCCCAGCGAGATCAGAGACGTGTAGGTTCGTACCGCATTCTGCTTCCGGCACCCGGCGATTGCAAGCAATTCAATCCATGCTGTGACCATCCCTGTCACAACACGCACCCAACCGCAGGCTGGAGCTTGTATCCGAGTGCCGAGACATGAATCCGTCTGCGCACAAGCGGTTGAATTCGTCCGCTTTACCCGACGGCCTCGGTACCGGATTGGAGCTGGCCGAGAATTTGCAGCGCACGCGTGCGAGCGGGAAATACAGTTCCGGCCGGCATTCGATCAAGCGCTTCGTTGAGATACTTGCAGGCTTCCGGCACGCGCGCCTGCTTTTGCAATAGCTCGGCGAGGTCCGTCGCAGCCATCAATTCAAACAGCGTGGCGGACTGGCGTTTCGCCCAGTCGATTGCCGACAGCAGGCTTTCTTCGGCTTCGGAATAATCCTCCGCCGATCGAGATGCCAGGATGAGTCCCTTCATCCTGAACAAGGCCGGCATGTACAGAAATTTTCCACCGCGACGTTGTACATCAATCGCGTTCAGGATCATGGTCAGCGCCTCCTGGTGCTCTCCCAAGGTAATGAGACCTGCGCCAAGTTCGCAGACAAAGTCCATGTTGAGCATTTCGTGACTTTGAGCGCGAAGCTCCGCCAGGGCTCTCTTCAGCAGCGGAATCCCCTCGCCGAGATCATTTTTGAGGAGCAGCCAACGACCTCGCAGGCCAGTCGCCACAGCACCATAGGGCTTCAAGGAATAGGCCGCGGAGAGCTCTGTCAACTGGGCGATGTACCGCTCCGAGCGGGGAAAATCAGCCACGGCCAGATAGATCGGAAGAACGAGGCTCAGAGATCGACATAACGTAGCCGGATGACCCGATCTTTCCCCCTCCTCTATGGCAAGTCTTGCGTATTCAAGTGACTGGTCAAGCAGACCCCTGAACATCAGACAATGCGCCATCCCCACGAGCAAAAGGCTGCTATGATGAAACAAGTATTGTCCCGCGCGGAAGCGCGAGCCTGATGTCGAATAATCCAAGCCG